>Ga0070669_100004493_pt1 | contig 10060 bp, 6 predicted proteins | sample KBSS53metaG_FD_64680 | JGI IMG/M metagenome (GOLD analysis project Ga0070669, IMG submission 64680) | Switchgrass rhizosphere microbial communities from Kellogg Biological Station, Michigan, USA - KBS S5-3 metaG | ecosystem: Host-associated > Plants > Roots > Rhizosphere > Soil ... | reverse complement strand
ACGCTGTACTCGACGCTTTCGCCGTGCGACATGTGCAGCGGGGCGACGCTTCTCTATGGTATTCCGCGTATCGTGATCGGCGAGAATCGCACGTTCCGGGGGCCGGAGGACTACGTCCGGTCGCGTGGGGTCGAGCTCGTCATCGTCGACGATCCGGAGTGCGCGCGGTTGATGCGCGAGTTCATCGCCGCTCGGCCGGAGCTGTGGAATGAAGACATTGGTGTCTAGCCAGCGATCAAGGGGGAGTCGTTTGAATTCGAGAAATCGTGTTGCCTCGAGCTCCTTGGAATTCAAACGACTCTGCCCGCCTTGATCGCCAGCCAAGCCCCCAAGTACCGTCAGCTCTTCAGCTCGTTCTCCTTGATGCTCTGCGCCTTCGTCAGGTGCTCCTGCACCTTCCCGGTCGCCTTCTCGATCGCTGCACGCAGCTCCGGATTGGTCGTGTTCTTCGCTGCGTCCTGAAGCTTGTCGAGCACGTCCTTGTGGTCGTCGATCTGGTTGTCGATGTACTTCTTGTCCCAGTCGGCGCCCGCAGGCATGTCGGTCAGGTCCTTGACTTGATCCCTCGCGTTTTCCATGACGTCGTGGACGTCGCCGTCAGCCGTATCGGGAGTCACCGACAGCTTTGCGGCGAGAGACTTCATTTCGTTCGCGAGCGCACGGTGCTCGGTGACGAGCTGCTGCGCATATTTCTTCACGGCAGGGTTGGTTGCCTTTTTTGCGGCGAGCTGGCTCTCGCGCACCTCGCCGGCGTTTGCCGCGCCGACGAATCCGAGGATGGAAGCGTCCGTCCAACCCCCACGCTTCAACACGCTTCCTGCGGCCGACTCGACCCGCCGGGCCGCAGTGTCTACTGCCGCGCCCACACGACGCGCACCCGAGTCGGCAGCCGCAGCAACCCGATTGGCCGCGGTGTCAGCCGTGCTGTCGACCGCGGCGCGGTCCCTCGGGCTGCAAGCACAGAGTGTCAGGACGACGGCGGCCGTCCCGCGCATGAGACCATTAGTTTCGGACTTCATGGGCCCTCCTTCTACCGGGCCATGAGAAAGTTGAATCCGCCTTCGTCGGCGACTCATCGGTGGTGCAAGACGCGTTCTTCGGGAATGGTTGTCTCGCGGCTGACCCCGCTGCATTCACAGCGCTCGACAGGCGTCTGCGGTACCGTCCCCGACGGCGCGCATCCCCTTCAACGCTCGGCCGGTGCAGCGCCCCCTTCCCTGACTGGTGACTACTGACAAGGCGGCAAGTTCTCCGCGAGCACTCCGCGATACAGCTCGCCGAGATCGTAGTTGTGAGTCGTCACGCGCTCAGGCTTGCCGCGATAAACGTCGCCGTAGGGTGTGTCGTGGATGGTGACTCGTAGCGGCGTGGCGGCTGCTGTGTCGGGAAGGGAAGGGACGCGCATGGCAGCGAGGCAGCGATTGCCACGCCCAATGAACAGCAGCGGCGGATAGAGCTCGACCACCATCTCGTGCGTCTTGCCCGGCTCGAAGGCGCGCGGTTCGCTACTGCCGTCGATGGTCCATCGCACCGCATTCACGTACAGTTGCTCGCCGCGACGCGGAGAGGCGGCATCGAGCGATGGGTAGATCGCGAAATACCCTCGCTTCGGGACCGAGACGGTGTACGTCAACCGAACGCCGATGGGCCGGCCGCTCGCCGAGAGGATCGGTTCATCGCGTACGCCGTCCACCCGCGTCGCTGCGATGCGCCGCTCCGTTGTGAACCGATCCCACGCGTCGAGCACCGCATAGACACCCGGTGCGGCAGCCAACATGAGGAGGCCGGTGCCGAGAACCGGGAGCGCGCGCGCGAAGCGGTGAGCCACCCACCACGTTAGGCCGGCGGCTATCACGAAGTAGACGGGCGCGGCGGGCGCGAGTCCGGTTGGAGCATGGACGCTCTGCATGAGCATCACGAGGGCTGTCGCAGCCTGAAGCGCGACGAATAGCGCGGCGAGCGCTCGCAGTCTCCGACTCACGGGCGGGGAGTGGGCGCTGGTGTCACCGGCCTGCTGGCGCTCGCATCGGCTCCCAGCCGGCGGAGCGCCTCGCGTGCCTCGGTGACCACGGGCCGCAGCTCCGCATCGGCCGTCGCCCATGCATCCGCCACGAGCGAGTACCCATCGATGGCCTCGGCGCGCTTGCCGAGTCGCTCCGACACGCGCGCGCGCTCGAGCGCGTAGAGCACCGTGATCGGTCCGTCGTAAGGCCAGCGACGTGACAGGATCGAGTCCGCGGCGGCAAAGCGTCCGCGCGCCGCCAGGAGCCGAGCCGTCACGAGCGGCTCGAGCCGGCAGAGCAGGACACAGCGCTCCGGCCCGAGCGACTCGAAGACACGAAGTGCCTCCGTCGTATCGCCTCGTGCGAGCGACGCGTACGCCCCCACCGCGATGCGTGCGCGGCGCATCCAATCAGCCACGCTCGCGTCGGGAGGGGTCGGCAACTCGCCTGCCTGTCGAATAAGGCGAGCGAAGCTCGCCGTGTCGCCTTCCGCGGCCAACGTCGGAAGGAGCAACAGGAACCAGGGCGCCTCGCCAGGCTGACCGTCCCGGGTCCAACGATCGAACAGCTCCGCACTGCTGGGCCCCGGAACGCGACCGAGGAGACGGAGGTCAGCCGCGACGGTGGACGGTATCTCGCCCGCTACCGACGCAGCCTCCCTTATGTGTCCGCGGGATGCGATTGCGCTCGCGATGCGTCTTCGTGCCACATCGGGCAGCGGGGGTGCGCCGGCAGCCTGCGAGCGAGCGAGCATCGCGCGCCCCAGACGAGCGGCCACTTCGGCGGTGTCGGGAAAATATTGCAGGTCGGATAACGCGCGGAGCGCCGCCACCGGGGACGCGGTGATCACACTGTCGATCGCACGATCGTCGATCGCTTGGCGGTCGAGCACCGCGGCCATGACGCCCACGTAACTGGATCGACCCGTCGTGCCCGTCCGCGCGAGGTACGCTCGCAGGTAGCGGACCGCTCGCTTCAGATCGCGCGGGTCTCGCAGCGTCAGTTCCGCCGGATGGAGATACGAGGCGGCGAACGCCGAATCGAGCGTGATCGCTCTGTCGAACGTTGCCAGCATGAGCACGGGCGTCACGCTCGTCTCGGCATATCCGGAGTGGTAATACGCGTCGGCGAGCTGATAGTGGATCTCCGCGTCGTCACCGTAGCGACGCGCGGCTCCCTCGAGCATCTCGAACTCGCGCCGCGTCCGGACCGTCGTCGCGATGTCGGGTGGCCCCGGCGCCGCGTCGAGCGACGCATCGAGCGAATCGGCAAGCAGCAGCAGGCTGTCGCGGGGCGAGAGGCCGCGGTTGAGCGCTCCCGCCAGCAGCCGGCTGCGCACGGCGGTCGGGTTGCCTTCCGACGTTTTCCAGCCCAGCGCGTGCCCGGCTCGCTGGTGCGCCAGGGCAAAGCCAGTGTCGAGCGCGATGGCCTGCGCGAAGTAGGCCATCGATGAATCCCACGCCGATCGCCGAAAGAACTGTTCTCCGCGCAGAAACGCTTTCATTGCTGGCAGTGACGTCGTGCCGAGCGATGCGACGCGCGGTGGCAGATCGGCTCGCCCGGTGCGGCTGAGCAGGCGCCACACGGCGACGCTGAGCGAATCGGCGAGCCGGGCGACATGGTCGGAGGCGTCGCCGAACTGGAACTGGCCGAGCGTCCGGCCACCAGCCACATCGACCAGCGTGGCATCCATCCGAACCGAGTCGCGGCCGGAACCGAGTATCGTGCCCATGAGCGCGAGCCGGGCGCCCGTACGTCGGCCTAACGCCGTCGCAGACTCGGTGTCGGCGCGGCCACTCCAGCCGCGAACGACGGTCGACGGTGACACGGCGCGGAGCGAGCCACCAGCGTCGAGGTTGCGCGAGAGCAGATCCACCATCCCCTCATGCCAGAGTTGCAGCGAGGGGTCGAGCACATCGAACGGAGCCACCACCAGCAGATCGGCATCGAGTGGCCGTCCGGCGCGCGTGCGATACACGAACGTGCCCGCGACACCGGCAAACAGAACGACGGCAGCGGCGACGAGCATCGCGGCCGTCCGCGAGCGCGCGCGCCCGACCGGCGCGTGCACCGGGCGTACCTCGTCACGGAACTCGGCTGCGGAGCGGAAGCGGTCATCGGGCGACTTGGCGAGCGCGCGCGCGATCGTCGCGGCCAGCGCCGGCGGGGTGTCGGGGCGCAGCTCGCGAAGCGGGCGCGGCGCGGCCGTGAGGTGCGCCGCGATCACCGCCTGTGCGGATGGTCCCGTGAACGGCGGGAGGCCTGCCAGCATCTCGTACCCGAGCACACCTAACGCGTAGACGTCGGCGCGAGCGTCGACCTGCGCATCGCCGGACGCCTGCTCGGGCGCCATGTAGCCCGGCGTTCCCAGTCCGAGTCCCGTGGCGGTGAGCCGCTCGCCGGTGCGTGCTTCGAGGAGCGCGCGGGCAATGCCGAAATCGGCGAGCACGGCGTGGCCTTGCTCGAGCAGGATGTTCTCCGGCTTGATGTCGCGATGTACGACGCCGCGCGAGTGCGCGTACGCCAGCGCGTCGGCGACTTCGTGGAGGACCCGGGTCGCATCCGCGACGGGCAGCTGTCGCTCACTCGCGAGGCGGTGCCGGAGCGACTCGCCCTCCACGTAGGGCATCACGTACCAGAGCAGTCCGTCGCGCGAACCCGCGGCGAGCACTGGCAGAATGTGCGGGTGCTGGAGGTGCGCGGTGACCTCGATCTCGCGCTTGAAGCGCGCCGCGCTGACTTCGTTTGCCAGTTCTGCCGGGAGCACCTTGATCACCACGGCGCGGTTGAGCGACGCCTCGGTGGCGAGGAAGACGCGGCTCATGCCGCCCGCACCGAGCTCGCGCTCGATTCGGTAGGCATCGCCAAGTGCTGCCTGAAGCGAATCCACGAGCGGGGTGGGCACGATCGGTACCCGGGTTGGGTCGGCCCAAACTACGATGCCGCACTGTTTGCCGATACCACCAGCGACCTCGCACTCGGCGGGCGCCTCGCCATCAGGCAGGCACAACGGTCGTTACGCCATCGCGCCCGCCCGCCTTTGCCACGCGCTCTGACGCGCCGTAAGTTGGCGTTAGCAACCCACATCGACGCCTTTCGCGACGACACCGACGTCGCCGCAGCACTCGAGCGGGTCGAGGTGCGGAGGAGACCATGAAATACCCGGAAGTCCGTAATTACCGCGATGGGTCGTTCGTCGGCGGCGAGCAGTCGTACATCGACGTCTACAACCCGAGCGACGGCAGCATCATCTCCCGCGTCCCGATGTCGACGCGCGACGACGTGGACGCCGCCGTCTCGAGCGCCGAACGGGCGTTCCCCGGCTGGTCGCGCACGCCGATCAAGGAGCGCGTTCAGGTCTTCTACAAGTACAAGGCGCTGCTCGAGCAGCACATCGACGAGCTCGCCGCGCTCGTCACCGAGGAGAACGGCAAGGTCACGAGCGAAGCGCGGGCCGAAGTCCTGAAGGCGGCCGAGCTGTGTGAGTTCGCGTGCTCGCTGCCCCAGATCGCGCCGGGTGAAGTGCTCGAGGTGAGCCGAGGCGTCGAGTGTCGCATCGAGCGCTACCCGTTAGGTGTCGTGGCGGCGATCACGCCGTTCAACTTCCCCAACATGGTGCCGAACTGGTCGCTGCCGAACGCCATCGCGCTCGGCAACTGCCTCATCCTCAAGCCATCGGAGCTCGTGCCGCTCTCCGCGGGGCGCATCGCCGAGCTGTTGCGGGAGGCAGGGTTGCCGGACGGGGTGTTCCAGGTGGTGCATGGCGGGCGCGAGACGGTCGAAGCGCTCTGCGATCACTCCGGGATAGCGGCGATCAGCTTCGTCGGGTCGACGAAGATCGCGAAGGTCGTCTATCGCCGCGGCACGGCGAACCTCAAGCGCGTGTTGGCGTTAGGTGGTGCGAAGAATCACCTCATCGTCATGCCCGACGCGGACGTCGAGATGGCGTCGTCGAATATCATCGCGTCGATGTCCGGATGCGCCGGGCAGCGCTGCATGGCGGCCTCGGTGATGGTCGCGGTGTCGAAGGTCGATCACATCATCGAGCGGATGGTGGCGCACGCGAAGAACATCGTTCCCGGACGCGACATCGGCCCCGTGATCTCCGCCCAGGCGAAGGAGCGCATCGAGCGCTACATCACGGAGGCAGAGGATGCGGGAGCGACGGTGCTTGTCGATGGTCGTGGCGTCGTCGTGCCTGGCCGCGAGAACGGGTATTTCCTCGGGCCCACGATCATCGATCACGTGACGCCCGACATGAAGATCGCGCAGGACGAAGTGTTCGGCCCGGTGCTCGCGATCGTTAGGACGAAGACAGTCGACGAGGCGATCGCCGTGGAGAATCAGTCGCCGTATGGCAACGCGGCCTCGGTGTTCACGGAGAGCGGCGGCATCGCGCGTCACGTGATGGAGCGCGCGAGCGCTGGGATGGTGGGCGTGAACGTCGGTGTGCCGGTGCCGCGCGAGCCGTTCTCGTTCGGCGGCTGGAACGACTCGAAGTTCGGCGTCGGCGACATCACGGGTCGCGGGTCCATCGAATTCTGGACGCAGTCGAAGAAGATGACGACGAAGTGGAATCGTGAGGCAGGAACGAACTGGATGAGTTGACTGCGACCCCGATTCCTACGCGCCTTCATCCAAGGGCCAATCGCCGAGTGCGTATCTCCGTGCTACGATGGCGATGCCGGATCGGCCACATATACTGATCAGCATCGACGCGATCCGTTGCAGAGGAGGTCACCATGCCCGGAACGCGACTCACCACCTGTAGCGTTCTCGCACTCGTCACCAGTCTGCTGGTGGGGTGCTCCGCCGCCGACTCGGCGACCCTCACGTCGCTTTCTCGCGAACGTGTCGACCTTGCGCATGCCGCCAGCCAGGAATTCGGCTATTTCGGTGGGACAGGACCCAGCTTCTGGGGCGGGCTCGACCCTGCGTGGGGTGCCTGCGCGAGTGGCCACAGCCAGGCCCCCGTTGACTTGGGCGGGAACCTGGTGCGGTCTCGGAGCCACGACACCAAACTGACCTTCGCCTACGGATCCTCCACGAAGGGAGAAATCTTCAACAACGGCCACACCATCGAGATCGAAACCGAAGGGAAGAACGTTCTCACGATCGATGGTGTCGCGTACTCGCTCACCCAGTTTCACTTCCACTCGCCGAGTGAGCACACGATCGAGGGCGACGGGCGCGACATGGAGCTCCACCTGGTGCACACCAGTGCCACCGGTGCCACCGCCGTTGTCGCGGTCTTCCTGGACCGGGGCGCCAAGAGCGGGGCCTTGTCGACGATCTTCGACCAGCTGCCCAATGACATCAACGTGCATCACGAGCTCGACGCGGCGTTCGACGTCCGCGCGTTCCTGCCGGACATCGTGCCCAACGCCCAGTACATCGGGTCGCTCACGACGCCTCCATGCACCGAAGGGGTGCGCTGGGTAGTGCTGCTCAGCCCCGCAGCGGTCTCCAGCGAGCACCTGGCGCAGTTCCACGAGCGCATTCACTTCAACGCTCGGCCGGTGCAACGCTCGCTTCCCTGACTGGCCAGCTCGCTACAACACGTCCGGTTCGGGCAACAGACGCGGCCGTTCCTCTTCCGGCTCGTTCGGCAGGAACACCGCACCCCTCCGACCGTATCCCAGTCGGCGCCGGCTTGTCAGCGCCTCGGTGTAAATGGTTGAGCGGCCAAGGCCTTGCGACCACGGACGGCGAAAAGATCAGGTTTGCCGAGGGTTGGGGCGGACCGTATGTTGGCTTGAGAACCCCACTCGAGACACGACAGCGATCCACCGGAACTCGTGGTGCCAGAGTCGTTTGAACCGTTCAAGCGCCTCTGACCCTTGGTCTCTTTGGTCCTCGGAGGCGTTATGGCTGACCGGACGACGACATTTACGGGAATTCACTTCGAGAACCCGTTCCTGCTCTCCTCCGCCCCGCCGACGGAGTCCGAGAGCAACATTCTGCGCGCGTTCGAGGCCGGCTGGGGCGGCGTCGTCACCAAGACGATCGGGCTGCATCCGGTCGTCAACGTCGTCGGCGCTAAGGCGAAGTTCATGCGCACTTCGGCCGACGACGCCTACGTCTCGATGAAGAAGCGACCCGGCGCAGCGCTGCATTCGTCGTGGAACTGGGAGCTCATCTCCGACAAGACCCTCGACTGGTGGGTGCCGCGCATTCGCCGCATCAAGGAAGCGTTCCCGAATCGCGTACTGATTGCCTCGATCATGGCGGGCTCCGGCAACGACAAGGAGCTCCGCAACTGGCAGACGCTCGCCGAGGCGTGTCAGGACAGCGGGGCCGACGGCCTGGAGCTCAACTTTTCGTGTCCGCACATGGATCGAAAGGACATGGGCTCGAACATCGGGAAGGATGAGGGGCTCTGCTCGGTCGTGACGGAGGCCGTGAAGGACGCGGCGAAGGTGCCGGTGTGGACGAAGCTGACGCCTGCAACGCACGACATCGTCGTCGAGGCCGCGGCGTGTTTCCGTGGCGGGGCGGACGCGATCGTTTCGTCGAACACGTTCCCGTCGCTGCCGATCATCGACCCGGAGACGCTCGAGTTCGAGATCAACGTCGACGGCCTGGTGTCGAGCGGCGGGCTCGGCGGCCCGGCCATCCTGCCGATGTCGTTATGCAACATGGCGCGGATGTGCCAGGCGTTCCCGGACAAGGCGTTCTCGGGCATCGGCGGCGTGTCGGACTTCGCGCAGGCGCTCTCGTACTTCCTGCTGGGCTGCGGCACGGTGCAGGTGTGCACGGCGGCGATGCTCGATCAGGCGGTGGGGCCTAACGTGATCAAGCGGCTGCTGGCCGGCTTCGACCGGTTCATGGAAAGGCACGCGGTCGACGGCTGGACCTCGCTCGAGGATTTCCGCGGCATTCGCCGCGATCGCATGGTGGCGCAGTCCGCGATTCGCCGGCCGGCAGGAGACGATTATCAGGGCGGGTACGAAACGGTGGAAGGGTACGCGGCGCCGGATCGCGCCGCACCAGCCAATGTTTAGTCCTAACGACGCTGGTTGCTGTTAGCTGGAACTGGTTGCTGCAGGGTGAACGAGTTGTGTCATCCCGAGAAGCGGCACAGCCGCGACGAGGGATCTCGTCTGCGGTGCTCGTAGCGGCCCACGAGTGACGCCGGCAAGATCCCTCGTCGCCTTCGGCTCCTCGGGATGACAACGCAGTGTTGGGGAAAGTCCCGAGGGGTCACCCTGCAGCAACCAGTTCCAGCTAACAGTAACCAGTGGTTCTCCCTATCGAGGAGCGCCTATGAAGCTCGATACGATCGTGAAAGGCGGGACGGTGGTCACGCCGGGTGGAACGTTCATCGGTGATGTCGGCATCGCGGGCGAGAAGATCGCCGCGTTAGGCTCCGCGCTCGATGCTCCGGGCGCGACGCTCATCGACGCCACGGACCACTACGTCATCCCCGGCGTGCTCGACGTGCACGTCCATCTCGAGCTCCCGTTCTGCGGCACCGTCTCCGCGGACGACTACCGGTCCGGCACGCGCGCCGGTGCACGCGGCGGTGTCACCACGCTCATCGACTTCGCCATCCCCTACGCCGGCGACTCGCTCGCCGACGCGGCCGACAACTGGATGAAGAAGGCCGAGGGCAAATCGCTCATCGACTACACGTTCCACATCTGCATCACGCGCTGGAACGAGCATAAGGACCAGATCGAAGGGATGGTGAAGCGCGGCTTCACCACGTTCAAGGAGTTCATGATCTACGAGTCCGAGGGGTGGCAGTCCGATGACCGCGCCCTCTACGGGACACTCGAGAAGATGAAGGAGTACGGCACGACGCTGCTCGTGCACGCCGAGTCCGCGCGCGTGCTCGACGAGCTCATCGCGCGGCATCACACCCCCGAGCTCATGAAGCAGTACGGCGCGCGCCTTCACCCGATGACGCGACCGAACTTCGTCGAGGCCGAGGCGATCCAGCGAGTGGTACAGTGGTGCGAGGCGACGGGCGGGAAGCTCTACATCGTGCACATGTCGACGGGCGAAGGCGCCGACATCATCCGCGCTGCGCAGGCGCGAGGCGTGCCGGTCAT
>Ga0070669_100004489_pt1:2500-10063 | contig 10063 bp, 8 predicted proteins | sample KBSS53metaG_FD_64680 | JGI IMG/M metagenome (GOLD analysis project Ga0070669, IMG submission 64680) | Switchgrass rhizosphere microbial communities from Kellogg Biological Station, Michigan, USA - KBS S5-3 metaG | ecosystem: Host-associated > Plants > Roots > Rhizosphere > Soil ... | reverse complement strand
TCTCGTTGATCCATTCATGCGCGTCACTAATTAGATGACGAGGCATTTGGCTACCTTAAGAGAGTCATAGTTACTCCCGCTGTTTACTCGAGCTTTGTTGAATTTCTTCACGTTGACATTCAGAGCACTGAGCAGAAATCACATTGCGTCAACACCAAACAATAGCCATCGCAATGCTTTGTTTTAATTAGACAGTCGGATTCCCCTTGTCCGTGCCAGTTCTGAGTTGGCCGTTACTTGCCAAACGAAACCCACACTGCCGAAACAATGTGAGCACAGCAGAAGCCGCCCACCGCAACATCCTAGCAGACTCCAGAACAAACCAACGCATGAGTTGCCCCACGCATCAGCCAGTCCCAGCTTCCGCAGAGACATCGAAGCTTCTCTCTCCTGCCCGTCTGACTCGGCCCTCAGAGCCAATCCTTTTTCCGAAGGTACGGATCTGTTTTGCCGACTTCCCTTACCTACATTGTTCAAAGACTAAAGGCTATACACCTTGGAGACCTGCTGCGGATATGGGTACGGTCTGACCGGAAAATATATCACTCACCCGGATTTTCAAGGGACGACAAGAGTGCACCTGACACTGCAAAATCCGCAGTGCTTTACGGAAGCCACTACCCTATCTCGTTACAATAACTTTCCAGGGTATACGCTCCTTACAAAGAAAAGAGAACTCTTCCAGGGACTCCTGCCATCGTCTCCGAGCTCGTTTGCGTTACCGCCTCGTCCCTTTTTAGGGGGACATTTCCCAGGTCAGGTTCGGGAATATTAACCCGATTCCCTTTTGCTCAAGAGGGCTGCACCACATGATTAATGCACTTTCTGTACATTACGACACACTCACAAACGTGTGCGTATACATACTCCCTCTTCTGCGCACTGAGTTACCAGTTCGCTTAGGACCGACTGACCCATGTTCAACTGCTGTTCACATGGAACCCTTCTCCACATCAGTCTTCAAGGTTCTCACTTGAATACTTGCTACTACCACCAAGATCTGCACACACGGCAGCTCCACCCAGTCTCACGACCGTGGCTTCTATGCTTACCGCGTCGCCCTCCTACTTGTCATGGCTTCCACGCTGTGGGTTTGCTTGCCATGACAGTGCTGTATAGGTCTGTCGCTCCAGCGCCATCCATTTTCAGGGCTGGTTGATTCGGCAGGTGAGTTGTTACACACTCCTTAGCGGATTCCGACTTCCATGGCCACCGTCCTGCTGTCTATATCAACCAACACCTTTTGTGGTATCTCATGAGCGTCATGTTAGGCACCTTAACAGCAACGTTCGGTTCATCCCGCATCGCCAGTTCTGCTTACCAAAAATGGCCCACTGGGCACTCACATTCTCATTTTTGCCAAACTCCAATTAAGAGAGTTCAGCATCTCACCCATTTCAAGTTTGAGAATAAGTTGAGGGCATTTCACCCCCAATACTTCTAGTCATTCGCTTTACCGGATGAAACTGCTCTGTGCAAGTGCCAGCTATCCTGAGGGAAACTTCGGAGGGAACCAGCTACTAGATGGTTCGATTAGTCTTTCGCCCCTATACTCACGTTTGACGATCGATTTGCACGTCAGAATCGCTTCGGTCCTCCACCAGAGTTTCCTCTGGCTTCAACCTACGCAAGCATAGTTCACCATCTTTCGGGTCTCAGCATGTACGCTCTTGCTTCGCCCCACATAAAATGTATAGGACGAGCCGGTGCTGCGCCACACTCCCGTGAGAGCACGGATCGCACCTCAGTCTCGCACAATGGAGACCTTTACTTTCACTGCGCCTTTAGGTTTCGTAGAACCCAATGACTCGCGTACATGTTAAACTCCTTGGTCCGTGTTTCAAGACGGGACAGGTGGATGGCCTACAACACACCACAGATTGTTGAGACAATGCATAGGAAAGCATCCAACATGAGCTCACACCCAACAGAACACTCGGCAATGAGTGCCCCACCGAGGAAGCCAACGCAGACACCTGTATGCGCCACGAGCAATGGGCTTGTCTCGCCATACACGGCAACACACCACTCCGCGCGCCAAGAGTCTATAACAGGTTACACTCCGAAAAGCACAACCCTACCTTCCTCTCAGCAACAGAGCAGCGGCATCGCCGATCGTGGTGACAGCATAGGGAAAACAGCCAACCAACATACATCACAAACTACGCGTGTTCCTTACAAACGGATCCACAACGCAGCCCATGAGCACATCAGAAGACATCAACCACTACACCAACTTCGGCTCCACCCGTTTACCTCTGAGCGGTTTCACGCACTATTGAACTCTCTCTTCAAAGTTCTTTTCAACTTTCCCTCACGGTACTTGTTCGCTATCGGACTCGTATTATATGTAGCCTTGGATGGAGTTTACCACCCGATTAGGTCTGCATTCCCAAGCAAACCGACTCTTGAGTAGCTTCGCGCTGCACACTTGCAATCCTAACGGGCCTTACACCCTCTCTGGGGAATGAGCCACAATCACGTGGACTTAGGACTATGGAAATGCACAGCAAGAAACCACCCCAACACCACATGTCCCAATGACATCACGCCATGGGATTCGGTTATGGGCTACTCCCTCTTCGCTCGCCGCTACTAAGGGAATCCTTGTTAGTTTCTTTTCCTCCGCTTACTGATATGCTTAAGTTCAGCGGGTATTCACGCTTGATCTGAGGTCAGGATGAAAATATATTAACTCACACAGAAGCTGTGTTTGTTAACATAAGCAATTGGGGAGTTCCTCTCCTCGCCGTTAATAGTGCAATCACGACAGCTATCCTGCAATGGATCGCCAGTGAGCACGCATCAGTGCAACAGGGCGCAACTTATCAAGCCGCGACCTAAACTGTCACATCAATGCGCACAGTCGTAATCTAGGCAAGTACTGGGATAAAGTGCTTCTCAATGTCTCAGCTGGGTACCACCGCAAAACACGTAGTGAGTATCGCTCTTCCCCTCTCTCTAATGCAGTGCTATGTGCTCTCGAGCAATGGAACACACATATCACAGCCAAAAATTGGGAAAGAATTGCAAATAGCACACCTGTGGGTAGTTTCACAGATGCCGCACTCACCACTCAACCAGCTCACACATAGTTTAGCCCACACTCCGAGTCTGTTTAAGAGACTCACCTTAATGAAGCGTCACACACAGCTCTCTACACATGATATGAGAACCATGACACCTCACAATCCGCCACTCACAAACGTGACGATAGATGATACAACCGACCCTCAGACAAACGGGGCTACTGTTAACCAATAGCCGCAATGTGCGTTCGAGAGGTTTATGATCAAAGCGTTCTGCAATTCACAATAAATCACAAAGTTTGCTTTGCTCTTCCTCGATATACGAGCCGAGTGATCCACCGCTCAAAGTTTTTGTTTTTGCACACCCTCTTACTGAAAGAGAGAGAAGGCATGCCACGTTATCGCCGCCCACACACAGGTAGCTAAGTCGCGATAGATCTGCATATAATTACTGCAATAATTCTCACAATGAAACAATACGACAGGGCGGACAAATTTCCATGATGCGCGCATTAAATTGAGGACTGAGCGACGGAGCAAGTATGCATGAGATATTCGTCCATGGGTCTGACGATATTCTCACTTCAACTCAACCAGTCTACCCACCGCACGAGCAATGGCGATGGCGTCCTATTATGCTATGAATTCTCGCACCACTTTCATCTGTCTCGTTAGACCTCGCACAAATTATGGGATCAGTTGCTGACACGAGCAATGGCCAGCCCCATGTGTGTTTTTGCTAAAACACGACTGATCTTCCAAGTGTTTAGGCCACTTGTTTAGCACTGAGAAAAAAGTAGATACCCTGTCACAGGAGTGCACGTCAAAATGATGAACACATGGGCTGCATATCCGCTCTGTGTCACTCGCAAACGCAACCAGAGGGACCAACGTGTCACCGACGTCGACAGCGCTACGGCAAGCGCTGGACCTGCAACAACCCCAAACAGGCAGAGGCAATGTGCCTTTCATTTGGCATTAGCTGCAGGAATTTGTCGACAAGAGTCTCTCGCGAAACACACAAATGACGCACTGCAAGTCAGACCTCTCTGTCGCAAGAGAGAGACACCACGAGCAATGGGTGTGCACTGGCCTCTACCCAGTGCGTCTGCTCAGTGCACACGTGTCCTTCACGAGTGTCACATTACACTTTCATAATGTGGAGACCAAGTCTTAAGAAGTAACTCACAAAATATATGCCATTCTCACACAGACACACTTTCACTGAGAGCCGCCTTCAGGCAGCCCCACAGCAAGGCGCAGGGAGAACACATGAGATTCAGATAATGATCCTTCCGCAGGTTCACCTACGGAAACCTTGTTACGACTTTTACTTCCTCTAAATGATCAAGTTCGATCGTCTTCTCACAATCTAAGCAATGTTGCCATCGCAAAGACCGCGATCCGAGGACCTCACTAAACCATTCAATCGGTAGTAGCGACGGGCGGTGTGTACAAAGGGCAGGGACGTAATCGGCGCAAGCTGATGACTTGCGCCTACTGGGAATTCCTCGTTCATGGGGGACAGTTACAAACCCCAATCCCTGAGGAGACAGCTATGCCAAGATTTCCCAATCCTTTCGGACCAGGTTGCAAAACTCTCTGAAGCTGTCATTGTAGCGCGCGTGCGGCCCCGGACATCTAAGGGCATCACAGACCTGTTATTGCTCTATTTCGTGCAGTTTGAATACTGCGAATCCCTCTAAGAAGTCAGCGCCAGCGAGAACACCCATTGCTGAGTGCCAATACCGACGTACTATTTAGCAGGTCAGAGTCTCGTTCGTTATCGGAATTAACCAGACAAATCACTCCACCAACTAAGAACGGCCATGCACCACCACCCACTGAATCAAGAAAGAGCTTTTAATCTGTCCATCCTTACAGTGTCCGGGCCGGGTGAGTTTCCCCGTGTTGAGTCAAATTAAGCCGCAGGCTCCACTCCTGGTGGTGCCCTTCCGTCAATTCCTTTAAGTTTCGGCCTTGCGACCATATTCCCCCCAGAACCTTACTTAAGGTTTCCCAGGGACAGCCAGGAGGGTCAATAAAGTCAAACCACCCCCGATTGTTGGTCGGCAACGTTTATGGTCAGAACTAGGACGGTATCTGATCGTCTTCGAACCTCTGACTTTCGTTCTTGATTAATGAAGACATTCTTGGCAAATGCTTTCGCAGTAGATTGTCTGGCGGCGATCCAAGAATTTCACCTCTAACGCCACCATACAAATGCCCCCGGCAGTCTCTTTTAATCATTACTCCGGGTCCGAAAACCAACAAAATAGAACCGAAGTCCTATTCCATTATTCCATGCAAGAGTATACAAGCACTGAGGCCTGCTTTGAGCACTTTAATTTTTTCAAAGTAAACGTGCCATGCACTCCATAGCACTCAATAAAGAGCACCACAGAGCGTCTAATGACTGTGTAAGGTAGAGCACGTACAGTCACAGCGTGAGCTGAACCGACGACTCCCACCTCAGATCCAACTACGAGCTTTTTAACTGCAACAACTTCAATATACGCTATTGGAGCTGGAATTACCGCGGCTGCTGGCACCAGACTTGCCCTCCAATGGATCCTCGTTAAAGGATTTAAATTGTACTCATTCCAATTGCAAGGCCTCGTAATGAGTCTTGCATCGTTATTTTTCGTCACTACCTCCTCTCGCTGAGAGTGGGTAATTTGCGCGCCTGCTGCCTTCCTTAGATGTGGTAGCCGTTTCTAAGGCTCCCTCTCCGGAATCGAACACTGATTCCCCGTTACCCGTGATCTCCATGGTGAGCATATCACTCACCATCGACAGATGATAGGTCAGATACTTGGAAGAATTGTCGCCGACGCAAGGTCATGCGATCAGGTTGGTTATCCAGAGTCATCAAACCCACAGCCCGTGAAGGCTGGTTGGTTTTGATCTAATAAACCCGCCTCAGCGGTAAAGCCGAGGCATATTGGCATGTATTAGCTCCAGAATTACTGCAGTTATCCATGTAGTATGGTAAGATCTAAGAAACAATAGCTGATTTAATGAGCCATTCGCGGTTTCGCCGTGTAAAGGCGTGAACTTGGACATGCATGGCTTAATCTTTGAGACAAGCATATGACTGCTGGCAGGATCAACCAGATATAATAACATTTTCAGCGACTTGCAAATGGAAAACTCACGTGTGAGCGCCACAACACTCTACCATCAGTTACAAATTCCACTCACAAACGTGGAAGGTGAGGAAGAGAAGTTCTTTAAAGTGTACCCATCTAACGTCAATTCTCACAATTCGCACAATCGCCGTCCATATCATCAATAAATATTTCACCAAGAAATGCACTGCCATAGGAGACAGTAGGATTTCTAATTCGTTGTTTACTCGCTAGTGTCACCCGACATTTTATCGAGGCACTTTACATGACATTTTGACCAGATACAATCGGCAATGAAGCCCTTCCCGCTAAGGAGAAGCTTAACTTCAAATGTACAACATTTCCACTCCTGACACCTGATCACGTAAGTTGCGCCATATGAAGAGCGCTTCATCACTGTGAATTTTTATAGTGGGCTATAGATGCCCCCACTCCATCAGAGGCCTACTGACGCATTGATAAAATCGGATCGAATGGTTCAAGTTCCTAGTCACTTAAGTTCAGAACCTTCCCCATTTAGCCAGTGTCGATGCGGGACTGATGGTTTTAGCATTTCATTATGAATGACATACACAGAACATGAAGTAGAGCTGCTCCATTGAGCAGCCTACTCCAATAACACTAGTTTTTCAACTCATGGTCTTGAGGATACAGCGGACTTGGCGCATTTCATATATTTGGCGCAACATCGATGCCAACATATGTAACACAGAAGACAGCGCCGCATCATATATTTGGGACAACATCTATGCCAAGTCCACCTCGCATGTAACACAGAAGTGGGTGCAGATCAATTTGGAACCTCTCCCCTACCTAGAGTTGCAGCATTGACAGTCTTCAGGACGCAGTGCAGCGCAGCGCAGCGCAGTCAATACTCTCTGCTCACCACACCGTCAATGCAGTGTCTCAACTTCAAATGCACCTCTCTCCTACCTATAGTTGCAGAGTTGACAGTCTTCAGGATGCGTGCGCAGGCAAGCGCATGCAAGTGTCTCAGCTTCAAATGCACACGTTTCAACATTTTTGTTCGCGTGTGTGAATGTTAATATACATAATTATTTTTTGTGCTACATTTATATATATATATATATATATATTTCTTTACATTTGTGTTTTAAAAATAGTATTTAATTTAAAGTGACATACTAAATATACCGTATTTCTTTACATGATCTTTTTCTAAAGAATAAATAAATAATATCTTATATAAAAGCATTTTCAGCAGATATGACGTGGTAAATTGACGTGGAAATAGAACTTTTACTATTTAATTGACAGTAATGACGGAGGGAGGGTGGGCGATCGGGAGGGGGTAGTTAAATTATATGTTTCTGTGTATAGTCAATATGTTGTTGAATTGAGGACTATCAATAGATATTGACAAAAGAGACAAAAATGAAAAA
>Ga0070669_100004478_pt1 | contig 10069 bp, 10 predicted proteins | sample KBSS53metaG_FD_64680 | JGI IMG/M metagenome (GOLD analysis project Ga0070669, IMG submission 64680) | Switchgrass rhizosphere microbial communities from Kellogg Biological Station, Michigan, USA - KBS S5-3 metaG | ecosystem: Host-associated > Plants > Roots > Rhizosphere > Soil ... | reverse complement strand
CCCCTCTACCGGGATGAGTGCGATTCCTCGCCTCCGCCGCTGCGCGGCTCCGCTCGGAATGACAACGAACCCGTTACCCGCTTCCCTCAATCCCGCCGAGGCTCGTTCGTCCACTTCTGCCCGTTCCGGGTCAGCAGCTCATCCGACTCCTTCGGGCCCCACGACCCCGCCGCGTAGAACGAGACGGCCAGCGTGTTGTCGAGAATCGGCGTGAACAGCCTCCATGCGGCTTCGACCTCGTCCGCGTGGACGAACAGCGTCTGGTCGCCTTCAACCACGTCGAGCAGCAGCGTCTGGTACGCCTCGGGCAGCTCCTGGAACCGTTCCTTGTAGGAGAAGTCGAGCGGCAGCCGCGCGAGCTTGAGCGGCTTGCCCGGCGCCTTGATATGGAAATACAGCGCGAACCCCTCGTCGGGCTGGATCGTTAGGCGGAGCGTATTGCGGTGCACATCCGGCGAGCCTAACGGCGTGAACATCCACACCGGGGGACGGCGGAACTTCACGGTGATTTCCGTCACGCGCTTCTTCATCCGCTTGCCCGTGCGGATGAAGAACGGCACGCCCTGCCAGCGCCAGCTGTCGATCTCGAGCTTGATGGCCGCGAACGTCTCCGTCCGCGAGTTCGCCGCCACCCCGGGCTCCTCGCGGTAGCCCGGGATCGTCTGGTTGTTGATCTCGCCGTGTCCGTACTGCCCGAGCACGACACTCTTCGGCGTGATGGCCTTGATCGACCGCAGCGCCTTCACCTTTTCCTGGCGGATGAACCCCGCGTTCATCATCGCCGGAACCTCCATGGCCACGAGCGCCACGAGCTGCGTGCCGTGATTCTGGATGATGTCGCGGACCGCACCCGCCTGCTCGTAGTACGAGGCGCGCCCTTCGATCCCGAGATCCTCGGCGACGGTGATCTGAACGCTTTCCACGTGGTCCCGATTCCATAGCGACTCGAACACCGAGTTCGCGAATCGGAAGACGAGGAGGTTCTGGACGGTCTCCTTGCCCAGGTAGTGGTCGATGCGGTAGACCTGTGACTCGTCGAAGTACTTGTGAATGAGCTGATTCAGCGCCTCGGCGGACTGCAGGTCGCGACCGAACGGCTTCTCGATGACGAGTCGCGTCCAGTACTTCGTGCCGTTCCCCGTGCCCGTCGTGCTGCGGCCGAGCCCACATTCGCCGAGCCCCTGGATGGTGGCGGGGAAGGCGTTAGGCGGCAGCGCGAGATAGAAGACGCGGTTTGGCGGCTGGCCCCGGTCGGCCTCCAGCTGCGCGATGCGGGCCGCGACAGCCTTGAAGTCGTCGGGCTCGCCCTTGCCGATGCCCTGATAGAAGATCGTGGTCTCGACCCACTGGTCGATCTGCCTGGGGTCCATGCCGTCGTCCTCGACCGCGGCGCGCACGACGTCGCGATAGCCCCGATCGTCCATGCCCGTATCGCGGGCGACGGCGAGAATCGTGGTGTCGTCGGTGATGAGGTCCTGTTGCCGCAGTCGCGAGAGCGCGGGCAGAATCTTGCGGCGCGCCAGATCGCCGGTCCCCCCGAAGACGATGAACGTGCACGGACCGTGGACCGGCCGCTCGTGCGCTCGCTCGTCGCGCGACTGCGCGCCCTTCAGTCTGCCCGGTCGCCCGGCCTTCGTCGCCATTCGTTGTTCCTCGTGTGTGTCATTCCGATCGGGCCGTCATTCCGAGCGCAGCGAGGAATGACACTAGGAGCTTTTCTTTATCGCGTGCCCGCCGAACTGATTCCTCAACGCCGACAATAGACGGTCGGTGAACGACTCCGAATCGCGCGAGCGGAGCCGCTGCAGCAGCGACAGCGTGATCACCGGCGCCGGCACGTCGAGGTCGATCGCCTCGGTCACCGTCCAGCGGCCCTCGCCCGAGTCGGACACGTACGGCGCGATGGACGCGAGATCCTGATCCTCCTGCAGCGCGCGGGCCGTCAGATCGAGCAGCCACGAGCGCACCACGCTGCCGTTCCTCCACAGCTCGGCGATCTGCGCGAGGTCGAGCCCGAACTCCTTCTTGTGCTTGAGAATCGAGAAGCCCTCGGCGTATGCCTGCATCATGCCGTACTCGATGCCGTTGTGAATCATCTTTGTGAAATGACCGGAGCCGCTCGGTCCGACGTGACCCCATCCCTGATCCTTGGCGGGGGCGAGCGTCTCGAAGATCGGGCGCAGGCGACCGACGGCATCGTCAGGCCCGCCGATCATCAGGCTGTAGCCTTCCGTCAGCCCCCAGATGCCGCCGCTCGTCCCGACGTCCACGAAGTGGAGTCCGCGATCCGCGACCATCCCGGCCCGCCGCACGGACTCCTTGTAGTTGCTGTTGCCGCCATCGATGATCGTGTCCCCGCGCGACAGCAGCTCGGCCAGCGCACGGACAGTGTTCTCCGTGGGATCACCGGCCGGCACCATGATCCATACAGCGCGCGGCGTCTGCAGCTGCCTGACGAGCTCCTCGAGCACGGTCGCGCCGCGCGCGCCGTTCGCGACGCTCGCCGCCACGGCGTCGGCGCTTCGATCGAACGCGACGACGTCGTGTCCACCACGGACGAGACGGGTCGTCATGTTCGCACCCATCTTGCCTAGCCCCACCATCCCTAGCTGCATCGGTCGTCCTCCGGTATGGCGAATCTTCTTGCAGACAAACGTACGAGAACCTGAAGGGAACCGGGAACGGGGAACTGAAGGCTGCGAGCTGCCGCTGCGTTCCGGGCTCGTTGCGGCTGGTAACAGCAGCGAGCAGCTCGGAGCACAAGCACGCGGCCGTCGGCGAGCTGCAAGCAGCTGCTCGCAGCACTCAGCTGCTGTTTCAGTTCCCTGTTCCCGGTTCCGGGTTCCCAGTTATAATTCGATACTTAGCTAATTATCTGACTCTCTCTCGCCCCGTGAACTCCGCCTTCCGAGCCCTCGCCGACCCCACCCGACGCGAGATCCTCAAGCTCCTCAGAGCCGGACCGCGGACCTCGGGCGAGATCGCCGACCGGTTCCCGTCCACCTGGGCCACCATCTCGCGCCACCTCGGCATCCTTCGCGACGCCAAGCTCGTGCTGGCCGAGCGCGACGGGCAGAACGTCAGATACGAATTGAACACGACGGTATTTCAGGAAGTCGTCGAGCACCTGCTCGACTGGACCAAACCTCCACGGAGGCCCAATGCGTAGGTGGTTGCCGGCAGCGTTCATCGCCGGCGCAGTGATATTTTCGGTCGCCGTTTATTCGCGCCTGCCCGCAGAGGTTCCCATGCATTGGGGCATCTCCGGCGATCCCGACCGATTCGGTCCCCGCCTACAGGGCGCGTTCATGATGCCGCTCGTCATGATCATGGTCTACCTCGGGATGCAGTGGTATCCGTCGCGCGACCCGCGCGCCGCGAACATCGCGAAGTTCCGCGACGTGTACGACACCGTCGTCACCGCTTCGATCGCGATGCTCGGTGGCGTCCATGTGGTGGCCCTCGGCACTGCGCTCGGATGGCGCTTCGACATGCGCACCGTCGTGCTCGCCGGGCTCGGCGTGTTGTTCCTGCTGCTCGGGAATCTCCTCCCGCGCGTTCGATCGAACTTCATCTTCGGCATTCGTACGCCATGGACATTGTCGAGCGAGCGGGTGTGGACCCGCTCGCATCGTGTGGGTGGGTATACGATGGTCGCCGCCGGCTTGCTCACGCTCGCAGGCGCGTTCCTCGGCGGCGGCTTGGGGTTGACCATCGCACTCACGAGCGCCGCCGTCGCGGCGGCGATCCCCGTGGTCTACTCATACGTCCTCTGGAGCCGCGAGCGGCACGGCCCGACCGCCGAGTAACTCCGGATGCAGCACGCACTTTGGAGAGCAAGCACGCGGTCTGCAATGGACCACTCGTATGATGCGAGACCTTCGCCCACCCTGTTGCCCGAGCACGGCTCGCGATGCCCGCCGTCGCTGAGCGCCGCCACGAGCACCGCGGCCGATTCAGCCTGCTCTGGGACCTGGTCTTCCGGGGGCTCCGCGCTTCCTACCGGCACGCCCACTCCTTCACGACGGCGCTCGGCGTCTTTCTCGTGGCGGGCGCGCTCATCGCGATTGCCGGCACATACGCGTTCGCGAAGATCGCGCAGCTCGTCCGCGGTGGCTACACGCAGCGGTTCGACGAGACCGTGCTGCGCTGGATGCAAGCGCATCAGACGCCGTGGCTGGAAGCTCTGATGATCGAGGTGACGATGCTCGGCACGTGGATCGTCGTGCTCAGCATCGTGAGCATCGCCGGGCTCTTTCTCTGGCTCACGCGTCACCAGTACTCGACCGTGCTGCTCGCGGTCGCGACCGCAGGCGGCATCGGGCTCAACAACATCCTGAAGATCGGATTCGACCGGCCCCGCCCGCAGGTATTCGAGTGGGGCACGCACGTCGCCAGCTCGTCGTTTCCCTCGGGTCACGCCATGAGCTCGACCGTCGTTTACATCACGGTCGCGTACCTCGCCGGACGCCTCCAGAAGACATACAGGGCTCGCTTCGCAACCCTCGCGGTCGCGGGATTCATCGTCGCCGTCATCTGCTTCAGCCGAATGTACCTCGGCGTCCACTATCCGTCGGACGTCGCTGCCGGCGTGATCATCGGCCTGTCCTGGGCGGCCTTCTGCATGGCGACGCTCGAGGCGATCCAGCTGTTCGCGAAGCGCAACGCGAAGCAGGTCCTCGAGCACGAAGCCCCCGCTCCCAAGCAGGCGTCCTGACACAGTCCCGGCACGAGCGGGCGCCCGACCGCTTCAGCGGTGTTCGGTCACGCCCACCTGACGACAGTATTCGAGCACGGGACAGGTCGAACACTTCGGGCGTACGCCGGTGCAGATGTGCTTTCCGAACGGCACGAGCAGCCGGTTGATCTCGATCCAGTAGCGACGTGACAGCTTCGCCTCGAGGGCGACCATCGTTCGCTCCGGCGACGACGTCGCGACGTAGCCCCAACGATTCGTCACGCGATGCACGTGGATGTCGACGCTGATCCGCTCAGCGCCGCAGGCCACGCCCATGGTCAGGTTCGCGCACTTCGGCCCGACGCCGCGGAACGACGTCAGCACGTCGAAGTCGCAGGGCAGCTCGCCGCCGAACTCGTCTACCGTGCGTCGCGCAATGTCGCGGATCTGCGCCGCCTTCGCCTCGTGAAAGCTGCTGGCGCGGATCAGCGCGTCGATCTGTGCGACCGAGAGCTTCGCCATCTGCTCCGGTGTGGGTGCACGCTCGAGCAGGTTGATCGCGGCAGGGAGACTGACCTCGTCGCGCGTACGGATCGAGATGATGCACGCGACGAGCTGCTGGAACACCGACTTGAATCCACGCTCCGCGAGCTCGAACATCGCCGCATCGGCGTGCTCGGCCACGGCGACACGGATGCGACGCATGACGGTATGAATGTCGAAGCGGCGCTTCGGACCTCCGGTGCCCGCGCGCGCGGCACGTAGCTGCGATGCGCCCATGCGGGCGACGAGCGCACGTGCGGTGCCAATGAAGGTCAGCGACCCGCGACGTCGATTTCCCAGCTCCCAGTCTGGCCCTTTGCCGGGGTCCCGGGGCGGTACATGATGACGCGCGCGCGCTCGAGCGTGATGAGGCCGCCGCCGATCATCTCGTCGAGCTCGGGAAGAATCGCCGCGATCTTCTCCTCCGTTTCGACGCACTCCACGACGATCGGGAGATCGAGCGACAGCACCTCAACCCGGTCGCTGCGGACGTGCGCGCTCGCGCCGTATCCCATGATCGCCCGGAAGACGGTGGCGCCAGCGTACTCCTTCGACCGAAGGAGCTCGACGATCGCCTGGTACAGTGGCCGGCCGGACCTCGGATCCTTGTCACGCTCGCCAATGTGAATGCGCATCAGCGTGCGTTCGCCCTTGAAACCGTGCATGACTCGTCTCCTGCGCCGTCAGCCGTCGCCGAGCTAGAAGGTTCTGCGCGCCGCGAGCAGCTCGGCGGCCGCGAGGATGCCGAGGAACGTCGCCATGAGCGAAAGCAGCACGCTCGCAGCGACGTAGACGGCGGCACGGCGATAGTCACCGTCCTCGATGAGCGTGATCGCCTCGTAGCTGAACGTCGAGAACGTTGTGTAACCGCCGCAGAAGCCCGTCGTGAGCAGCGCGCGCGTCTCCGGCGACACCGATGTGGAGCCGAGCGTGTAGCGCAGCAGGAAGCCGAGGGCGAGCGACCCGCTGACGTTCACGATGAGTGTGCCGATCGGAAACGTGCCTGCGCGCTGCTGGATGAACGTCGAGAGCGCGACGCGCGAGGCGCCGCCGACGGCGCTGCCAAGCGCCACGTACCAGAGCAGGTTCATGGACCGGTGTGCGCGGGCTTGAATGAAAATGACCTCCACGCGATAGGTGACGCGCAGGCGGTCGCTACGCCCCTTCCGTTACGCCGCGGCTTTCACGCGCTCGAGGAGTGTTCCGAGTGCGCGGACCACGGTGTCGTTTCCTTCACGAAGCAGCGCGGCGAGGATGTGCTTGCAGATCCGCTCGCGCCAGATGTGGTCGCCGCAGTCGCAGCGAGGGATGGACGTCGTGTACAGGTCCACCCAGTGGGCGTGGTCGCCGCCGATGACCTGATAGCGGCCGTTCCCAACGCGCTTTCCTTCGAGCTTGAGACTCCGTTCGAGTCGATCCAGATCGACGCCGCCGGCGGCGTCGAAGTCGATTGCTACGGGTGCCATTCCAATCTCCGGTTCCTGCGGTGAGTCACACAATCCAAGCCAATTCGTCGCATGCACTTGGCACTTGCTGAAATCTAAAACCGAGCCGCGCGATCGGCAGACGTGCAGCATCGACTGAGACTTCTCGACGGCTCTTCACGTATAGACCTGAACCTCGCCGCGTTCTGATGACGAGGACATGCACAGGTTTCTCAGTCGACGACTTTTACGCTGGATTGCGATGACGTCTCCCGTTCCCAGAACGCTGCCCTGGCAGCTCGAACCGGTGAGCTCGCTTGGCACTATCACGGCTGGAGCGCTCGTTGCGCTCGCCGTTGACGTGCTGTTCGCGTGGCAGATTTCGCCCACCGCCCTGGTCCCGCTCGGTGCCGTATTCGGGCTGTTGTTCATCGCCGTGCGTGTGATGCGCGGTTTCGGCGGCTCGCTTCCCGGCGCGGTAGCGGCCTTCGCAGTGACGGGGCTCGGGGCCGCCGCGGCAATGGCGCTTGACGGGCCTGCCGTCGGTGTGGGTCGTAGCGCACTCGTCGTTGCGGTCGTGCTCGCGACGTTCGGGTCGAGTGCGGCCTTCGCCGCGTGGGTCGAGCGTCGGCGCCGGGCGCAGCCGGTCATCGAGATCACTCGCACGTCGCCGGAGCGGCTGGCGCCCGCGCGCAGCCGTCCGCGCGTCTATCGGTGAGCTACTAGCGGTCCGCCGCAGCAGATCGGTTCCGAATAGCGAGGTCGAGATCCCGGGGCGCCGACGACGGCACCTCGGGATCTTTGCGTTCGCTGTCGTTCGGAGCGAAGGCGAGGAATCGCCGGGCATTGTCATTCCGAGCGGAGCCGCGCAGCGGCGGAGGCGAGGAATCGCCATCCTCCCGATAGAGGGACAAGCCTCTCGGTCGGGACGAGTGCGATTCCTCGCCTCCGCACCTTCGGTGCTTCGCTCGGAATGACGCTGCTCCGCTCGGAATGACAAAATGTGCTGAAAACGCATGATTTCTTGCACACTCAGGCCGTTTTCTGCGTATATTCCCTCACGACACAGAGCGTTTTTTGCTGTTTTTGCACGATTTCAAGAACACCCAGCGGGCCTCATCGTGACGACGCGACGTTAGGCCCGCTGTCGTTTTTCCGGTGCCCGCCCGCCCCTCGAATCCTCGTCCGGGAGCTTTCGACGCATGCCGACAACCAGTTCCACGCCGCGCAAAGCCGCGATCCAGGCGATCGCCAGTCGCGCCGCCATCAAGCCACCGTACCCTAACGGCTCCGACAACGGGACCAGCCCGCCGCGCCCCACCTCCGAGTACTTCGGGATCAACACGTTCGGCTGGCGGCAGATGCGGTCGAAGCTGCCGAAGGACGTCTACGGCAAGCTGCTCGACTCCGTCCGCCACGGGAAAAAGCTCGACGGCGAGATCGCGCCGACGGTCGCGCAGGTCATCAAGGAGTGGGCGACCTCGCGCGGCGTGACGCACTTCACGCACTGGTTCCAGCCCATGACCGGGCTGACGGCCGAGAAGCACGATGCCTTCCTCTCGTTCGATGATCAGCGGCAGCCTGTCGAGACGTTCTCCGGCGCGCAGCTCATTCAGAGCGAGCCCGATGCGTCCAGCTTCCCGTCCGGCGGACTCCGCGCCACGTGGGAAGCACGCGGCTACACGGCGTGGAACCCGGCGAGCCCGGTGTTCATCGTCGAGTCCGGCGGCGCGCGCACGCTGCTCATCCCGTCCGTCTTCATCGGCTACAACGGCGAAGCGCTCGACGAGATGACGCCGCTGCTCCGCTCGAGCGACGTGCTCTCCGAGAAGGCGATGGCGCTGCTCGAGTTGTTAGGCGACACGGGCATCATCCGCGTCCACACGACGCTCGGACCGGAGCAGGAATACTTCCTCATCGACCGGAATCACTTCGCACTGCGCCCCGACCTCGTCATGGGCGGGCGGACGCTCGTCGGCGCTCCGCCGCCGCGCGGCCAGCAGCTCGAGGACCACTACTTCGGCGGCATTCCCGAGCGCATCCAGGCGTGCATCTCCGAGGTCGAGACGGAGCTGTACAAGCTCGGCGTGCCCATCGTCACACGGCATAACGAGGTCGCGCCCTGCCAGTTCGAGATGGCGCCGCAGTTCGAGGACACGGACATTGCCGTCGACCACAACCAGCTCGTCATGGCGACGCTGCGAAAGGTCGCGCTGCGCCATGGCCTGCAGGCCGTGCTGCACGAGAAGCCGTTCGCCGGCATCAACGGGTCGGGCAAGCACTGCAACTGGTCGATGGCCATCACCGCCGACAACGCCCTCGACGGCACGAACCTGCTCAAGCCGGGGAAGACGCCGCATCAGAACATCCGCTTCCTCATCTTCCTCGCGGCGGTGCTCAAGGGCGTCCATAAACACGCGGGCCTGCTCCGTGCCGGCATCGGCACGTCGGGCAACGAGCACCGACTCGGCGCGAACGAAGCGCCGCCGGCGATCATCTCGGTGTTCATGGGCGAGATGCTCACGCGTCTCATCGAGAACATCGTGGCCGGCAAGGAAGCCGGCAAAGGCGCCGAGCAGCAGCTCATCAAGCTCGGCGTCGCGAAGCTGCCGGAGATCGAGAAGGACAACACGGACCGCAACCGGACGTCGCCGTTCGCGTTCACGGGCAACAAGTTCGAGTTCCGCGCCGTCGGCTCATCGCAGTCGATCGCCTTCCCCGTGACGCTGCTGCACGCGGCGGTCGCGGAAGCGATCGGTGAGATCACCGAGCAGCTGCGCGAGACGCTCAAGCGCACGAAGAACGTGAACGACGCCGTGCTCAAGGTCGTGAAGGAGTCGTTCAAGGAGACGAGCGCCGTTCGCTTCGAGGGCAACAACTACTCGAACGAGTGGGTCGAGGAAGCACACAAGCGTGGCCTGCTCAACCTGCGTCGGACGCCGGAAGCGCTCGCACAGCTCACCACGAAGAACTCGCGCGCGGTGCTGACGAAGCTCGGGATCCTCACGAAGGCGGAGATCGATTCCCGCTACCACGTGAAGATGGAGCGCTACATCAAGGACATGCTCATCGAGCTGCACACGATGGGACAGGTCGTCGACACGATGATCCTGCCGGCGTGCTACTCGTATCACGGCATGCTGGCCGACGCGGCATCGAAGGCGAAGACGGCTGGTATCACGTCGATTCCGCAGATCGCCGCGGCGAACGATGTTGGTACGCTCATCGAGCAGCTTCGCGAGCGGCGCGTGGCAATGACGGAGGCGATCGAGCGCGCGGAGCACATGCACGAGGAGCTCGAAGCGTGCGGCAAGTTCCTCACGTCGAAGGGTGCGGACGCCATGGCGGCCGTGCGTGAGACGTGTGACGCGCTCGAGCTCATGGTAGGGGACGAGTTCTGGCCGCTGCCGAAGTACCGGGAGAT
>Ga0070669_100004469_pt1 | contig 10075 bp, 10 predicted proteins | sample KBSS53metaG_FD_64680 | JGI IMG/M metagenome (GOLD analysis project Ga0070669, IMG submission 64680) | Switchgrass rhizosphere microbial communities from Kellogg Biological Station, Michigan, USA - KBS S5-3 metaG | ecosystem: Host-associated > Plants > Roots > Rhizosphere > Soil ... | reverse complement strand
CCGATCCGTCGCGTCGAGGTGTCGAGCGACGGCGGCAGGACGTGGATCGACGCCCCCTTCGTCGGCCCCGACCTCGGCCGCTTCGCCTGGCGCCAGTTCGCCATGCCGCTGCGCATGGCGGCAGGCAACTACGTCCTGGTCAGCCGCGCCACCGATTCGGCCGGCAACGTCCAGCCCGAGCAGCGGCTCGAGAACGCGCACGGCTACAGCAACAACAGCTGGAAGGATCCGGCGGTGATGCTGAGCGTGGTCTGAGGCGGCACATGCTCGATCGACTCGTGACGTCGGCGCGCCGGGGCGCCGTCGCGGCCATCCTGGCGGGCCTGGCCTGCGGGACGGCGAGCGGCGCCGACGACGACGCGGCGCTGATGGCGCTCGGCAAGACGCTGTTCACCGTCGGCGCCGTGCCGCCGTGCGCGCTGTGCCATACGCTGAAGGACGCCGGCGCGACCGGCGCCATCGGTCCTGCCTTCGACGATCTGCAGCCCGGGCCGGATCAGGTCATCGCCGCGCTCAAGAGCGGCATCGGTGCGATGCCGTCGTACCGCGGCAGCCTCAGCGACGAGCAGATGCGCGCGCTGGCGCGCTACGTGTCCAAGGCGAGCGGCGGCGCGCGATAGGCGCGCCCTTCGGCCGGTGCGGTCGCCGCAGCGGCTTCGCCTGGGTCGCACGCTCGCCGATCTCCCTCTCCCGGCGCCCGTTTCGCGCGGCCGATAATCGGGCGCAGTGAACGAGCTCGCTGCGCGCGTCTTCGGGTCGTGGATCCACCGCGTCGACCGCGCGAGCGTGCGCGCCGACGTCGTCGCCGGCGTGCTCGGCGCGCTGCTCGTCCTGCCGCAAGGGATCGCGTTCGCGACGCTCGCCGGGCTGCCGCCCGAGTACGGCCTGTACACCGCCGTCATTCCCTGCATCGTCGCGGCGCTGTTCGGCTCGAGCTGGCACGTCGTCTCCGGGCCGACCAATGCGAACTCGCTCGCCCTGGTCGCGACGCTGGCGCCGCTCGCCCTCATCGGCTCGCCCGAGTACATCGCGCTCGCGCTCGCCGTCACCGTGCTCGTCGGCACGATGCAGTTCATGATCGGCGCGCTGCGCCTGGGCACGATCGCCAACTTCATCTCGCCGGCGGCGCTGCGCGGCTTCATGGGCGGCGCGGCGGCGCTGATCGCGCTCTACGCGCTGCCCGACCTGCTCGGCTTGCCGGCGCCGACCGCGCATCGCCTCGGCACACTGGCGGGGCACCTGGCGGCCAACCTCGATCGGGTGGCGCCGGCTGCGCTCGCCGTCGGTGTGTTCACGATCGCCGCATCGCTCGCGCTGAAGCGATGGGTGCCGCGCTCGCCGCACATGCTGCTCGGCCTGCTCGCCGCGACCGCCCTCGCGTTCGCCATCGACCGCGCCTCGGGGGGCGCGCAGCGGGTCGCCGTCGTCGGGCCGATCCCGGCGATCTGGCCGCACCTGACCCTGCCGAGATTCGACCTGGGCCTGCTTCCCGACCTGGTCGGGATCGCGTTCGCGCTGACGATCGTCGCCCTCGGCCAGTCGATCTCGATCGCCAAGGCGGTGGCGGCGCGCTCGGGCCAGCACATCGACGCCAACCGCGAGTTTCGCGGCCAGGGTCTGTCGAACATCGTCGGCGGGATGTTCTCTTCGTACGTTTCGTGCGGCTCGCTGAACCGGTCGTTCCCCAACCTCGACGCCGGCGCGCGAACGCCGCTCGCTGCCGTGTTCGCGTCGCTCTGGCTGCTGCTCCTCGCCGCCGTGAGCGCACCGCTGCTCGCGCTGATCCCGATGGCGGCGATCGCGGCCCTGCTGCTGCTCATCTCGTGGTCGCTCTTCGACCTCGCCAGCTGGCGCCAGCTGTGGCGCTTCAGCCGCCAGGACTTCGCCGTCGCCGCCGCGACCTTCCTCGCGACGGTGTCGATCCGGCTCGAGGTCGCGATCCTGCTCGGCACGATCCTGTCGCTCGTCACCTTCCTCTATCGCACGTCGAAGCCCGCCATCCGCATCATGGGCTTCGACGGCACGTCGCCGGCGCGGCCGTTCGTCGTGCGCAGCGACGTCGCCGATCCGCTGCCCGAATGCCCGCAGGTGAAGATGATCCGCATGGAGGGCGAGGTCTACTTCGGCGCCGTCTCGCACGTCAGCGACCTGCTGCGCGACCTGCGCGCGCCGGCGAATTCGCCCAAGCACCTGCTGGTGATGTCGAAGAGCATGAACTTCATCGACCTCGCCGCCGCCGACATGTGGCGTGCCGAGATGTTCACGCGCCGCAGCGTCGGCGGCGATCTCTACTTCCATCGGCCGCGCGCGCCCGTCCTCGAGCTCTGGCAGCGCACCGGCTTCATGGCCGAGCTCGGCACCGACCACATCTTCCCGGCCAAGCGGATCGCGATCGCGGCGATCTTCGACCGCCTCGACCGCGCCATCTGCGCCCACTGCACGATCCGCGTCTTCGAGGAGTGCCAGGGACTGCCGTTGCCGATCGACGGCGCGGCGAGCGAGGCGTCGCCCGGCGCGCGCGCTCGCAGCGGATCGTCCTGACGGGGGAAGACGCGCGAACGTCCCCCTTGTTGAGGGTGACACGGAGGGCGACGAGCGTTTTCATTCGGATCGCGAGACGCGGTCGAACGAGACCCGTCACGCGCCGGGACACAGGTCCCTCTTGCGATCGGAGAACGGACATGACCACACCCTCGCCCTCGAACGACAGGCGCCACGCACGGCGCGTTCTCGTCACCCTCGTCATCACCACGGCGGCGGCCGCCGTCACCGCCGGCGTCGTGCTCAAGAAGCATCCGCCCGCCGAGGCCGCGGCCCAGAGCGTCGACGCCAACGCGGCGCGCACCGGCGTCGCGGCGGCCACGGCCGCGTTTCCTCGCCGCGTCGAATGGCGCGATCCCTGGAAACGGCCGGCACCGGGTTCCGATTCGGCAGCCCCGTCGATCCACGACGGCTCCGGCGACGGCGCGACGAGGTCGGATCCCTCGGTGCCGTCAGCGGCGGCCGCGCTCGAACGCGCCGCCGAAACCTCGGAGGAGCCGGCGACGTTCTGAGATCGATGTCGAGCGGTTGTCGCGGCAACGCGGCAACGCGGCCCGGGCGCGGCAAAATCGCGTCCGAGCTCCTCTCTCATGGCCAAGAAGACCGCGCGCGTCAGCGAGACTCCGGCGACGCAGGCTCTGCGTCGCGCCGGCATCAGCTTCAGCGAGCACGTCTACGAGTACCTCGAGCACGGCGGCACGGCGGAATCCGCGCGCCAGCTCGGCGTCGACGAGCATGCCGTCGTCAAGACGCTCGTCATGCAGAACGAGAAGGGCGAGCCGCTGATCGTCCTGATGCACGGCGACCGCCAGGTCAGCACCAAGAACCTGGCGCGCGCGATCGGCACCAAGGGCGTCGAGCCGTGCACGCCCGAGGCGGCCGAGCGAGCCAGCGGCTACCAGGTCGGCGGCACGTCGCCGTTCGCGACGAGGAAGGCGATGCCGGTCTACGTCGAGGCGACGATCCTCGCGCTCGATCGCATCTGCATCAACGGTGGCCGGCGCGGCTACCTGATCGGCATCGCGCCGCGCGTCCTGATCGACCTGCTCGGCGCTCGCCCGGTCTCCTGCGCGATCTGAGCCGGCGCGTCGGCGCAGAATCGACCCAGCGCTGCTTCGCCTCCGTTCATGACCTCGTTCCTGCCGCTGCTCGCCACGCTGGTCGCCTACCTCATCGGCTCGCTCTCGTTCGCCGTGATCGTCAGCCGAGCAATGGGTCTGAGCGACCCGCGCACCTACGGCTCAGGCAACCCCGGCGCGACCAACGTGCTCCGCTCGGGCAGCAAGGCGGCGGCAGTCCTCACGCTGGCGCTCGACGCCCTCAAGGGCTATCTGCCGGTGGCGCTCGTCGCCCGTTTCGGCCCTGCCCATGGGATGGGGGAGGGGACCGTCGCGCTGGTCGCGCTCGCCGCGTTCCTCGGGCACCTCTGGCCGGTATTCTTCCGCTTCAAGGGAGGCAAGGGCGTCGCCACCGCCGCCGGCGCACTGCTCGGCATCGACCCGCTGCTCGGCGCGGCGACGCTGGCGACGTGGCTGATCATCGTCGCGTTCTTTCGCTACTCGTCGTTGGCGTCGATCGTCGCGGCCGTGTTCGCGCCGTTCTGGCGCGTCCTCACCGACGGCCCCGATGCGATCGCGCTGGCGCTGCTCGTCATCGGCGGGCTCCTGATCTGGCGCCACAGCGCCAACATCAAGCGCCTGTTCGCGGGCACGGAAAGCCGAATCGGCAGCAGCTCCGGCTCACCCCGGCCCGCGCGCGCGAAACAGGGCCGAGCGTCGAGGCGTTGAGGCTTCTCCGCGCCGAAAGTCGCTTTCGCCTCAATCGATCACCGTGTCGGCGCGCAGCAGAAGCGGCCTCGGTATCACGATGTCCAGCGTGCGCGCGGTCTTCTGGTTGATGACGAGCTCGAAGGTGGTGGGCTGCACGACCGGGAGTTCTCCCGGCTTGGCGCCCTTGAGGATTCGGCCGCAATAGACGCCGGCCTGGTGGTACATCCAGGCGATGCTGGTGCCGTAGCTGATGAGGCCGCCTGCTTCGGCGAAGTCGCGCGTCCAATACATCACGGGAAGGCGATGCTGGGCCGCCAGCGCGATGATCCGATGGCGCTGGCCGAGGAACATCGGGTCGCTGGCGACGACAACCGCGCCGGCGCTGCTTTGCCGAATCGCCTCGAAGGCGCCGTCGAGTTCGGTCGGACCGCGCGCTTCCATGACGACCGTCCGCCGACCGAGCGAACGCGCGGCATCCTGAAGCGCGCGGGTGTCGACCGCGACGTTCAGATTGTCCGGGTTCATCAGCAGCGCGACTTGCGTGGCCGCGGGCGCGACCTCGCGCAGCAGCTCCATCCGCTTCGCACTCAGGGTGCTGGAGAAGAGCGTCGCGCCGGTGGAATTGCCACCCGGGCGGGCGAGGCTGGCGACCAGACCGAAGGGAACGGGGTCCGAGCCGACCGTGAAGACGATCGGGATCTCGCGCGTCGCCCCCTGCGCGGCCCGGGCGGAGACGAGATCGCCGGTCGCCGCGATCACCGCGACCTTGCGCCGGACCAGGTCCTGGGCCAGCGCGGGCAGGCTCGAGTAGTCGTTGTCGGCCCATCGGTATTCGATCAGGATGCTCTCGCCCTCGATGAACCCGATCTCGCGCAGCCCGGCGCGAAAGGCCTCGACGTTGGACGAGTAAGTCTTCGCTGAGGCACTGTTGAGGAAGCCGACGACCGGAAGGCCGCGAGTCTGGGCGAGCGCAGCGCGCGAACCGGCAGCGGCGAGCATGGCGGCGGCGACCAGGTGACGTCGTCTCATGAGGGCAGTCCTCAGGCTGAGTCCTCGGTATCTTCGCGCGGACCGCCGCCGACCGAAAGCCCGCCGGTCAGTAGTGGAGCCCCATCGCCTCGCGCACCTCGCGCATCGTCTCGCGCGCCACGGTGCGCGCGCGCTCGGTGCCGACCTCGACGATCCAGTGCACGCGCTTGGGGTTCGCCAGGTACTGCTCGGCGCGCTCGCGCCAGGGGGCCTGCTCGCGCAGGATCGCCTCGATCACGGGCTGCTTGCAGTCGAGGCAGCCGATCGACGCGGTCGTGCAGCCGGCGACGACCCAGGCCTTGGTCTCGTCGTTCGAGTACACCTTGTGGAGCTGCCAGACCGGACATTTCTCCGGATCGCCCGGATCGGTGCGCCGGACGCGCGCCGGGTCGGTCTGCATGTGGCGGATCTTGCGCGTGACCTCGGCCGGCTCCTCGCGCATCGCGATCGCGTTGCCGTAGCTCTTGCTCATCTTGGTGCCGTCGAGGCCGACGAGCTTCGAGGTCTCGGTGAGGAGGACGTCGGGCTCGACCAGGATCGTCTTGCCGGTGCCGCGCAGGTGGCCTTCGAGTCGCTCGCGGTCGCTGGCGCCGAGCGATGCGCTCGCCGCGATGAGCGCGCGGCCGCGCGCCAGCGCCGCCGCGTCGCCGCCCTCGCGGTAGGCCAGACGCGCTGCCTCGAACTCCTTCGCCCTGTCCTTGCCGAGCTTCTTGAGCGCTGCCTTGACGAGCTCCTCGAAGTCGGGCTCGCGGCCGTAGAGATGGTTGAAGCGGCGCGCGACCTCGCGCGTGATCTCGACGTGCGGGGCCTGGTCGACGCCGACCGGCACGAACGCCGCCTTGTAGATCAGGATGTCGGCGGCCTGCAGAAGCGGGTAGCCGAGGAAACCGTAGGTCGCGAGGTCGCGGTCCTTGAGCCGATCCATCTGGTCCTTGTAGGTCGGCATGCGCTCGAGCCAGCCGAGCGGCGTTCCCATCGCCAGCAGCGTGAAGAGCTCGGCGTGCTCGGGCAGGCGGCTCTGGATGAAGAGCGTGACCTTGTCGGGGTCGAGGCCGGCGGCGAGCCAGTCGGTGACCATGTCGTAGACCGAGCTCTCGATCACCTCGCGCTCTTCGTAGTGCGTCGTCAGCGCGTGCCAGTCGGCGGCGAAGAAGAAGCACTCGTACTCGTCCTGTAGGCGCACCCAGTTCTTGAGCGCGCCGTGCCAGTGGCCGAGGTGCATCGCGCCGGTCGGCCGCATGCCGGAGAGCACGCGGCGGCGCGAGGTCACTGCCTCGCCTTCGCTGACGGACGGCGCCGGGTCGCTCGGCGCGGGGGAGGGATCGCTCATCGACGGCAAGCGGGCAAAAGCGGCTCATTGTAGGTATCGGGCCCGGCCGCGCCGATACACTGCGCGCGCCGATGAAGAACATCGTCATCCTGATCTCGGGTCGCGGCTCCAACATGGAGGCGATCGTTCGCGCCTGCGCCGACGAGCGCTGGGACGCGCGCATCGCTGCTGTCGTCAGCAATCGCGCCGATGCCGCCGGACTGGCGTTCGCGCGCGAGCACGGAATCGCCACCGAGGTCGTCGATCACCGCGCCTTTGCGAGCCGCGACGCCTTCGACGACGCCCTCGCCGAGCGCATCGAGCGCCACCGCGCCGACATCGTCGCGCTGGCCGGCTTCATGCGCATCCTCGGCGCTGGCTTCGTGCGCCGCTTCGACGGCCGCCTCGTCAACATCCATCCTTCGTTGCTGCCGGCGTTTCCGGGCCTGGAGACGCATCGGCGCGCGATCGAGGCGGGCTGCAAGGCGAGCGGGGCGAGCGTCCATTTCGTCACCGCCGAGCTCGACCACGGGCCGATCATCGCCCAGGCGGTGGTGCCGGTGCTCGCCGGCGACGACGAGGCGGCGCTCTCGGCGCGCGTGCTCGCGCAGGAGCATCGCCTCTATCCGCGCGCGATCGCCTGGCTGGTCGAGGGCAGGCTCGAATGCCGCGAAGGCATCGTGCGCCATCGCGACGGCGCCTCGCAGCTGGTGCTCCCCGCCGAGGCCGCCCGCTAGAAGAAGCTCGCCGCGGCGTTGATCGAGAACGCCAGGATCGTCGTGTTGAAGACAAACGAGAGGACCGATTGCGCGAGCACGAGGCGGCGCATCGACCGCGTCGTCACGCCGACGTCCGAGGTCTGCGCCGTGACGGCGATCGTGAACGAGAAGTACAGGAAGTCGGTGTGGTCCGGCTCGAACCCCTTCGGCGACTCCGGAAACGCGAGGCCGCGGTCGGGATCGGGGCCGTAATACGCGCTCGCATAGGTCAGCGCGAACAGGGTCGGCAGCAGCAGCCACGAGCCGAGAACGCTGGCGAAGGCGAACACGAGGTGCGGCAGCATGTGCTGCGGGCCGGCGGCCTTGGCGGCGAGCAGCTCGAAGACCAGCACGACGAGGCTCATCATCGCCGCCGCGACGACGATCGCCAGCGCGATCGCAGCGCTTTCCGCCTGCGCCAGCGCGAGCCGCTTGATGTGTCCCGAGTCGGCGCCGGCCAGCGCGACCGCGACCCAGAGCAGGTAGAGCCAGACGAGAACGTTCCAGCCGACCAGCGCGCGCGCAAGCCCGGAGTCGATCCCGGGCCAGAAGAAGCCGACCAGCGCGCCCGCGATCGCGCAGAGGAGGAGCCGCCGATGCGCCAGCAGGCGCGCGGTCGGCCCGGCGAGCGCGGTCGGCGCGGCGCGAGTCATGGCGCTTCGTGGCGATGCGGGAGGGTCATGGTCGAGAACGCAGGGCGGCGGTCGTGAAGCGGGCAAGGATAATCCGCGCATGCATCCGACCGCTCTGCTCGAGGCGCAGACCGAGCTCGTGCATCGCGTGCTGCGCTTCGAGCATCCGGCCGATCGCGTTGTCGCCGATTTCTTTCGCGATCAGCGCGCCCTCGGCGCGCGCGATCGCCACCTGCTTGCCGACGGCGCGTTCCTGCTCCTGCGCAAGCTTCCCCTCTGGCGCCATCTGGCGAGCTCGGCGAACGGCGGCCGAGGCGAGATCGAGCGGCGCTTGGCGCTGCTGGTCTGGCAAGGCAACGCCGGCGTCCTCAACGCCGCGCTCGACGAGCGCGAACGCGGGTGGCTGGCGCGCTGCCGCGCTTTCGATCTCGGCGCACTGCCCGAACGGCTGCGCCACAACCTGCCCGACTGGCTCGCCGTGCCGCTTCAGGCACGCCTCGGCGACGAGTTCTGGGACTGGGTCGAAGCCGTCGATCGGCCGGCGCCGCTCGACCTGCGCGTCAACGCGCTCAAGGCTGAGCGCGAGGCGGTGCTCGAGCGCCTGCGCGGAGCCGGCTTCGATGCGGTGGCGACGCCGTACTCGCCGCTCGGCATTCGCGTCGCCGGCAAGCCCGCGCTGCAGAAGACCGACGTCTTCGAGCAGGGCCTGGTCGAGGTGCAGGACGAAGGCAGCCAGCTCCTCGCGCTGCTCACTGGCGCGCGCCGCGGCGAGATGGTCGTCGACTTCTGCGCCGGTGCCGGCGGCAAGACGCTCGCCCTCGGCGCCCAGATGAGGAACACCGGCCGCCTCTATGCGTTCGATGTCTCCGGCCATCGTCTTGCCGCGCTCAAACCGCGCCTCTCGCGCAGCGGCTTGGCAAACGTCCATCCGGCGCAGATCGCGCACGAGCGCGACGAACGCGTCAAGCGACTGGCGGGCAAGATCGATCGGGTCCTGGTCGACGCGCCGTGCAGCGGGTCGGGAACGCTGCGCCGCAATCCCGACCTGAAATGGCGCCAGCGCGCCGACTCGTTGGCCGCGCTCGTGCCGACGCAGGCGGCGATCCTCGCCGCCGCTGCGCGAATGGTGAAGCCGGGCGGTCGGCTCGTCTATTCGACGTGCAGCGTGCTCGAAGCCGAAGGCGAGGAGGTGGCACGCGAATTCGACGCCGCGAGCGGCGCGCAATTCGCACGCGTACCGGCCGCCGAGGCGTTGCAGCGGGGCCATGTCTTCGACGCCGCGACGCTGGTCAGCGGCGCGGATCTTCGTCTCTGGACGCATCGGCATGCAACCGATGGTTTCTTCGCCGCGCTCTGGGAGCGTCGTTGAATCGTCGCGGAGCGGCCTCAGATATTGAAATCTGCGCGATATCCGGCGTTCTTTAGGGGTATCTCCCGGGTCCCGTCGAATAGAATCAAAGATCTTCAGACAAAAGTGGAAAAAGGCAACGGATGGACGTGCTGATCTCGGTTTTCGATTCCCTGGTGCAGTGGCTGGGTCATGGCTTTTCCGGCTTCAGCGGCTGGGAGATCGTCGCCTACACGCTGATCACCACGCACATCACGATCGCCGCAGTGACGATCTTCCTGCACCGTGCGCAGGCGCACCGGGCGCTCGACCTGCACGGCATCCCGTCGCATTTCTTCCGTTTCTGGCTCTGGCTCGGCTCGGGCATGGTGACCAAGGAATGGGTTGCGATCCACCGCAAGCACCACGCGAAATGCGAAACCGAGGATGACCCGCACAGCCCGCAGACGCGTGGCATCAAGACCGTGCTGCTGCAGGGCAGCGAGCTCTATCGCAGCGAGGCCAAGAACCAGGAGACGCTCGCCAAGTACGGCCACGGCACTCCCGACGACTGGCTCGAGAGGAACCTCTATTCGCGCTTCAGCTGGCAGGGCGTCGGCGTGATGCTGATCGCCGACCTGTTCCTGTTCGGCGCGATCGGCGCGACCGTCTGGGCGGTGCAGATGCTCTGGATCCCGATCACGGCCGCC
>Ga0070669_100004468_pt1 | contig 10075 bp, 8 predicted proteins | sample KBSS53metaG_FD_64680 | JGI IMG/M metagenome (GOLD analysis project Ga0070669, IMG submission 64680) | Switchgrass rhizosphere microbial communities from Kellogg Biological Station, Michigan, USA - KBS S5-3 metaG | ecosystem: Host-associated > Plants > Roots > Rhizosphere > Soil ... | reverse complement strand
CACGGAGTGGCAGGTGAATCTGGAGGTCTACGGCAAGGCGCTGCTCGGCATCGAGCCGAACATCACGCACTTGATCTGACGGGCCGCCTGAAGGCGGCCCCTACGACGGAGAGCGCATCCAGGCGGCCCCTACGACGGACTCAAACGTGGCTGCCGGTCTTTAGACCGGCCTCACACGTCGTCGCGGCCGATGTTGACGATGAAATACGTGGCGCGGGTCGTGCCGACGTTCTTGGCGTTGTGCAGCTCGTTCGACCCGATGACGCCCACGTCGCCCGGCCCGAGTCGATAAGGCTTCCCGGCGATGGTCAGCTCCATCGTGCCCTCGCGGATCAGCATCATCTCTTCGCGCAGGTGCTGATGCGGCGGGTGGTTCACCTCGCCCGGCGCGATGTCGCTCTGATGTGATTCGATCTTGAAGCCGGTGTGCGTCTTGGCGGTGAACATCCGCTTCTGACGGTTCTGCCCGTTGGTCGTCACCGGCAGCTCGTCGTACTTGAAGTGCTGCGTGCGCATCACGGGCAGGCGCTCCACCGCGTTGTCGGCGGCGGGCGCAGGGGCTGTTTGCTGGGCGTCGAGGACAGCGTCGTGAACGACGGCGCTGGCGGCCACGAGTGACGGAAGTAAAAACCCCAGGTCTCGGCGGGTGCACTTCATGTGGTGCCTCCTGCGACCTGCTTGTATTGTACGACGCGGCGCAAGTCCAGAACAGACTGCCGCCGGCCGCCCGCGTCCGCTAGAGTGGCCATCGTGTTCCTTCAACGCATCCTCGACACGCCTCATCTGGCGCGAGCCGTTTCCCGGCTCCAGCCGGCGCTGCTGCATCGCGTCATCCAGCATGTGGGCCTGGAGGACGCCGCCGAGCTGGTCGCGCTTGCGACGCCGGAACAGTTGACGCGCGTGTTCGATCTGGACCTCTGGCCGTCCACCCGGCCTGGGGTTGAGGAGCAGTTCGACGCCGCCCGGTTCGGCACCTGGCTGCAGGTCCTGATCGAGGCTGGCGCCGACGTGGCGGCCGGGAAGCTCGCGGCAATGGCGCCCGACGTGGTGATTGCCGGGCTCGCGCAGCACGTGCGCGTGTTCGACCTGTCGACGGTGATGCCGTACATCACGCTGGAGGGGGAGTTGGCCGGCGGGCGCGTCGAGAATCGGGCGCGCACGTATGACATCGGCGGCTACCACGTCGTGGCCGGGCGCGAAGACGCTTGGGATGCCATCGTCGAGGTGTTGCTGGCGCTCGAGGCCACGCACCCCGACGGGTTCCATCGGCTGATGATCGGCTGTCGCACGGTGTCGAGCGCGCGGCCGGAAGAGAGCGGCATGCACCATCTGCTCGACGACCCCGACCAGGCCATGTTCGATCTGGCCGCCGAGCGGGAACGGCGGCGCGAGCAGCAGGGCTACGTCACGCCGGTGCAGGCGCGCGCGTTTCTCGAGCTGGCTCGGCGTCCGGCCACGGCGGGGACCGCCCAATCTGCAGGTTCGGTCGCGCGAGCCTACTTTCATTCGCTCGAGGAGCCGGTGCCCGTCGAGCCCCTCGCGAATGCCGGCGAGGCGGATGCAAGCGGCGACGGCGTCGCCGCGGTGGTCGAAGTGCTGATCGACTCGGGGGTCCTCGCCCCGACCGATCGCGCGCTGCTCGCCGGATCTTTCGACGAGGCCCCGCGTCTGGCACGTATCCACGCGGCGCTGCGCGTCGTCGTCGAACGCGATCCCGCGCTGTACGCGCATCGAAGCGGTGAGTTGGGCTACCTCGCCAACACGCTCCTATCGGGATGCTCGCTGCAAGGCCGCGCGTTTACGCCGCAAGAGGCGTCGGATGCGGTGCTGGCGGTGTGCAACCTCGGGCTGGAAAACGGGGCGGAAGGGGCGTCCGACGACGTGCTCGTGGCGCACGATCTCGTCGCGGTGTTCCAGGTCGGCTGGGCCACCCTGCACGACAAGGTCGGCCTGGCAGCGGCCCGGCGGCTGATCGAGGTGCTGGCGCTCCTGCGCCCGCACGATCGCGACACGCAGATCGGGCTGGCCAGACTGCGTCGCGAGCTCACGAAGCACGTCGAGGCGGGCATGCCGTGGCGCGCCCGCGCGTCGCTCGAGGTGATCGCCGACCTGGACCTGTTGGCCCATGCGGGCCTCTCCGGCCTGCTCGACGAGTGTCCCGTGATTCACGGGGCCGTTGCCGCGTCATCCGGGCCGAAGCCGCTCACGGTCAGCGCCTCCGCGTTCGAATTCGTCTCTGAGAATTCGCAGATCCTCGCGGTCGAGGCCTTCATGGCGTCGCTGCCTCAGCTCTTGGCGTCCTGAGGTATGAGCTGGCGGATGGCCCCCATGTGATACGCCGTGTGCGCGATGCTGCTCATGTAGCCGCTCAGCGACATCGCGTCCCACTCTCGCGGTGCTTCCAGTCGCGCCTGCCACTGACGCGCCTGTTCCTCGAACGCCTGCCGCAACGTCCGCCATTCGTCGTCGTTCACCTGTTGATGGCTCCAGCTCTCGGCGAAGCTCGCGTCCGCGAACGCGTTGGGATCGCCGGCGGCCCACCGGTTGAGCAGCGTGAGCCCGAACCGCAAATGCTGGACGTGCCCGGCCACCGACGAACGTCCGTTCGGGCGCGCGCTGGCTTTCTCCGCCGGCAGCGCCGCGAGCCATCTGAGGAGCCCCGGGTCGCTGGCATCGACGATGAAGGCCATGTCGCCGGGCGGCCCGTCGACGATCTCGCGAAACAGGCTGGTGAGCACCTGCGGTAGAAGGGCGGCGAGTTCCATGGGCGGGGATGATACGCCCGGTAACGGCTGGGGCTCCCGGCGCCGAAACACCCTGCGTGAAGTGTCCCCACTGCGGGATCGTCAATTTTGCCGATGGCGGCGCGTGCCGGCGCTGCGGCGAGGTGGTGTGGGCGCCGCGGCCGGCGGTGTCCGCGGCGGTCGCCGCCAACGAGCCTTCGCTCCTCAGGCGGGCCGCTGCCATCGCGGGCACCGTGATGGCCGTTCTCTTCCTCTGGTGGGCGTCGCTCTATGCCACCTCGGAGGGGCTCGACCCCGATCAGCAGGTGATCGTGTATCGCGCCGTCGACCTGCTGGAGGAAAAGGGATTCCGCAAGGAAGTGTTCGCGCTGCGGAACATGGCGCGCTTCCGCTCCACCGACAACTGGTGGAATCTCTACAACGAGCACTACCAGGCGTACGCCGCCACCAACTTTCCGTTCGAGATCGTCACCATCTATCCCTGGTTCTTCGACCTGCCCAAGGACGACATCGAGCGCGCGGTCATCCTGCTGCACGAGGCCCAGCACCTGATGGGGGCCGGCGAAGAGGAGGCCCTCCGCCGAGTCTGGGCTCTCAAGGGCCGGCTGGACTGGACGGCGGAGCGCTACGGCCGGAGCAAGGTCTGGAAAAACACGCGCGAGTGGACCCAGACCAGCGCCCCGGACCTGTTTAGCTGCAAGGACGTCGAGATCGACTGCACCAGGTGAACCTGGAGAGGGCTGAGGGGCTGGGGGGCTGAGGGGTTGAGAGGAAGATTCAGGAGGCCGATTGGCGTTAACATTTCCGGCGTGAAAAGGGCCCCTGTCTTCGCCGGTCTCCTCGCAATCACCTGGGTTGGTTTTGTCGCGGCGCAGACGGGAGGGGCACCCAAGCCGGCCCCGAAACCGGCCTCGCAGGCGCCCGTCGCGAAGCCAGCCGCGAAGCCGGCCGCCAAGCCGCCGGCTCAGGCGGTATCCGCCGTCCAGGCGCCGCCCGCCACCAGTGGCAGTCCGGCTGCCGCGCGCGCCCTCCTCGACCAGTACTGCGTCACCTGCCACAACGCGCGGGTGAAGACGGCCAACCTTCTCCTCGACCAGCTCGATCTGCAGCACCTCGGCGATCACGTGGACATTGCCGAGACGCTGGTCCGCAAGGTGCGCGCGGGGCTGATGCCGCCGCCCAGCGCCCGGCGCCCGGATGCGGCGGCGCTGCAGGCGATGGTCACCTGGATGGAAGGCGAGCTCGATCGCTCCGCCGACACGCACCTGCCCGCGCCAGGCCTGCACCGGTTGAACCGGACCGAATACACCAACGCCATTCGCGATCTGCTGTCGCTCGAAGTGGATGCCAGCAAGTTCCTGCCGGCCGACGACTCCACGCGCGGCTTCGACAACATCGCCGGCGCGCTCACGATGTCGCCCGCGCTGATGGAGGCGTATCTCTCGGCCGCCGGCAAGATCAGCCGGCTGGCGATGGGCGACGTGAACGCGGCGTCGCAGGCGGTATTCGAGGTGCCGCCCGACACCGCGCAGAACCACCACATCGAAGGGCTGCCGTTCGGCACGCGCGGCGGCATCCTCATTCGCCACCAGTTCCCGGTCGACGGGCAGTACACGTTCAAGGTCAAGGGCGTCACCGGCTACTTCCAGGCGGTGCTGGGCGGCGTCAACGGCGAGCAGCTGATCGTGACCGTGGACGGCGAGCGCGTGGCCCAGTTCGACTGGGACAAGGAAATTGCCGGCACGACCGGTCTGGGCAAGTCCACGCCGAAGATTCCGGTGAGCGCGGGGCTGCACACCGTGGGCGTCACGTTCCTCGCCACCAACGACGTTCCTGGCTCTGAGCTCAATCGCCCGTTCCAGCGGACGATGAACACGCCGGGCTCGATTCCCGGCTTCCTGTTCTATCCGCACGTCGGTCAGGTGCAGATCGAAGGGCCCTACGACATCAGCGGCGCCGGCGACACCGCGTCGCGCCGCGCCATCCTGTCGTGCCGGCCGAAGACGCCGGCCCAGGAGCCGGCGTGCGCGCGCACGATCGTGTCGTCGCTCGCGCGCAAGGCGTTCCGCCGTCCGATTGCGGCCGCCGACCTCCGCGTGCTGATGCCGTTCTACACCGCCGGCCGGGGCGAGGACGGCACTTTCGAGGCCGGCATCGAGGCGGCGCTGCAGCGCATCCTCGCCGACCCCGAGTTCATCTATCGCGGCGAGCCCGAGCCGGCCGCGCTGCGCCCCGGCCAGACTTATCCGATCAGCGACCTCGCCCTCGCGTCGCGCCTGTCGTTCTTCCTGTGGAGCAGCATTCCCGACGACCGCTTGATCACGCTGGCGGCGCAGGGGCGCCTGAAGGATCCGGCAGTCCTCGAGCAGCAGGTGCGTCGAATGCTTGCCGATCCGAAGTCCGAGGCGCTGGTGCGCAACTTCACCGGCCAGTGGCTCGGCGTGCGGTCGCTCGCCGCGAGCGAGCCGGTGGTCAACCTGTTCCCGGACTTCGACGACAACCTTCGCGAGGCGTACGAAAAAGAGATCGAGCTCTTCTTCGGCGCCATCGTGCAGGAGGACCGCAGCGTCCTCGAACTGCTCGACGGCAACTTCACGTTCGTGAACGAGCGGCTGGCGAAGGAATACGGCATCCCCAACATCTACGGGCCGCACTTCCGCCGCGTGACGCTGCCGCCGTCGCTCGAGATGCGGCGCGGCCTGCTCGGAAAGGGCGCGCTGATGACGGTGACGTCGAACGCGGCGCGCACGTCGCCGGTCACGCGCGGCAAGTGGTTCCTGCAGACGTTCCTCGGCGTCAGCCCGCCGGACCCGCCGCCGAACGTGCCGGCGTTCGTCGAGCGCGCCGCCGACAGCACCGGCAACACCAAGCCGCCCACGATGCGGCAGGCGCTCGAGAAGCACCGCATCAGCCCCACATGCTCGGCGTGCCATCAGATCTTCGAGCCGATGGGGCTCGCGCTCGAGAACTTCGACGCCGTCGGGTCCTGGCGGACGCTCGACGAGGGGCAGCCGATCGACGCCTCGGGCGTGCTGCCGGACGGCACCAGAGTGAACGGCGTGAATGATCTGCGCAAAGCGCTCGGCAACTACTCCACGCAGTTCGTGCAGGTGGTATCCGAGAAGCTGCTCACCTACGCCGTCGGGCGCGGCACCGAGCACCAGGACATGCCGCGGGTGCGCGCCATCACGCGTGATGCGGCGGCAAACGGCTACAAGTTCTCGTCGCTGGTGCTGAGCATCGTGAAGAGCGACATGTTCCGGATGAACCAGAAGGCCGTTGCGCCGGCGCCTGCCACGCAGCGGGCCGCGAACTAACCGAACCCAGAGGGCGATTCATGTTCCTGACCAAGAGGCACATCTCGAGACGAACGGTGTTGCGGGGCGCGGGCGCGATGTTGTCGCTGCCGCTGCTCGACGCCATGGTGCCGGCGGCGACCGTGCTGGCCCAGACGGCGGCGGCGCCGAAGCCCCGCTTCGTCGGCCTGTTCGTGCCGCATGGCATGGCGCCCGGCTACTGGGTGCCCGAGAAGGAAGGCGCCCTCGGGGAGACGCTGCCGTTCAACTGGAAGCCGCTCGAGCCGTTCGTCAAGCAGACCACCATCCTGAGCGGACTGCACTCGCGCTCGGCCGAGCCGCCTCCCGGCGTCACCGGCGCGGACCACTGGGTGGCCGCGGCGTTCATGTGCGCCGTGAAGCCGCGCAAGACCGCCGGCGCCGACGTCTACTGCGGCACGACGATCGATCAGCTCATCGCCCAGAAGATCGGGCGCGAGAACCTGATGCCGTCGATGCAGCTCGCGGTGGAGGACCCCGGCGCCAACTCCAGCAACTGCGGCGAGGGCTACAGCTGCACCTACACCAACACGATCTCGTGGGCGTCGCCCACGTCGCCGCTGCCGATGGAGCTGAACCCCCAGGTGGTGTTCGAGCGCATGTTCGGCGACGGCAGCACGGCCGAGCAGCGCACGGCGCGGCGCAAGCGCGACCAGAGCATCCTCGATTCACTGGCCGGCTCGCTCAAACGGTTGCAGGGCGAGGTGAGCGCGTCCGACAAGGCGCGCCTCGACGACTACGCGCAGAACGTGCGCGAGATCGAGCGCCGGCTCGAGATCGCGATGAAGGCGTCGTCGGTGGCGCCCGAGAACATCGAGGTGCCGGTGGGCGTGCCGCAGACGTTCGACGAGCACATCAAGCTGCAGTTCGATCTGCTGTCGCTCGCGTTCCAGGCCGACATCACGCGCGTGGGCACGCTGCTCTTCGCCCGCGATCTCACCGGCCGCACCTACCCGGAGAGCGAGGCGCCGACGTCGGGCTTCCACGGCGTGTCGCATCACGGCGAAGACCCGCGGCGGATCGCGGAGCTCTCGAAGATCAACCAGTATCACGTGAAGATGGTGGCGTATCTGGCCGAGAGCCTGGCGAAGAAGCAGGACGGTGCCGGCTCGCTGCTCGACCAGTCGCTGATTCTCTACGGCAGCAACATGGGCAACTCGAACCAGCACGTCCACTACGACGTGCCGCACGTGCTCGTGGGCGGCCTGGGCGGCAAGATGAAGGGCGGGCGCCACATCGCCTACCCGAGCAAGCAGGTGCCCACCGGCAACCTGATGCTCAGCGTGCTCGACAAGTACGACATCCATCAGGATTCGATCGGCGACAGCACCGGCCGGCTGGAGGCGCTGTGAGCACGCGGCAGTACGTGGCTGCCGGTCTTCAGACCGGCCTCGCGGCGTTCGTGGTGTTCTGTATCGTCGGGGCGTCCCTGCGCGCCGCACCGGTGAAGAGCGAGATCGCCGACGCGGCCATGCGCGGCGACGTCGCGGCGGTGCGCGCGCTGATCGCGAAGAAGGTGAACGTCAGCGCGCCGCAGAACGACGGATCCACGGCGCTCCACTGGGCGGTGCAGCGCGGCAACGCCGAGCTGATCAACCTGCTGGTGCGCGCCGGCGCCAACGTGAAAGCGGCGACGCGCGAAGGCGTCACGCCGCTGTGGCTGGCCAGCCAGAACGGCGATCCCGCCGCGCTCGGCGCGCTGCTCGAAGCCGGCGCCGATCCGAACGAAAAGCTGCCGCTCGGCCGCACGCCGCTGATGATCGCCTCGCGCACCGGCAACGTCGCGGCGATGACGGTGCTGCTCGACAAGGGCGCCGATCCCAACGCCAAGGACACGCTGCGCGGCACCACGCCGATCATGTGGGCGGCCGACGAGGCGCATGCGACGGCGGTGAAGCTGCTCATCGCACGCGGCGCGGACTTCAAGGCGCGGTCGAACCCGGCGCCGCGCGGGCGAGGGCCGGCGCTTGGCAAGGCCAACGACCCGCGCAAGCAGGTGGCGGCGCAGGGCGAGGCACTGGCAAGGGGCCGCGCGCTCGACCTCGGTGAGCTGAGCGCGCTCGGGGGCGGCCGCGGCATCGGCGGTGGCGGTGGTGGCGGCCGCAATGCGGCCGCCGGCGCCCGGGGCGGGGCGGCGGGCGGCCGTGGTGCACGCGGGCGCGGTGCCGACGGTTCCAACTTCGATCAGGATGACGCGGCGGTAGCCGCTGGGATTTTCCGGCGCGGTCCTGCGCCCTCAGACGGCGGCCAGCTGACGCCGCTCGTCTACGCGGTCCGCTCCAACGATCTCGACACGGTGAAGGTGCTGCTCGAGGCCGGCGCCGACGTCAACCAGACCACCGGCTACGGCTGGAGCCCGCTGCTCGTCGCTACCCAGAACCGCTACTACTCGCTCGGCAAGTACCTCCTGGAGCACGGGGCCAACCCGAACCTGGGGAACAAGGGCGACTGGGTGCCGCTCTACATTGCCACCGACAATCGCAACATCGAGTCCGGCGACTATCCCGTCCGCAAGGGCGACATGGATCACCTGGACTTCATCAAGCTGCTGATCGACAAGGGCGCCAACGTCAACGCGCGGGTGAAGGACAGCACCGAGACGCGAACGGTGTTCACCAACCAGTGGCTCGACGAGAACGGCGCCACGGCGTTCTTCCGTGCGTCCCAGTCCGGTGACCTCGAGCTGATGAAGCTGCTGCTCGCCAAGGGCGCCGACCCCAAGATCAACACGGCGCTCAACGTATCGCCGCTGCACGTCGCGGCCGGCATCGGCTGGGTGGAAGGGATCACCTACGAGTGGTCGCAGAAGGCGACGCTCGAGGCGGTGAAAATGCTCGTCGACCTCGGGCTCGATGTGAACCTGCAGGCCGACACCGGCCGGACAGCGCTCCACGGTGCCGCGCACAAAGGTCGCGCCGACGTCATTCAGGTGCTGGCCGACCACGGCGCCAGGCTCGACGTGCGCGACTACGGCAACACCGACAACCGCGGCGGCAAGCTCGCGGTGCACACCTGGCAGCCGGTGGACTACGCCGACGGCCTCGTGCGCGTGGGCGTGCAGTCGGCCATCCCGCACCCCGAGGCGGGGGCGCTGCTGCGCAAGCTGCTGACCGAAAAAGGGCTGCCGGCGCCGCCCATGGGCCGCACGCTCGAGTCGATCTGTATCACCGAAGCCTGCGACTGATCTTCGTGGGTCAGCCGCAACCGACTAGCGTCTACGACGCGCGCGCGCGCGAATCATCAGACTCAGCGCGCCGGTGCCAAGTAGCACAAAGGTTGTTGGCTCGGGAACGGCGGCAACCGTGGGGCCTCTGCGAATATTGTCGAGAGCGAATGCCACCGCTGACACACTGTTGAAAGTCACCTCGACCCGGTTGAATGGGAGTGTGCTGCGGATTCCCGCGAATCCTCCCGGAACGACGGGGTCAGGCATGGCGTTGAAGGAAAGCGACCCGACCGGTGTCGCCCCGTCGAACAGAGAGAGAGTTGTCCCGTTGGGAATGGTGCCCGTTCCCTGAAGGGCGAACCCATACCCGAATAGGTCGACCAACGAAGGAAACGTCATGGTCAACACCCCGGAGTTGTTGGCCCCGGCGTTGGACACGATGGCTGGCGGGTTGATGTTGTTCGTCGTATTCGGTCCCACACCGATGCTCACCCTGCCATTCCCCAGACTGTACTGAAAGAGGATTGCTCCACCTGGTCCGACCGCAGCATCAACGAAGAGGCCGTTGATGTCCGTTCCAACAGCGAGCCCGCTGAACGCGGTGAGTGTCGAACCCATCGGGAATGCACCGATCCCGACGGTGATGAGACTCGCCGAGGCTCTCGGTACCGCAACCAGTGTGCACACGAGAACGAGCGCCGCCGACATCCGGGATGTTCTCATATCGTCCTCCTCGGAATGGTGGCCGTTGCCGCTCTTGCTGAACCCCGCGTCTTCTGCGCGCACCGTATCACTACTTCAGGCTCGAGGGCCAGCCGCTCAACCGCACT
>Ga0070669_100004465_pt1 | contig 10080 bp, 7 predicted proteins | sample KBSS53metaG_FD_64680 | JGI IMG/M metagenome (GOLD analysis project Ga0070669, IMG submission 64680) | Switchgrass rhizosphere microbial communities from Kellogg Biological Station, Michigan, USA - KBS S5-3 metaG | ecosystem: Host-associated > Plants > Roots > Rhizosphere > Soil ... | reverse complement strand
CCAACGTACCCGACATTCCATTTCGAAGTTGTCGGACACGAACGCCTTTTCGAAGGCTTGTCTCGCAATGTCTCGATCTTCGGGGACAACGTGGGTCATGAAGATCGCCGCTCCCCAGGCTGAAACGGGCGTCGAGTATCCGAATATCTGGTCATGCCTGAGTGAACGTACGCATGTATCAGTGAGGAGATCCAGATCCCACATGCCCATTCGAGCGGAATCGAGGGCGAGGGTCAGACGCCCTTCACTGTCCTTCAGGGCGGCTTCCGCTCGCGTCCGTTCGGTGATGTCCTCGACTTGAACGATGTAATAGAGCGGTGCGCCCTCTCGAGTACGAAGAACCGACGCGCTGAGTTGGATATCGACGATCGCACCGTCCTTGCGGATGTAACGCCTGACGACCTGATATCGGGGAATCTCCCCACGCGAAAGTTGACCTGAAAGCGCATCGTTCGCCTCGAGATCATCGGGATGCGTGATCGCCTGGCACGTCAGCGCCGTCAACTCGGCGGCGGTGTAACCGAGAATTTCACAGAGCGCACGATTGACGCGAACGAAACGCCCATCGAGCGCGACCAGTGCCATCCCGATGGGCGCTTCATCGATCGTGAGTCGGAATCGCTCCTCCGATTCATGCAGCGCCTGTTCGGCGCGTTTCCGCTCGCTGACGTCGCGCACGAACGCCTGCCAACGGCCGTCCGGCAGGATGTTCGAACTCACCTCGACCGGGACGGCCGTTCCATCCTTCCGCTTGTGCGTCCACTCCGCAGTGTTCACCCGGCCGGGTAGAAGGAGATCGGCCCTCAGCGCCGTCAGCCGATCCGCGTCCTCGCCCGGAATGATGTCGAAGATGGTCTTGCCAATCAGTTCGTCCCGTTCATAGCCGAGGAGCCGGCACGCGGCCTGGTTCACGTCCGTGAAGCGACCGTCGAGATCCGCCTGGAAAAAGGCGTCGGGCGCGAGGTCAACGACCTCGCGTGTCCGCACCATCGATCGGATGATTTCTTCGTTCGCCCACCGCAGTCGCTGATTAGCACCGTGCGCTGCCTGACGCTCCTTCTTCATGAGAAACGCCAGATAGATCACGACCAGCCCCTCGACCGCAAACAGCAGTCCGCGAACGGCCGCTTGAAGCGGAGGATCCCCTGCGAACGAATACGCCGCAAGGGGCACGCTGATCACGATCGCGCAAATCGCAGGCCCGATGCCTGCCACCAGGCTGATCACCAGAACGACCGCAAAGAACAGCACGAGTGGAGCGTCTGGTCCGGTGAAAGGGGCCAGCCACAGCCTGAGGGCGAACGTGCCGGCTACTGTAACGATGGCGAAAAGATAGCGGACGAAGGTGTTCTGGAACAGGCGCCGAAGCGAGCCTCCCATGCTGAGGACCTCGCAATTCATTGGCCAATCAGTAGCCCGGGTGATGGAGAGCGGCTGGTTGGCGATGTGCGTCTGTATCGCTGTCAGCGACTTCGATCGCTGGGTCTCAAGCGGCAAGCTCCAGGAACGGGCAAATCATCGGCTATGTTTCGAACTCACGGCATATGGTGAGCGACGATTCGCGCGCGTTGAGGTCACGACGGATGCCCACCGTGGCTGCGTAAGCAGCGAAGGTGGGCCACTCCAATCCAAATCCTCCCGTCACGAGCGATCGATCCTGAGAACTGCGATATAGTCTCAACCTCCAAACTCAGCCATAAGGAGGATCGTTGGCCAATCAGATCTATCAGTTTGCCTTCTCGTTCAGCCCGCAGTCGTTGACGACGTCGTTCCAGCAGTCCGGCGGCAGCTGGCAGACCTTCCAGGAGCCGAACTACAACCGCGGCGTCGTTCGCACCGGCGGCCCTAACAACTCGAGCAATCCGAACGGTCCGAACGGCAACTACCTCGTCGTCAGCGTCGGCGACACGATCCTCATCAACCTCCAAGGCCCGCCGCCGAGCAACGGACAGCGGTCCTGGAGCCTGTTGAGCGGCTCCATTGTGCAGGTCATCATCTCCCAGGCGAATTCTCCCGGAGGGTCGCAGGGGTTCTCGCCCTTTTCGGGGGGCATCCTGTATTACCCCCTCAACACGTCGCAGTTTCCCGGAACGTGGCTGAGCGACAACCAAACGTACCAGTTTCAGCTGCCGAGCCAGATCCCGAGCACCGCGAATCCGGGACAGGGCAACTACAACCGCTACGAGATCACCATCGCATTCGCAGCCAATGACAGCAACGGGACGACCTATTACTACTCCGACGATCCGGAGATGGATGTGCAGGGGCAGTAGCGATCTACTTTTGCGCGGGGGACCCGGCGGCGGGCAGCGCGGCGATCATCTTGTGGAAGCGGATGTCGCTGCGGAGGTTCAGCAGCTCTGGTTCCCCACGGATTTCTTTCGCCGCGTAACCCGCTTTCAACGCCTTCTCGATCGCTGCCAGCGCCTTGTCGCGCGCGCCGCACACTTCGTACGCGACGCCGATGCGGAACAGCATGACACCCTGTAACGATGCCTTCTGGTCGAGCGAGCGCAGCGCGCCGAGCGCTGCGTCCTTGTCGTCCGACTTGGCGAGGAACAGCGCCAGCCGCGACTGCAAATCCACATCGTCGGGCTTTTTCGCGATCTCGGCGCGGATGATCTCAATCGCCCGCGCGTAGGCGTTTGCGGCCTTGGCTTTGGCGCCTGGCGCCCAGCGGTACGCGTCGGCGAGGTTTGCCCAGTACAGATACCGGTTCGGGCTCAGCTCCACGGCACGCTCGAGCGGCGGCACCGCGTCGGCATAGCGGCCCTGGAAGAAGCGCAGCGTCCCGAGATTCGTGAACAGCCGCGCCGCTGGCTCGACTTCGATCGCCCGCTGCAGCGTCGACGCCGCCTCGTCGTCGCGATCCAGCATGTGATACGCGGCCGAGAGATTGGCGAGCACGCGAACGTTGTCGGGCGAAGCGTCGCGCGCCTTTTCCCAGAACGACAGCGCCTTGGCGTACTCGGACTCGCGATAGTGCTGCAGCCCCAGCTCCATCAGCACGACCCAGTTGTTCGGGTCGAGGGCAAGCGCACGCTGAAAGCTGTCGGTCACCTGCGCTTTGGTCCTGTAGGGTGCGACGGACATCCAGCGGTAGGCCTGGGCGCTACGCGGGTCGAGGTCGATGGCGCGACGGAACGCGGCGTCGGCTTCCGGCCCTTTCTTCTGATCGGACAGCGCGATGGCCATCGCCACGTGCGCCGCCGCGAGGTCCGGGTTCAGCTGGATCGCGCGCTGCGCATTCTGCTGCATCAGGTTCACCCACTGCTGATCCGGCGAGACCTGATGGCGGAAGTGATACGCCTCCGTCAGCGCGGCGTATGCTGGCGCGAAGTTCGCGTCTTTCTCGATCGCGCGCTCCAGCAGCGTAATCGCGAGACCTGGATTCGCTTCCCGGTCGAATCGATCCAGCAGCCCGCGCGCCTTGACGTAGAGGTCGCGCGGTGTGGCGTCCGGATCGATCGCCGCCCCTGCCGTCGTCGCCGGCGGCCTGCCGCGGGTTGCCGGAGAGCGCGCCGGCAGCATCCATAGCGCGACGCCACCCGCGACGACGATCGCGGCGAGGACGGCGCCGGCGATCGCAATCGTCAGCGCGGGCGGGCGCGTGGTTTGCCGCTCTTCAGCCGCGCGCAACGGCGCTCCGAGTCCCTCGGCCGCCGCAAACTGGCGGAGCTCCTGGCGCACGTCCGCCATCAACGAATATCTCGCGGTCGGCTCTTTCTCGAGCATGCGCGCGACGATGCACGCCAGTCCTTCGGGGACGTCGGGCGCGAGTTGCCGCAGATCCTTTGGCGGTGTGAAGTGCAGGTTGTGCAGCCGCGCCATCTCGGAGGAGCCCTCGAACGGCCGCTGACCCGAGAGCATCTCGAAGAGCACGATACCGAGCGAGAAGACGTCGGACGCCGGCCCGGCCTCGTCGCCGCGCGCCTGCTCCGGGGACATATAGGCAATCGTGCCGATGATCATGCCGGCGCGCGTCGCGAACTTCACGTGCCTGGTCGAATCGTCGCCGTCGGGAATGGCCGCTTCGTTCAATCGCGCGAGGCCGAAGTCGAGAACTTTGACCAGGCCGTCGGCGGTGATCGCCAGGTTGCTTGGCTTGATGTCGCGGTGGACGACGCCCGCGGCGTGCGCCTTGCCGAGCGCGTCCGCAGCCTGAGCCGCGTAGCTGGCTGCTTCGGCGATGCGGAGGCGCCGCTGCCGCATCAGCGACTGCAGCGTCTCGCCGCCGACGAACTCCATCGCGATGAAGTCGACGCCGTCGTCCGAGCCGATCTCGTAGACCGTGACGACGTTCGGGTGGTTGAGCGCGGAGGCGGCGCGAGCCTCGCGCAGGAAACGCTGGCGCGCCTCGCCGTCGGGCAGCCGGTCGGCGTGCAGGACTTTGACCGCGGCGTCGCGGCCGAGGACCGTGTCGCGCGCGCGGTACACGTCGCCCATGCCGCCCGCACCGAGCTTGCCGACGAGCTGATACTGCTTCAGCGTCCGCCCGGTCAGATTCGTTTCAGCCAAGATTGGTCGCGGTGCGGTGATTATACGCGCCCCCGCGCCAACACCCAGCGCCTTCACTTCCTCGCGAGCTTCGAGCGACGGCGATGTAAGATCGGCGCCATTCCATGGCGCTCACGCCGGGCGTGCGGCTCGGTCCCTACGAGATCCGGTCACCGCTCGGAGCTGGCGGAATGGGCGAGGTCTATCGCGCCGTGGACACGCGACTCGATCGAATTGTCGCCATCAAGGTCCTCGGTGCAAGCGTGGCGAGCGACCCAGGATTGCGCGAACGCTTCGAGCGCGAGGCGCGAACGGTGTCCGCGCTCAATCATCCGAATATCTGTGCCCTGTACGATCTCGGGCGCGACCGCGACACCGATTTTCTCGTCCTCGAATACCTGGAAGGCGACACCCTCGCCGCGCGTCTCGAGAAGGGTCCGCTGCCGGTCGAGCAGGCGATTCGCGTTGCCATTCAAATCGCGGCTGCTCTGGCCAGGGCGCACGGAGCAGGCGTCGTCCATCGAGATCTGAAACCGGCCAACATCATCCTGGCCAGGCCGGGCGCAGGCTCGACGGGGTCGCTGCAGGCGAAGCTCCTCGATTTCGGGCTGGCGAAGATCCGCCCCGCCGCGGCGCAAGCGGCCGGTCTCACCGCGCTCGCCACGGCACCCCCCGAATTGACCGGTCATGGATCGATTCTCGGCACATTCCAATACATGGCGCCCGAGCAGCTCGAGGGGCAGGATGCGGATGCGCGGACCGACATCTTCGCCTTCGGGGCGGTGCTGTACGAAATGCTCACCGGTCGAAAGGCGTTCGAGGGCAAGACGCAGGCCAGCTTGATCGCGTCGATTCTCGATCGCCAACCGCCCTCTGTGTCGTCGCTGCAGCCGACGACGCCCATCGCGCTCGACCGGTTGCTGCGCGCCTGTCTGATGAAAGACCCAGCCGACCGCATTCAGAGCGCGCACGACATCGCGATGCAGCTGCAGTGGCTCGCGGAGACGCCCGACACGGCGGCGGCCACCACACCCCAACGGACGCGACCGCTGCTGTTGATGGCGACGACCGCGGTTCTCGCCGCAACGAGCATTGCGCTCGCGGTCATCGCCCTGCGCGGCACAGGCGCGCCAGCGGCCGCCGAACCGATCCGCTTTTCAGTCGCCGCGCCGCCGCGCATGTTGACCAGCCAGATCGAGCTGTCACCCGATGGCCGTCAACTCGCGTTCATCGCCTTCGAGCGCGGTGCTCGCCCGACGCTCTGGATTCGCCGCCTCGATTCGCTTTCGCTCCAGCAGATTCGCGGGACCGAAGGGGCGTCGTTTCCGTTCTGGTCGCCCGACAGCCGCACCGTGGCGTTTTTCGCGGATCGGAAACTCAAGAAGTTCTCGATTGATGGCGCCGGCGAAGCGCAGGTCATCGCCGACGCCGCCGGAGGAGGCGGCGGAACGTGGACGGCCGGTGATGTGATTCTGTTCGCGAGCGGAATCGAAGGGCCGCTCAGCCGCGTGCTGGCATCGGGCGGGGGCTTCGCCGCGGTCACGACGCTCGATCCGGCCCATCGTGAATCGGGCCATTTCTGGCCCCAGTTCCTGCCTGACGGCCGTCACTATCTGTACGAACGGCTTGCCGCCGACAACAGCGGCCTGTATGTCGGCGCGCTCGACTCCAAGGATCGCACGCGGGTCGTGGGTTGGACGTCGATGCTCGACAACACGATGCCTCGCTACGCCAATGGGCATCTGTTATACACACAGAAGCAGTCGCTCGTGGCTCAGCGGTTCGACGCCCGACAGTTGAAAACAGACGGCGAACCGGTCCGCCTCGCCGACGGCCTCGATGTCGCCGGGCCGGGCTACGCCGCGTTTTCGGTCACCGACACGACCCTCGCCTACCGCGAGTCGGTCCGCGTTCCCAGCCAGCTGACCTGGATCGATAGACGCGGCCAAATCGTCGGCACGCTCGGTAGTCCGGCCGTGACGGAAGGTCACGCGATCTCGTCTGACGGCCGCCAGGTCGCTCTCACCAGCCTCGACGAAAAGGATCGGCGGGATCCACCCTCGATCTGGCTGATCGACGTTGACCGAGGCGTATCGACGCGGCTCACGTCGGGCGACTACACGGAGAGTCCTGTGTGGTCGCCGGATCGGAAGCGGATCGCGTTCGGGGCCGCGATCGATTCGCCTCCGAACCTCTACGTGAGAAACGCCGATGGGACCGGCTCGGCGGAACGCCTGTTCGTCTCTCAGAATCAGTCGTACCCGACGGCTTGGTCCCGAGACGGCGCGTTCATCGTCGGCTACACGGTAGCCCCTGAGACCGGCGCAGACATCTGGAAATTCGAAATCGCCACGCGAAAGCTGACGCCGATCTTTCAATCCAGGTTCAACGAGAACAATCCGCGAATCTCGCCGGACGGACGCTGGCTGTCGTACAGCTCGAACGAAACCGGCCGTGCCGAGGTCTATGTGACGCGATTTCCCGAAACCAGCGGCAAATGGCGCGTATCGAGTGCCGGCGGGCAGGCGCCGAAATGGGGAAGCGACGGCCGGGAATTGTTCTACAGGGACGCTACCGGCGCGATGTGGAGCGCCCGCATCACCGCAGACGGATCCGAACTGCGCCCTGGAACGCCCGAGCGGTTGTTCACGCTCGACGCGCTGCGTCTGGGTATCGTGAGTTGGGTGCCCGCGCCTGACGGCCGGTTCCTGCTCAACCTCCCGGTCGGCGACACGACCACGCCGCCCATCACGGTCATTGTCAACTGGCTCGCGACTCTGAAAAAATAGCCTTTGTCGTCGTCTCCTACCTGCTCGACCCTACGCCAGGCGGGTAGCGGGCGAACATCTTCGCCAGCGACTTGTCGATCTTCGCGGCGTTCTTCTCCGGCTTGTCGCTGACCGTCGCCTGCGCGCTGCCGCGCCAGACCATCTTCTTTGTGGTCGCGTCATACAGATCCACAACCAGCGTGCCCTCCGTGTACGTCTGCACGGTCGCCATGCCGCCGCCGAACCCCCACGGACCGAAGCCGTCCGCGATGACCTGAGGCACGGTGCGAGTCGTGACGTGCGTGGCGACGAAGACGTTGGGGTTCGAGTCGACCTGCGTCATGCCCTTGGCTTGCAGCTGCGCGTTCACGCCGTCGTGAATGCGCTGTTCGCTCAGCGAAATGGCAGACGCCGTTCCCGGCGTCCAGGCGTAGGTCTTGTACGTCGCGAACGGCGCCGCCGAATCGGAATCAGTGGTGACGTGCTGTGCGTACACCACGCCGGCCGTCAGCGCAGCCAGCGCCAGCGCCGTGATCATGTGACGCTTCATACGTTCCTCCTCTGTGGCGATCATGCACGTCGCGTTCCGTGCGAAATGTGGAGCGGCTTCTACCGGCTTCGGCAGATCCTCTCACCAGATTCCGTGATCGTTGAACGAGGTGTGGGCTGGATGTGTTCGCTAGTGCGATGCCGCGCGCAACGGCGTCGCTGATGCCGCGCCGTCTTCCTGGATCTGCTCCTCAGGCCGTTCGCGTCGTTGCACCAGGTGGATCAGATCGCGGGCGCGGGCTGACGGCGAGCCGGCAGCCGGACGTCGAGGCTTGAGGGCGGACAAGCCATGCTGCAGAGACCAGGACCCCGGGCTTCGGCCGAGGCACGCGGCGCCTGCCGCGTAGTAGGTCAACGCGATCACCGCGCAAGCGGACCAGACATTCGCGCCTGCCATCCGCGCCGTCAGTAACGCGAGTGCGACGATCGCGCCAGCTTCGACAAGCGCCACGACGACGTTCGTCACGGCAGTCACGGTGCGCCGCCAGGGATCGACGACCAGCGTCAGGCGCAGCTCGTGTTTGGGCTCCGCGCTGGCCCTCGAGGCGCCATCAGGGAACACCTGTGTGAATTCTTCGACTACAGACTCCGGGGAGAGTCCGATGGCGGACGCGTACGCGCGCAGGAACGCGCGCCGGAAAATGCCGCCCGGCCACGCCGACACATCGCCGCACTCGAGCTCTTCGAGCAGCGAGCGCTTGATCTTCGTCGCCGCGGCGATTTCGCCGAGCGTGATCTGTGCCCGTTCCCGCTGATCTCTGAGGCGCCGGCCGAAGTTCCGCTGCGCCGCGCTCACCAACGGTCCGCCCGATGCAGTGTCAGCCACTCCTCGCTCACGACACCGAGCTGAGGGTGGCGACGCCGCCGAACGTGCCGGACGATCGCGAAGGCGAACCAGGCCAGCGACACGATCCCGACAGCCAACACACTCGTGATCATCACCGTGCTCATGGGAGAGACGAACGATACGACTCTCGCGAAAAGGTCAGCAAGACTTTTCTACTTATTGCTCAGTTAGAAACACGAATCTTTTTGATGTGGCGTACGACCTAAGGAAGGGCGTCGCGCGATGGTCCGAAGCTTGCGGGTCGCGCTGTGGGTACGTTCGTCGAGCCGCAGGACCCGCCCGAATGGATGCGAGGTGAGGGCACACATGGTTGAGCTGATTCATCGTCATTCTGTTGACGTTCCTACTTGGCTGGTTGAGGTGTCGCGATGCGTATCGCGATGATCGGCCCGCCCTTCATCGAGATCCCGCCACGGCGGTACGGTGGAACGGAGCTGTTCATCGGGAACCTGGCTCGCGACCTGTTCCACCGCGGCGAAGAGGTCGTGGTCTATGGCAACGGCGACTCTTCGCTGCCAGGTCCGATCAAGTGGCGGTATCCACACGGCGACTGGCCGTGCGATTCCGCGGTGCGAGCGCAATTGAAGAACGCCGATCACACCGCGTGGGCGGTCCGGGACGCGCTCGAATTCGCCGACGTCATTCATCTCAACGACATCGTCGGGCTGCCATTCACGATGTTCACAGAAGTTCCGATCGTGCTGACGATTCACCACCCGCATGAACCGGAGCTCTCCGAGCAATATCTGCGGTATCCGGAGACGCTGTACGTGGCGATCGCGCAGTGGCTGCGGCGCTCGGAGCCGATGCCGCACGTCCACGTCGTGCACCACGGCATTCCCGTGTCCGATTACACGTGGTCGGACGAGAAAGAGGACTACGTCGCGTTTCTCGGGCGGATGGCGCCCTGCAAGGGTGCGCACCTGGCGATCGAGGCCGCGCGGCGCGCCGGAATCCGGCTGAAGCTCGCCGGCGAGATCCAGCCGTATTTCAACGACTACTGGGAGCAGCAGGTCCGTCCGTTCATCGATGGCGATCAGATCGAATACGTCGGCGAAGCGGACTTTGCGGCGAAGAACGCGCTGCTCTCGAAGGCGCGGGCGCTGGTGTTTCCCATTCAGTGGCAGGAGCCGTTCGGGCTCGTGATGGTCGAGGCGATGGCCTGCGGCACGCCGGTCCTCGCGTTCGCCGGCGGCTCCGTCGAAGAGGTCGTGGTCAACGGTGTCAACGGCTGGATCTGCCAGGATGTCGACGAGATGGCGCGGCGGATCGCGTCGCCCGGTGTCGCGGCGTCCTCGTGCCGGACGTTCGTCGAAGAGAACTTTTCAGTCGCGAAGATGACGGAGGCATACCTCGACGTGTATCGATGCGCGCTCGACCGCGCCCGATCGACAGCCGGACTGGAGGCCTGAATGGAAG
>Ga0070669_100004459_pt1 | contig 10085 bp, 8 predicted proteins | sample KBSS53metaG_FD_64680 | JGI IMG/M metagenome (GOLD analysis project Ga0070669, IMG submission 64680) | Switchgrass rhizosphere microbial communities from Kellogg Biological Station, Michigan, USA - KBS S5-3 metaG | ecosystem: Host-associated > Plants > Roots > Rhizosphere > Soil ... | reverse complement strand
CCGGGGTGGCGAAGTCCTTGACGTCGAGGCGTACCCGCAGCGGTTCTGGCAATTGGGTACGGGCGAAATTGAGGATGATCTTGCCGTCGTGCTCCTGGATGTCCGGGGCGATAGCCGGGTCGGACAAGTCGATGACCACGTTGCCCTCGCCCGCCGTGCCACGCTGGAAATCCACGCCGCGAATGGCTCTGGCGGTCGGCGCAAACGTGCGGACCGGCGCTGCCGCAGGTGCTGCGCGCGGTGCACGAGCGGCCGTACGTGGGGCAGCGGCTTTACTGCCTTGCCCGACCACCACGAACACCGTATTGCCCTCGACCCGGGTGTCGTACGGTGCCAGTTGCGTCAGGCTGATGATCAGCCGCGTCCGGTTATTGGCCTCGACCACCGTGGCCGTGCGGGCATTGCCACTGCCCAGGTCACGGGTCTTGCTTGCCAACTGACTGGCAACACCCGGCAGATCGAGTGCGATCCGTGCCGGCGAGTCGGTGGTGTAGCCCTTGGGCTGCGGGGGCGGGCCGTCGAACGACAGCTTCAGCTCGACCCGGTCGCCCGGCAGTGCCGCGACGTCCAGCGCCTTGAGATTGGCTGCCTGTACCATCGGCGAAAGCAGCGCTATCCATAGCGAAAAACCGAGGGTGGAGAAAATCCTGTTCATTGTTCGACTTCCACTTATGAATGCTCTTTCAAAGGAATGGTGCGCGGCCGCTCAAGCCAGGCGCCCTGGCCATCGGGAACGATTTCCACCACTTCGACCTGTGAAGCGCTGATGGCGACGATGCGCCCGTCGTTGCGCCCCAGATAGTCGCCGACCTTGAGCCGATGGACGCCGCCCGCGCCTCGCAGCAGGGCGAAGGAACCGGAGGCGTTGGCAATCGTGCCGACCATTTCAAACTGCTCGATGTTGAAACCTTCGAGGTATTGCTTGACCCGGTTGGGATCGGGTTTCACGTCGCGCGAGCCATGTTTCTGCCCGGCCAGATCGACCCGCAGCTGGCGCGAAAACGGACTGCGCAGGTTGGCGGCGCTGTAGGTGAACGTCGGGTAGGAGCGGAAGGTCGGAGTCGGCTCGATCTTGCCCGGCGGACGCAGGCGCACTTCATTCATGTAGGCGTCGAGGTCGCTGAAGTCATCGCCGCCACAGCCACCGAGCACCAATAACAATGCCGACAGGGCGATAAAACGGATCGGGCTCATTTCTGCAGCCCCTTGTCGTTATAGCGGTAGGTCTTGGCGAGGATGCTCATGCGCAGCTTCGGCCCGCCTTCAGGATTGGCTGGCGCCAGCTCGAAATCGTGCAGGGTGACGATGCGGGGCAGCCCGGCCACGCCACTGACGAAGGTCGCGAGGTCGTGATAGGCCCCGGTCACGGTGATCTGGATGGGCAACTCGATGTAGAACTGCTGGGTAACCTCCGGCAGCAGTTTGATCTCTTCGAACTCAAGGCCGCTGCCCAGTCCGGTGCGGGTGATGTCTTCCAGCAACCCCGGCACTTCGGTGTCACTGGGCAGTTGTCGCAACAGCACGCCGAACGAGTTTTCCATCTCTTTCATCTGCTGGGTGTACAGCTCCAGATTGGCCGCCATGCGCGCCTTGCTCGCGAACTGCTCCTTGAGGGTGATTTCCTCCTCACGTTTGAGTTCGAGCCGGTTCTCCAGGTCACTGATGAAAAAGTTATAGCCAAGCGCCAGGACCAGCACCATCAACAGCCCGCCGGCCAGGCTTTTGACCACTGGCGGCCAGGAGCCGATGTTGCTGGTGTCGAGGTCGTTGAAATCGACATTGCGCAGGCTTTCCAGCCACTCGGACGGCTTCATTGGTCGTCCTCCTCGAGCCGGGGTCGAGTCTGGCGAACGGTCAGCTGAAAGACATTGGCCTGATCCACTTGTCCGGCTGTGGTGGCTTTCACTTCATTGAGGTTGGGCGCATCGAACCAGTCGGAGGCGTCGAGATTGCGCATCAGGTCGGACACTCGATTGTTCGACTCCGCCGCGCCGCTGATCGACAGGGTCTTGCCGACCATTTTCACGTCGGTGAAATACACCCCATCGGGCAAGGTGCGCGCCAGCTGATCGAAGATCCGCCCGCTGATCTGCCGGTTGCCCTGCAAGTCCTGGATGATGCGCATGCGCTCCACCAGTTGCTGGCGATGGGCCTTGAGGTCGCTGATCTGCTTGATCCTCTCGTCGACCACGGAGATCTGCTTGCCGATGTAGTCATTGCGCGCAACCTGCCGGGCGATGGCGCCGCTGATGATCTGATCAGCGATGAGCACCGCCCCCACCGAACCGACCACCACACCGATCAAGACCAGCAGGAAGCGTTTGCGCCGTTCCTCGCGACGCTCCTCGCGCCAGGGTAAAAGGTTGATCCGCGCCATCAGTCGAAACTCCTGAGCGCGAGCCCGCAGGCAATCATCAGGGCCGGCGCATCGCTCGCCAAAGCCCCGGCGTTGACCTTGCTGCTCAAGGCCATGTCGGAAAACGGATTGGCAACCTGGGTCGGGGTGTTCAGGCGCTCTTCGATCAGCCGGTCGAGGCCGGGCACCGACGCCGTGCCGCCGGCCAGCAGAATGTGGTCGACAGCGTTGTACTGGCCGGAGGCAAAAAAGAACTGCAGGGAGCGCGACACCTGCTGCACCAGCGCCTCACGAAATGGCTGCAGCACCTCGCTGACGTAATCGTCCGGCAGGCCGCCCTGCTTCTTGGCAAGTCCCGCCTGTTCAAGGGTCAGGCCATAACGGCGCTGGATTTCCTCGGTCAGCTGTCGACCGCCGAACAGCTGTTCGCGGGTATAGATGATCCGGCCGTTGTGCAGGACGCTGAGGGTGGTCATGGTGGCGCCGATGTCGACCACCGCCACCGTCAACCGATCCTGGGACGCGGCCAGTTGCGTGGCCAGCAGGCCGAACGAGCGCTCCAGCGCATACGCCTCGACATCCACCACCCGCGCCGTCAGCCCGGCCAGTGCGAGCGCCGCTTCGCGGACTTCGACGTTTTCCTTGCGACAGGCGGCCAGCAGTACGTTGACCCGCTCGGGGTTGCGCGGCGAAACGCCCTGGACTTCGAAGTCGATGGCGACCTCGTCCAGCGGGTAGGGAATGTATTGATCGGCCTCGATCTTGAGCTGGTTTTCCAGTTCATCGTCGGACAGCCCGGCGTCCATCTCGATGACCTTGGTAATCACCGCCGAGCCGGCCACGGCCACCGCCACGGTTTTCAACCCGGTACGCGCCTTGACCAGCACCCGGGACAGGGCCTGGCCGACGCCCTCGAGTTCGGCGATGTTCTTTTCGACCACGGCACTCGCCGGCAACGGCTCCACCGCATACGCCTCGACCCGGTAGCGTTCACCCTGACGGCTCAGCTCCAGCAGCTTCACCGACGTGGAGCTGATGTCGATCCCCAGTAACGTATTGGCCTTTTTATTGAAGAGTCCTAGCACTACCAATTCCCTATGACTTTCCGTGAGTTACGGACTCTGTAATGCGCATTGCGTTCCCTCGCCCCGTCTTGACAGAAGCGCAAATGACGCCCCCTGCGGAAAAGTGCTTATAATGCCCAGCGATTTTTTCCGCCTTTTACTGCCGGCGCGGGTCGTTCTGTGTGTTACCCGGAACCCTGTCGCCCAATTCATTCTTTGCCGTGGATGTCCAAAAGCCTTGATTCGTCTGCTGAAATTTTTCGGTTGGTCCATCGTCGCCGTTTTCTGCGGACTGCTTTTAGGTCTCAGCGGCGCGTTTCTTTACCTTAGTCCGGGTTTGCCATCTGTGGAGGCGCTGAGAAGCATTCAGTTGCAGATTCCACTGCGGGTGTACAGCAGCGACAACAAGTTGATCGCAGAATTTGGCGAAATGCGCCGCACACCGATCCGTTTCGCCGACATTCCCCCCAATTTCATCAATGCGTTACTAAGTGCTGAAGACGACAACTTCGCCAATCACTATGGCGTCGATCCGAGCAGCCTGATGCGTGCCGCGACTCAACTGGTCAAGAGCGGGCACATCCAGTCCGGCGGCAGCACCATCACCATGCAGGTGGCGAAGAACTTCTTCCTGACCAGCGAACGCAGCTTCTCGCGCAAAACCACGGAAATCCTTCTGGCCCTGCAGATCGAACGCCAGCTGACCAAGGACGAGATCCTTGAGCTGTACGTGAACAAGATCTATCTGGGCAACCGCGCCTACGGCATCGAGGCGGCGGCGCAGGTGTATTACGGCAAGTCGATCCGCGAAGTCAGCCTGGCGCAGATGGCGATGATCGCCGGCCTGCCGAAAGCCCCGTCGCGCTTCAACCCGCTGGCCAACCCGGCGCGCAGCAAGGAGCGTCGCGACTGGATCCTCGGGCGCATGTACAAGCTCGGCAAGATCACCGAGGCCGACTACACCGCTGCGATCAACGAGCCGCTGAACGCCAGCTATCACGTGCCGACCCCGGAAGTGAACGCGCCGTACATCGCCGAAATGGCCCGTGCCGAAATGGTCGGTCGCTACGGCAGCGACGCCTACACCGAAGGTTTCCGCGTCACCACCACGGTGCCGAGCAACCTCCAGGAAATGGCAAATACCGCGCTGCATGAAGGCCTGATGACCTACGATCAGCGCCACGGCTACCGTGGCCCTGAATCACGTCTGCCGGGCAAGACCCGCGAAGCCTGGGCCACTGAACTGACCAAGCAGCGCACCATCAGCAGCCTCGAACCGGCCATCGTCACCCAGGTCGACAAGAACGGCCTGCAAGTACTGACCCGCACCGGCGAAGAACATGTGGCGTGGGACACCATGAAATGGGCGCGCCCGTTCCTCAATACCAACAGCATGGGCGCCAACCCGCGTCAGCCGTCGGATGTGGCACAGGTCGGCGATCTGATTCGCGTGCAGCGCCAGCCGAACAATTCGCTGAAGTTCAGCCAGATTCCGCAGGCGCAAGGCGCGCTGGTGTCGCTGGATCCGCAGAACGGTGCAATCCGTTCGCTGGTCGGCGGTTTCGCCTTCGAGCAGAGCAACTACAACCGTGCGATGCAGGCCAAGCGTCAGCCGGGCTCGAGCTTCAAGCCGTTCGTCTACAGCGCCGCACTGGATAACGGCTACACCGCCGCCAGCCTGGTCAACGACGCGCCGATCGTGTTCGTCGACGAGTACCTGGACAAGGTCTGGCGTCCGAAGAACGACACCAACACCTTCCTCGGCCCGATCCGTCTGCGTGAGGCGCTGTACAAGTCGCGCAACCTGGTGTCGATCCGCCTGTTGCAGGCGATGGGCGTGGGCAAGACCATCGATTACATCACCCGCTTCGGCTTCAACAAGCAGGACCTGCCGCCAAACCTGTCTCTGGCGCTGGGCACCGCGACCCTGACGCCGATGGAGATCGCCACCGGCTGGAGCACCTTCGCCAACGGCGGCTACAAGATCACTCCGTACATCATCGACAAGATCGAAAGCCGCAATGGCGACACGCTGTTCGTCGCCAACCCGCCGACCGTACCGCAGGGCGGCGCGGCCACCGACGGTATCGCGGCACCGGCAACGCAATCGATCACCGTCGACGCAGCGCCGGTTCCAGGGGAAGCGCCAGGCAACGCCGCTGTACCGCAAGCCCCCGCAGTTGCCGAGCGCATCGTCGATGGCCGTACCACCTACATCCTCAACAGCATGTTGCAGGACGTGATCAAGCTCGGCACCGGCCGTCGCGCACTGGCCCTGGGCCGCAGCGACATCGCCGGCAAGACCGGTACCACCAACGAATCCAAGGATGCGTGGTTCTCCGGCTACAACGCCGACTACGTGACCACCGTGTGGACCGGTTTCGACCAGCCGGAAAGCCTCGGTCGCCGGGAGTTCGGCGGCACCGTGGCACTGCCGATCTGGATGAACTACATGGCCGCCGCGCTCAAGGACAAGCCACCGCATGTCCAGCCGGAGCCGGAAGGCATTCTCAGCCTGCGGGTGGATCCGGTCAGCGGTCGCGCGGCATCGCCGAGCACGCCGGGCGCCTATTTCGAGCTGTTCAAGGCCGAAGACACGCCTCCGTCGGTCAACGAGATCGGCAATGGCACCGTGCCGGGCAGTCCGCTGCCGGCGGATGAGCAGGCGCCGATCGATTTGTTCTGATCCCGATCCTGAACCGCTAAAAAGCCCCGCCTTCGATTGAAGTGCGGGGCTTTTTATTGCCTGTTCATTTTGTGTTGTCTGGGCCGGCCTCTTCGCGGGCAAGCCCGCTCCCACAGTAACCGGGTGTACGCTCCATTTGTGAACGCCACAAAACCCTGTGGGCGCGGGCTTGCCCGCGAAGAGGCCCTTAAGATCACCCCAAAATCAACAGGCACAAAAAAGCCCCGACTCTCGCGAACCGGGGCTTTCGGCTGAAGCGCTACAACGACTTAGCCGTTGAACACGTCATCCACGCTTTTCAGCGGGTAGTTCTTCGGATACGGCAGGGTCGCCACACCGGTCTCGATCGCAGCCTTGGCCACGGCGTCGGAGATCACGGTGATCAGGCGCTTGTCCATTGGCTTCGGAATGATGTACTCACGGCCGAATTCCAGGGAGATACCGCCGTAGGCGTCGCAGACTTCCTGAGGCACCGGCAGCTTGGCCAGTTCGCGCAGGGCGTTGGCGGCAGCGATCTTCATTTCCTCGTTGATGCGCTTGGCGCGAACGTCCAGGGCACCACGGAAGATGAACGGGAAGCCCAGTACGTTGTTGACCTGGTTCGGGTAGTCCGAACGGCCGGTGGCCATGATCACGTCGTTACGGGTGGCGTGAGCCAGTTCCGGGGAGATTTCCGGATCAGGGTTGGAGCAGGCGAAAACGATCGGGTTGGCGGCCATGCGCTTGAGTTGCTCGGCGCTCAGCAGGTTCGGGCCCGACAGGCCGACGAATACGTCAGCGCCTTCGATGGCGTCGTCCAGGGTGCGCTTCTCGGTAGGGTGAGCGAACACAGCCTTGTACTGGTTCAGGTCGTCACGGCCAGCGTGGATCACGCCAGTACGGTCAACCATGAAGATGTTCTCGACCTTGGCGCCCATGCTCACCAGCAATTTCATGCAGGAGATGGCGGCTGCGCCGGCGCCCAGGCAGACGATCTTGGCGTCGGCCAGGGTTTTGCCAGCGATTTCCAGGGCGTTGATCATGCCCGCAGCGGTCACGATCGCGGTGCCGTGCTGGTCATCGTGGAATACCGGAATGTCGCACTGCTCGATCAGAGCACGTTCGATCTCAAAGCACTCAGGTGCCTTGATGTCTTCCAGGTTGATGCCACCGAAGGTGATGGAAATGCGTTTTACGGTGTCGATGAAGGCTTGCGGGCTTTCGGAGTCGACTTCGATGTCGAAGACGTCGATGCCGGCGAAGCGCTTGAACAGCACGCCTTTACCTTCCATCACTGGCTTGGAGGCCAGTGGGCCGAGGTTACCCAGGCCCAGAATCGCGGTGCCATCGGAAATGACTGCAACCAGGTTGCCCTTGCCGGTGTACTTGTAGGCCAGTTCAGGATCGCGGGCGATCTCGCGCACTGGTTCAGCTACGCCGGGGCTGTAGGCCAGCGACAGGTCGCGGGCGGTAGCAGTGGCCTTGGTGAGCTCGACACTCAGCTTTCCTGGACGAGGATTGGCATGATATTCGAGAGCGGCAGTTTTCAGATCAGACATTTTGGCATTCCGCTTTTTACTGTTGGACAGACTGGTCAGCGAGGATACGCGCCTCGCAAAGTCCCCACAAGACTGCCCGGTCACCCCTGTCAAGCGCCCTGCCCTAAGACTTTGGGCCAAGAGCCACGGCGCACAAGGGCTGGACTGTTCACAATCGACAGAAAAAATGTCTACAATTTTTTCTTCAGCGGGACGACTGGAGCATCGAAGGATCGGTCAGCGGCAACAGCCAGCGCGCCTGACCTGATTTCAATCCACCACGCCGGGAACGGTCGACCACCCAGCCACGGGCCTCGATCTGTCTGCCATTCAGCGCCTGCAGAGAAGCGGCGTCGAAGCGATCCAGCAGATTGGGTGCAACGCGCAGTACAAGCTTGTCCTGCAACTCGATCCAGATTCCACCGCGATTGCGCTGAACCTTGCTCACACGACCGCTGACCACCGCGAAACCCGAGCGCTCGATCTGCTCCGCTTTCAGTACAGGCGAGCGCTTCCAAAGACCGAGCCCGGCCTGTCGCGCGCGGCGTTCGGCAGCTTGCTGGCAATCGACCAGATCGACATTCGGCGCCACCGCGACCTGGAAACCGAGGCCATCGGCGAGCATTTGCGCTTCGAGATTCTCACCCTTGGCGCTGAAAACATGGGCGAGGGTCCGGCCGTAGTGGTCCTTGGGCTGGGCGCCGAGGCGCAGGCCAACCCGCCCGTCGCTTTCGGCGACCAGGGCTTCGAGACGCTTGCGCGCGGCCACTGCAAACGGTTCGTCGCTGCGGCCCTGCTTGCCGAGCTCGGGCGTATTGAGGCCGATCATCCGCACATTGCGCCCGTCGCTCAGGCGCAGGGTGTCGCCATCGACCACCCGCTGCACCGTGGCGCTGTCCAGCCCTACAGGTGCCGGGCAAAAGGCCTGAGCGGAGGAGAGCCAAATCGCGGACACAAAAAAGGCGCCCGCAAGGGACGCCTTTTTCATCAGTCTGGAGAAGTCGAAACGACCTTCCAAAATGATCAGCCTCAGGCTTTTTTGCCAACGCCGAAAGTAGCGAAACGGTCTGCGAACTTCTGCACGCGGCCGCCGGTGTCCAGAGTCTTCTGCTTACCGGTGTAGAACGGGTGGCATTCGTTGCAAACGTCGATCGCCAGGGCTTTGCCGAAGGTCGAACGAGTTTCGAACTTGTTACCGCACGAGCAGGTAACAGCGATTTCTGGGTAATTCGGGTGGATATCGGCTTTCATGGTGTATTCCTCAGCTGGCGTGCCGCCATCCAACACGATTGTTGAATACCGCACGTAATTAGGCCGCGGATTCTACCAGACAATCCCGATCACGCAAGCTGTCACTGAGACCGACCGTCTGCTAGGCTCCCGCCCTTCTCCACCGCCCCGCCTATGAGAATCCCCCGCGTGCCCGACGCCATTCTGCGCCTCGCCCTGCCTTCGCCCCTGCGCCGCCTGTTCGATTACCGGGCCCCGGCCGGCGTGCTGCGTTCGCAGTTGCAACCGGGCATGCGCCTGCGAGTGCCGTTCGGCCGACGGGAGATGATCGGGATTCTGGTGGAAGTCACTGACACCAGCGAAGTGCCGGTGGAAAAGCTCAAACCGGCGCTGGCCCTGCTCGACGCCACCGCTCCGCTACCGCCGGCGCTGTTCAAGCTATGCCTGTGGACGGCTCAGTATTATCAGCACAGCCTCGGCGACACTCTGAGCTGGGCGTTGCCAGTGCTGCTGCGTCAGGGCGAATTGGCCGAGGCTCGTCAGGAGCGCTTCTGGTCCGCCGCTCCCGGCGCCAGCCTCGATGACCCGCGCATCGCCCGCGCCCCGCGCCAGCGTGAAGCCCTGGCGACGCTGGCCCAGCATCCCCACGGCGTCGCCCATCAGTTGCTGAGCAAACTGATGCTGAGCAAGGACAGCCTCGATCTGTTGCTGGCCAAGGATCTGGTGCAGGTCGAAGTGCGCCGTCACGCCCCCGGCGCGCGCCATGAGCACTGGCTGGCCCAACCCGAGCTGCCGCTCAACAGCGAACAGCGCGCCGCGTATGAGGCAATTCGCGCCGGGTTCGACAGTTATCATGCGTTCTTGCTGGCCGGGGTCACCGGCAGCGGCAAGACCGAAGTCTATTTGCAGTTGATCCGCGAAACCCTCGAGGCCGGCAAGCAGGCGCTGGTGCTGATCCCGGAGATCAACCTCGGCCCGCAGACCCTGGCCCGTTTCGAACAACGCTTCAACGCCCGGATCGCCCTGCTGCACTCGGCGGTCAACGATCGTGATCGTCTGGATGCCTGGCTCGCCGCCCGTGACGGCGAGGCCGACATTATTATCGGCACCCGCTCGGCGCTGTTCACCCCGATGAAGAATCCGGGGCTGATCATCATCGATGAAGAACACGACGGCTCCTATAAACAGCAGGAAGGCCTGCGCTACCACGCGCGGGATCTGGCGCTGGTGCG
>Ga0070669_100004440_pt1 | contig 10113 bp, 4 predicted proteins | sample KBSS53metaG_FD_64680 | JGI IMG/M metagenome (GOLD analysis project Ga0070669, IMG submission 64680) | Switchgrass rhizosphere microbial communities from Kellogg Biological Station, Michigan, USA - KBS S5-3 metaG | ecosystem: Host-associated > Plants > Roots > Rhizosphere > Soil ... | reverse complement strand
CGCAGCACCGACAGCGAGAACAGGCCGGCGCGGCCGAGCGAGCGGGTGGCGGCGACGAAGGGCATCAGGCCGCCTCGGCCTGCACGCCGCGGTCGATCGCCGCACCGCTGTCGAACGCGATGGGCCCGTCGGGCTCGCCGCGCAGGAACTGCAGCACCAGCGGATCGGTGGTCGCCTGCAGTTCCGCCGGTGTGCCGGAAAACACGATGCGGGCGTTGGCGATCACGATCGCGCGGTCGGCCACCGGCAGCGTCTCGTGCACGTGGTGGGTGACGATGATGCTGGTCAGGCCGAGGCTGGCGTTGAGGCGCGCGATGAGCGACATGATCACGCCGCTGGCGATCGGATCCAGCCCGGTGAGCGGTTCGTCGTAGATCATCAGCGGCGGATCGAGCGCGAGAGCGCGCGCCAAGGCGACGCGCCGCGCCATGCCGCCGGACAGTTCGCGCGGATACAGGTCCGCCGCCGCGCGCAGTCCGACCGCGTGCAGCTTCATCGCGACCAGGCGGTCGATGACCGGTGCCGGCAGCGACGTATGCGTACGCAGCGGAAGCGCGATGTTCTCCGCAGCGGTCAGGTCGGTGAGCAGGCCATTGCCCTGCAACAGCACGCCGATGCCCTTGCGCCGCTCCAGCAGCTCGCGTTGCCGGCGTGGCAGTGTTGTGCCGAGCACTTCGACGGAGCCCGCCGCCGGCTGCAGTTCGCCGGTCAGCGCCGCCAGCAACGTCGACTTGCCGCTGCCCGACGGCCCGAGCACCGCGGTCACGCTGCCACGCGGCACGACCAGGTCGATCGCATCGAGCACGGTGCGGCCGCCGCGCTCGAGGCGGACATCGGTCAGGCGCACGGCGGGCGGGTCGGAATGCATCGGCGTTCCAGTGGGGCGAAGCGGAAAAAGCGGGGAAGCTTGGCCGTCGGCCGCTGAATGGAGGCGGAGCGGAACGGCATTGTCGCAGCTTGGCCGCGGATTCCGGATCGCTCGCCGGGAAACGTCCCGGCGCGGTCGACCGTCCAGGAAGCGACATGCGCGCGACCTTGCCCAACGGCGATCTCCGCCGATGCGACGGCAGTCCGGCACACTGCATGGCGATGCCGACCGCACCCGATTTCCGCCTCTACCACTCCAATGCGCTCGAGGTGCTGGCCGGGCTGCTCGCCGAGGAAACCGTGCGGCTGCCCGCCGATGGCGACTGGCTGCGACCGGACCTGGTGCTGGTGCCGCAGCACTCGATGCGCCGCTGGCTGCAGCAGGCGCTGGCCGAGCGCCTGGGCGTCTGCGCCAACCTGCGCTTCGTGACGCCCGGCGAATTCGTCGACATCGCGCTCGATGCAAACCTGGGAACGGCGCCGCCGGAAGATCGCCTCGGACCCGAGGTCCTGCGTTGGCACCTGCTGCGCGCGCTGCAGCAGTCGCCGCCGGCCGCGCTCGCTGCGTTCCTGGGCGGCGGTGACGTGGACAACGGCGATCTGCGCACTGGCGAGGCCGATGTCGATCCGCTCAAGCCGTGGTCGCTCGCCGGGGCGCTGGCCGACACCTTCGAGAAATACCAGGCCTGGCGCCGCGACTGGCTGCTGGCGTGGGAGCGACGCGCACCGGCCGACGATTGGCAGGCGACGCTGTGGCGCCAGGTCGCGCGCGGACGCCAGCATCGTGCGCGCCGCATCGACGCCTATCTGCAGCGGTTCGGCGCGCACGGCGAGCCGCCACGGGGCTTGCCGCCGCGCCTGTTCGTGTTCGCCTGCCAGAACGTCTCGCCCGACGTGCTGCAGGTGATCACCAGCCAGTCACGCACGGGCACCCAGCACTTCTACCTGCACACGCCGGCGCGCGCATTCTGGGGCGATCTCGCGCGCTGGAACGCGGACTACGCACCGGGCGATGACGACCGCTTCCTCGGCGCCGCCCGCGCCAATCCGCTCCTCGCCGCATGGGGCCACGCCGGGCGCGATTTCATCGCCACGCTCGGTAGCGGAGAAGCCATCGCGGCGACGTTCGAGTCGACACCCTTCGTCGAGCCGCCGGCTGCAACGCTGCTCGGACGCCTGCAGGCCGACGTGCTCGACAACACCGCGTTCGGAGGCAGCGCACCGCGGCAGGACAACAGCGATGCGGATTGGCCGCGCCCACAGGTCGACCGTTTCGACGCCAGCCTGCAGTTCCACGCTTGCCACACGCGCCTGCGCGAAGTGCAGGTGCTGCACGACCAGTTGCGTGCACTGCTCGAGGCGCCGCCGCCGCCCGGTGAGTCGCCGTTGCAACCGCGCGACATCGCCGTGCTCGCGCCGGACATCGACCTCTACGCGCCGCATGTCGAAGCGGTGTTCGGCGGCGCTGCCGGCAGCGCGCGCGAACTGCCCTACACGCTCGCCGACACCAGCCCGCTGGCGAGCGCGTCGCTGGCCGAAGCCTTCCTGCGCCTGCTCGAACTGCCGCTGCGTGCGCCGACGATCAGCGACGTGCTCGACCTGCTCGCGGTGCCCGCGGTCGCCGCGCGCTTTTCGCTCGACGAACCCGAGCGCGGCCTGCTGCAGGACTGGCTGCAGGACGCGGGAGCGCGCTGGGGCCTGGACGCCGCCGATCGCGCGCGCCACGGCGTGGCGTCCGGCGACGGCGCCTACACCTTCGAGTTCGCGCTCGATCGCCTGCTGCTGGGCTTTGCCAGCGGTGCCGACGAGGACATCGCCGGCATCGCGCCGTGGCCGGGGCTCGAAGGCCAGGCGGCGGATACGCTCGATGGGGCGTTGCGCTTTCTGGCCTTGCTGCGCGATTGCCGTACACACCTGGCGACGGCGCAGGCGCCCGCGCGCTGGCAGGAACGATTGAACGGATTGCTGGACGATGCGTTCGCGGTCGAACGCGACAGCACCGATGCGGTAGTGCTCAAGCGCCTGCGCGAACTGGTCGCGAGCTTTGCCGACGGCGCCGCCACCGCCGGCTACGACGCGCCAGTCGAACATGCCGTGGTGCTGGAACACCTGCGCGGCGAACTCGGGCAGGCCGATGCGCGCGCGCCGTTCCTGTCAGGCGGCATCTGCTTCGGCCGCATGGTGCCGATGCGCCTGATTCCGTTCCGCGTGACCTGCCTGCTCGGACTGGACGAGGACGCGTTCCCGGCGCGCGACCGCCGCGATCCGATCAACCGTATCGTCCACGCGCTCGACACGCGCGAGCGCCGCAGCGGGGATCCGTCGCGCCGCGACGCCGATCGCTACCTGTTCCTGCAGTTGTTCACGTCCGCCGGACGCGTGCTGTACCTGAGCTGGTGCGGGATGGATCCGCGCGACAACTCGCGTCGCGAACCATCGGCCGTGGTCAGCGAACTGCTGGATTGCGCCGCGCAATACCATCGCGGCAACAGCGACGCGGTGCGCGACGCGCTGGTCGTGCGACATGCGCTGCAACCGTTCGCACCGGCCGCGTTCGGCGCGCCGCACGAAGGCGAGCGGCTGCCTGACGATACCGCGATCGATCCGCGGCGCTTCAGTTTCGACACGCGCTGGCGGCCTGCCGCGGGCGAAACGGCCGTTGCGGACGTGGCGCCGGTGTTCGCGCCTGCGTCGTTGCGGTTGCCCGAGCGCGACATCGACGACGATGGCGCCGTCGTCACCCTGGATCGCCTGCGTCGCGCGCTCCTGCGTCCGCACGCGGTCTACCTGCAGGACGGCCTCGGCCTGCGCCTGCCCGAGGACGAGCCGCCACTGCCCGAACACGAACCGCTCGGCGAACCCGACGCGCTGGCGCAATACCGGCTGCGCCATGCGGTGTTCGATGCGTGGCTGCGCGCCGGCATGCGACCCGATGCCTTTGCGCTGCATGCGCGGCTGCTGGCGCGTGCGCTGGCGGCGCCGGGCGCCGACGGCCGCGCGACCGTCGCCGCCACGCTCGACGACATCGCGCCGTTCGCAACGCTGGCGCTGGATGCGGGCTTCGGCACCGCCGGCGGGCGCGTGCCGATCGCGATTGCCTGCGGTGGTCGCGAACTGCGCGGCGCGCTCGACGACGTGCATCCCTCCGGCGTGTTGCGCGTGGTGCTCAATGCCGGCGGCCTGCATGGCAACCATGTCGTCCGCCATGGCCTGGACTGGCTGTGCGCGTCGACGATGGGACTGCGATTGCACGAGTTGGCGATCCCCGACAAGGACGAACCGCCGGTGTTCGTGGTGCGCAAGCCGCTGCCCCCCGCCCGTGCCGAAACGATCCTGGCGTCGCTGCTGGCGCTGCGCGATGCGGCGCTGCGCGCGCCGCTGCCGTTCCTGCCGCGCTCGGGCTTCAGCTACGTGCGGGCGCTGTCGGAAAAAGGCCCCGAGGCCGGGTTGAAAGCCGCGCGCGATTGCTGGGCCGGCAGCGAATGGCAGTCCGACCGCGCCGAAGCCAGCCCGGCGACGCGGGTCGCGCTGCGCGGTTGCGATCCGTTCCTGGACGGCGATGCCGACGCGCAGGCACGCTTCGCCCTGCTGTCCACGGCGGTGTTCGAGGCGCTCGCCGGCACGGCACCGGTCGATGCGGGAGTGCTGCAATGAGCGCCACCGTGTTCGACACGCCACTGGACGCGCGCAGCCTGATCGAAGCCAGCGCCGGCACCGGCAAGACCTACGCATTGGCGGGACTGTTCGCGCGTGCGGTGATCGTCGGGCGGTTGCGCGTACCGCAGGTGCTCGCCGTCACCTACACGATCGCCGCGACGCAGGAACTGCACGAGCGCGTGCGCAAGCGGCTGCAGCGCGCGGCGGACATCGCCGCTGACTGGCACGACGGCGCCTCGGCGCACATCCCGGGCGACAACGCCGAGTCCGCACTGTTGCGACGATTGCTGCACGACGCTCTGCACGACGGCAGTAGCGAGTCGCTGGCGGCCCTGCGCATGCGCCTGGCCCGCGCCGCACGCGACATGGACCTGGCGGCAATCACCACCATCCACGGCTTCTGCCAGCGCCTACTGGGCGAACACGCGCTGGAGGCGGGACAACCCCTGCTCGCCGCCGCGATCGTTCCGGCCAATGCGGCGCAACGCAGCGCGCTGGCGGTGGAACTGTGGCGCGGGTTTTCGGCGGACGCCGCCGGCGCGGAATTCCTGCGCCGCTGCTTCGGCGCACCCGATGGGCTGGCGACCGCACTGCGCGACCTGCTGGCGCCTGATCCGCTGTTGCCGCCGGCCCCGGACAGCGACGCCTGCGCGGCGCGCGATCGCGCCTGGGTGGCGCTGCGTGCGTGTTTCCTCGATAGCGGTGCCGCCGCGCGCGCCGCGCTGGAAGCCGCCGCGCGCAATCGCATCCTCAGCAGCGCGAAGGACAAGACGATTCCCCTTGCGCTGCTGTGGGACTGGTTCGCGCACGCCGACGACAGTCCACCGTTGCAGCCGCATCCGCAGCTGGCGTGCCTGAGCCACGACTGGCTACGCAACGCCTGCCTGAAGGACAAGCAGGCGCAGCTGCCGCAGCTGACGTTGTGCGATGCGGTCGAGGCCTACCTGCGCGCCAGCGACGCCTGCGACCTGCAGCGCCTGCACGCGCTGCGCGCAGCCGCGCGCGGCCGTGACGCCGCCGACAAGCGCGCGTTCCGTTTCCGGGATTACGACGACCTGATCACGGCCGTGTTCGATGCGACCCGCGATGAAGCGGTCGCGCCCGGTTTGGCGGCATCGCTGCGCGAACAGTTCCCGCTGGTGCTGGTCGACGAGTTCCAGGACACCGACGCGCGGCAGTGGGCAATTTTCGAGCGGCTGTTCGGCGATGGCGGGCTGTTGCTGGTCGGCGATCCGAAGCAGGCGATCTACCGCTTTCGCGGTGGGGACGTCGAAACCTATCTCGCGGCGCGGGCCAGCGCGCGCCTCGCGGCGCCGCTGCGCCACAACTACCGTTCGCGTCCGTGCGTGCTGGCGGCGGTCAACGCCTTGTTCGAACACGCGCCGCCGGACGCGCTCGGCGCGGGCATCGCGTTCGCGCGCAACGAGTCCGGCCGTGATGCGGGCTGCGACGCGGACCTGCTGATCGCCGGTGCGCCCGCCCCGCCACTGACCTTCCATCGCGTGCCCGCACGCCAGGACAACGGTAAGCAGAAGGATTGGAACAAGCGCGATTCGATCGGGTTCGCCGCACGCCTGTGCGCGGACGCGATCCGCGACCTGCTCCTGGCCGCGCGCACGGATCTCGTGCAGCGCGCCGACGACGACGGGACTTTGCGCGCGTTGCAGCCGCGCGACTGCGCGGTGCTGGTGCGCACCCACGATGAAGGCGTTGCCGTGCGCGAGGAGCTCGCGCGGCGTGGCGTACCCGCGGTCAGCGTCGGCCGCGGCAGCCTGTTCGCGACCACGCAGGCGCAATCGCTGCTGGCCTTGCTGCTCGCGCTGGCGACGCCGGGCGACGACCGCCGCCTGCGCGCGGCGCTCGCCTCGCCGCTGTTCGGACTGGACGCGGCCGCGTTGTGCGCGCTGGAAGACGACGGCGAGGCGCTCGCGCGCTGGCAGCATGCGTTCGCGCAGTGGCGACAGCTCTGGGACCGGCACGGTCCGCAGCCGATGCTCGCCGACGTCGTCGCGCAACAGGCGCCGCGCCTGCTGGCGCTGGCCGAAGGCGAACGCGAACTGACCTATCTGCTGCAACTGGGCGAACTGATGCAGGAAGCGCGGGCACAGCGGCTGGGCCCGCAGGGCCAGCTCGACTGGTTGCGCGCCGCGATCGCGCACGCCGACGGCGACGACGAAACCCAGCAGCCGCGGCTGGAATCCGATGCCGGTCGCGTACAGATCCTCACCCTGCATGCGAGCAAGGGTCTGGAGTTTGCGCTGGTGTTCCTGCCGTTCGTGGGTATCGGCCGCAGCAACCATCGCACGCCGGAATTCGCCAGCTACCACGACGCGCAGGGTGTGCGCGTGCGCCAGTGGCGGACCGGTACGACGCAGCCCGGAGCGCTGCCGTGGAAGGAGGCGTGCGAGCGTGCCAGGTCCGAAGAACGCGCCGAGGACATGCGCCTGCTCTATGTCGGCCTGACCCGCGCGCGCGATGCGCTGTGGGTCTGCGGCGGCGCGTTGGCATCCAGCGACAAGACCGCGCTCTCGCGCCTGCTCGGTGGTGGCGTGCCGGCGCAGGACCTGCGCGCCCGCCTGGATGGACTGCTGCGCATACACGAAGGACTGCCGGCCAGCGGGGGGGCGCGCCTCGAGCCGCCTCCCGTCGCTGCGATCCCGCCGGCCCGCACACCGCAACGGCGTCTGCAGCGTGACTGGTGGATCCACAGCTTCAGCCAGCTGCACCGGCAGCGCACTCAGGCCGTGCACGCGTCCGTGGACGAAGCCCCGGCGGACGACGAGCGTCCGCTGGCGAGCTTCGACGCCGGCCCGGCACGATTCGGCGGGACGCGCTTCGGCAACGCGCTGCACCAGGCACTGGAACACGTCGATTTCGCGCGCTGGACGGACGCCGATGGCGAGCACGCGCCCGAAAGCGAACTGGCGATACTGAGGGCCGCCCTGCGCGCACAGGACTACGCCGAGGCCGACCTCGACGACGGCGCACGCGAACTCGCGCTGCTCGTCGCGCGCACGCTCAATGCGCCGCTCGGCGTGCGCGAAGCTGGCGACGTGCGGCTGTGCGACGTGCCCGCCACGACGCGCATCGCCGAACTGGAATTCCATTTCACCCTCGCCGATGCCGATACCCAGGCGCTACTGGCGCTGCTGCAGGGCAAGCAGATCGTGTCGGATCGCACCGGTTTCGGCAGCGCGCACCTGACCGGCCTGATGAACGGCAAGATCGACCTGACCTGCTGCGTCGACGGCCGCCTCTACGTGCTCGACTACAAGTCCAATCGCCTGCCCGATTACGCGCCGGACACGTTGCAGCGGGCGATGCGCGCCAGTGAGTACGACCTGCAGGCGCTGCTCTACGTGGTCGCCCTGCACCGCTGGCTGCGCCTGCGCCGCGGCGGGGCGTACGACTACGGCCGCGACATCGGCGGCGTGCGCTACCTCTTCTGCCGCGGCCTGGATCCGGCGCATCCCGGCCAGGGCGTCGTGTCGATGGAGTTCGAGCGCGAACTGATCGAAGCGGTCGACAGCCTGTTCGCTCCCGACGGAGGACGCCGATGAAGCGCCGCCCGCCCATGGCATACGAGAGCGGATTGCGTACCGTCGATCGCGCGTTCGCCGATGCACTGCGCCGGCTGGATACGGACACCGCGCCGGAGGTGCTGCACGCGGCGGCGCTGGCGTCGTACGCGGTATCGACCGGCCACGCCGCGCTCGACCTGCAGCGACCGGGCGCGCTGCTCGAAGCCTCCGGCCTGCCGGCCCCCGCCCAATGGGAGTCGGCGCTGCGCGATTCGCGCTGGGTGGCGGTACCGGCGAGCGACCAGGAAAGCGACCGCGGCGCGCCGCTGGTGCTCGAAGCCGGCCTGCTGTACCTGCGCCGTTACCGCGAATACGAGCGCCGGCTCGCCGCGGGCCTGCGCCGGATCGCCTCTCACGCGCCGGCGACGGACCTGCCGGACGCGCTCGGCGCGGTGTTCCGCGCATTGTTTCCCGACGCGCTGGACGGCGATGCGCAGGCGCGCGCGGCGGCACTGGCGCTGGCGCGTTCGCTGCTGCTGGTGACCGGCGGGCCGGGCACGGGCAAGACCACCACGATCGCGCGGATGTTGCTGTTGCTGGTGGCGCAGTCGCGCCTGCATGGCATCGATTCGCCGCGCATCGCGCTCGCAGCGCCGACCGGTCGCGCCGCCGACCGCATGGCCGAAAGCCTGCGCCACGCCGTTGCCGCCATGCGCACGCTCGACGGCGTCGACGATGCGCTGTGCGATGCGTTGCCGCTGGAAGCCAGGACGCTGCACCGGCTGCTCGGCACGATTCCAGGCAATCCCCAGTTCCGCCACCACGCGGACAATCCTCTGCCGCTGGACGTGATCGTCGTCGACGAGGCATCGATGATCGATTTGCCGCTGATGTGCAAACTGGTCGAGGCCGTCGCCGACGGTGCGCGGCTGGTGCTGCTGGGCGATCGCGACCAGTTGCCATCGATCGAGGCCGGTGACGTGCTGGCGGCGATCACCGACGCCGCCGGCGACAGTGACGCGCAGCCGCCGGCGGTCGCGCGGTGGCTGGCGCCGCTGATCGGCGACGTACCTTTCGCGCGCGAGGCATCCGGGCCCCTGGCCGGACATCGCGTGCACCTGCGTCGCGGGTACCGCCAGGACGCAGCGCTGCAACTGGCGCCGCTCGCCGCCGCGTTGCGCGACGGCGATGCCGATCGTGCGCTCGAACTGCTGCGTGGCGGGGAGCTGTCTGGCGTGCAGTTCCACGAGGGCCTGCGCGATCCGCTGACAGGCGCCACCCGCGAGCCATTGCTCGCCGACTGGCGCGCGATCGCGGCGTCGACCGATCCGCTGGAGGCACTGCAATGCGCTGCGCGCGTGCGGTTGCTGACCGCGTTGCGCGACGGCCCGCAGGGCGCGGAGGCCTTGAATGCGCGCATCGAGGAAGCACTGGCCGGTGCCGCCCACGCGCGTTACTTCCACGGGCGCCTGCTGCTGGTGCACGAAAACGACTATCGCCAGCACCTGTTCAACGGCGACTTGGGCGTGTGCCTGCGCGACGGGCGCGGCGACATCGCGGCCTGGTTCCCCGACGGCAAGGGCGGCGTGCGCAGCCTGCATCCGTCGACGCTGCCGGCGCACGGCGGAGCGTTTGCGATGACCGTGCACAAGGCGCAGGGCTCCGAGGCCGGCGTCGTCTGGCTGCTGTTGCCGCGCCAGGATGCGCGCCCGTTGTCGCGCGAGTTGCTTTATACGGCGGTGACGCGCGCGCGCAACGCATTGCATGTCTGTGCCGACGAAGCGGTGTTGCGCGCGGCGCTTGCGCGCCACGCGATCCGGGTTTCCGGACTCGCGCGCCGACTACGCTGACGCGCGCGCGACGATGAACGCATCCGCAATGAACGCATCCGCAATCGTTGCGGCTGCGTGAGCGCACGCACCGCGCGAGTTCACGGCCCTCCCACGCAGCGTTGTCCACGATGCGGAAGCTGCGCCGCATTCCGCTGGCGCGGTTCCCCCGAAGGAGACAAGACGATGAGCGACATCAAGAAGGACCACAGCATCGGCGAAGGCACCGGCGCGGTTGC
>Ga0070669_100004439_pt1 | contig 10114 bp, 9 predicted proteins | sample KBSS53metaG_FD_64680 | JGI IMG/M metagenome (GOLD analysis project Ga0070669, IMG submission 64680) | Switchgrass rhizosphere microbial communities from Kellogg Biological Station, Michigan, USA - KBS S5-3 metaG | ecosystem: Host-associated > Plants > Roots > Rhizosphere > Soil ... | reverse complement strand
GGAATAGCGACATTATCTCTAAGGAAAGCAAGAACTCAGGAAAAAAGCGTTTCGATTACGAGAAAAATTCCTGCTTTCCTGCGTTCCTTAGATATCACTGCAATCCGCTGGGTAATCGGGGCGAGGAAAGGAGTTTGCCGAATTCGCTCCACCGATTCTCGGCATCGGCGCCGCTGCGTTTCTCGATGTAACGGCGCACCATGTCTTCCCCGAGATTGTAGTTGATCACGTAACTTCGGTAACGCTGGATGAATTTCACTCGCTTCTCAGCGCGAGCTGGTTCCATCACCGCGTATTTTTGCAACCATTGCACCGCGGCGTTCTCGTCGATCTCGCCATTGATCAATCTTCGCGCGGCCTCGTTTACGGCATAATCGAGCTCGTTAAACAAATCCTGCACCGCGTAATATTCGTCTGCGCGTGATACATCGATTCCCGCGGCGGGAAACAAAACTTCCTTCTCGAACTTCATTCGCTCAGTCTTAGTAGGGAACGCGACGTCCCGGCCGAAATTCGCTGTCCCTTCTGCGATGAGCGATTGCGGTGAGAAGAGCGCGTAAACCGAAAACTCCACCCAGCCGCGATCGCGGACCAGGTTCTTTTCCAGCAGCGAATTGTAAACGTGATGGCCGGGATAACCTTCGTGCGCGGCGAGATCGACCGCGCGATCGATGAAGATGGGTAGATCAGTATTCACCTGAATCACGCTGTGGAAATTGCCTTTGTACCAATTGTAACCGCCCCACGGCTTATTCGTCACGTACTCGACGGCGAAACTCTCGTTAGGCGGAAGCGCAACGTGGGCCAGCGTTCGGGCGCGGCATTCCTTGATCGCGAGTTGAAACACCGTATCGAGTTTTTCCTTCGGAATGACAAACGGCTTGCGCCACATCTCGTAGCGCTCCCACAACGAACCGCCAGTCCGGCTCGGACCCTTTCCCGGAATTTTTGCTTCCAGTTGGGCAATGATCCGATCGAAGTGCGAATCCGGAAAAGCTGGCGCAACGGCGTCGTAAAGCGCGCGCGACTCGTCGTCGAACTTTAATTTTTCGCCCTTCAACATCCGCACCCGCGCTGCCAGCGCGGAAATCTGTTTTTGCAAATATTCCCGCCGCAATTGGAGCATCTCATCGCCCGCCGCTGTTGCGTCGGGAATTTTCGCCAGAGTCAAGATCAGTTCGGCGGCCTCCGCACCGATCGCATCCAGCGACTTCTTTTCCTTCTCCGCCTGCGTCTTCCACTCAGTCGGTCCGTAAAACGCATCTACGTAATCGGGATTGTGCTGCCCGAGAGCCAGCACGAGATGGGCGTACCGCTCGGCGACGGAATTCATGGCGTCCGCCGCCTGCGCGCCACCGGTTGACATTAAGAAACCGCAAAGAACGAGGAGAAATAATGTTCGGCGCATGTCGCTCAGGAAAACATGAAAGCAGGGACTCGTCACCTGTCAGCGAGACTCCTGTAGTCAATTTTCCAACTGAGATTGGGACACAGGTGAGACCCTACCGGAGTAACTGCTGTCGCTACTTCTTAAATCTTAATTCTTCCTTCTGAGTTCGCGAGCATGCAGGTTGGCGATGAATCCGGCGTTTGCATTTTCGGCGTACTCGTCAGGATCTTAAAATCTCATCGTAACGATCGTGTCGGCCGATCCAAATCCAGACGAGGCCTTCGGGTCGTTCCTTGGCGACGGCGCGATAATGCAGCCCGATTCGCGCTGACCAAAAGATTCCGACTTTCTTGAGGCGAAGCGAGGAATGTCGCGGATCACGCCGCAGAAGCGTAAACTTTTCATCAGCCAGCTGCTGAATATCCGGTGGGAGAGCTCGATAGTGAAACCAGAATTGAGGTGTCGCAAAATGTTTCAAAGCGGGGTGCAGCGACCTGCCTCGAAATCCTCATCGGCTTGTTTTGCAAGATGATCGAGTTTGCCTGCGGCAACATCCGCTTCGAATTTGCGATCCCACGCGTCGGCTACAAACTCTTCAAACCATTTGGTAAATGCCGCGAGTTGGTCGCTCGGTAAGCGTTCGACTGCGGATTCAATCTCCCGAATACTCATGCTTTAGATTTTGCGCCAGCGGTTGCGTCAGCGCAAACGAAACAGCCGGACCCTTTCGAGTCCGGCTGTTCGAATTCATTCTGTCATTCGGCTTAGTAATCCATGCCGCCCATGCCGCCCGGAGGCATTGGAGGAGTTTTTTCCTTTTCAGGAATCTCCGTGACCAATGCTTCGGTGGTGAGCAACAGGCCTGCGATCGACGCAGCGTTTTGCAGCGCCGTGCGCGTGACCTTGGTAGGATCGACAATCCCCGCCTTCACCAGATCGGTGTATTCGTCAGCGGAAACGTCGTAGCCTTCGTTGCCTTTGCGCTTCTTCACTTCCTCGACGACGAGCGCGCCTTCGCGGCCCGCGTTGTCGGCAAGTTGACGCGTCGGCTCTTCGACGGCGCGACGCACAATCGCGACACCGACTTTCTCGTCGGGTTCGAGATCCTTGATGTTGTCGAGCGCTTTCTGGGTGCGCAGGAATGCGACACCGCCGCCAGGGACGATGCCTTCCTCGACCGCTGCACGGGTGGCGTGCAAAGCGTCTTCGACGCGCGCTTTCTTCTCTTTCATCTCAGTCTCGGTCGCAGCGCCGACGTTGATGACCGCAACACCGCCCGCGAGTTTCGCCAGGCGCTCCTGCAGTTTCTCGCGATCGTAATCGCTGGTCGTCTCTTCAATCTGACGGCGGATTTGGGCAATGCGGCCTTTAATGTCCGCCTGCTTGCCTTCGCCTTCGACAATGGTGGTGTTCTCCTTGTCGATGGTGGCGCGCTTGGTGCGGCCGAGGTCTTCAAGTTTGATGTTCTCAAGCTTGATCCCGAGGTCTTCGCTGATCAGACGTCCACCGGTGAGCACCGCGATATCTTCGAGCATCGCCTTGCGACGATCGCCGAAGCCGGGCGCCTTCACCGCGCAGACTTGCAATGTGCCGCGCAATTTGTTCACGACCAAAGTCGCGAGCGCTTCGCCTTCCACGTCCTCCGAGATAATGAGGAGCGGCCGGCCGGCTTTCGCCACTTTCTCAAGCAACGGAAGCATGTCCTTGAGGCTCGAGATTTTCTTCTCGTAAATGAGGATGTAAGGATTTTCGAGAACGGCTTCCATCGCCTCCGCGTTGGTCACGAAGTAGGGCGACAGATAACCCTTGTCGAACTGCATGCCCTCGACCACTTCGAGCGTGGTCTCGATCGACTTGGCTTCCTCAACCGTGATCGTGCCGTCCTTGCCAACCTTGTCCATGGCGTCGGCAATGATTTCGCCGATCGTCTTGTCCCAGTTGGCCGAAACGGTCGCGACCTGCGCGATCTCGGTGCGATCGCTCACCTTCTTGGAGAGCTTCTTCAGGTCCTCGACGATGGCCTCGACACCTTTCATGATGCCGCGCTGCAACGAGGTCGGATTTGCGCCGGCAGTGACGTTGCGCAGACCTTCGCGGTAAATGGATTCCGCGAGAATAGTCGCCGTGGTCGTGCCGTCGCCCGCCACGTCCGAAGTTTTCGAAGCGACTTCGCGGACGAGCTGGGCACCCATATTTTCATACGGATCTTCGAGCTCGATCTCTTTCGCGACCGTCACCCCGTCCTTGGTGATCGTGGGGCTGCCGAATTTCTTGTCGAGAATGACGTTGCGACCGCTCGGGCCGAGTGTGGCCTTGACGGCTTTCGCCAGTTTCTCGATACCACGCAGCAACGTGTGCCGCGCATTTTCATCGAATTGTAATTGTTTAGCTGCCATAGATGTTTTTTCCTCCTGCGATTAACCGATGATGCCGAGGATGTCGTCCTCGCGCATGATCAGATACGACTCATTGTCGATTTTGATTTCGGTGCCGCCGTATTTTGAGATCAGCACCTTGTCGCCTTTCTTCACCGTGAAATCGACTTTCTTACCGTTGTCATCGATTTTTCCGGTGCCTAAAGCGACCACTTTCCCCTCCTGTGGTTTTTCCTTGGCGGTATCGGGGATGATGATCCCGCCTTTCTTTACTTCCTGCTCTTCAATCGGCTGCACCAGCACCCGATCTCCGAGCGGTTTAACGTTAACTGCCATATGTTTTGTTTCGCTCCTTTCGTTTTTGGGTTGAGCCGGCGACCCTGAACCGTTTCAGGGCCCCAGCAAATTGTTTGATTATTTCTTCTTGTCTTCGTCCACGACTTCGAATTCCGCATCGACGACATCGCCTTCGCCGCCACGCTTACCTGCGCCTTGTTCGGGGCCCGGGCGTGCGCCAGTTTCAGGTCCGGGTTGCGGACCAGCCTGCGCGCCTGCGCCAGCTTGCGCTGACGCTTGCTTGTAAAGCTCGGCGCTGACTTCCTGGAACTTGTTCTGAAGATCGTCGTAAGTGCGCTTCATCGCGTCGGTGTCGTTGCGATTGATCGCGTCGCGCACGGCCGCGATAGCGTCTTCGACTTGCTTTTTCTTATCGCCGGAAATCTTGTCGCCGAGCTCTTTCAACTGCTTCTCGGATTGATAAGCGAGCATGTCCGCGTTGTTCTTGATCTCAATTGCTTCCTTCGCCTTCTTGTCTTCGTCGGCGTGCGCTTCGGCTTCGCGCTGCATCTTCTCGACCTCGTCCTTGGAAAGTCCAGAGCTGCCGGTGATGGAAATCTTTTGTTCCTTACCGGTGCCTAGGTCTTTCGCCGAAACGTGCAGGATGCCGTTCGCGTCAATGTCGAACGTGACTTCGATTTGCGGAACGCCGCGCGGGGCGGGTGGAATTCCATCGAGATGGAACGTGCCGAGCTGCTTATTGTCGCGTGAAAGTGGGCGTTCCCCTTGCAGTACTTTGATTTCCACGCCCGGTTGATTGTCGCTGTATGTTGAAAAGATTTGCGATTTCCGGGTTGGGATTGTGGTGTTACGCGGAATCATCGGCGTGGCCACGCCACCCGCGGTTTCAATCGCCAGCGTCAGCGGAGTTACATCGAGGAGCAGCACATCTTTGACCTCGCCCTTGAGCACGCCGCCCTGGATGCCGGCGCCAATCGCGACGACTTCATCCGGATTCACGCCTTTGTGCGGCTCTTTGCCGATGAGGTTGCGCGCGATCTCGATCACTTTCGGCATCCGCGTCATGCCGCCGACGAGCACGAGCTCGTTGACGTCCCTTTCACTGAGATTCGCGTCCTTCAGACAGGCCTTTACCGGCGGGATGGTCCGCTGGAACAAATCATCGCAGAGCTGCTCCAACTTCGAGCGCGTCAGTTTTTTCTGAATGTGCTTCGGTCCGCTCGCGTCCGCTGTGATGAACGGCAGGTTGATTTCGTATTCCTGCGTGGATGAAAGCGCGATTTTTGCTTTCTCGGCTTCTTCCTTGATTCGCTGGATCGCATCCGGCTGCTTCGTCAAATCGATGCCGGTGTCTTTCTTAAATTCATTGACGATCCAATCCATGATTCGCGCATCCCAGTCATCGCCGCCGAGGTGCGTGTCGCCGTTAGTCGCTTTGACTTCGAATACGCCATCGCCGATTTCGAGAACGGAAATATCGAATGTGCCGCCGCCCAAATCGTAAACGGCTATCTTCTCGTCCTTTTTCTTATCGAGACCGTAAGCGAGCGACGCGGCAGTAGGCTCGTTAATGATGCGCAATACTTCGAGGCCGGCGATCTTGCCCGCATCCTTGGTGGCGTTGCGCTGAGAGTCGTTGAAATAGGCCGGGACGGTGATGACGGCCTGGGTAATTTTTTCGCCGAGCTTCGCTTCCGCATCGGCTTTCATCTTCGACAAAATCATCGCCGAAATTTCTGGAGGTGAAAAAGTTTTGCGCTGCCCGTTCACTTCCACCTGGACATGCGCATCGCCATTCGCAGCTTTCACGACTTTGTACGGAACGCGATGCTCTTCCTCGTGCACCTCGTCGAATTTCCGTCCCATGAAACGCTTGATTGAGAAAACCGTGTTTTGCGGATTCGTCACCGCCTGACGCTTCGCAGCCTGGCCGACCAGCCGCTCACCGCTCTTTGTAAACGCGACGATCGAAGGCGTTGTGCGCGCGCCTTCACTATTTTCCAAAACTACCGGGTCGCCACCCTCCATCACGGCCATGCAAGAGTTAGTGGTTCCCAAATCGATACCTAAAACTTTAGCCATAAATTGAAATTCCTTTCTCGGGTGAAGCCTGCCAACGGACGGAATCGCCGTGAGGAGGCTTTTTACTCAGGAAGATTCTAAGCAAGCCCTAGGCCAGGATTTGACGTCCAGGCTTAAGTCGCTGTTCGCGAGCATCTAACGCCAATCAGGTGTCGAATCGATTTCCTCCAGTCCGAGACAATTCGGCTCGGTTTCAAGCCAATTGCTATTGGATGTCGCGCCAATGCGGCACGCTTCTAATCTGATCACTTTGAGCAGCGTCATTGTAAACTCATCGAAAATATTCTCAAACGTTCCGAGCATTACGCATCTCGCAGTCACAAGATGCTCGTGCGTTCATAATCAAAATTTCGTGAGCGACTTCGACATCGTTTTTGATCCGAGCATCGCAACACGTCGCCTGTCGCCCCGTTTCCCGCGAATAAACGAGCGCGAGATGTCGTCAAAGCTGCCACCTGAAGCAGCTTACACGAGCCAGAAACAATGCGATCCGAGATTGCCTTCGCCCAAACCCCGACAAGTTATTGCAATCTCAAGAGCTTGCCTATCTGGTTGGCGCGCGCGGCGGTCGCGCCCTACCATGAAGTCATGGTTCGATCATGGTCACTGTTCAGACCTTTGCTCGCGGGATTATTTCTGACCGCTGTGCAACTTGCGATGGCGGTGGCTTTGCTGGCGCCTGAGGGATCTGCTTCCTATCGCTACTCCACGCTGATCCAGTACGATAGCCATTGGTTTATGAACATCGTCGATCAAGGCTATCAGACGATCGTTCCGCCCATAAATCAGCTGATGGAAGTATCTAACGTTGCCTTCTTCCCCGCGTACCCTGCGATTGCCGCATTGCTTCGTCGAGGGCTCAACATCGACACCGGCACCGCGCTGTTGGTCACAGCTCAACTCGCCGCCTGGGGTTTCTGGACCTATTTTTTTCTCTTTTGCAGACGCTGGCGTCTCTCGCCTGCCCTTCAGGTTTGCGGAGCATTTCTGATTGTCGCGCATCCGGCTGCCTTCTTTCTGATTGCGGGCTATTCGGAGTCGCTTTTTCTGATGGCGTTGCTCGGCTTCATCTATTGGAGCGGCGGGCAAGGTCGGCGAGCGAAAATTTGCGCTGCGTTACACGGTATCGTGATGTCTGCGACACGGATTGTGGGAATTATCTGCGCGGCTTTCCCACTTGTCCGCTCGGTGTGCATCAAAGGCTGGAAAATCTTGCGTGAACCGCGGGCGTGGTTTCGGCAATACGGGCCGGCGATCGGTTTGATGATTACGGCAACGATGGGAGCGCTCGGATTCTTTCTGTATTGCCAATTGCGCTGGGGTCGGTGGGACATGTACATGCTCACGCAGGCGGCCGGGTGGGGGATCGATCCCGATTATTTGGCGGTGTTTAGACCGTCCAACTATCGATGGCTTGTTCCAGCGCTGAATAATCCGACAGAGGTGAGCCAGATGTCGATGACGTTGGGTGCCTTGCTCCTTATTGGTATCATCCTTTGCGAACTGTTGGTTGCACTGCGGCGCACCCCCGACGCGGCGGACAGGCTGTGGTCGCGCCCTACCAAGACCGGGGGAAGAACAAATTGGGCCACACGCGTCGGCATCTATTTCTGCGCTGCTGCGATCTATTACATTTCCGTTAGCGGCGTAGCCTGCGTCGATATGGAAAGCATGCTGCGCTATGAATTTTGCGTGCATGCCCTAATCGTGCTGGCGCTTTTGAATTTTCTGCGCCAATTTCGCGCGCCGCCGATGGTCGTGCGGACGTTCGGCATCGCGACAGTGGCGCTGATCAGTGCTGCCGGGTTGAGCGTACAGGGCTGGTACGTTTGGAATTTCACTCGGGGCTATTGGATTGCGTAGCAAAAAGATGAAAACAAAAGTCGCTATTATCGGCGCGGGGCCAGCGGGTTTGACGGCCGGTTACCTTCTGGCGAAGGAGGAAGTCGACGTCGTTGTTCTGGAAGCCGATCCCGTTTATGTCGGCGGGATTTCGCGCACGACGACTTACAAGGGTTTTCATTTCGACATCGGCGGGCACCGTTTCTTTTCCAAATCGAAAGCCGTCGAAGATTTGTGGACTGAGATTTTGCCGGACGACATGCTCGTGCGGCCGCGTTCATCACGTATCTTTTACTGCGGCAAATTTTTCTCCTATCCCCTGAAACCGTTCGAAGCGCTGCTCAAGCTTGGGGTTTTCAGATCCATCCTTTGCCTCCTTTCATGGTTGAAGGCGCGGCTGTTCCCGGTGCGGAATCCGCGGAATTTCGAAGAGTGGGTAAGCAATCAGTTCGGCAAACGGCTTTTCAACACGTTCTTCAAAAGCTACACCGAAAAAGTCTGGGGCATGAGCTGTAAAGAAATCTCAGCCGACTGGGCGGCGCAACGGATCAAGGGACTTTCTCTTGGCAGCGCGATCAAGAACGCGCTCGTCCCGCAGCGATACAATGGCGATCGCAGCAGAGTCATCAAGACGCTGATCAATTCATTTAGGTATCCCCGGCGCGGTCCAGGCATGATGTGGGAGGCGTGTGCGGAAAAGACAAAGGCGCTGGGTGGCCAGCTCGAAATGGGCTGCAAAGTTACTGGCTGTTCGTATGACGACGTTTCTGGAACGTGGACGGTGGACTACAGGGATCGACAAGGCGGGTTGCATGCTATCGAAGCCGAACACGTGATCTCATCCGCGCCGATGCGAGAACTCGTATGCGGATTGTCGCCGGCAGCGAGCGAACGAACGAGACGCTCGGCCGAAAGCCTCAAGTATCGCGATTTCCTCACCGTCATGCTGATCTTGAAAGACCGACAGATGTTCGATGACAACTGGATCTACATTCACGACCCAAGCGTCAAAGTTGGGCGCGTCCAAAACTTCCGATCCTGGTCGCCGGAGATGGTGCCCGAACCCGACAAGGTCTGTTATGGCCTGGAATATTTCTGTTTCGAGCACGATGGGCTCTGGGATTCGAGCGATAGCGATTTAATTGAGCTCGCAACGCTCGAGCTGATCAAAATCGGTCTGGCCAAAGAAGGCGACTTTGTCGATGGCTGCGTGGTTCGTCAGAAGAAAGCGTATCCGGTTTACGACGACGATTACGCTCGGCATGTCGCCGTCATCCGTCAGGAGCTAGACGATCGTTATCCGAATCTGCACCTCGTTGGGCGCAACGGCATGCACAAATACAACAATCAGGATCACGCCATGATGACCGCAATGTTGTGCGTGGAAAATATTCTGGCCGACACGAAGCTTTACGATCTCTGGCAGGTTAACGGAGACGCCGAATACCACGAAGCCGGTCCTGCGGTGGCCGAGGAAAGAATTGGTACAGGGCTGCGGGTTGTTCCGGCACGCGTGGTCGCGACTCCCGAACTCGCTCCTGAAGGGTAGCGCGCGTCGCAAGCGCGAATTTCAAATTCTGGGGAGCACAGGCTGGCAGCTTGTGCTCTCCAGAGTCGCCCGGGTGCTGCGACTCTGGATTTATGATTCCAAGCGAGGTCGAGGAATCTCTAACTATCCCTTCTCAAATTCTTCGACTGGTGGGCAGGAGCAAAAGAGATTTCTGTCGCCATACACGTTGTCGATGCGAGCGACGGCCGGCCAGAATTTGTGTTCGCGCGTCCAAGGCGCTGGGAAGGCTGCTTGTTCGCGTGAATAAGATCGGTCCCATTTATCGGAAGCGATTTGACGCGCGGTGTGCGGCGCGTTCTTGAGCAAGTTGTTTTGGCTATCTTGGTTTCCGTTGGCGATCGCGTCCATTTCCGCGCGAATCGAAATCATCGCCTCGCAGAAACGGTCGAGTTCGTGTTTGGGTTCGCTCTCGGTAGGTTCGATCATCATTGTCCCGGCCACCGGCCAGGAAACCGTTGGCGCGTGAAAGCCGTAATCCATCAATCGCTTCGCCACGTCTTCGACTTCGATCCCCGCATTCTTCCACTGGCGCAGATCGACAATGCATTCATGCGCGAC
>Ga0070669_100004436_pt1 | contig 10117 bp, 9 predicted proteins | sample KBSS53metaG_FD_64680 | JGI IMG/M metagenome (GOLD analysis project Ga0070669, IMG submission 64680) | Switchgrass rhizosphere microbial communities from Kellogg Biological Station, Michigan, USA - KBS S5-3 metaG | ecosystem: Host-associated > Plants > Roots > Rhizosphere > Soil ... | reverse complement strand
TGCTTCCACCGAGCGCTGCCGCAAGAGGTCCAGCTCGTATTCGTTCAAGCTGCCCTTCAGCCCCAATAGCAGACGATCGTTGCTGTGGCGCGGGCTGTACACCGTGTCGAGATCGATCAGCACCGTATCGACGACGCGGCAGACTTCGACGAGTTGTTGCCACTCACGACTGTTGCGGGCAAAGCGCGACACCTCACGGGCCGCGACGGCCCCCACCTGGCCCAAGCACACGTCCGCGACCATCCGCGCAAACCCCGCGCGCGTGACCAGCCCCGCCGCCGACCGGCCTAAGTCGTCGTCGACGATCTCAATGTCACGCCATCCGAGCTGCTGCAACCGCTCGCGCATCGCATACTGCAACCGCTGGCTCTCGAGGTTGTGCTGCACCTGATGCGCCGACGACTGCCGAATGTACAGCATCGCCTTCCGCGTCTGATGATGCGGCGTGATCTTGTCACTCATCGCCCACCTCCCGCATCACGCCGAGTGTCATTACGTGGTCGAGGTGCTGGCGTAGCAACCGCGCCAGCAGGCGAATCGTGTGGACTTGAATGTCCGGCGGCAACGTCTGAAATGACGGGCTCGACGGGATGGGATGAAAGAGCGTGGGTTGCGAGAGCCGCAGGGGAATCATGGACCGGCGCATCAGCACCTCCTGCCATCGGCAAGGACCGATGCTGGCCTTGTAGCACACCGCCCGCGGACGACCGCGACACCTCCCGCAGCAACGCCTGCAACGCGCGCACTGCCTCACCGCTGACCACTGGTGCCGTCATCACGGTCAGATAACCGCACGCCGCCGGTTCAAACATCCAGGAGGGTATTTCTATCGACCGACGATGCCGCTCCTCCTCCAGCCCACACCGACACACGGACTGCCCGTGCTTAACAAGGACCTCATACACTGCGACGGTACGCCCGAACCACGGATGCCAGCGATAGCAGACTTCTCGAAGTTCAGTATTGTGGGTGTTGAGTTGTCGACTTCTACCTTCGCTCGCGAACCCATCTCGCGCTCGCCAAAGACACGCCGAGTCCGCGTCCAGTCACACCGCCATCAGCCGGTCGCATCGTCTCTATTCCTGAAGTCGGCGGTCTGCATCACCGGTATGACCGGATCGCTGCGCAGCCATTACACGGTAGCGTCAGTGCCAGTTACAGCCGACCGTAATAAGCGTCTGTTCAACACGTCTGTGCTTGCGTGTATTACTGCCGATGTCCGGGATCTCAAGAGCACCGGTCGGTTGCACGACGAGGACTTACACGGGGTTGCACGCTTCGAAAGTGGAGTGCCCTCTTCTCATTTCGACTTTTCGGTAGGCACAGGAGGCGTATACTGAGTCGCGCCTGTGAACCGCGATCCTCGGAAAGCAGGAATCACCGCGATTGTTGCGGGACTCCTGGTTCCTAGTTGATGAGTGCTTCCTCAAGTCCTGGCAGGACTTGGCGTCGTGTCTGTGCTGAGCGCCGGGTGCGTGCTCGTGCTCCAGGTGCTTCAGCCGTTGTTCATCTCGGTGGCCGTCCTCGCGCTCGCGTACCAAGGGTGGCTCGTCTCGAGGCGCCCGCCGCAGCGCCGGACTCGAACAGTTCTCGCAATTCTATGGTCCAGCGTTGCCCTGAACGCGCTCTTGTTCGCGGCGTGGGCAGCTCTGTGGCTGCGCTATCGGTGATCGGGCTGTGCTGCATGTTGCTGCTCGCGGCGGCTTGCTCCGAACCAGATTCATCGATATCCACGCCTCGCGTCGCAAGAGTCTTCGCGCACGTACGCGGTGTGACATGACCGTTGTGCGCCGCAACCATGGAGGTTGCGTTGCGCCGGCGCCTGGAAGGCGTCGCTGAGGTCTCGATCAGCCAACGCGAACAGACGGCCGAAGTGACATTCGCGAAGGGCGACTACGCGTTCTCGTCAGACGCGTTTCGAAAGGCTGTTGCCGAGGCCGGTGTCGTCGTTCTCAGTTTCCAGATCGATGCCTGCGGATCGATCGAGCAGGAGCAAGAGCAGCGATGGCTCGTCACCGACAGGAACCGGTTTCTCCTGACCGCTGGCGACACACTTCCATCCGATCAACCGATCTGCGTGTCGGGCCGTCTCGATGATCGGGCACCGCCTCTGCGCTTGCACATCACGGACGTACAGAAAGGCACCGAATGACACTGAGTGCGCGACCGCTGGCCGCAGTCGGCGCGTTCACGATCATCGCCGTGTGCATGGGCGATGGCAACAGTTCGCGGTACGGGCGTCTCATTGCGTACGACCAGTACGAAGAAGCAGGCGACATGTGCGTCATGCCGGCGGCGTGGCAGCGCGAAGCGATACGCGCCGCGTACCAGGAAAGCACTGCCGGGTCCAGACGGGCATTGCCATCAAATCTGCCGGCGTCGAGTTACAAGGAGTATCTGCGGCGGATCCGCGACGAGTACCCGACCTTTGCCTCAGTCTCTGTCGACACCGTGCGCGATGAAGTGGTGCTCACCGACGAAAGCACTTTCAAGATCCTTGTCTATGCTCGGACGGAGAACACACCGGCCGGAGCCGAAGCCAGCACACCGAAGCGCACGATCGCGGGTGACAAGACGGACATCGAATTCCAGTCTGGTGTCTACGTCGACTCGAAGACGGGCGAGATCTGGGCAGCCAACAACGACACACGCGATCGCTACGTCGTCTTCGGTGCAGGCGCCGATGGCAACGTGGCGCCGCTCCGCACGACGGAGACTCCGCATGGCACGTTCGGCATCGTCGTCGACGAAGCCCATGGCGAGGCACTGTTCACGGTCCAGCATGACAGCGGCCTCGTCACGTACCGGCGAAGCGCCAACAGCGAGGAGTCACCTATTCGGATGGTGCAAGGCGACCGCACCGGCCTCCAGGACCCGCACGGTATCGCGCTCGATCCCAGAGACGATGTCGTCTTCATCGCCAACTTTGGTTCGACGCATGATGTGAGCGGTTCAATCAAGCCGCGGCAGGGCGTCGGCTCGGCCGATAACAAAGATGGAAAGACCAACTGGCCGCTTGGCCGTGAGTTCGCGATCGCCGGCTCGGGCACGATCAACGATCCGTCGATCGTCGTCCACCGGCGCGGGGCGTCGGGCAACGTGCCGCCTGTACGAGTGATCAAGGGATCCAAGACGCAGCTCAATTGGCCGACGGGCGTCTCGTTCGATCCGCAGGCCCGCGAGTTGTTCGTGGCCAACGATGCCGCCAATTCCGTGCTGGTGTTCGATGCGGCAGCGAGTGGAGACGTTGCACCGAAACGCGTCATCAAAGGGCCGAAGACGAAGCTGGCAAATCCCACCGGCATTTTCGCGGACGTGAAGAATCGCGAGCTGTGGCTCACCAACTTCGGTGGGCATTCCGCCACCGTCTACGATCTCGCCGCGTCGGGGGACGTCGCGCCGAAACGAATCATCCGCAACGCGCCAGAGGGCACACCTTCGCTGATGATCGGCAACCCTGGGACGCTCGGATACGACACCAAGCGCGAGCGAATCCTCGTCCCGAATTGAGTAGCGCACCCGCAGATTGCGGTGTTCGCCAGGTTGGCGAACGGACAGGCAAAGCGGCTCGCGGCGATTGAAGGACAAAAGACGCTGCTCGGACGCACCATGCACGGGATGGGTTACGACGCGGTGCGCGACGAGATCGTCGTCCCGCATCAGTTCGGCCAGGGCATCCTCGTGTTCCGTGCGACAGCCAATGGAGAGGAACCACCGGTCCGTATGATCCGCGGTTCGAAGACAAGGCTGATCGCCCCCGATCGCGTGGCCGTGGACGAGGTCAACGGTGAGTACTACGTACCAGAGGGCGAGGAAGTCCTCGTCTTCCCGCGAGAGGCCGACGGGAATGTCGCGCCGTCGCGGATTCTGAGCGGCCCCAACACCGGTTTCGTCGCTTCGCGAGCCATCGCCGTGGACACGAAACGCAATCTTTTGATCGTTGTCGCGAGCGGACGCCGAGGCGACACCGAGATTCTGATTTTTGATCGGAAGGTGAGCGGCGACGCGAAGCCGTTGCGCGTCATTACAGGACTCAACGCATCGCAGAATGTGACCATTGAACCCGAGCGCGGGTTGATCTTTGTCGTGCAGCTTGGTGAGAACACTGGCTATGTGGGCGTCTGGAGCGTCGCGGACTCCGGGAACGTGCCGCCGCGGCACGTGATCGGCGGTCCGAACGGAACGCTGTTCGATCCGCGAGGCGTCGTCCTCGACGTGAAGAACCAGGCGGTGCTCGTCTCCGACAAGCAGTTGAATGCCGTCCTCACCTACCAGGTGCCGGCAGTCTTCAATCCGGCGGCTCGACCTTGACGATCGACGCCCGGCCGCCAAATTGAGATGAGCAACAAGGCCGCTCACTGTTTCAAGCGACGACTGTGGCCTCGAAGTTTGGGACCGCGGAAGCTATTCCAATCGAGCGTGTGCGCGAGCTTCTGCGAAAATAGTCACTGTGATGCGGTTGAGGCGTCTGCTCGTTTGGATCGTTCTTGGCGTGGCAACCTGCTGGCGCGCCTCGAGACCTGTTCGATCCGGCTGCTGACGATGCTCGTCCTGCTTTCAGCGTCGTCTATTGACGTTGCCACACAGGCCGGTCAGGTCGATGAACTGTCCACCAGGACGCGTCGGCTCCACGAGCGCGCCATCGTCATCGATACGCACGCCGACACGACTCAACGGCTGCTCTTCGAGAAGGGATTCGATATCGCCCGCCGCAACGAGCGTGGGAGCATCGACATCCCTCGGATGCGTGAAGGCGGCCTCGACGCACTGTTCTTCTCGATCTGGATGCCCGGTGATGTGACCGGACCGCTCGCCGTCAAGCGCGCCATGCAGCAGATCGACCGGGTCCGTGAGAGCGTACGCGTCCATTCAAAGGATTTGTTTTTCGCGACATCCGTTGCCGATATCCGGCGCGCTGCATCCGAGCGAAAGATCGCCGTGCTCATGGGCATGGAAGGCGGTCACATGCTCGACGACGATCTCGGGCTTCTGCGCCTGTATGCAGCGCTCGGCGTGCGGTATCTGACCTTGACTCATTCGCTCAATACAACGTGGGCGGATTCCTCGGGCGACAAGCCTGTACACAATGGCCTCACGTCATTTGGCAAGGATGTGGTCCGCGAGCTCAACCGCCTTGGCGTCATGGTGGATGTCTCGCACGTCGCCGACAAGACCTTCTACGACACGCTCGACGTGAGCAAGGCGCCTGTTGTCGCGTCGCATTCGTCGTGCCGCGCCATCTCGAACAGTCCTCGCAACATGAGCGACGAGATGCTGCGAGCGCTCGCGAAGAATGGTGGCGTCATCATGATTAATTACAACTCCGCATTCCTCAGCGAAGAGTTTCGAATCGCGGCTGGAGGCCCTGAGATGACGGCGCGGTTACAAGCCGCGACGAAAGGATGCGGCGAGGACCAGGCATGTTCGATTCTCGAGGGGCAGCGGGTGAGTCAGGAGGCCATGAGATCCGGTCAGGCACCGAGCGTCACATTGGACAACATCGTCGAACACATCGATCATGCCGTGAAGGTTGCAGGGATCGATCACGTGGGCCTCGGGTCCGATTTCGACGGTGCTGTGATGCCGTTGGGCATGGAGGATGCTTCGAAGCTTCCCAGGATCACCGACGCTCTGCTCAAGCGGGGATACACTGAGCCGGACATTATCAAGATTCTCGGTGGTAACTTGCTGCGTGTCATGGGGCAGGTCGAGGCAACGAAGAGTCAGTAGACGCACATGCGATGGCCGCTTGTCGTTCTTATTCTGATCGCAACGTGTTCGCTCAGCTTCCTTCACGCTGCGGTACCGCCGGTTCGCAGTAAGACCGGCCTTGTGATTTCAGCCAGCGACATCGCCTCACGCATCGGAGCAGCGGTCCTCACAGATGGCGGTAACGCCGTTGACGCAGCCGTGGCGACCGCATTCGCGTTGGCCGTGACCCATCCAACTGCCGGCAACATTGGCGGTGGTGGATTCCTTCTACATCGGGCAGCAACTGGAGACATCGCGGCCTATGACTTCCGTGAGGCAGCTCCGGCCAGTGCCGCGCCAACGATGTTTCTGAAGGACGGCAAGTACGACGCAGATATTCACCACAACAGTTATCTATCGGTGGGCGTACCCGGTACTGTGGCGGGTCTGCACCTTGCGTGGAAGGAGAAGGGCAGATTGCCGTGGAAGCGCCTGGTGGAGCCGGCGGTCGCTCTGGCTCGAAATGGCTTCCCGGTCTCAGATGGCTTGGCGAGATCCCTCGCCGCCGTTCTGCCTTTGATGCAGAAATTCCCATCATCCGTCGCGCAGTTTTCGAAGAACGGTGTGCCCTATTCTGAGGGCGAAGTATTCAAGCAACCCGTGCTGGCGTCGACCTTACAGCGGATCGCCAGTGAAGGACCAGCAGGCTTCTATGACGGGCCGACCGCGGCTGCGTTTGAACGAGACATGCGCGCGCATGGTGGCCTGATCACGCGCGAAGATCTGAAGCGGTACACCGCAGTGCGGCGCACTCCGATCCGCGGCACATATCGCGGACTCGAGGTCATTGCCATGCCACCGCCGACGTCTGGGGGCGTCGCACTCATAGAGATGCTGAACATCCTGGAGGCGTACGACCTCTCTTCTATGAGTGCCGGGTCGGCGGCCGCTGTCCATCTCATGGCAGAGTCGATGAAGCGAGCCTTCGCCGATCGAGCTGCCTGGCTTGGCGATCCGGACTTCAACCAGGACATGCCGATCACACGTTTGCTGTCCAAATCCTACGCTCGTGATCTGCAGAAGACGATCAACCTCGAACGTGCCGCGAAGTCATCGCCGGCGACATTCGAGTGGCCAAGGGAGAGTGCGGAGACGACTCATTTGTCCATCGTCGACTCTGAGCGCAATGCGGTGTCGATGACCTATACGCTCGAGCAGGCCTACGGCGTGAAGATTGTCCTTCCGGGAGCTGGGTTCCTTCTCAACAACGAGATGGGAGATTTCAACGCGGGCCCAGGATTGACCACGTCAGAGGGCCTCATCGGAACCTCGCCTAATCTCGCTCAGCCTGGCAAACGCATCCTATCGAGCATGTCGCCAACCATCCTGGTCAAAGATGGGCGGCTGTTCATGGTTACCGGCAGTCCTGGCGGGCGGACGATTATCAACACTGTGCTCGAAACAATCGTGAACATCGTCGACTTCGGAATGAATGCGCAGGAAGCCGTCGATGCCGGCCGCTTTCATCACCAATGGCTTCCCGATCGCATTACGTACGAACGGTTCTCCCTGTCACCTGATACCGTTGCCGCCCTTCGGGCGAAAGGACACGAAGTCGTTGAAGGTGGGAATCAGGGCGTCGCAGAGGTCATCGTCTACGATTCCACCGAAGACAAGTTCGAAGGTGGTGTCGATCGGCGACAACCGGACGGTGGCGCGGCCATTCCAAGAGAGGAGAGGATCACACATGCGGCACGGAGGAAATGAACGATCCTTCTTTGTATTGCTCGCCTGATCCAAGCCTTCAGCAGCGTTCGAATCATTCAAGCGGCTCGACCTTGATAATCGCCGCTCCGAGATTGTTGCCGACCCAGAAGGTTGGCGGATTCGTCGAGTTGTCAACATTCACACGGCGGATGTTCGTCGCTCTCGGCAGGAGGTACTCGACAGTCTCGCCGGTCCTGGTGTTCACGCGCACGACGTGATCGTTGTTCATGCCGCCCGCCCAGGCGAATCCGGCCTTGTCGACGATCGCATCGTAGACATTGGTCCAGGGTGTCGGCACAGCCCATTCGCGGAACGCTTCGGTGCTCGTATCGAACATCGCGATCTTGTTGGCGCGAAACTCCGCAAACCAGAGCCGGTCCTGTGCGTCCATGTGCCCGCGGCGGGGGCCCGCGTTCGGCGCCGGCGTTGGATAGGGCGTCACCTGCCTTGTCTTCGCGTCGACCTTGATGATGTACGTGCCGTTCAGATTCATCCCATAGAAGTTGTTCTTCGAGTCCGATGCGACGCCATATGAACTGAGCTCTTTCGCAAGCGTTGAATCCTTGAGACCCACTGAATAGTCGATGGTCCGCCAGGCTCCTGTGTTGACATCCACTTGATACTCGTTGTCGCCGCCAATCCAGACCTGCCCATCCACCTGGTGGTTGACCGGCATGACCATCGCGATGCGCGCCTCGTCTCTGTCACGAAATGTCGGAGAACCCCACGTCTGGAATGTTTTCGTCTTGCGATCGAACTTCGCGAGGCTGCCCTGATACATCGTGCCCATCCAGATGTTGCCTTGATGGTCGAACACCAGATCGAGCGAGCCGACAGGCGCTCCAGGCTTCGTGATCGGCAATGGATATTCGATGACCTTGCCGTTTTTCGGATCCAACATGCCAAGGACGTGCGATCCGAAATCGGCATACCAGATCATGCCGTCGGAATCGGCCGCCGCGTCATGCGGCAGCGTCTCGGGTCGCGGCAGATCGTATTCGGTGATGATGACGCGCGCGGCGTTCCCAGTTGGGCGGGGGATCGTCTTCAACGGATATGGCGCGTGGGAAGCGCTCTGATTGATCGTCGCGAGGTATTCCACTGCCCTCGCCACGCGATCTTGTGACACCGGCCGATCGCCTTCGCGTCCGCCCATGCTTTGAGCGAGAATCGGATTCGAGAACCCGCCCCCGTGCTCGTTCGGCCTCAGCTGCGGACGTGTCCGCGTGCTGCCCTGAGCGTAACGCCCCATGCGCTCGAGGACCTTCTCCCACTCACTCGCGGTGTAATGCGAACGCGCGATGGGTTCCAGACCGTGGCACCCTGTGCAATTCAACAGACCGTTCTTTACCTCGTCGCTGCCCGGCCAGCTCATGAACCATTCCCCATTCGAGAGCTGAGAGGCAAGGTCCTGCGTCTTGCGCAATTTCAGATCGAGTTGAGCTGTCTTGTGAGGTGTGACGTCGACCGTGCTGGTGCCTTCCAGTTCGTACCCAATTGCTCGAATGCGAAGCGAGTACGCGCCAGGTTCCAACCGACTCCGAGGAAAGCTGTAGCGACCGTCCGCGTCGCTCACGATCGTAATCGTGATCGTGGAACCAGCCCGCTTTGCGCTGATGAGGACGCCGCCCATTGCCCCTTCATCCTGCGAGCTCACGAGTCCGGTCAGGGCAGCGGCCGGGGACTGCGCCGCCGTCGGAACGATGACGGCTAAAACCAGGGCGGCTGTCGCCGACGCCACGATAACGGCTAAGGCATTGTTCCGACGCACGGCTCACCCCCTGGTTTCAGACGAAAGATGATGCGCTCAATTCCGTTCTGATCACCGAGCGGTGATCGCGCCGAGCCACTGAGGATTGAAGAATTGCGGTACGACATACGCGTAATACGCGCTGCTGCCGCCGTCGACCGCGAAGACCTCGCCGCGTTTCGGGTTCAAGGCCACACCACCGGGAGCGATCAGGCGGCTCATGGGCCCTTGAATGAGCGCGCGCGGGGGAACATCGCCGTTGTCGTCGATGCTCCACACGCCTATGAAGCCGGGCCCTGTGCGTCCCGTGGAGGCTTCTCTCGCTTCCTCGAATTCCTCCTGCGCCCGCGGTCGGTCGAGGCGATACGGTTCGAGCAGCTTTTCGCGCATGCTTTGCTGCGCGAGGAAAATCCGGCCCGTGCCAGGATCGACGGCTACCTGACGAAAGTGGGCCAGGCCCGACCTCGGACCCGCTATCACTGTTCGGGGGGCGACGTCGCCGCTGTCAGTCCGGTTGAAGGTGAGCAGACCAATCGTCGCAGCCGAGCGGCTGGCAGCGACGATGATGTTTCGTACGGGATCGACCGCCAAGCCGACCACGTCGAGGAGCCTGGTCTTCTCGCCATACAGGGCACGCTTTGGCGCCACGTCGCCGTTCGCCGTTCGATCGAAGACGAAGATCGCGCGGGCCGTCGTGTCACCGACGAGGATTTCATCGTGGACCGGATCGACGGCAATCGTCTGGGGGCGGATCAGCCGCGTTCTCGATCCTTGAATGACACGAATCGGCGGCTCCTCCCCTGAGGCACCGCCTCGGAACACGAGAATTGCGCCGCCCAGCGCCACAGGAATCGAAATCTCGTCGTTGACCTCGTCATGCGCGATGCCGTGCATCGTCCGGCTCAGATA
>Ga0070669_100004434_pt1 | contig 10120 bp, 8 predicted proteins | sample KBSS53metaG_FD_64680 | JGI IMG/M metagenome (GOLD analysis project Ga0070669, IMG submission 64680) | Switchgrass rhizosphere microbial communities from Kellogg Biological Station, Michigan, USA - KBS S5-3 metaG | ecosystem: Host-associated > Plants > Roots > Rhizosphere > Soil ... | reverse complement strand
TTTCCGCATAGGGGGCGGCATCCTCGTAAGGCAGGTCGAGCGGCAGGCCGCCGATGTGGCGCGCCAGGATCTGCATGTTGCGGTCGTTGGCACGGAAGAAGAAATCCCAGATGTCGCCGAACAACGGGATGGCGCCGACCGCGGTGTCGAACGCGATGTTGGCGACCATGCGCAGCACCGCCGAGCGCGGGATGCCGAGGCGCTGCGCCTCATAAACGAGATACGCGCCGATCGCGCCGGTGAGGATGTCGCCGAACCCGGGCACCAGGCCCAGGATCGCATCGGCGCCGATCCTGAGTCCGATGACCGGCACGCGGATCTGCGAATCCATCAGCTTGGCGATGCGCCGCAGCCGACGCTGCGCCTCCTCGCGGCCCTTCAGGTCCGCGATGCGCTGATCGGTCGGGTGAACGCTACGCGCCGGCATGGCGCAGCCTAGCACGCTTCATCCTGATTGGTCGCGCTCAGGCCGGGAAAGGTTCACCGGCCATTTCTCTCCGGCCACGGCGCGACCATCAGGACGACGAACAGAATGCGTCGCTACTTCTTCGTACCGTCCGCGTTGAACTGGCCGAGGAACGCGATGATGTCGGCGAGCTTGGTGTCGTCCTTCACCCCGGCGAACATCATCTTGTTGCCGGCAACCTTGGTCTTGGGGTTCTTGAGATACTCGGCGAGATTCGCCTCGTCCCAGGTGATCCCGGAACTCGCCATCGCATCGGAGTATTTGTAGCCTTCGGCTGAGCCGGCCGCCCGGCCGACCACGCCGTTCAGCACCGGACCTACGCCGTTCTTGGCGCCTTCCCCGACCTTGTGGCAAGCCTTGCACACCGCGAAGGCTTTCTCGCCCGCGGCCGGATCGGCCGCCATTGCCGGAATGGCGGCGGTGCACAGCACGGCCGCAGCCATCATCACGCGCAGCATCACTTGACCTCTTGGGTTGGAGTTGGGCTGCCCGGCGCCCCGTGAGACGCCGGGCTCCAAAGATAGCTAGGCCGCGAGGCCTTTGGCAAATGGCAGGATGCGGACGTGCTTGCCGGTCGCAGCCGCCAGAGCATTCGCCACCGCCGGGCCGATCGGCGGCACGCCGGGCTCGCCGACGCCGCTGGGCACGGCCTCGGACGGCACGATGTAGGTCTCGACTTTCGGCATCTCCTCGATCCGCAACGGCAGGTAGGCGTCGTAGTTGCTCTGGTCCACCTGCCCCTTGGTCAGCGTCAGCTCCTCGTGCAGGACGGAGCCGAGGCCGAAACCGATGCCGCCTTCCATCTGCGCGCGCACCTGATCCGGGTTGATGGCGGTGCCGCAGTCGACCGCGCACACCACGCGCTCGACCTTGAAGCCGCCTTTGTCGTCCATGGCAATATCGGCGATCTCCGCCACCACGGTGCCGAAGGATTCGTGCAGGGCGACGCCGCGGAAGGTGCCCTGCGGCATCTCCTTGCCCCACTCGGCCTTTTCCGCCGCGAGGTTGAGCGTCGCCAGGTGACGCGGATGATCCTTGAGCAGCGCACGGCGCAGCTCGATCGGATCCTTGCCGGTCTGCCGCGCGATGTCGTCGATCATCGTCTCCATCACGTACGCGGTGTGGGTGTGGCCGACCGAGCGCCACCACAGCACCGGTACGCCGACCTTGGCGTTGGTGATCTCCGACCGGAAGTTTTCCATCGCATAGGGATGATCGTTGACGCCCTCGACCGAGGTCGCATCGATGTTGTCCTTCACCATTCCTTCGAACGGCGTACCGATCAGGATCGACTGGCCGACCTGCCGGTGATGCCAGGCGGCGATGTTGCCAGCGTCGTCCAGCCCCACCTTCACCTTGTGCACGAACAGCGGGCGGTAGCGGCCGCCGCGCATGTCGTCTTCGCGCGTCCACAGCACCTTGACCGGCGCCTTCCATCCGATCGCCTTGGCGGTCTCCACCGCCTCGACGATGATATCGGCATCGGTCACCGCGCGCCGGCCGAAGCCGCCGCCGGTCTTCATCACGTGCAGCGTGATGTTCTCCGGCTTCACGCCGGCGATCTGCGAGGCCACCGCCTGGTAGAGATCGGGCATCTGGTGCCCGCCCCAGATTTCCAGCACGTCACCGTTCTTCTGCGCGACTGCATCCATCGGTTCCAAGGCGGCGTGGGCCAGATATGGGAACTGGTAGGTCGCCTCGATCACCTTGGCGGCGTTCTTCATTGCGCCGTCGACGTCACCGCGATTGGCCGCGACCAGTCCGGGCTCATCGACCTGCTTCAGATATTCCGCGAACAGCTCGGTCGAGCCGCGCTTTTCCGCGGCGCTGTCGTCCCATTCGACCGTCAGGGCCTCGCGGCCCTTCATGGCGGCCCAGGTGTTCTCCGCGACCACCGCGACGCCGCGCGAGATCTGCACCACGTCCACCACGCCCTTCACCGCCTTGGCCGGCGCCGGGTCGAAGCTCTTGACCGTCGCGCCGAACAAAGGCGGATGGACGACCATCGCCGTCAGCATTCCGGGCAGCTTCACATCGATGGTGTAGGCCTGTTGGCCGGTCGACTTGTCGCGCGAATCGATGCGGCGGAAGTCTTCCGAGCCGATCACCTTCCACTGGTCGCGCGGCTTCAGCGCGACCTCGGCCGGGACCTGCTCCTGCGCGGCGGCATCGGCCAGCTCGCCGAACGTCGCCTGCTTGCCGGAGGCATGCGAGAGCACGCCTTTCTCGACCGTGATCTCGCCGGCGGGAACGTTCCACTGCTTGGCAGCGGCGCTGACCAGCATGGCGCGGGCGAGCGCGCCCGCCTTGCGGTAGCGATCGAACGACGAGAACATCGCCGACGAACCGCCGGTGCCTTGCGCCACGCCGCCCCAGGCGAGGTTGCCATAGAGCTTCGGATTGCCGGCGGCCCCGATCACCACCAGCTGGTCGCGATCGGCCTCCAACTCCTCGGCAACCAGGGTGGCGATGCCGTGATAGGCGCCCTGGCCCATGTCCATATGGGCCGAGAGGATCGTCACCTTGTTGTCGGGCGAGATCGTGACATAGGCGTTGAACGGGTTGGGCTCGGCCGCCGCCTCGGCGCGTGCGCCCGGCACACGGAACGAGACGGAAAGGCCGGTGCCGGCAACCGCCGCGCCGAGCAGGAACGCGCGGCGGGTGGGGCGGAAGATTTCGGGTTTCAGTTTGAGTGGCAGCATGATGTCACCTCACCCCAGCACTTTGGCGGCTTCGTGGATACCGGCGCGGATCCGGTGATAGGTGGCGCAGCGGCAGAGGTTGCCGCTCATCGCCGCATCGATGTCCGCGTCGGTCGGCTTCGGGTTGTCGGTCAGCAGCGCGGTCGCCGCCATCACCTGGCCCGACTGGCAATAGCCGCATTGCGGCACGTCCAGCTGGGTCCAGGCGGCTTGCACCGCCTCCGCCACCTTGCCGTTCAGCCCCTCGATGGTGGTGATCTTGGTACCTTCGACGTCCGAGATCGGCGTGATGCAGGCGCGGATCGCAACGCCGTCCTGATGCACCGTACAGGCGCCGCATTGCGCCATGCCGCAGCCGAACTTGGTGCCCGTCAAACCGACGACATCGCGGATCGCCCACAAAAGCGGCATGTCCGGATCGGCATCGACCTCACGGACTTGCCCGTTGATGTCAAGTTTCATCGACTTCTCCCTGAAACGAAGAGCACAAATGGATGGAATGGAATCAGCCGTAGCGGTTTGACGGTCAGGAGAAGCCGCGCCGGTGATTCATCGATTTGGGTGGTGCCATGCGAGAGTGCAAGAGCTCTCCTTGCTGTGACTTCAGAAGGAACCATCGGTCCTCTTGGCAGACCCACGCATGCTCGCAGTTCCTCGAGGCGTCCTTCGAGGATCGGCGACCGTAAGGGCCTCGCTGCCAGCCGTCTCTTTGACTTCGATCACCACGAAAGGTAGGTCGCGATGCTAGGGCTCATTAGATGGCAATATCTGCATGGACCTAGAAATTGTACTCATGAATACGCCTCATACGGCCGGGGCACCCGACGGAATGGGGGCGCGGGACCGTAAGCGTCATCCAGCAATGTGATCGTGATCGACCGCTGTTGCTGGTGACGCAAGGAAATGTTAGCTTGATACCACGATTTCAATTTCCTATAAAAAACTAACAAACGTCGCAGGGCGGCTTCATGAAGGGTGGCCTGAAGTCCGGGCAGCGCGAGGTGCTGGAGACGAAAGTCCTGCAGCCGCTGCGCGAGGGCTATGACCGGCTGACCAGGACCGAGAAAAAGCTGGCTGGCTATCTGCAGTCGCGGCCCGATTGCCTCGTCCTGGAGACCGCCGCCACCATCGCCGGCAATGTCGGCATCAGCCCCATGACGGTCGGGCGCTTCCTGCGCAAGCTCGGCTTCGATGGCCTGAGCGACGTGCGTCACCAGTTGAAAGCCGGCCTCTACGGCCCGGACGGCGCCAGCACATGGTCGATCGACCGCCGCTATCAGGCCTTCACGCGACGCGACAAGGAGCATTTCAGCCTGCAGGACAGCCTGGAAGCGGAGCTCGCCGCGATCCGCCAGGCCTACGAGATGACCACCACGCCATTGTGGGCGAACACGGTCGATTCTTTCGCCAATGCCCAGCGCGTGTTCGTCAGCGGCCTGCACATGGCGCGCGGGCTCGCGCTCGAATTCGTCAGCCGGCTCGAATACATCCGGCCCGGCGTGCACCTGGCGGACGGGCAGAACGGCCACTATGCCGACGTCCTGTTCGACGATGCACCGCGGGTCGCGTTCCTGCTGATCGACTTCTATCGCTACGACAAGGCGACCCAGCGCGCTGCCGAATGGGCCAAGCGGCGCGGGCACGAGGTCCACATCGTCGCCGACGACTATTGCCTGTGGGCGCACAAGGTCACGGACCGGGTGTTCAACCTGCCGACCAGCACCGGCCTGTACTGGCATTCGACCGCGGCCATCAGCGCCCTGCTCAACCTCCTGGTCAATGACGTGATCCGCCAGCTCGGCAAGGCGGTGCCGAAGCGAATCGACAAGGTGCTGCAGGCGCAGAAGACCTTCGACCAGTTTGCGGAGGATCTGTGATGCCGTCGGCCCAGCGCGCCGGCGTCTCGCTGGTCGGCGGCCTCATCCTGTGCCTGCCGCTGATCGCGCTGGCCGTGCTGTTCGAGTTCCTGACCGGCGCGGCCCTGCAGCGCACCTACACCTTGTTCCTGATCAACCTGATCGCGGTCATCGGCCTCGGCGTCTTCTCCGGCAACTCCGGCATCCTGAGCTTCGGCCATGTCGCCTTCATCGGGCTCGGCGCCTATGTCTCCGGCATCCTGACCCTGCCGCTTGCGACCAAGGCCAGCGCGCTGCCGCACCTGCCGGCGATGCTGGCAGGCATCGAGTGGGGTCTGCCGGCGGCTCTGCTGGCGACGGTGATCTGCGTCGGCATCTTCGGGGCATTGATCGGCGCGCCCATTGTCCGCATGGGGGGCGCCGCCGCCGTCATCGCCACGCTCGGCCTGCTGCTCATCGTCCATGGCATCATCATCGGCGCCAGCGATTTCACGCGCGGCAGCAACGCGTTTCTCGGCGTCGCCAAGAAGACCGACATCTGGGCCGCGCTCGCCCTCGCCGTGCCCATCATCTTGCTGGCGCGCTGGTATCGCGATTCGCGGCGCGGCTCGCAGCTCCGCGCCAGCCGCGAGGACGAGCTGGCAGCGCGCGCCATCGGCATCGACGTGGTGAAGATGCGGATCAGCGCCTGGACCATCAGCGCCATGATCTGCGCCGCGGCGGGCGCGCTGCTGGCGCATTTCCTCGGCGCCTTCTCGCCCTCCAAGTTCTATTTCGACGACACCCTGACCCTGCTCACCATGCTGATCGTCGGGGGCATGACGACGGTCTCCGGCGCTTTGTGCGGCGCCGTGCTGGTGACGCTGACGATCGAGATCCTGCGCCGGGTCGAGGGCGGGGTCGATCTGTTCGGCTGGCAGACGCCGGAGATGTTCGGGATGACGCAGGCCGGCCTCTGCCTCATGATCCTCCTGGTCATGTATCGCCGGCCGGCGGGCCTGTTCGCGCGTGAGATCGGCGAACGCTGGCTGCGCCCCGCGCCGGCCGCCCCGCACGCCGGCAGCGATCTTTCTGTCGCCGCCGCGGGCGAGCTGACCATAGAGGCCGCGACCAAGGATTTCTCCGGCCTGCGCGCGCTGGAGAATGTGAGCGTGACGGTGCGCCCGGGGGAGATCGTGGGCCTGATCGGCCCCAACGGATCGGGCAAGACCACCCTGCTCAATCTCGTCTCCGGCGTGCTCTCGCCGAACGCCGGGCGCATCCTGATCGATGGCTCCGATGCGACCCGGTGGCCGGCCCACAAGGTCGCGCAAGCCGGCGTCGGCCGCACCTTCCAGAACATCCGCCTGTTCGGCCACCTGAGCGTGCTGGAGAATGTCGAGATCGCGGCGACCACGCGCGCGGACGGCTCGGACGAATCCGCGCGCGCCTTGGCGCGCCAGCTGCTGGCGGAGTTTGGCCTGGAAGGCTCCGCCGATCGGCTGGCGGGCGAGCTGGATTACGGCGCCCAGCGGCGGCTGGAGATCGCGCGCGCCCTGGCGCTGCGCCCGCGCTACCTGCTGCTGGACGAGCCGGGCGCCGGCATGAACCCGACCGAATCCAACCAGCTGCTGGCCGAGCTGGCCGAGCTGCGGCGGCGCACCGGCATCGCGCTGCTTGTCATCGACCACGACATGTCCCTCATCATGCGTCTCTGCGATCGCATCGTGGTGTTGAACCGCGGCCAGGTGATCGCACAAGGAAAGCCGGCCGAGATTCAGCGCGATCCGGCGGTCATCGAGGCCTACATCGGCCGCAAGCGTGCCGCGCGCGTACCGACTGCCACATCCCTTCAGATGCAAGGAGCAACGCCATGACCAGACTGATATTGCCGTCGCTCGCCGCTTTGATCTGCCTCAGCCATGCCGCGGCGGCCGACGATGTCCTCAAGATCGGCGCGCCGATCTCCATGACCGGCTGGAATGCCCCGTACGATTCGCCGGTGATGGACGGCTTCGCCGTCGCCATGGACGAGATCAACGCCGCCGGCGGCATTGCCGGCAAATACAAGGTCGAGGTCGAGACCCGCGACAACCGCTCCGACAACGCGCAGAACGCGATCGTGACCCAGGACCTGATCGACCAGGGCGTCAACTTCCTGCTGGTCGCCTGCGATTCCAGCATGGTGCACGCGACCGCCGAGCTGATCGTGACAGCGCAGCTGCCCGCCATCTCCACCTGCTCCTCCTCGCCCACGCTGCCCTTGACCGGCCACGGCTTCATCTTCGCCAACGCCGTCACCGACAACGTGCAGGGCGCGGCCCAGGCGGAATATGCCTGGAGCCAGGGCTACAAGAACGCCTACCTGTTGCGCTCGCCCGACATCGAATACACCCAGATGCCGCTTTATTTCGCCGAGGCCTTCAAGAAGCTTGGCGGCACGGTGGTGGGCGAGAGCATCTATGCGCTGAGCCAGCCCGACTTCTCCGCCGAAGTCACCAAGATCAAGCAGCTCAGCCCGCAGCCGGACGTCATCGTCACCTCCGCGTTCGAGCCGGACTTCCCCGCTTTCATCCGCCAACTGCGCGGCGCCGGCGTGAAGATCCCAGTGGTGTGCGGCGACGGCATCGATTCTCCGACCACCTTCGCGCTCGGCGACGTGGTCGAGGGTGTCGTCTTCACCTCGTCCGGCTTTGCGGCCCCCGGCAGCCCAATGGAGGCCTACCAGAAGAAGTACCAGGCGAAGTTCGGCAAAGCGCCGGAATCGATCATGGATGCCCTCGGCTACGATCTCGCCAAGATCATCGAGGCGGCGGTGACCAAGGCCGACAGCGTCGAGCCGGCCAAGGTGCGCGAGGCCCTGGCCAGCCTGGAGAACGTGCAGGGCGCGACCGCGGTCATCAGCTACAAGGGCGGCAATGGCACGCCGACCCGGCCGGTCAACGTTCTGCGCATCGAAGGCAACAAGCGCGTGCTGGTCAGCGCCAAGGCGCCCGACCCGGCAATCGTGCCCGAGCCCAAGCTCGACATGAACGCCGCGCAATAGCATGGCTTTGCTTTCGCTCAGCGGACTGGATGTGCGCTACGGCGCCATCCAGGCCGTGCGCGGACTCGATCTGGAGGTGAACGAGGGCGAGATCGTGGCCCTGCTCGGCGCCAACGGCGCGGGCAAGTCCACCACGCTCAAGGCCATCGTCGGGCTGGCGCCGGGCAAGGGTGAGATCCGGTTCGCCGGGCAGCCGATCCTCGGCCGCGACACCGAGGAGATCGTGCGCAGTGGCCTCACCATGGTGCCCGAAGGCCGGCGGGTGTTCCCGTCGTTGACGGTGGCGGAGAATCTGCGGCTCGGTGCCGCCACGCGCGGCGATCCGGCCGCCACCCTGCGCCTGCGCAAGGAAGTGGAGACCTTGTTCCCGATCCTGGCGGAGCGCGCCGGCCAGGCGGCAGGCACGCTCTCGGGCGGCCAGCAGCAGCAGCTGGCGATCGGCCGCGCCCTGATGTCCGAGCCCAAGCTGCTGTTGCTCGACGAGCCCTCGCTCGGCCTGGCGCCGCAGATCGTCGACGATATCTTCGACCTGATCCTGCGGCTGAAGGCGCGCGGCCTCACCATCCTGCTGGTGGAGCAAGACGCGGTCGCCGCCCTCGACATCGCCGACCGCGCCTATGTCATGGCCAGCGGGCGCATCATCATGTCCGGCCCGGCCGCCGAGCTGCGCGCCTCGGAGCAGGTGGCGCGCGCCTATCTCGGCATCGCCGGGGAGCACGCCGCATGACCGGCTACTTCCTGGAACAGACCGGCAATGCCTTGAGCCTGGGCGGCATCTACGCCCTGCTCGCCCTCGGTCTTGCCGTGGTCTATTCGATCCTCGGCCTCATCAACTTCGCCCATGGCGCGCTGATGACCCTGACCGGCTACGTGCTGGTCGGCGCCGCCGCCTACGGTTTGCCGTTCCTGGTGGCAGCGCCGCTCGCCATCCTGGTCGTGATGGCGAGCGCGGTGCTGCTGGAGCGCATCGCGTTCCGGCCGGTGCGCGGCGCCAGCGGCGCGACCATGCTGCTGACCAGCTTCGCGGTCGCGGTGCTGTTGCAGCTCGCCTTCCAGCTTTTCATTTCGACCCGGCCGCAGATCGTGCCGCTGCCGGACATGCTGACCGCGACGCTCGATGTCGCGGGCATCGCCATCGGCGTCAACCGCGTCATCTCGGTAGGGGTCGCGGTCGTGGTCCTCCTCGCGCTCAACCAGTTCCTGAAGCGCACCACCATTGGTCTTGCCATGCGCGCGGCGGCGGAGGATTTCGACGTGACGCGCCTCATGGGCATCCGCGCCAATCGCGTGATCGCCGCGGCTTTCGCGCTGTCCGGACTGCTCGCCGGCATCGCCGCCATCCTGTGGATGGCGCAGCGCTCCTCGGTCGATCCGCTGATGGGCCTGGTGCCGGTGCTCAAAGCCTTCATCGCGACCACCCTGGGCGGTCTCGGCAGCCTGCAGGGCGCCGTGCTGGGCGGCTTGCTGCTGGGCGCGATCGAGATCTATCTGGCCGCATATCTGCCGGACGCGATGCTGCCCTATCATGGCGCGCTGACGCTGGGCATCGTCATCCTGGTGCTGGTCGCGCGGCCGCAAGGATTGGTGGGCGCGCGGCACGAAGCTGCACGCTGAATTTCGAGCGAGGGAGAGAAGCCATGCCGATGGTCAAGCTGAAGGATGTCGAGCTGAACTATGAACTCGAAGGCGACGGGCCGGAGACCATCGTGCTGATCAACGGCCTGGCCGATGACCTCACCACCTGGTACGGCCAGATGGAGGACCTGCTTGGCGCCGGCTATCGCGTGCTTCGGTTCGACAATCGCGGCATCGGCAAGTCGTCGCGGCCGAAGGGGCTCTACACCACCGCCATGATGGCGGCCGACGCCAAGGCCCTGGTCGACCATCTCAAGCTCCGCGACTTCCACCTGGTCGGCGTATCGATGGGCGGCATGATCAGCCAGGAATATGCCCTTGCCTACCAAAGCGACCTGCGCTCCCTCTCGCTCTGCTGCACCTACGCAGCGCCGGGTCCGTTCTGCTCGCGCATGTTCAAGCTGTGGCAGGACATGGCCCCGGTGATGGGCGTGCC
>Ga0070669_100004421_pt1 | contig 10137 bp, 8 predicted proteins | sample KBSS53metaG_FD_64680 | JGI IMG/M metagenome (GOLD analysis project Ga0070669, IMG submission 64680) | Switchgrass rhizosphere microbial communities from Kellogg Biological Station, Michigan, USA - KBS S5-3 metaG | ecosystem: Host-associated > Plants > Roots > Rhizosphere > Soil ... | reverse complement strand
ATGAGTGGAGGTTCCGTCCTGCTTCACGATGGGGGCTACCGCGATACGCTGCCAAGCGGTCCCTGGGGAGCCTATCGTGCAGATTACTTTCACAACCGCCTGGTTGCGCGTAAGAACAAACGCGCTGGAGGTCAGGATGTTTTTGAATTCATGAGGAACTCGGGTGCTTATCGTCACGTCGAGACTGAGAAAGTCGACTTCTTAAAGTTTAAATCAGCTGATACGAGCCGCACCCGCCTGATTGACAATGAACTGGGATATCAATGGGATCGAATCATCACCTGGGTTAAGGACCTCGATGTCTTTGTAGTTGTGGATGCGATCAAGGCGCTCAAGAGTGATTACTTCACTTTCACAAATCTTTGGCATACACGCAAAGTGCGCAGTCAGGCAAACCAGTACTTCGACACGATCGTAGATCGAATCGGTACGGAAGAGTTAAGCGACAACCGCGCGCTCCTGGTGTATTTTCCTGAATCTCAGGCAAAACAAATCGGAACGTACAGCGAACGCCGTCACTATCAAGACGAAACTGCCATCTATCAGACGATATCGGATCATTACGCAAGCGGTAGTACCGAGACGTTTGTGACGATACTTGTTCCTCACGATGCGCGCGAAGATGTCGCGAAGCGAATCTCGGAGTTCAGGATTCTCAATGTAGATAAGAAAGGGTCCGCGGTTGGCATCGAAATAGCCTCGAACTCAAGGCGATACGTGCTCGGATTCAAGGTTGATCTTGAGCTCGACCTCAGTCGCGGCAACCTTCGGCCGCAGTATCTCTATGATCTTGGCAAAGTCCGGTACGGAGACTTTGAGACCGATGCTTCGTTCTTATTCGCCTCAATCAATAATCAGAATGTTCAATATGCGGCAGCAACCATGACTAAAGTGCTATATAAGGGAAAAACCTTGATGGAGTCGCTGCCCAATACTTTCGGCTTGCAACTCGACGGGGCTCCACCGCGCGTTGGATACGCGCGATGGCGATCGTGGGAAGACGAGGTGAGGGTGGAGTAGGAGGCAGAGAGGCAGGGAGGCAGGGAGGCGGGGAGGCTGAGAAGGAGGGACGGAGAGAAGGAGAGAAGAGCGGTCTTCCGACCCGATCAAAATAAGGAGCTAAGATGTCCAACCCATCGATACGCACAACTGTAGTTGGATCATATCCAGTCCCGGAGTGGCTGAGAGCGATGCCCAGCCAGCAGGGTTTGATTGATGCGACGAGAGCAATTTTCCAGATACAGGAAGTTGCGGGGATTGATGTAGTTGCTGATGGCGAGCTCTATCGCTGGGACGTAAATCATCCTGATACAAACGGAATGATCGAATACTTCATCAGACCCATGTCCGGAGTGAGGAGCGAGATTACGCGGCGAGACCTCGACGAGTTCAGTCGCGTTGCCGGAATGCAATTTCGTCGAGAACCTGCCGGTGTGGTCGAGGATCCGATCGGTGAGGGAACACTTCGCCTCTCCGCCGATTACGAGCGAGCGCGTGCCTGCACAAGCCATCCAATGAAGTTCACTCTCACCGGACCACACATGCTGTCCAAGACGTTGATGGATCACCATTACGGCGATCCTATCGATCTGGCGATGGCGATTGGTAGTGTGCTTGCGCTGCAAGTAGCCACTATCGACGCCGACGTAATTCAAATTGATGAAGCCAACATAAGTGGTCATTCCGACGAAGGAGAGTGGGCGGCAGCGGCCATCAACCTGGTTTTGGATGCCGCAAAAGCGGCTCGAGAAAAAGCCGTCCACGTCTGTTTCGGCAACTATGGTGGCCAGTCAATTCAGAAGGGTGAGTGGCGCAAGCTCATCGGATTCATCAACAAACTCCACTGTGATCACGTTCTCCTTGAGTTCGCATTTCGTGGCTACGATGAGCTTGCGTACTTTCATGATGAACTCGATTCTCGGATCGCGCTTGGCGTGGGTGTAATTGATATAAAGGTGAACACCGTTGAATCACCTGAAACCGTCGCGAGCAGAATCGAGACCGCGGTTAAGGCGATGGGTGAGAATCGCGTTCGCTGGGTCAACCCGGATTGCGGCTTCTGGATGAACCCGCGTTCGGTTGCTGATCGTAAGATTGAAGCCCTGGTGAAGGGGCGCGATATATTCCTCGGTCTCAAGTCGACATAATTCCAATGGCAGATACCCTCTCATCAATCGGACTGCTGATGGCGGCTGCCACTTCAGTCAGCAACGTCGTCAAAGACGTTGGTGCGAAGAAAGTCCTGGATCATCAGGAAGTAATTGCATCCACGTTCTGGATCCGTTTGTTTGCGGCGGTTGTGTTTGTGGGCGCTCTTCTTTTTAGAGGCTGGATGGGAAATGTCCCTGTCATAAAAAGTGGTGGATTTCTCTTTGGCATCGATGGTTTCGATGCCGGTCCAATTCCTACCTGGCTGGTTTATCTGACGATTGAGGTAATACTCGTCGCGTTTTCCACCATCTTGTTCTTCAGAGCGATTCAGGTTTCTCCGATATCGCTCTGCATGCCGTACATTTCATTTACACCCGTCTTCCTGATCGTAACCGGCTACCTGATCCTCGGCGAGCTTCCGGCTCAGGTGAAGTTGATCGGAGTGGGATTGATTTTTGTGGGTTCAATTGTGATGCATCGCCAGCTGTTCAGCGCAGGCTGGCTTGAACCCATCAAAGCAATCTGGCGTGAGCGGGGCTGCTTTTACATGCTTATCGTCGGATTCGTCAACTCCATTACGAATCCGATTGATAAGAAGCTCGTTGGAATGACTGATGCTTTTACGCAGGGCTGTTCCTTCGGCATAGGCATGGTGGTTTTCTTTTCTATCCTTGCCTTTGCTCGCGGCGCTGATACACGAAAGGTGATCCGCGAGGTTCCGCTCTGGGCGATGCTGGCAGGTGCACTCGAAGCGGTGGCTCTTCTGTTTCAGCTTTCATCGCACAACTACATTGATGTTGTGATTACGATAAGCATTAAGCGAGCGGGAATAATACTCACTGTGCTGCTCGGCTGGATTGTCTTCAAGGAACGCAACATCGGAGACAAACTCGTTGCCGCTTCAGTAATGCTTGTCGGAGTGCTGGTCATTTATCTGCCGCTGACGTTTGCCCAGGGTATCACGCTCGCGGTATGTGCTCTTTGCGTGATGGGGATCGTACTATACCTGACTCGCCATCGGAGCGTGCCGCAGCTCTCACCTTCTGGCATTGAACGAGTCAAGGATTCCGCATGAGAAGACTGCGCATCTCAGTCGTAGGATGCGGTGGAATAACCGAACACTACCTTTCAGTATATCGAGATCTTGACTGGGTGGATGTCCTGACGTGCATGGACGTTGATCTCGAGCGGGCCGCGAGGTCGGCACGAGTCGTCGGAGCGAAGGCAACCAGCAACTTTTCCCAATGCTTGGATCCCAATATTGATGCGGTCATCATCAACACCCCCAATTATCTACATAGACAGCAGACGATAGCCGCGCTCGAAGCGGGAAAGCACGTCCTCGTGCAAAAGCCTCTCACCACAAACGTTTCAGACGCTCTGGCAATAACAGAATCTGCAGAGCGTGCGGTCACTCGCGGTCAGACCTGTGGCCTTTATATGAGCTACTTTGATCAGCCTTTGATGCATGACTTCAAGCAGATGATCGAGGAAGGATTGTTTGGGGAGATTACTCATTTCTATGGCCGTCTGATGCATCGAGGTGGATTAGCGCTCTCGGAGCAAATGAGAGCCGGAGGTGACAACTGGCGCGGCTCAGTTGAAAAGACGGGTGGCGGCTGCTTCATTCAACTCGGGGTTCATTTTATTCACCTTTTCGAGTGGCTTGCCACAGCATCTGTGATCCGGGTCAATGCAATCACCAAAAACCTTCACGCTCACGGTATCGAGGGAGAAGACTTTGCCTGTGCGCTACTCGAGTTGAGCACGGGAGCACTGATCACGCTCGATATGTCCTGGTGCGCTTCGGGTGAACAGATTTCGATCCATGGCACGCGCGGGAGTGCAGACTATATTGCAAACTCGCTTGTCTTAATTGGTACGGATGGCGGTAACTTTTCAGGCCGAACAATCAAGTATTTATCAGAGTATTCGCAAAGCTCTCCCAAGGCGCCGGGCGCAGCAATGCAACATCAAAGCCAGACTGTCCTTGCCCCTGATTTAGGTGACGTCACTAATCCATTCAATCAGCAGCGTCAGTTTCTTGAAGCCGCGCGCGATGGACTTCCTGCCTACGTTCCAATGAGTGCTGGCCTCGCTGATTTGAGAGTTGTAGAAGCAGTTTACGAATCTTCGCGTACGAATCGCACCATCAGTATTGTTGAATGACTAAGTTGAATCTTGGGATCGTTGCAGATGAGATCAGCCGGAACTTCCGTGAGGCCGTGCGAATTGGCACCTCTCTGGGAATTCGCCGCTATGAGGTCAGGTTTCTACAGACGGGGCGCGCTCCAATGTGCGAGCGAAACGAGCTAATGGAAATTGATCGCATTCGCGACGGCGAAGGGATTGAGATTACTGCGCTCTCACCGGGTCTCTTTAAGCACACAAGCCGTCGCGAGGATTTTGACCGTGAGCTGGGTAATGTTTTGCCGCGCTCGATTGAGTGGGCATTACGCTGGCAGCTGCCAGCGTTGATCATCTTTGGTTTTCATCGCGCCGGCGTCACGGAAGATATCGCCGATACTGTCCTTGATGACAAAATTCCTCCCGAGATACCCCAATGGCTCGCCAAGGCTGGTGAGATGGCGCAGGCCGATGGATTAAAACTTCTCATTGAGGCTGAACCGATTTGCTGGGCTGATACCGGTACATCAACTCTGCGGATGATTCGGGAGTCGCAGTCGGAGGCTATCGGTATCAACTATGATCCGGCTAACATAGCCTGGAAAATGCGTGCGGATCCAATTGATGAACTGGAGTCGATTGCGCCGTTGATCGACAATGTGCACGTAAAGGACCTTATTGAAGCGCCGCGAGGAAGTGGTATTCCGGTATGGGCGGTACCAGGTGAAGGAATGCTCGATTATGTTGCGCATTTTGCGGCGCTGAAGAAATGGGGATATGAAGGCCCGGTGTCGCTTGAACCGCATCTTGAAGCGAGTCCTCAAACGATTGCGGCTTGCAAGGAGGCCGTCGAGAGCATTTGGGCACAGGCTGAAAAGGAATGAACGAGAAGTCAGAAAACAGATTTAGTTTTGACGCTCCTGTTGAGCCTCATGACCCCGAACTGTACCGCTACGTTTCGATTGCTCGTGGTGTTCAGGGATTTGGTTCAGTAGGCGACGATGAGCTGGCCGGCTATCACCGGGATGGTTATCTTGTGATCCACGATGCTTATTCTGCTCAGGAAATTGCTGCCGGTCGTGAGGGCATCAGGGATCTGGTAGCGGGTAAGCATTCCGACTTCGATGGCCTCCAGTTTATGGAGTGCGTTCGAGAAGGTTTTGATCAGCTAACCCTCGACCAGAAACTTGATGGCATTCGAAAACTGTATTCGTTTACCGGAGTCGAGCCGCGGCTCAATGCATTTGTTGCCAGTCCGAAATTGGTCGCCATCGCAGAGAAACTACTCGATGCAAAGCCCGAGCTCTATCAGAGCATGGCTTTACTCAAACCACCCGCGGGCCGCGAAAAGCCCTGGCATCAGGACCATTCACACTTTGATCTTCCGCTTAATACGAGGGTTGTTGGTGTATGGATAGCTTTGGATGCTGCCACAGTAGAAAACGGATGTATGCGAGCAATTCCGGGCGGTCATCGATTGGGTGTGATCGAACACGAAATGAACCGCGATTTTCAGATACCGGATGGCGAGATGGCACGCAAGGCTCACGAAGCCGTCGCGATTCCGATGGAACCAGGTGGATGCCTTTTGTTTGACAGCTTCCTTCCTCATGGAACTCCAATCAACCGAAGTGATCGCCGGCGGTGGGCAATACAATTTCATCTGATTCCGGAAGGAACACCTCGAATCAGCCACGAAGAGCGGCGCGCGGTATTCGAGCGCAAATCCTGATTGCTATTCTTACGATTCATGAATGAAAAAATGAAAGTCCTTGTTGTAGGTTCAGGTGGCCGTGAGCATGCGATAGCGTGGGCCTTATCTCGCAGCGATCGCGTATCACAGATCTACAACGCCTCGATGAATGCGGGTCTTCGAAAGCTTTGCAGGCAGGTTGACTGCAATCCAACTGACATCAATTCGCTCGTCGGCTTTGCATCAGAGGAAGGCATCGATCTCACTTTTGTGGGCCCGGAGCAGCCGCTTGTTGAGGGTATCGTCGACTTGTTCAAAGCACGAGGACTTCGAGTCTTCGGGCCGGATTCGAGGACTGCACGGCTTGAGGGCAGCAAGGTTGCGGCAAAACAGTTCATGCAAAGCTATGGAGTACCGACCTCGAGTTACGTCGCCGCTGAGACTCCTGCCGAAGCTCAGGCTGTTATCCACTCCGAGGCACTTGGATTTCCAGTTGTAATCAAGGCAGACGGCCTTGCTGCAGGAAAGGGAGTGGTTATCGCTGCTGACAAAGCTGAAGCGAATAATGCAATTGAAGATCTGATGTTGCGAAGAGTAGTTGGTGAAGCAGGCTCGAGGCTTGTCATCGAGGAATGTCTTTCAGGTCGTGAACTCTCGTATCTGATCTTCTCCGATGGGCGAAACTATTCCCCGCTTCCGGTAGCACAGGATCATAAGCGCGCATTTGATGGCGATAAGGGGCCCAATACCGGAGGGATGGGTGCCTTCAGTACGCCCGGCCTTCTCGATAATGCTACTGAGCAGCGAATTCGATCTGAAATCGTCGAGCCAAGTCTTGAAGGATGCATCGCCGAGGGAACTCCATTTTGCGGAGTCCTCTATTTTGGGCTGATGTTAACGGAGGCTGGTCCCAAGGTCCTTGAATACAATGTCCGGCTCGGTGATCCCGAGACTCAGGCCCTGATAAGAAGGCTGCGAACTGATATTGCTGAGGTCTGCGACGCGGTAATTGACGGCCATCTCGATCAGACGCGTATCGAATGGTCAGATGAATCTGCGACAGCGATAGTAATGGCGTCCCACGGTTATCCGGGACCCTGCGAAATGGGCAAACCGATCACGGGCATCGACTTCGCTGAACAGATCTCCGATGTTGTGGTCTTTCATTCGGGGACACGAAAAGGGCCGGGCGAGGTGCTCGAAACAGCAGGCGGAAGGGTTCTTGGGGTCACTTCAATTGCACCGGACTTAGAGCAGGCCATCGGTCGGGCGTACGAGGCGGCCGGGCGTATCCGCTTTGACGGTATGCGTTTTCGGCGGGATATCGGCGTATAATCAGGTACTTGAAGAGTCACAACGGTGACATGCACCAGACCTGCTGATATACTTCCGCAAGCAGGCTCAGGAAATGGGCGAAAGCTGTTATAGAACTCAGGCTCGAGTTGCAACGTATGAATTCTGGCGTTGACTCGTTTTGGAAGGGCCCTCGTTGCCGTAAGCGCGTATGTGCTCTTGTCATATGGGCTTAGGAGTCTGATAAAGAAGGGCTAAGAAAGGTTACCAAATGTGGAGCAGATTGAAGCGGCTTTTTCGTTCAGTCTTCGGCGGATTGATTGACAAAGCCGAAGATCCTGAACTCATCCTGCAGCAGGTGGTTCGGGACATACGCGACAAAGTTCCTGAAATGAACAACAATGTTGCGCAGGTAATGGCCAATGAAAAACTCCTTGCTCGGACCCTCGAAAGCCAGCAAACCAAACTCTCGGATCTCGATAACAAAATCAAGGCTGCAATCAAGATGGGCAGGGATGATCTTGCCACGGCCTACATAGGCGAGCTTCAGAGCACACAAAAGGCTGTTGATACCACACGCGCGCAATTAGGTCAGGCCAAGGTGGCTTCGGAGAAAGCGATCAAGTTCCGCGACAACTTCCTGGTTCAGATGAAGCGCAGATCCGATGAGGCCAGCCAGCTTATTGGTGCCAGCAAGCAGGCTCGGATGCAGGAGCAGCTTGCGCAGACAATGGCCAGCTTTCAGATCGGTGATGACTCGGCTACGTTTGAAGACATGCGCGAGAAGATTTCGCGTCGAGTCGCCTCTGCGGAGGCAAAAGCTGAACTGGCAACAACCGGCATTGATTCCAAGATGAACGAGATTGAAGCCGAGGTTGCTTCGATGGAGGCGCAGGATATGCTGTCTGCATATAAGCGTCAAATGGGTCTTCTGCCGGAGTCCCCGGCGCCCGCGCTTGGTGAAGGCGCACCATCGATCAATGTAGAAAAGACAATCGGGGGCAGTGAGGGAAATTCGAACGATCGACCCAAGCTCTCAGAGTAATAAAGAGGGCCGCGGCGTCAAGCTGCGGCGAAACTGATGGACTACAGGTTGTCCTATATCAAGGAAGCGCTAAAGGAACCAATCAACATTGGTGCTTTGCTTCTGACAGGTGCGGCGGCAGCTTACTCGGCTACAACAGGAATCATCGAACCTACTTTTATTCTCGCAAGTGCGTTGATGGCTGAGGGCGTCTATCTGGTTACCGTCCCCGCCTCAAATTTTTATCGAAAGATAGTCGAGCGACGTTCGCGCTACCTGCACGATGACTGGCAGCGAAAGCAGCGACTTGAACTGATCAAGACATTTGATCCTCGTGAGCGCGAGGCGGTCGAGTATCTGAGCTGGATGAAGTCTCAGATTGCAAGCAACTTCAAGAAGTTTGCTCGACTTAAGGAAACGCCGCCGCAGATTCGCGAACTTGAGACGACCTGGGAGGCATTTGTTGATCTCCTCGATGAGTATCGCCGTCGCAAGAATCATCTGCGATCTATCAACCGTCAGGCGATTGAGAATCAATTGCGCCAGGCCGAACGATCGTGGGAGTTTGCCGACGAGGCCACAAAGCCGCTCCACGAGAAGAACGTCGGAATCCTGCGGCGCAGGTTAAACACCTTTGACGACATTGAGCGCAGCATCAAGCATGTTGAGGCTCAACTCCAAATGATTGAGAACTTTTTCGGTCTGGTGAACGACCAGGTCGTAACCATGCCAACGCCGGAGCAAATCTCGATGCTGGATTTCGATACGCTGCTCTCTTCTATCGAAACCACCAAGGAGATTCTGTCGCAGACTGCGCCGGTGATGAGCCAGCTCGATGCTCTCCATCGTGAAGCATCACAATTGCGTCCCAGCCTTGCAGCAGAACGAAGATAGGTCACTTAACTTACAAGACCCTATCTGCCTGAGAATGCGAGAGGTCAATGACCGCTTCGCGGTATCTCATTCTAAACTTCGGAGGTTGTTCGGTGAAGATTCGCGGTCTTAGCTCTTTTCGGTCTGCTCGAAATGCGATGTTACTGGAAATAATTGCCGGTGGAGCAGGGATCGTCCTTGTCTTCCTTGTCTTTGCTCTTTCGCATGCTCAGGCCAGCGGACACGAAAGCTATCAGAACGATCCGTACAATGTCCCTTTTATGGTCACTACGCGCGTGTATGAAATGCGCGCGAAACCCGGCAGTTACAAGGACGTTACGGATCAGTTGTTCAAACTTCGTTCGACCAATTTCGTTGATGAAGAGAAGATCATTTCAAACTTCGCCAAGGTATTTCCGGGTTTTGATTTCGCCCTCCTCAAGAGTTCGCGCCTGAGAGTAAATCGCACATCAAAGGGAACAATTCTAAACATTGGCAAGAATCAGAATCGAAGTTTCGATCTTGTCCATTCCGGAGCCAATAGTCCGGGTGTTGGAAATAAACCTGGAACGACTCTGGTGATCGAAGCCAACCTTACGGTTGGCCGACCCGAAGCCATATCGTATGGAATTCAGACAGTCGAAGCCGAAGATGGCATGACGTATTTCTTTTCACCGCCGAAACTGAAATTTGGGCCAGCGGACTACGCTTTGTTCATGCGTCCTGGCGTGCCCGCCAAGTCGTTCGAAGGTTATGATCGGTTTCTGGTTGTAGCGGTCTCGGTTGAACTTGTTGAGAAGCAACTGCCCGCTCGCAGCCTTGATGCCACTCAATCGGTGGAACTTCAGAACGCGGCAACCAAAAAAGTTGCACCCGACGTTAGTGCTGACGTTCGTGCTTTGGGTTTGAAGGGAAAGGTCAGCGCTCAGGTGGAGATCGGCCTGGACGGTCGCGTGACCCACGCCATCATTGAGAA
>Ga0070669_100004411_pt1 | contig 10151 bp, 5 predicted proteins | sample KBSS53metaG_FD_64680 | JGI IMG/M metagenome (GOLD analysis project Ga0070669, IMG submission 64680) | Switchgrass rhizosphere microbial communities from Kellogg Biological Station, Michigan, USA - KBS S5-3 metaG | ecosystem: Host-associated > Plants > Roots > Rhizosphere > Soil ... | reverse complement strand
AGCAGCTTTGATGCATATGAGTGGCTTCGAGAAGCAATGCATCATTTTGATCGAGCAGAGACGATTCGGCCGTCGGGAAATGATGATTCGATTCTCAGATGGAATGCGTGCGCTCGAATGATAATGCGCAACAATTTGTCAGGCCGGCAGTCCGAAGGATACGAGCCTCAGTTGGAGTAGAAGAGAAGAAAAAAAAAGACGGTTTAAAAAAAGGGCTCAATGCCGAAGCATTGAGCCCTTTGGCTTGTGCGGTACTCCCGGGCCTTAGCAGCTCGGCGGGAATATCGGAATTGTATAAGCCGAAGGAACGAGTGTGAGTTTATGGAGGTTGCGGGCTCCATTGAAGCCACCCGTTTGATTGCTGTTGAAGATAACACCCGCTATGCCGGTACGGTTAAGGCTGTAGAACTTCATCCAACCGGTCTTCGATGCCGGAATATGAATCGTAAACCGCGGCACGAGACGTGGGGTGGTATCCGAAAGGATGATGCGCCACTGGCATCCGGCAGAATCATTGAAGCTCAGTGCAGTTTCAGCGTCGTCGAACATCAATCCAAAGATCGATCCAATCGAGCTGGGTCCTGACACGAGGCTTCCGTTAAGGCTCGCAACGAGTATCCACGTGGAGTTCCCATCTGCCAGACTGAGGATACTCGAGGATGCGAGGACGAACGGCGCCAGATCGTAGTTGACTCCATCGAATGCGATTGTCGCAGTCTGAGCGCTCGCATTTGGTTCCTGCGTGCGCAGTGCCGAAAATCCTTCCGCAGCGTAATTGCCCTGGAAGGTAATTTGATTGAGGACAGCCTTCACAAACGCGTCCCCAATCAGATGATTGAAGACACGCGGCCAGCCATTCTGATCGACGGAAACGGCTACCAGATACCCTGTGGTGTCTGGATCCATATCCGAGGCCAGGAATCGTGTTGTCTGCTGTGCTGTCAGACAGATGAACCTGTCAGCAACAGTACAGTTGACGCCATTGACAAAGAACAAGTGCACGAACGCAGGTGAGCTCGTGCTCGTGTTCGTGATGTTGATCGATGTATTGTTTGTCTGCGGCGCTGTAGAGGTTGACCTGTAGATTGGAAAGACCAGAACTGATGCAGGCTTCTGATCGCTTGGAGCACTGGTAGCTCCAGTCTGCGGGAATGGGTCGCCAGGGCCAACGTTGGTTGGGCATCCCGGGCCCGTGCACGGCGTGACAGGAGGACAACTCGTCCGAACGCAAGCCTGTGATCGGGCGGAACTATCATTGCTGCCATTGCCGTCAGAGTCGAAGCTGACCTCAGTATCGAAGCAAATTCGCGTGTTTTCGGGCGTGTTTTGCTTGATGCGAACCCGGAACTCAATCGTCACTGTTTGATTCGCGGCAAGCGCGCCGTTCCATTCAACGCGACTGACTCCCACGGTGCAATCACCCGCGGATGGATTGCAGGAGCTCGTGACACCGTCCGCTTGAGGCGGAAGGTCCGCGATAAACTCCGGACCCGGATTGTCACCCATAATTCCCGGACCATTGTTTGTGATCTGTGCTCGAATGGTGGCAAACCTGCCGCCTCCGACACAGATGTCGTCTGCAATCACTTTAGAACTGATGCGTGCCGTGACGCCACGCGGACACGGGTACGGGAAGTTGACGACGCCGCCAACTGCACCGCTCGCACCCTTGGTCGCGCCATTCGGCGGAAACTCGGTCAGAGTTGCGGCAAATGAAACGCCATTAACTCCACCCAGAACGCTCGTCGTAACCGGGCCATCGGAGTTGGCAACAAAACCGCCGCCGCCGCCGCCGCCCGGGCCATGACCTTCATTCGTGAACCGGCCGATCGGCTTCATATGGTTGCCACCATTTCCGCCGTTTGCCGCCACAGAAACGCCAGTAAGGGCCGAGGATACGAGAACGACTGAACCACCGCCTCCACCGCCACCGCCGCCATCACGATGCTCATCCGCACTGTCCTGACCGTTAGAACCGTTGGAGCGGATGACGCCAGTACCAGTTACATTTCCACCAACCAGGAATACGATACCGCCGCCGTTACCACCGGCGCCGCCATCGAGGTTGTTCTGATGAGCAGCACCACCGCCGCCACCCAGGAAAACGCGCGAAGCGGCGTCGTTCGGAACCGGATGACCGCCGCGACCGCCGACCGGACGACGAAGATCGCCTCCCCAGAGGGCATTACCCGGGCCAACAGCGAGAGCATTCTGATCCGTAACGGGATCTGAATAACTATAACCGCCACGGCCGCCGCCTGAGGAATTCGTCAGCGAATTTGCATTGGAAACGAACTCGGGATCAAGCGACCAGGCAGCTGCGCCTACTGCGCTTCCGTCCATCATTCCGGCGCCCGTGTAGGCATTGCCATTGTTTCCATTGGCGCCGCCACCGCCACCGGTGTTGTGAGAGGTGCCGCCGCCGCCGCCGTTAGCCGGAGCGCCGCGCCCAAATCGTCCACCGAGCGTATCGTAGTCCGCAACCGAACCAGCGATTCCTTCACCCTTCTGAGCTCCAAACTCAGTGCTCGTTGTCCGATACGTCGTTGAGCCGAAACCGAGACCATTGTCACTGAGTGCGCCGCCTCTGAAGCCCTGGCCCGAGACATCGATCGCGCCATTAATCGTCGATTGATTCTGGACGAAGGCCGCAACGATGCCGCCGAACGAACCGTTCCAGGCTGGTGCGGTGATAGAGGCACCCGCATTGACGGTAAGAGTTGTATATTGCGGAACTCGGATCACCTGGGTCTTGCCAGCTGAAAGGTAGCTGTTCTTGAGCGGACAGCTGACTGTGATGGTGTTTGCGGTCACGCTTTGAACGGCAGTGAACTCAAACAGCCCAGCACTGGCGATATTTGTAATGTTTCCGTAAGCTGCAGTATCGGTTGTGTCAATCTGAGCACCCTGCATCTGGATGACAAGCAGTACGTCATTGGCAGTCAGCGCAGCAGGGCTGAGGCCATTAGCTCCTCCAGGGTTGCTGACCACGAGCGCGGTTGTACCCGCAGCTGCGTTGGCAGTCAGCACGGCGTATTGATTGACGACCGTGTTGGCAAGACTGACAGTTAGAGCTCCATCTTTGCCGGGGGTCTGTGCATTAGTTGTAGAAGTGTTGATCAACCACTTGTGTAGAGGCGTGGATAGGGCAAGCGCACTGAGCAACAGCGAGGTGCAAATCAGGGCGAACTTTCTCATCGGTTTCTCCTTGGACAATCCCATATTCCCAGGGGACTGCCGTCGCGTTTTTGACAAAAAGCAAGATCGGCGCACGTGAGGCACGCCCAATCAGTTCGAATAATAGCCATACTGAATCAAATGGCCCTTCGTCCGGTGGTTATTTCCCAGCAGCGCAGTCTGAACCCCACAGCGTGGAATTCGCCAAAACCGCGCCATTCTAACAGTAACAACGAATAAACATCAATAGATTGGAAGCCGTTAACTGATCATGTCCGCATAGATCAGCGGTATCCCTCCCGGGGCTTTCAAAGGGCTTTAGCCGCTTCACGTCTGACTGAGAGCCGCTCGGCTGACGACCCGTTCCTTCGGATACCTTCTTCAGCAAGGGTGAGGCCCTCTTATCGCGCTGAGTCTGGTGAACCGCGAACGCGCTGGCTCAGACAGGCAATGAGTATAGCGAACCCAACTTTATGTGTCCACTCAAATTTCTCATTTGCAAAGCTTTTTGCAACTGAGACGTAAGGTTTGCGCGTCTTTTCTTTGTCGGATAAAATCGGTTTGACGCCGCATCTGCCAACGGCTCAATCGAAACTCAGAAACAAGCTGGAAACCAGGTTTGACAGATTCTGATGATCAACCATAACGACACATTGGAAAGAAAGTCGAAGGTTGCGGGTTTTCGCTGGAGCGTCTTTCACCTCGCCGTCTGCACGCTCTGCGTGGGATCGGTGATTGCCCTGGCCCAGACCCCTGTCCAGCCCGAACGCCCTCAAGCTCAGGATCCATCACAGACCGGCGTCATCAAGGTTGATACTGCTCTTGTCAATGTCCCGGTTATCGTTACCGACCGCAACAGCAGATTCGTTACCGGCCTTGCCCGCTCCAGTTTCCGAATAACTGAAGACGGCGTTCCGCAGGAAATCACCTCGTTCTCATCAACAGAGGCGCCATTCAACGTCGCCTTGCTGCTCGACACAAGCCACAGCACTCAGCGAAAAATGGGCCCAATTCGAAAAGCGGCGCTGACTTTCATCAAGCAGCTTCAGCCGAGCGATCGAGTGGCTCTCGTGACCTTTGATGATGACGTGAAATTTGCCTCCGATTTCACAAGCGATCGCAGGGCGCTCGAGAATGCCATCGGCCAGGTCAAGAGCAATTACCGGACGAGCCTTTATGACGCAATCGCGCGAACTGTGAATGAGAAGCTTTCGTCGATATCGGGACGTAAGGCGATGGTTATTCTTACTGATGGCGTAGACACCGGAAGCAAAACTTCAAGTTTTGAGCAATCCCTTGAGCTGGTCTCAAGTGCAGGGGTAATTGCCTACACCATCCAGTACGAAACCAGAAACGATGGTGGCCCACTCATGAGGCCACTCAATCTTCCGGGTAGCCGGTTTTTGCCGTCATCCTTCATGCCGCAGGGACAGGCCTCGAACAGTGGCGAAAAACCACCGGATCGATACGTGGTTGCGGCTGAGTTTTTGAAATACCTGGCTGCAGCTTCGGGCGGAAGATACCTCAGAGCAGAAAACATCGAGAGCACTTCATATGCTTTTTCACTGATTGCGGATGAGCTCCGTAACCAGTACACGCTTGCCTATTATTCATCCAACGACAGGCGCGACGGACGCTTTCGCGAGATCGGTGTAAATCTGAATGAACGCGAATTGTTTGTCCGAGCCCGGCGCGGTTATCGCGCTCCCCTTAGCAAATAGCAAAGAAATCCTCCTGTTCCTGAGCTCCTTGCAAAAAATCCCACGATGCAGGGTTTCCGCATCGTGGGAATCAAGCAGGAGAAGGAGGGAGGTAACCTGTACAAACTCGATTTAAATACAAGGGTGAGCGTCCATAAAAGAAACCAAAGGGAGACCAAAGTCTCTCAAACGAGACTGCGACTTGGAACGCTCAAAGATGACGAAAACGGAGTATAGTCAGTCAAAACTTTTGAGTCAAGTACCGACTGCGTTTTCGTTAACATTAACGTAATTTCGAGCAAGGTTTCTGATAGATCGCGTGCTCAAGACCATTTCAGGAACATTTTAGTTTGTTTATGAAGTGGCCCCAACTTGCGTGGCATTTTCTTCGTAGTGTATGATGACAAAATAGATTTCGGGGAAGGAGTTTCGTGAAATTGATGTCGATTCGAACAAAGTTGACGTTGATAACGCTGTCGGCCTTTATTGCCGTCTACTCTATTGTCGGTGGTCTTCTCTCGACTTCGAGTAGTTCGTGGGTAAAGGCGATTGCCGATCCGGGACCTTATCCGCAGCTTCGCATTTTTGAAGAAGTTGTTCGGCACATCGTCAATGATTACGTCGAGAAACCCAATCTCGACAAGGTTCGCATTGGTGCGCTTCGCGGATTGACTGAAGCTCTTGATCCATACAGCGCATACCTACTTCCGCAGCAGGTCAAGGAATACCAGCAGACAAAAGATCAGCCGGACCAGACTGGAATGGTCGTCGGACAGTACTCCGATTTTGCGTACGTGATTGCAATAGTTCCAGCTTCACCGGCCGACAAGGCAGGTGTTCGTGTCGGCGACATCATTGAGTACATTGATGGTCACGCGACGCGCGATCTGGATCTATATGACGTGCGTTCGCTGCTCAGGGGCAACGCGGGTTCCGTCACCGAAATCACACTCATCAACCGCCGCAGCGACAAGATAAAGATCACTCGCGGTACCGTACCAACTCCGGCACCTGAAGTTCGCGCGCTTGAGCAACAGATCGGATACATCAAGGTTCCGATCCTTGCCAAAGGCCAGGCCGAGGCGCTTAAGAGGGCCGTCAACGAATCAATCAAAAAGGGTGCCCAGCGAATCATTCTTGACCTGCGCGGGTCGGCCGGGGGTGAGCTGAAGGAAGGCGTTGACGTCGCGAATCTGTTTCTCAAGTCCGGAACCATTGCGAAAGTAATTGGCCGTAAGGACAAAGTCATGGCGCAGTACGACGCGAAGCCGGAAGCAGCGATTACGGATCTTCCGCTTGTCGTTATCGTGGACAGGACGACCGCCGGAGCGTCAGAAGTTGTTGCGGCCGCGATTCTCGAGAACAAACGCGGAGAGCTTGTTGGCGAACGCACTCTCTTTGGAATGGGAGCCGAACAAGAGCTCTTCCCGCTCGACGATGGTTCTGCAATGTTGCTGACCACTGCACGTTACGCATCGCCTTCAGGAAAGATCCTCATGACCGAAGGCGTGAATCCAACATTTGAAGTAAAGCGGGTTGACATTCCGGAAGTGCTCGCCAGTGATGACAATGATGGCGAAGCAAATCCACAGCGGACGCCAGGGGCTGAGCAGCAGCCTTCACAGTCCGCTCCCGCGATTGCTGCACCTCCCAAACCTGCCGAAGATGTAATGCTCAAGAAAGCTATTGAGGTGGTTACAGCCAGCGGCCAGGTAAAGAAGAAGGCTGCTTAGCAAAGATCGCTTTCACGCGAAGACGCGAAGACCCGAAGAAGAACTTTTCCGCTCTTCTTCGGGTCTTCGCATTTTCACGAGAAGACTAAAGTGGAATGTTACCGTGTTTGCGAGGCGGGTTGGTGTCTCGCTTGTTTTCAAGAAGCTTGAGCGCGCGTATCAATTTAGGCCTAGTGACTCTGGGTTCGATCACCTCGTCTATGTATCCGCGCTCAGCCGCAACATAAGGGGAGGCAAACTTCTCCTGATACTCGTCGATTCGAGCGCGGCGGGCATGTTCAGAATCTCCTGCAGCTGAAATCTCACGTCGATAAAGAATCCCGACCGCTCCTTCAGCACCCATCACCGCAATCTCAGCAGTCGGATACGCGAAGTTGATATCCGTTCTGATGTGCTTTGATCCCATCACGCAATATGCGCCACCGTAGGCCTTACGCGTGACAACGGTTATCTTCGGCACAGTTGCTTCGGCAAACGCATACAGCAGCTTGGCACCATGTCTGATGATGCCTCCATATTCCTGATTCACGCCGGGAAGAAATCCAGGTACGTCCTCAAACGTGATGATGGGAATATTGAAGCAATCACAAAAGCGCACAAAGCGAGCCCCTTTTACGCTTGCATCAATGTCAAGAACGCCGGCGAGATAAGCCGGCTGGTTGGCGACAATACCAACACTTTTGCCGCCGAGCCTCGCAAAGCCAATGACAAGATTCCGTGCGAAGTGTTCCTGTATCTCAAAAAAATAACCGTCATCAACTACATTGCCGATGATCCTGCGAATGTCATAAGGGACATTGGATTCGGATGGAACGATGTTGTTAAGTTCCTCATCCGCGCGGTCCTCGGGATCGTTTGTCTGAACTACAGGTGGATCGTCGAGATTGTTGGAAGGTATGAACGAGAGAAGCTCTCGAATTAATCTCAAACAGTCGGGCTCACTTTCAGCGGCAAAGTGCGCAACTCCGCTTGTCTGATTATGAGTCATTGCTCCGCCAAGAGATTCTTTACTGACCTCTTCGTGAGTTACGGTCTTGATCACTTCCGGGCCCGTGATGAACATGTAGCTCGAATTCTTCACCATAAGTGTGAAGTCAGTAATGGCGGGTGAATACACTGCGCCGCCTGCGCAAGGGCCCATGATTGCTGAGATCTGTGGGATCACGCCTGACGCCAGAGTGTTTCTGAGGAATATGTCGGCGTATCCTGCGAGGCTCGCAACGCCCTCCTGAATTCGCGCTCCACCAGAATCGTTCAATCCAATGATTGGCGCTCCGACTTTCATAGCAAGATCCATGATCTTGCACACTTTTTCAGCATTCGACTCTGAAAGAGAACCGCCAAAGACGGTGAAATCCTGAGCGAAGACGAAGACCTGCCGGCCATCGAGAAGACCGTGCCCTGTGACGAACCCGTCTCCCGGATAGCGCAGTGAAGGCATTCCGAAATCGTTGCATCGATGTGTCTTGAGTTTGTCGAATTCTTCAAAACTTCCTTCATCGAGAAGGAATTCGATGCGCTGCCTTGCCGTTAACTTTCCTTCCGCGTTCTGACGGGCGGCGCGGTCCGGACCTCCTCCGGACTCTGCCGCCGCGTTGCGTCTGCGGAGTAATTCCAGCTTCTTTTCAATCATGTACTGTAGGGAAGGCGGGATCGCCCGATCTTATGACCTTACGATCTTCCGGTTTCGCGATTACCTCACTTCATTGCCTGCGAGGGATTGGGGTGCTGGTCTGTGATTCGCTGCGAGCGCTCATCAAAGAACAGGACTTTTCCTTCGCGGTAGGATTTGACTGACATGTAGATCGCCACCATCGCCTTGTACGCGGTGAGCGCATCGAGCACGGGCTTTTCACGCGTCTTAACGCATCTGAGAAAGTTCTCCATGTGATTCTCACGAGGCTCAACCTCGAGCTTCATCTCGATGGTTTGATACTTATCCTTGAACTTGTTCTTCGAGATGCGCTCCGGAGTCACGGTGATGTACTCGACGCGGCCTTCGAACTGACCATTGGGAACCATTGTTATTGTGCCTTCGCGCCCGCGGATCAGGCCGGGAATGTGAGTACTGTTGGCCATCGACGAGCTGAGCACCATCGAGTGCCCGGCAGCATAATCGGCACAGAGCATGAACGTGTCCGGAACTTCGCGACCGTCTTTGAAGGCATAAATACCGCCCATCCCAACGACGCGATATGGAAACTGCGGCTCGCCCCAGCAGATATTGAGTGGCGCCACGACGTGATAGAAAAGATCAGTGGCGATTCCGCCTGAGTAATCCCAGTACTTTCTGAAGCGGAAGAAGCGATCTGCATTAAAGGACCGAGTAGGCGCAGAACCTAACCACATCTTCCAGTCAATGAAATCATCGCCCTTGCCTTCAGGGCCGGCGCTGGCATCGATGGGCCAATTCCATTCGCCTTCGACTGAATTACGGTGATAAGAACCCTGGCTCATGATCAACGGACCGATCATTCCGCTCTGAATTGCCTTTCTTGCCTGCCACCATTGATCGCTCGATGTAGTTTGCGAGCCCACCTGTAGAACACGTTTAGTTTTCTCGACCGTCTCATACACGAGCTTCGCTTCTTCTGCGGTATGAGTCATTGGTTTTTCGAGATACACATCCTTGCCCTTGTTCAACGCCTCAATAGCAAGCGGTGCATGCCAGTGGTCCGGAGTTGCGATGATGACGGCGTCAACATCTTTTCGATTCAGTACCTCTCGATAGTCGACGTATCCGTCGCATTTTGCAGCTTCGGATGCGATGCGGCTGCGCTTCTTATAAACATCAGCGACCGCGACAATTTGAGCGTTGTTCTTTGCTTTTGCTATTTCCTGAACCCATCGCAGCAGATCAGTTCCGCGGCCTCCGACGCCAATCATTCCGATGTTGATGCGATCATTTGATCCGACCACCTGGGCGTGAACATTGCGATTTGCAAGGACCACGCTGGCGCCCGCCGCTGTCACACTCTGCTTCATAAATTCTCTGCGTTTCAGTTTGTCTGACATTCTGACCTCCGGTCTGTTTGTTGATTGTGCCGGCGCGCGTTGTCGGCCTCGTTAAACCTGCCGCAAGAGTATTACATGATGCTCCCTGCGAAAAGAGAATCGTGTAGCCCCCACACGAAGATTCACCGCAGAGACGCAAAGAGCGCAGAGAAGACGCAGAGATAAGGTGTAATTTTCTCTGCGCTCTTTGCGTCTCTGCGGTGAATCTTCCCAGGGATCAACCTGCTTCGGCTCTCTTGGCTGTCCATGCCGTCAAGCGATCAAGACTCGTGCAAAAGGGCTTGAGGCCTGACCACAGGAGGATCGCGGCTACAACGTGACCCAGGAAGGTAACTATGAATATTGAGTATCGAACCGCATTCCGATCGCCAAAGCCATACTCCGTAGTCATTGCAACTGCCGTCGGGCCCATACCAAGACCAATCAGGTTGACTATGAAAAGATAGATTGCTGATGCCTGACCGCGCATCGAGGCTGGCATCATCTGCTGAATCGCGGCTGGAGCAACTCCAAAGGGCGCGCTCGT
>Ga0070669_100004406_pt1 | contig 10160 bp, 10 predicted proteins | sample KBSS53metaG_FD_64680 | JGI IMG/M metagenome (GOLD analysis project Ga0070669, IMG submission 64680) | Switchgrass rhizosphere microbial communities from Kellogg Biological Station, Michigan, USA - KBS S5-3 metaG | ecosystem: Host-associated > Plants > Roots > Rhizosphere > Soil ... | reverse complement strand
GTATCCAGGCACCACATGGATGTGGGGGCAGGTTGTGTGGTCAGCAGTGAAGTCCTGCTGCGGAAGTGGCTCGATATACCGGACGGTGTGAGGGTCAGCCCCGATCGGCGGTGGATCGCGGTCAGCAACCACAGCACCCACGACGTTCTCCTGTATGAAAATGTGCCGTCATTGAACGAGCACACCGATCCGGACGGCATATTGCGTGGCGCGCTCTATCCGCATGGTCTGCGCTTCACTCCGGATGGCCGCTATGTCTTCGTTGCCGACGCCGGAGCGCCCGATGTGCATGTCTACGCCGAAGATGGGACGGGGTGGTGGGGGGTGCGCCATCCGGCGGCCACAATCCGGATCATGGATGAATCGCTGTTCTTGCGTGGGCGACACAACCCACAGGAAGGCGGCCCCAAAGGCCTCGCCATCGACGCCGGTTCAAATGTCCTGGTGGCCACGTCCGAGTATCAGCCGCTGGTGTTTCTCGATGTGCCGGCACTGTTGGAGCGTGCATCGGCCGGCGATCCCGTGCCGATCGGTCGCCCATATGCGGCTCCACTGAGTGGCGCACTCAACGGCCAGATGGATGACGACCCATACGAGCGATCCCGGCGCGAACAGAGGGCCCGAGAGGTTAGGTACGAACTGAGCATCATGGCGCACAGCAATGCGATGAAGACCAGAGCCATGAAGGCGGAAGCGATGGTTGCCGCCATGAGGAGAAGGTGGTCGTGGCGGATCACCGCACCACTTCGCCGTCTGCATTCCGCATTGCGGTGGCTCAGGTAGAGCTTGCGGGCGCCCCTCTTGACTGGTACCGCGAGCAGCGGGTCTAGCCGGGGAGCCTGATGTGTCATATGGCCTTCGGAGTTGCCGAAAAGGGCTGCTTTCTCCGATCCAGCAGCGTCCATGACGGCCCGGACGTCGTCCATCCGCTCCTCCAACGTCCCCACCTGCACGCGATCGGACATGCCGGTGCCGCGTTTGTCAAAGCGAATCCGTCGCGAGAACCTACCGAGATGTTCAAAACACGTGGGCGAGTGCAGGGACGTCCCAGTCGAGTTCGAGATGAGACACGAACCCGGCAACGAGAACAATGTCGCGAGGACCTGAGCCGGTGACCTGATAGGCGATGTGAACATCCCCACTCTTCGCATATCGTGTCTCAGGTCGGGACATCATAGTGCGCCTTGGGCAACAAGTGTCGTAGATAGGACGCCGGCCAGTGCGGTCAGCAGGAAGCGGCGGCGGTCCATCATTCTATGATCTGATCCGCCCGCGCCAGCAGCGACGGCGGGATCGTGAGGCCGATAGCCTTGGCGGTCTTGAGGTTGATGACCAGGTCGAACTTGTTTGGCTGTTTGAGCATCTGCTAGTTCGCCTCGGGCCGATCGGTACAGAGGCGGACCCGAAAGATCGCGCCTCCGGCCGGATCGTTCTCGACGAGCAGGTCACCGCGGTGGGCCTCGATGATGGTGCGGCTGATCGCCAGCCCCATGCCGAGCCCGTCGGGCTTGGTGGTGAAGAACGGCTCGAAGATCCGATCAAGGTCACCTTCGGTGATGCCCTTGCCCGAGTCGTGCACACCGAGCTCGACGAACGGCGCTGTCACGGTCGAGGTCCACATGGTCACCGTCGGTCTTGGGTCTCCTCCGTTCGCCGCCGCGGCGATCGCATTGATGAGCAGGTTCAAGATCACTTGTTGGATACGCACCGTATCGCCGTAGACAACCGGTAGGGCGGCCTCGGGGAAGAATTCGATCTTGACGGCATGCAACAGTGCTTCGCTCGCGACCAGGCCGAGCGTGTTTGCCGCGACGTCGTTGAGCGCGAGCGGACTGCTGACGACGTCGGCCCTCGTGAGCAATTGCCGCATGCGACGAATCACCTCGCTCGCTCGCTTGTCATCTCTGACGATGTCGTTGAGACACGATCGCAACTCCTCAAGTTCCGGCCTTGCGCCCGCTAGCAGGCGCTTCGCCACCTGCGCATTGGTGAGGATCGCCGTCAGCGGCTGGTTCACCTCGTGCGCGAGCGACGTGGCAAGCTGGCCCATGCTGGCGACGCGATCGAGATGAGCGATCTGACTCAGGTGGCGCTGCGCGGCCGCCTCGGCTTGCCTTTGCGCCGCTTGGGCCTCGCGGCGACGCTGGCGTTGAACGAGGAGCGTCACGATGAGCGCCGCCTGCGCCCCGATGAGTCCGACCGCGCTCACGACATACCAGCCGTACTTCTCCCAGTACGTCGTCTCGTGGAATATGACCTGGCTGTTCTCCGGTAGTCGCCGCTGGTCGAGGTGCCAGCGCGCGAGCTGGCGGCCGTCGAATCGCGGCACGCTCGTTGCGTAGCTCGGCACCGGCGTCGGCGGCGGCGTCGCTCCGCGTATCAACCGGGACGCCACAGTTCCGGCATCGCGGCCGATGTCCTCGAAATCGACGATCGACCCGCCCACGACTCCACGTCCCAGCGCCAGGTCCAGCGGCGTGAAGATGGGACGGTTCGCCGCGTTCGAGACGTGCGGGACGAGATCGATACCGTAGAAGCGCCGCCCGGTGCCATCGACCTGATAGCTGGATTGCACGATGATGGTGTGCTCCGGCAGATTCGACACGCGCGCCAGCATGTCCGCGATCGACAGGTTTGTCAGGTCGATGACGTCGAGCCCGCCCACGTCCGACACCGCCTGACGGATGAGGTCGTGGTAGACCTGTTCCGGTTGGCTGGCGCCACCGACGAGGGCGACGTGCAGGGTATCGGGCAGAAGCGAGAGCGCCGCGCGCACCGTGCCCTTCATGTCAAAGCGGATCGTGAGGACCGCGAAGCCGGGAGGGGGCTTCAGGTCACGAACGATGCGCTCGTCCACCCCGCAGACGACGACCGGGGTTCCCGGCCACAGTTCGTCACGAGCGCGACGGATGAACCGAGAGGGCCCGGGGAGCGCCGCCACGATCACGTCGAAGCGCTGATGTCCGTACTTCGAGCCGTAGACTGTTCGGAGCCGGCGCTCTTCTGCCTCGGGCGACGCGAAGCGAGCAACGTCGACATGCTCTATTTCGATAGTTACCCGGAACGACCACTCTTTGAGGAGTACCGCGCGGATTCCGGAGACGATCGCCATCGCCGCCGGCAACCCAGGCTGGTCAGGCAGGAGGATCAGGACGGACGCCTGATCGGGCGCGGCAGGCGCGGCCGGGGCGGCACCGTGCCAGACGCCAACGAGGAGCATTGTCAGCGACCAGGCGCGCAGGTACCGCCCGCACCGCATGGCGCGCGTCAGCTCAAGCGCGGCCGGCACGGTCGCCCCTCGTAGATCCGACGCGCCATGCGCCCCCCGCAGTCACAGGAGATTCAGACGACCCAGCCCGCTGAGCCGCGCCGGGCGCGGCTCAGGTTCGCCGAGAATAACGCTAAGCCGAACGGTGGTCCAATGAGGGGGCTTGGAGCAGGCGCAGGGGATGGCTGCGAGCGGCTGAAGACGCCGCGCCTTTGCCCGCCCGGAACGGCTCGCCACATCGTGGGCTCCCAGGCCGACCCGCCGAGGATCGAGTGGGCGAGGCCGGTGACGTAGAAGGTTGCGCGCCAGTGGCCGTCACCGTACTGCCGCAAGTCGAGATCGTAGCCGGTGCGATGCAGCCCGACCGCCAGCAAGCCGACGCCACGCCAGTTGTCGAGCCAACGGTGGACGAGCGCCAGCTCGGGCGCCTCAGCTTGGACAGCGTGGCCGCGAGCGCAGCCCGAAGGCGACCGGCGACGGATTTCACGGCCGTTTTCCCCGAAGGCGCTTGGCCCAAATCATCATCGCGCTGGAAGGGTCGCGTTCCGCAAAAGCCTATGTGTTTTTCCCCGCTTGCGTCGCCTGGGAAAGCTGACCATAGCCTCGAGGCGAGGCTGCGGTAGGGGCTGGCTCATTTTGTCTTTACGGCCGACGCGGGGGCCTTTGGCGCTGTTCTTGTTGCCCGGCCTCGCGTTGCGCTCGCTATGGCCCTTTTTGCGCGTCAAGTGTCCGACCTTTCAGCTCCCTTCCGTTCTGCGCCCAAGTGACTCACGTCACTTGGTGAAGTCCAGCAAATTTGACCAACTACAATCCGCGATGATTCTTGCCACTGCACGCGTCTTGCGCGGGTGGCCGTTGCGGTCGACAATCACGTGTCGGGATCGTCGTGCCGTAATCCTCAGACGTTGTCAGGAGAAGCCTGACGCCCACGGGAGGCATCGTCCATGGCCAAGAGCAAGGGAATCGGCCAGCATCCGATCTTCAAACTGGGCAAGGCGCCGGCCAAGCGGGACCCGCGCAACCTGAAGTTTGCCGCGATCTTGAAGGCGCCGGCGAAGCTGCCCACGGAATACGACTTCGATCTCAAGCACCCGGGGATCCCGACACCCATGTTCGGCAACGACCACTACGGCGACTGCGTCATCGCCGGGCGGGCGCACCAGACGCTGCGGTTCGAGCTGCTCGAGCAGAACAAGAAGCTGCAGATCACCGACGCAGAGGTCCTGCGCGAATACAAGAAAGAAACGGGCGGCCCCGACACCGGACTGGTCGTGCTCGAATCGCTGAAGTTGTGGCGCGCACCCGGGTGGACCGCGGCCAAGCACAAGTACACGGTCAAGGCCTTTGCGGAGCTGAACCGGGCCAACCACAGCCAGGTCAAGCAGGCAATCGTACTCGACGTCGGCGTCGGGCTGGGGCTGAGCCTACCGATCTCCGCCCAGGGCCAGTTCCAGTCCGGCCAGCCGTGGGACGTCGTCTCTGGGCCGAACGGGAAGCCGAACTCCTGGGGCGGGCACTACGTGCACGTCCCCGGCTACACGAGCAAGGGCCCGGTATGCGTGACCTGGGCCCAGAAGCACCAGATGACGTGGGCGTTCTTCGACAAGTACTGCGACGAGGCCTACGCCATCATCGACGCCATCGACACCGCGAAGAAGAAGAAGGCCCTCGACGCCGCCAAGCTCAATGCGTTTTTGAAGAGCCTGTAGTGGAGCATCGGCGACACAGAGGGGGGGGGATTCTCAGCACGCCCGCTTCTCTCGACCGGTTCTCGCGTCAAGGGTTAGGAGTGCGGTCTCCTAGGGACGCCGTAGAATGAAGAGCATGAGCTCGGCCATGCGCGTGCTCACCGTGGTGCTGGGGATCAGTATCGCGGGCTGTGCGACCTCATTCAGCCCGGAGCGCGTGCGCGGCGAGATCGCGACGCAGACTGGTCAGGACCCGCGATACGTCTTCGAGATCCAGCTCGGCCGTGTGACGATGCACATGATCCGCGCAGGGCTCGCCGGCGGCGGAGCCGCGCTGCCGCTGGCGGGGCTGAACGAGTTCGATCTCGCCTTCTACGACGTGCCCATGGGAGCGTCGCTCGACTTCACCAGGATGGCAGTTCGAGGCTGGGAGCCGGTCGTCCGCACGCGACAGCCGGGGCGCTCCGCGCTCGTGCTCGTCCGCGAGGCTGGTGCGACCACCGTGAGTGACTTGGTCCTGCTCGGCGCCGGCGAGTCGGGCGCCATCTACGCGCGCCTCAAAGGCACGCTGAGCCCGGAGCTACCGCGCGCCCTCGGCAATGCCTTCGAGAACCGGGGCCCCGAGGGGCTCCGTGACGAGCTGGTGCGGGGACTCATTCGTCAGCGCTGAACTGCTGGCGCTTCAGCCAGTCGTCGAACGGCGTCGTCACCGCCACCATCATCCCCCGCGAGGTTGTAGCAGTCCACCGCTTGCTGCTGGTCGCGCAGACAGAAGATCGAGCGCTAGCTGCCTACTTCTTTCCGAAGGGCTCGAAGCGGAACTTTTGGCCACCAACACTCGCCTCGGCCATCAGGCCCCCCTTGCGGTGGGTGAAGACCGCCACGCCATCCTGGTATTTGGCATCCTTCGCCGCTCCTGCCGAAGCCGCCACCGCGCTTACCTGAGCAGCGAGTGCGAGCGCCCCGTTCTTGAAGTCCGTCAACGCCGGCACCGTCTCGAAGAAAATGACCTCAGAGTAGGTTTGACCGCCGATCTGGGCCCCGACGGTCCCTTGGGTGACGTGCGCCTTTCCGACAGCCTTGCCCTTCTCGAAGACGATTCCCGAGCCGCTGGCGCCTCCAACCCCGACGGCACCCTTGGTAACTGTCGGGAAGACCGCATACCCTACTGCGTGGTCGACGAAGCGAGACAGCCCCGGATCCGTCTTCTTGAAGAGCGCGATGGTCTCGCGCGCCTCCTTTACATCCTTGGTTACATCTACGGTGTCCTCTGCGACGGCCCGGTTGAGGAGGCCGAAGACCAGCAGGATTCCTACGCCGATCGTTTTCGCTACCATATGATTCTCCTTTCGATTTACTTCTCCTTTCGGCCGCGCGCTCCAGAAGTCGCCTCACCTCCGCGACCAGCAAGTCCAGAGGACACGGCTTCGCGAGAAGCCTATCCGGCCCGGCACCGCCCCCTTGTCTGCATCGCGTCTCGCCGATCGGCCCCTAACGGGGACCGTACGGATGCAGGCCGACAACTGATTGACGGCAAGGCTCGTGCCGGCGACCAGCCACGGCGCCCGCTCCGTGATCGCTACGCCCGGCTGGAGGATGTCCTCGCCGATGGAAGTGCCGGGCGCCCCTCAGCCGTCGTCGGCCGGTTCGGCTGGAAGGCGCAGGTGGCCACGCTGGTGACGTTCTCGGCGGACGCATACCTGAACGAGATGGGCATCACCTCGCCGACGTTTCCGATGGACAACCTCCCCAACGGCAGCGCCGACCGTCTGGAACGGTGCGACGGGGTGGCGTTCACGGACTTCATGACCTTCCTGGCGCCGCCGCCCCGCGGCGCGATCACCTCGGAGGCCAGCGCCGGTCGGGTCGTCTTCTATCGGATCGGCTGCGCGTCGTGTCACCTCCCGACGCTGGTGACGGGGCCGAACAAGGTCAGGGCGCTGAACCAGGTCCGGTTCGAGCCGTTCTCGGATTTCCTGCTGCACGACATGGGCAGCCTCGGCGATGGCATCGAGCAGGGCCGGGCCGGACAGCGGCAGATGCGGACGGCGCCCCTGTGGGGCCTCCGGGTCCGCACGACGTTCCTGCACGACGGACGGGCCTCGAGCCTCGACGCCGCGATCCTCGCGCACGACGGCCAGGGCCGGGGGGCCAGCGCCAAGTTTGCGCAACTCGACACCGGCAGCGAGAATGCCCTGATGGCGTTTCTCCGCTCGCTGTAGCCCACCCGCGGTCGCCCGCCGAGACGGTAGCGGCATCTTCGCCGCTACCGTCCCGAGGCCGTCCGGCCCGCTTGATTCGCTCCCGCCCGGAGACAGCGCGATATCGGTCTTCGTCGTTCCGTCGGGGTGCACGACGACCGCTCTCACGAACTTCCGGATCGCATCGACGTCGTTGCATAGTGGTGGAAACCTCACCCGTGAGTGGCGTCGCGGACGCGACCTTGGCGCGTTCCTCCGCGCGCGGCTGGATCACGTCGATCTCCTGGCCGTCCTTCGTGGTCAGCGCGAATTTCGAGATGTGCACGGGCGCCGCTGACTCTTGCGGGATGGCGTTACGGAACGGCCTGCGATGCCAAGGGGCTCTGTGGGTTACGTGCTACCCCTAGCGGAACAGAACCTTGGACGCAAATCGCCGCATGAACAGCGGGCGGGACGCCTGGTGCTCTATACCCCGGCTTACAGGCCTTCTTCGACGCGCGTTTTTCGTCTTCACGTTTATCTCCGATACGCCTGAACGACTTGTTCTCCCGGTTGCGTATGTACTTCTTGCGTCCTACTCTTCCGGCACACCGCCGGCCCATGTGGCGACGCTCTCGTCGAGGAGAATCATCATGTGGTCACCGAAGAGCACGTTGGCGATGGCGCTGGTGTCGGCTGGCTGTCTTCTGAGCGGGTGTGCCACGAGCCGCTGGATCGTATCTCTCCCCACTCCCACTTCGGACAAGCCGACGGTCTCAAACGGAATCGACGTCTATATCCATTCCGTCGTCGACAAGAGAACCTTCGAGGTGGCTCCCCGATCGCCAGATATTCCCTCGCTCGATCCCAGCGAGCCGCAGAGCGACGCCATCAGGTCGCGAGCCATCGCGCGCAAGAGGAACACCTTCGGCAAGGCACTGGGCGACATCCTCCTGCAGGAAGGGCAAACCGTCGAATCGCTCATCCACGACGCTCTTCGCCAAGCCCTTGTCGCGAATGGCTACACCGTCGTCGAGACCGACACCAATCTGCCCCAGAGCTCACATACGGTCGACGTTCACATCAGCAAGTTCTGGTCGTGGATGAATCCTGGCTTCTGGGCCATCACCCTGAGCACGGAGATCGCGACGGATATCACCGTCAAGGACGGCGATAGCTGGGGAAATCAAACGATCTCGGTCAAAGCCTCCGACACATTTCAAACCGCCGCCGAAGACAACTGGTTGTCGGTCCTGAACATCGCCTTGAACGCCTATCTTTCGGCGGCCAGAGTAAAGCTCAAGTGAATGTCGCGTTCGCAGTCGCTTCAACCTCTACACCGCGCTTCGCGTAGTATACGGATCGAGCCGAAACGTCGAGGAGGAGGCGCAACGATGCCCAGGACCACTCAGCTCACTGTCAGTCTCAAGTCCCAACCTGGTGTGCTCGCTCAACTCGCCCGCACGCTGGCCGACGCGCGCGTCAACATCGTCAGCCTGGCCGCCAGCGCGACGAGCGGGCGCGGCAAGATCCGCCTGATCGTCAATGACCCCGGCACAGCCAAGCGCGCCCTACGCCGCGCCAAGTATCGCGTCAGCGAGGAACCCGTCTTCGTCGTGCGCCTGCGCAACAAGCCGGGTGCGCTCGCCCGAGTCGCGGGGAGGCTCGCCAAAGCGCGGGTCAACATCAAGTCGGCCTACGCGACCACGGCCGGTCGCGGCGCCGCGGTTGTGTTCACCGTCGGGAGCGCCAAGAAAGCGCGCAAGATCCTGCGCTAGCCAATAGCTCGTCTCACCTTTACAGGCCTTCTCCGACGCGCGTTTCATTTGAGCCGTCGGATCTCTGCCTCGGGTTCGGCCAGGGCCTCACGGTCCGCTGCCTACGTGCGCCTTCGAGCAGGCGTTGCTCGTAAGCTCAGCCGCCGCCCGGTTTCCACGGATCATCAGGGCAGAGAAATGAAATGATCGTCGCCGCGCGCTTAACCGCGGGGAACAGAACACGGCTTAACCGGCCTTCTCCGACGCGCGTTCTTAACCGAGTCGTCGCATCTCCGCCTCCGCCTGTTCTGGCCACGATCGGATGCCCATCTCGTGGTACATCGCGAGCGCGACCGCCAGATGCTCCCCCGCCTGGTGCCGCGCGCCTCTGTGGCGATACAGCGTGCCGAGGCCGAGGTGGCAATGCGCAGCGAGCGGACGCATGCCGAGCTCCTCCGCGAGCGCAAGGCTGTCCGTGTAGTGCATGGCGGCGGTGGTCGCGTCGACCGGATCGTGGAGCGCGACCACCTCGGCGAGCACGCGGAGCGCCGTGGCCTCGTTGGCCCGCTCCTGATACTTCCTCGATAGCTCGACGGCACTCCGGGCACGGCCCAGGGCATCATCCCCACGACCGGCTCGCAGGTACACGTGGGCCAGCCGACTCAAGCGAACGGCAAGGCCGAGGCCCATGGCACTGATCGACACCTCGCTCCTGACCGTCTCTTCAAGGAGGGCGAGCGCCTCGGACAGGCGCCCGGAGAGTCCGTACACGTAGCCCAGGCCGGATAGCAGATTCGCGTCTCGGACACTGCTGGCTGCCAGCAGGGCGACGGCGCGCTCGAACACGCGCTGAGCGGTATCGAGATCGCCCCGTTCGAGGCTCACGCCGCCGAGGGCGCCGTGTGACTCGATGATGGTGTGCTGGTGATTCGTCTGCTCGGCAATCCGCACGGCCTGTTCGGCGTGCTCGCGCGCCGCGCTGAATTGTCCCAGGTGGGAATACAAAAGCCCGAGCCAGGCGTGCGGCCACGCCTCGAAGAAGCTGGGCAGCGCCCGCGGGCGGACGGCCCGCGCGACATGCTTGACTCTTGCGCCGTGATCCGAAAACGCTTCGACGGTTTCCAGGAAGATCGACGTGGCCTGCCTCAGGTCGCCGAGAGCAAAATGCGCTTGAGCCAGTCGGTACGTCGCCTCGATCCGGAGATCCGGGTCCTCCAGTTCCCTCGCGATCTCGAGGGCTTGCTGGCTCGCCTCGAGCGCACGCCGA
>Ga0070669_100004400_pt1 | contig 10167 bp, 9 predicted proteins | sample KBSS53metaG_FD_64680 | JGI IMG/M metagenome (GOLD analysis project Ga0070669, IMG submission 64680) | Switchgrass rhizosphere microbial communities from Kellogg Biological Station, Michigan, USA - KBS S5-3 metaG | ecosystem: Host-associated > Plants > Roots > Rhizosphere > Soil ... | reverse complement strand
CGCTGGAGGGCAGTCCCTTCACCAGCACGATCACCATCCTCGACGATGACAAGCCTCTGATTCTGACAGACGAGATCACGGCGCGCGCGGCCGCGTTGGATTCAGTGACAATGCTGCGCGAACCCTTCTCCCTCCGAAACATCTTCAACTTCAGCTCCGATCAGCGCACGCGCATCACGTTCTTCGCCACCGGCGTTGATTTGTTGCCCGGCGAATCGATCCAGGTCCAACTCGAAGACACCGAACGCCACCTCTACCCCCTCGTCGTCGAAGACATCCGCAAACTCCCTAATTTCAATTTCTCCCAAATCACCGTCAAACTCCCCGACTCCATCACAGTAGAAGGCGACCACCAACTCTCCCTCACCTTCCACGGCACGACCAGCAACAAGCCACTGATCAGCATCGTCCGATAGCCGACCTTCAAACTGGACGCATTGCGTGAACCGCATATAATAAGCCCCACCCTTTTTCCCGTACCTTCCACCACATAGGGATGGATCATGACGAAAGCTTCTCTCTGGCAACGATTAACAAGACGTTTTCCGCAGACCGGTATATTTCCCGCAGACTGCTATATCAGTTACAGCCGCACTGACGGTCTGAGCTACGCGAGGTCTCTGGTGCGTACCTTAGTTGAAGCTGGATTACAGGTTTCTCCGGATACAGAAGATCTAACTGCGGGTGAGTCATGGGTAGATTCATTACGAACGCAAATATCACGAGCAGACGTGTTCATTCTTGTCGGGACTCCAGCCGCTCTTCGGTCAGTATGGGTACGCGCCGAACTTCAAGCTTTCATTGAACGTCGAAAACCCATCATCCCAATCATGTTTAGCGATACCGCATTTGATGACATCCCGGATTCTTTGAGAGGCATTCCCTGGCTGCAAGAGGACCAATCAGCACTTGATACAGGACAACCAAGCACCAGGACGTTGGAAAATTTGGTCAGAGTAATCGGCCACTTCGATAGACGGTCTCACACAACATCGACAACGCAGCAAACAGTAGATCGACCAGAAGAAGAGAAACGTTCCCTGAATGAAGGAAAGCTAATACTGGTCGGAAGGGGTGAGGTCGGTAAAACCTCTCTTGTGAAAAGACTTGTCGAGAATGATTTTCGAGGGGACGAATCCAAGACGCAGGGTATAAACATCACATCCTGGTCACTTCAGTGCGCATCAGACACCTTCCGACTGAATATCTGGGATTTTGGCGGACAGGAGATCATGCACGCCACTCACCAGTTCTTCCTCACCGAAAGAAGCATCTATCTCCTCGTGCTGAACGGGCGTGAAGGTGGAGAAGATCTTGACGCGGAGTATTGGCTGAAGCACATAGAAAGCTTTGGTGGCGATTCGCCCGTGCTCGTGATCCAAAACAAGATCGCGCAGCATCCATTCGAGTTGAACTACCGTGGGCTACAAGCACGGTATCCCCAGATTCGTGGTTTCATAAAAACTGATTGCAAAGATTCGGTGGGCCTGGATGCGTTGCGAAAGGCAATTGAAGAAGTAGTCGTGACCATGCCTGAAGTACGCATGCTGTTTCATTCGGATTGGTTCATAGTAAAAGAACGACTCGAATCCATGGAAGATGAGTACATGGGTTACGAAGAATTTCGGCAGCTATGTCACGCGGAAGGTATCGACGACGAGTCAGACCAAAACACTTTGCGATGGGTCTTACACTGCCTCGGAATCGCGCTCAACTATCGCGACGATTCAAGATTGCGCGATACAAGCGTACTCAAACCGGAATGGGTAACTCAGGGAATCTACAAGATCCTGAATGCCCAGAAACTGGCCGAACGACAAGGGGAGTTGCAGTTGAGTGATCTTCAACAACTCTTGCCCAAAGATCGGTACCCTGATGACAAACATCTTTTCCTCTTAGAGCTGATGCGAAAGTTCAGCTTGTGTTTCCCATTTCCTGACGAACCGGATCGATACCTTGTCCCCGAACTCCTCGGAAAGGAACAACCGGAGGAGACAACTGAGTTTTCGCCACACGATTGTCTTAACTTCGAATATCACTACGGCATTCTTCCCGAAGGCCTCATACCGCGCTTTATCGTACGCTCCCACACACTAAGTCGCGGCCAACAACGCTGGCGCTCGGGTGTGATTCTCGCGCACGAAGATTGTAAGGCACTTGTTACAGCTCAACCTGCTGACCGTCGAGTGATTATGCGCGTCAAAGGCGAGAACGCAGGAGCACGGCGACGACTACTGGCAGTAATTCGTTATGACTTTGAACGAATACATGCGGAGTTCAAGGATCGCTTGGACGCGCAATCTAAAGTTCCTTTGACGAACTTCCCGGAATTCTCCGTCGATTACAAAAAGCTGGTGGCATTTGAGAAGAAGGGCGTTGTTAGTTTTCCGGAATTCATCGGCGAGCGCGTGATCACTGTACAGGTCAACGAGTCATTGAACGGAGTTGATTTGGAACAACAGCGTAAGGATTCTCTGGAGGCTCTCGCTCAAGCGAAAGCTGTCTTCTTTAGTTATTCGCACAAAGATGAATCGCTACGCGATGAGCTCGAAACTCATCTTAAGCTACTACAGCGGCAGGGTGTTATTGCTGTTTGGCATGATCGGAAGATCGTTCCGAGCGCCGAGTGGGATCATGAAATTGATGTCAATCTGGAGAGAGCCAAGATCATTCTGTTGCTGATAAGCGCCGACTTCATCGCCTCCGACTACTGTTGGGACAAAGAAGTGAAACGAGCTTTGGAACGTCACGAAAAGAAAGAAGCGGTCGTAATACCCATCGCACTGCGTAAGTGTGACTGGCAAGGCGCTCCATTTAGCAAACTACAAGGTCTTCCTAAAAATCTGACACCCGTCACTGCCTACGAAGATCGCGACGCCGCGTGGACTGATGTCGCCACAGGTATTCGAGCAATCGCTGAAAAGTTGAACACCTAAACACGGATCACACGGATGAACACGGATCAGTTTTGATGGTAATCAATCCGTGTTTATCTGTGGCCTAACTAACTCTCTTGCGTCGGGCGCTCATCAGGGTGACGACTACGATTGCCCCAACCACGCCGCCGGTTATGGCGACGTTGGCTTTTCCCAAAATCAAGGTTTGGATTAGGGTTACGACAACCGCTACAACAATCGCGACTACGATTAGGAGCAGGATGGTTTTGAGGTTCAGGGCTTGGGTGTCGGTGTCGGTCATGATTCTCCTTCTCTGACGGGCCAGGGTTGTTGGGTGTTGGTGGCTTTGGGAGGAAGTGAAAAGTGAGGTGCGGAGATTGGCTCTTCACAGATTAGCGGCGAGGCTGAGAGAGCGATGAATCCGTCTTCCAGCAACTGGGTCAATCCGAAGAGGCATACTTTGTCGGCAGGGATTTCGGTGAGGCCGGTTTCAAGTAATGAGAATTCGCGCGTGATGTCGGCTACGGTACGCTGGCCGTCGCAGAGATGTAATAAAACCCCGGCGAGTGGCGAGAGTTGCCAGACGTTCAGGTCGTCGCCAGCGCTGCTGAAGATTACGGTAGCATCGGACGCTGAGACTCGACTGAGATCGGTCCTGTTTTTCAGACACGAGATCAATTCCTTGTAATCAACCTCTAAGTCCACCACAAACAAAGAATCGATCACGTAAGGAACTGTGCTTTCATTCAACTGATCGGTTTCCTCAATGACGCGTTGGCCCTGATGTCGCACCGGCGCCGACTCCGCTCGTGCTATAGCGGCGATTGCAGCCGGCGCGTTTGCCATCTCCGGAAAATAACAACTCTCGACAAACTCCAGGAACTCGTGTTGAAAGCGGCGATGTGAATAATAAGGAGTCCAGCCGGTATCCTCTTCAGAACCGGTCGACTTTCTTTCCACGCGCCATTGTTTCCAGGCGTCGAAGACCATCAACAAGTCGTCACTATCCTGAAGCACGGCAACCGGCAACCAGCGAAACCATGTCGCCAGGTAAGTGACGAAATCAATCACTTCTTTGACGTAGCTGCGCTCGAGCTGTTCGGTTGGTATCGCGTAAAAGTTTGGAAAGATGTCAGGATGCGCCTTGATCATTTCGATCTCGACCGGATCCTCGCACCAGCTTTGATGAGACATGTCGGAAAAGACATGGTCGAACACCAGATGATCTTTGTGCTGATCGTAAACCGGCGTCGCAGCGAGAGGCGCGAGCAGCGAACACTGCGGTTCCGCATGATCGAAGCGAAGCGAGTCGATGAAGAAGTGGATTGTATCGCGCAGATCGTCACGAGTCTCTTCCGGAAAGCCTGCGATCAAAGCGACGGTGGTCTTGATGCCACAACGATCGGCACACGCGATCCGCTGTACGGCTTCGGCCAGATCGAGTTTCTTGTTGATTACGTGTTGCAGTCGCTGGGAACCGGTCTCGATGCCGAAGAAGATGCCGGTGCATCCTGCTCGCGCCATCAATTCCAACAACTCGTCATCGATGCAATCGGTGCGCGCGCTGCAGCCCCAGGTAAACTTTTCTCCGCTTTCAAGTATGGCGTCACAAAATGCCACCACCTTCTTGCGATCGATCGTGTACATGTCGTGAACCAGACTGAAATATCCCAGCCCGTATTCGTTTTTAAGCGACGCAATGTCGGCAATCATCCTTGACGGAGACTTCAAACGGAAGTTGCGTCTGAAGAAATCGTTCGTCGAACAGAAGGTGCAGGCAAATGGACAGCCCCTACCGATCTCGAGGTGAACTCCACCACGATCTTTGAGTCTGAGATCGAGATCGAACGCCGGCAGCGGCAGTCGATCGAGGTTCTCGACAACAGGAGCGTTTGGATTTCGAATCACCTCGTCGTCACGCCGAAAGGTGATGCCCGGCATGGTTTGCCACGACACTTCGCTTTCGAAGAGTTGCAACAACGATGGAAAGGTGTCGTCAGCTTCGCCTCGAACAACGATGTCCACGCACGGAAAAGCGTTCAAGGTGGCAACGTCTACGACAGAGGCCTGTGGCCCGCCCAGAATGATCTTCGCTTGCGGGTTCACGCACCTGATTTCCTGAGCGAGGCGCAAGGTGAGCGGGTATGAGCCGCAAATCGAGCTCAACCCCACGATGTCGAAACTCTGTGCCGGCAGATGCGTGACGACAAATGAGTAAAACGACTCGGAAGGGTGCAGTGGCCCGACACCCGCATCGCGATTAATCGAAGGGCGAGTGGTGTCGAGTCTGACAAATTCGAAGAAGAGATCGTCGAGATTGACGATACACGGATCGTAAGCTTGCTGGCGGAGCAACGCGGCTAAGGTAAGCACGCCGAGCTGTGCACCAGTGTTTGAATTCGCCCCGGCCGTCAGATCCGGATCGATAAAGTCGGAAACTGTCAGAGCTGTAACGAGGCAGATGCTTTTCATAAAGCAAAGCCGCTGTTAAGACAGTTAGACGACCTGATTCTTCGACTTCGCCACCACGTCAACGACCATCTGCTTGGATTTCGCCTTCGAGGCGGTCGCTTTAGCTTTGAGCGTATCGACGAGTTGTTTTTGGAAGCTGGCTTTAAGCTCGCTTACCTGAGCGCGAGTGAGGCCAAGGTCTTTCGGGATATTGATTTCAACTTTAGGTCTCGCCATTTGGAAATCACCTCCGTGTTATGTGTATGGACCAGACGTGAAAGGACGGCGGAATATACCACTGTTAGCCACAAAAAGGCACATAAAACACAAAAAATTACGTCGAGCGCTCGAGGCATAACTTTGGTGTTTTATGTGCCTTTTGTGGCTAAAAACTATGTGGCTAAAAACGCGGTGGGTGGCCGCCGAAGCGACCACCCATAAACGATCGGGGCTGGGGGATCAATGTGAGCGGAGCTGGTGACCGTCGAGATCTTCTTCCTGAATAAACCTCACCGCCATCACGCCATACTGCTTCAAACGGCGATAAAGTTTACTGCGGTCGATACCGAGTGCGGCTGCGGCGCGCACCTGGTTGCCACCAAACTGCTGTAGGACTGAAAGGATGTAGCGCTTTTCGATCTCGGCAAGCGGAACCGTGTCGTTCATGTATGCCTGAAGCACTTGCCTGAAATCGTCGGCGCTCGGTTGCGGAGCTGCAGTCAAAATCTCCGGCGGCAGATCGCCGGTGTCCAGCTCGTCGTCGAGACCGATGGCGAGCGCATACTCAATCGTGTTTTCAAGTTCGCGAACGTTCCCCGGCCACGGATAGTCGCAAAGCGCGCGCATTGCTTCCGGTGTGAACTTTCGCAACGGCTGACCATTTCTCTCCGACTTCACACGCAGGAAGTGCTCGACTAACAACCGCACGTCGTCACCACGTGTGCAGAGCTCTGGCACGTGCAACGGCAGAACTCGGAGCCTGTAATAAAGGTCAGGACGGAAACGACCTTCCGCGACAGCCTGGGCGAGATCGCAGTTGGTCGCCGAGATGATGCGAACGTCGATCGCGATGTTGGCGCGTGCTCCGATTCGCCGCACGGTGCGTTCCTGCAAGACGCGCAAGAGCTTCGCCTGCGCCGACAGATTCAACGCGTCAACTTCGTCGAGAAAGAGTGTGCCGCCCGAAGCTTTTTCGAAGAGGCCACTGCGGTTCTCGTGCGCGCCGGTAAACGTGCCGCGCTGGTGACCGAAGAGTTCGGCTTCGATAAGCGTCTCGGGAATAGCGGAACAGTTGAGATCTACAAAGGCGTGATCGCGCCGCGGGCTCTGATCGTGGATTGCACGGGCGGCAAGTTCTTTGCCGGTTCCGGTCGCGCCGGTAATCAGTACTGAAGCGTCAGTGGGGGCCACACGTTCGATTACGGAAAAGAGTTTTCTCATCACCGGCGACTGGCCGATGAGAGTGGGAGATTTGGAACTACCTACCCTGGGGTTTTCCTTATGCTCGTTTGCTATCGCGGTGGACCGTGCGTGGCTGGTCGCGTGGTTGGTGGACCATCCATCGATAGCAGTTGGAGTTGCTAGGGGCATTAATTAACTAACTCCTTACTGGGTAAAATCCTCACTCAATCGCGGTTGAAGAAGGCGACTCCAACTTGGATAAAACGGGGAGTACTCCTTACGATTGGAATAACAAAACGTCGAAACGTCTTGATGTTCCGAATCCTTAGCCAACGTCTCAAACACCAAACCCTGTGTTCTGCGCGTTAGTTACACTCGTTGGCCCAAGGGGGCGACGGAGCAATACTGGTTTTTAGTAATAATTGAGAAACTGTCCGAGACCTTAGCGGTTTTGAGTAAAGCTAGATATTGCTAACTCAAACAATTCCTTCGTAGCCCAACTTTTAAGACACTTGGATCCGAAGCGCTGCTCGCAAGTAAAGGGCCATCGCTGCAGATCGTCATTTTCTTCACAATTTCCTCTGGAATGTGTTTCAAAGAGTTCCTTGTCATTAGTATGTTGTCCAGCATCTGGACGCGGTTTCTAGAATTTGGAACGCTGATCGAACGGATCGGGTAACGGATCGGTGATCAGTGTTCCTGCTATGTGGACTGGAACGCCCCACGCATTATTCCTTTAATTCAGGTGCTGAGAAAAATGAGGGCACACTATGCGGTCAGTTAAGCCCGGAGTCTGCGCGTTGTCGAACATAGAAGATTTACTTTGCTTTTGAGTAAAAACATGCTGGCTATCAGGCTCTACATTTCCGCGCTGACACTCGTCTTTCTCTTTCTCGTGATCACGTATCGAGGTCTCGGGATCCTCGAAGCTGTGGTGATAACGTGCGCGATCATCTATTTGATTCTTGACGTTAGAACGGATCTGCAAATGCTGAGAGCAGAATTCCGTTTATTGCAGGCCCTCGAGCAACACATCTCCAAACTGCTGAGTTGAAAACCATGCTCGTCCTTATCATTTACGCCACACTGAGCTTTTTCGCCACACTCGTACTGCATGAGTTGGGGCATTACTTCGCTGCGCGTATATGTGCTGTTCCGGTCAAGCAGTTGGGGCTTGGCTCGGGCCCAAAGCTTTTTGGTTTTCGCGTCGGCAAAGTTGATTGCCAGATACGACTGCTTCCAGTGAGCGCGTACGTGCAGATGGATATGAGCGCATTGCAACGTCGACCGCTCATCCAGCAGTTGTTTGTGCTTGGAGCCGGAATTGGAGTGAACCTTGTGCTCTGCTTTTTGACGTGGGGCTCACTGTTTAGCGTATTCAATCTCGCGCTCGCCCTTGGAAACTTGATACCCGTGTACCAACTCGACGGCTGGAAAAGCGGCATGGTGATTTGCCGGCGAGTGTTTGGACGACCGAGTCCGTTGGTTGAGTGGATCCTGACAATCGGTGGTGGCGCGATCGGGTTGTCAGTACTGGCGCGGGCCATTCTTCTCAATGTGTAATCGACATGAGCACACCGTATTGGGGAAACATCGATAGTCGACGCCTCGCACGTGCTTACGTGGCGCTCGCCTTCGCACAGGACGTGGCAAAAGGCTACGCCAGGGATCACGCGTCGCTGCATCCGCTGCTATCCGCGCTCGATATGTCTGCGAAGTTGATTGAGGAGATTCTTGAGGACGTCTTGCCGGAAGAGGAAGAAGTTTCTGCCACGGATGACACGGATTACATAGAGTTGACTATGTAATCCGTGTTCATCTGTGAAATCCGTGGCTTACATGCCCATGCCGCTCATGCCGCCCATACCACCTGGCATTGCGGGGCTGCCCTTGTCGTCCTCGGGGATTTCCGAGACCATCGCTTCGGTCGTCAGCATCAATCCTGCAATTGAAGCCGCGTTCTGAAGCGCTGTGCGAGTGACCTTCGCCGGGTCGATGACGCCAGCCTTTACCAGATCCTCGAACGTCTCAGTCGCCGCGTTGAAGCCGATGTTCTCGCTCTTCTCGGAACGAACACGCTCGACAATAACCGCGCCTTCCTTACCAGCGTTCTGCACGATCTGGCGCAGCGGCTCTTCCAACGCACGACGAACGATGTTGACGCCGATCTGCTCGTCAGGATCGCCTTCGCCGTCGGCATTGGCTTGCCATTTCTCAAGCGCCTTCGCCGCTCTCACTAACGCGACGCCGCCGCCGGGAACGATTCCTTCCTCGACAGCCGCGCGAGTCGCGTGCATCGCATCCTCAACACGAGCCTTCTTCTCTTTCATCTCGGTCTCGGTTGCGGCACCGACTTTGATCACTGCCACACCGCCGACGAGCTTCGCGAGACGCTCCTGAAGTTTCTCGCGATCGTAGTCGGAAGTCGTATCTTCCATCTGTGCGCGCAGAGTCTTGACGCGACCTTCGAGGTCTGACTGTTTGCCGACGCCTTCAACGATTGTGGTGTTGTCTTTGTCGATCGTGATCTTCTTGGCGCGGCCGAGATCTTCGAGCTTGACGTTCTCGAGTTTGATACCGAGATCTTCACTGATGACTTTGCCACCGGTGAGAATCGCGATGTCTTCGAGCATTGCCTTGCGACGATCGCCGAATCCGGGAGCCTTAACGGCAGCGATGTTCAAGGTGCCGCGGAGCTTGTTAACAACGAGTGTTGCAAGCGCTTCACCTTCGACGTCTTCGGCGATGATGAGCATCGGCTTGCCGAGCTTCGCAACCTGTTCGAGCAAAGGCAGCAGATCTTTCATCGAGCTGATCTTCTTCTCGTTGATGAGGATCAGCGGATTGTCGAGCACTGCTTCCATGCGCTCCGGATCCGTAACGAAGTACGGGCTCAGGTAACCGCGGTCAAACTGCATTCCCTCGACAACCTCGAGCGAAGTATCCATCGTGCGTGACTCTTCAACCGTGATCACGCCGTCTTTGCCGACCTTGTTCATGGCTTCGGCAATGATGTTGCCGATGGTGTAGTCGCCGTTCGCCGAAACTGTTCCGACCTGCGCGATCGCATCACCCTTAACGGGCTTCGAAAGCTTCTGGATCGCCTCGGTGGCCTTCTCGACAGCCTTGTCGATGCCACGCTTGAGCGCCATCGGGTTCGCACCCGCGGCAACAGTCTTCACGCCTTCGCGGAAGATCGCCTGTGCCAGCACGGTCGCGGTGGTGGTGCCGTCACCGGCAACGTCTGAAGTCTTGGAAGCGACTTCGCGCACCATCTGAGCGCCCATGTTTTCGAGCGAGTCTTTCAACTCAATCTCTTTTGCTACAGTGACGCCGTCTTTCGTGATCGTGGGGGAACCGTACTTCTTGTCGATTACAACGTTGCGGCCCTTGGGACCGAGGGTGATCTTCACTGCGT
>Ga0070669_100004399_pt1 | contig 10171 bp, 7 predicted proteins | sample KBSS53metaG_FD_64680 | JGI IMG/M metagenome (GOLD analysis project Ga0070669, IMG submission 64680) | Switchgrass rhizosphere microbial communities from Kellogg Biological Station, Michigan, USA - KBS S5-3 metaG | ecosystem: Host-associated > Plants > Roots > Rhizosphere > Soil ... | reverse complement strand
CCCTGGGCGCGGAGGATCGCGGCGTCCTTCTCGCCCTCCGCGCGCCGCACCTGGGCTTCGCGCACGCCCTCGGATTCGAGGATCGCGGCGCGCTTGGTCGCCTCGGCATTCGTCACGGCGGCGCGACGCTCGCGCTCGGCGCGCATCTGCAGCTCCATCGACTGCTGGATGTCGCGCGGCGGCTCGATCGCCTGAAGCTCGACGCGGGTGAGATCGACGCCCCAGCCGATCGCCGCCTCCTCGATCACCTCGCGCATCCGCGTGTTGATCGCGTCGCGGCTCGCCAGCGTGGCGTCGAGCTCCATCTCACCGACGATGTTGCGCAGCGTCGTGCGCGTCAGCGTCTCGAGCGCGTACGGCAGGTTCTGCACGGCGTAGGTCGCCTTCTGCGGATCGGCCACGCGGTAGTACAGCACCGCGTCGATGTCGATCGTCACGTTGTCCTTCGTGATGACCGGCTGACTTGGGAAGTTGAGCACCTGCTCGCGCAGGTCGATCCGCGTCGTCGATCCGGCGGTGATCTTCTTCTGGCCGCCGACGGCGACCTCGAAGTAGCGGACGTCGATCGACCGCGGGCGCTCGAACCAGGGGATGAGGACGTTGAGCCCCGAGCGCGCGACGCGGTGGAAGCGGCCGAGGCGCTCGATGACCATCACCTCGGCCTGGCCGACGATCTTGAACGACGCCGTGGCGAAGGCGGCGAGGATCGCCAACACGATGAGGACCGCGATCCACATAACGGCTCCTTGAAGGTCGGCTGATGTTACCGCCGGGGCAGAGGGCCGGCAACGCCGCGCCGAGCCCGGTACGTCGCTACCTTCTGGTCGTGCACACCGAACGGGTGTCGACCTTCGAGCTGTTCTTCGATCTCGTGTTCGTCTTCACGATCACGCAGCTCACGAGCGCGCTCCACGCCGACTCGAGCGCGGCGGGCGTGCTGCGGGTGCTGCTCATGCTCGCGGTGATCTGGTGGATGTACGGCGGGTATGCCTGGCTCACCAACGCCGTGTCGGCCGAGATCGGGAGATCCCGACTCGCGCTGCTCGTCGGGATGATCGGATTCCTCATCGTGTCGCTGTCCATCCCGACCGCCTTCACGACCGGCGGCGTCCTGTTCGGACTCGGATATCTGCTCGTCGTGGTCGTGCATGCGACGCTCTTTGGCCAGGCGGGGGAGGGCGCCATCCGCGGCATGCGCGTCGTCGCGCCGCGCAACGTCGTGGCGGCGCTGGTGCTCACGCTCGCGGGTGTGCTCGCGCCGCGCACGGGAGCGGTCGTCGAGGTGGTGCTGTGGGTCGCGGCCGTGCTCGTTCTCTGGCTGCCACAGCGCAGGTCGACCGAGCGCGGTTTCGAGATCCGGCCCGCGCACTTCGTCGAGCGGCACGGACTGGTCATCATCATCGCGCTCGGCGAGTCGGTGATCGCGGTCGCCACGGGCACGAGCACGCATCCGCTGAGCGTTGGCCGCGTCGGCATCGCGACGCTCGGTGTCCTGCTCTCGGTCGGACTCTGGTGGGTGTACTTCGACCGCGACGACAGCGCGGCCGTCGTCGCGCTGGAGCGGACGCCCGCGGAGGAGCGGCCGTTGAAGGTGAAGGTGGGCTACGGCTACTGGCACTACGTGCTGCTGCTCGGGATCATCGCGGCCGCCGCGGGGATGAAGGACGCCGTGAGTGCGCCGTTCCATCACCTGCACTTCCCGGCATCGATCGCGCTGGCTGCCGGCGTGGCGCTGTACCTCGGCGGTCACGCCGGCTTCCGGCGCACCATCTTCGCGGAGCGATGGTCGGCGCGGCTGCTCTGGAGCGCGCTCGCCGCGCTCGCCACGGTGCCGCTCGGGGTGCACGGCACCGCGGCCATCCAGCTCGCGGCGCTCGTGGCGGTGCTCAGCGCGACAGTGCTCCGAGGGTCATCGACGTCACGCGCATGAACGCGTCGGCCGGATTCACCGGATCGACGATCTTGCGGTGCAGTGCCAGCCGCCGGCGGCGACGCGCGGGAGTCGGACGGTCGGGGAAGACGAGGCTCGCCGCATAGGTGAGCGCACCGTCGAGCAGGATGCGTCCCGCGCGGGATTCCCGCGCCCGTTCGTGGAGCACGGCGTAGGAGGCGCCGAGCACGCCCGCGTAGGCGAGCTGCGTGGCCAGGCCCGTGGCGATGCGGCCCCCTCCGTCACCGACGCGCACGCCGACACGCGAGAGCCCGCGCGCCGCGAGGTCGTCCCAGGCCGAGCGATGGCGCGCACCGCCCGCGATCCGGGTGAGCACCTCGCGCTCGACGAGGCTGATCGCCAATCCGCCCACCACGCCGGCGGCGCCGCCGCGCAGCGCGGTCTCGAGCAGCGAGCGCTGCCGCCTACTCCGCTTCGCCATGTCGTCACTCCGTGCGAGAACCGCGGTGGTTCCTTGCAGGAGGCGTGCGCGGACGCGCGCTGCATCCGCAGGGCACTGCTCCGCCTCCCGAACACTTCGACCGGCGGGTAGGTTTCTCGTCCAGGTGGCTTCTCCGTCCGGACGAGGTCGTCCGAGCGGGGAGGCCCGATGAGCAGCACGGCGGAGGACACGACGACGTCGATCTCCAGCGTGATGGCGCCGAGCGGCGTCGCTTCCGATCCATTGTTCGATGGTCCGGGAGAGATGCGCGCGCTCTGTCGCGCCTTCGATTGGTCGTCGACGCCGCTCGGCCCCTCGACCTCCTGGCCGCAGAGTCTGCGCACCACCACCGGAATGCTGCTCGCATCCCGGAACCCGATGTTCCTGTGGTGGGGGCCGGAGCTGATCCAGATCTACAACGACGCGTATCGCCCCAGCTTCGGCGCCGAGGGCCGGCACCCGCGCGCGCTCGGCATGCCCGGACGCGAGTGCTGGACCGACATCTGGGAGGTCATCGGCCCGCAGATCGAGCAGGTGATGACCACCGGCGAGGCGACCTGGCACGAGGATCAGTATCTCCCCATCGAGCGCAACGGCCGCCTCGAGGACGTGTGGTGGACGTACAGCTACAGCCCGGTGCGCGACGAGGACGGGCAGATCGCGGCCACGCTCGTCGTGTGCCAGGAGACGACGAAGCGCGTCATCAGCCAGCGCGAGCGCGACCAGCTCCTCGAGGAACGTCGTCAGGCGGAGCTGTCGCTGCGCGAGAGTGAGGCGCGACTCCGCGCCATCTACGACGGCACCTACGAGTACATCGGCCTTCTCGCGCCCGACGGCACGCTGCTGGACACCAATCGTGCATCGCTGGAGTTCGGTGACATCCCGCGCGACGAAGTGATCGGCCGGCCGTTCCCCGACACGCCGTGGTTCAGCAACACGCCTCGCGCCGCCGAGGCGATTCGCGACGCGGTCAGACGCGCCGCTGCCGGGGAGTTCGTGCGGTTCGAGACGGACATCCACGCGCCGTCCGGCGAGTGCCGCACCTTCGACCTCTCGATGTACCCGGTGCGCGACGAGAAGGGCGACGTCGTGCTCATCGTGCCCGAGGGACGCGACGTCACCGAGCGACACCGCGCCGAGGTCGCCCTGCGCGAGAGCGAGACGCGCTATCGTGCGCTGTTCGAGTCGCTCGACGCGGGCCTGTGCGTCGTGGAGATGATCTTCGACGAGCGCAACGAGCCGGTCGACTGCCGGTTCATCGAGGTGAACCCGGCATTCATGCGTCAGACGGGCCTCGCCGATCCATCCGGCAAGCTGCGCAGCGAGCTCGGTCGCGGATGGGACGAGTACTGGATGCAGACGTACGGGAACGTCGCGCTCACCGGAGAGCCGATCCGGGTCGAGGCGCCGACGACGGTGAACGGACGCTGGTACGACGTCTACGCCTTCCGCATCGGTCAGCCCGCGGATCGGCGCGTCGCGGTGCTGTTCAACGACGTGACGGCGGCGCGCACGGCGAACGCCGAGCGCGAGCGCCTGCTGCGGGCGCTCGAGGTGGAGCGCTCACGGCTCGAGTACGTATTCAAGCAGGCACCCGCCTTCCTCGCCGTCCTGCGCGGATCCGAGCACGTGTTCGCCCTCGCCAACGACGCGTACTTCAGGCTGGTCGGGAAGCGCGAGCTGATCGGCAGGCCGCTGCTCGAGGCGCTTCCTGAGCTGGCGGAGCAGGGCTTCAAGGACCTGCTCGACCAGGTCCTCGCCACCGGCACGCCGTACGTGGGCCGCGAGGTGTCGGTGCGCATCTCGCGCACGCCGGGCGCCGAGCCCGAGGAACGATTCCTGGATTTCGTCTATCTCCCTCTGGTGGAGGGAGACGACGAGCGGGTCGGCGTCATCGCGCACGGCACCGACGTCACCGAGCAGGTGCTGGCGCGGCGCGAGGTCGAGCGACTGTTCGATCTCGAGCAGCATGCGCGCACCGTGGTCGAGGAGGCGTACCGGCTCGCCGAAGCCGCCAACCGCGCCAAGAGCCAGTTCCTCGCCGTGATGTCGCACGAGCTGCGCACGCCGCTCAACGCGATCGGTGGCTACGCCGAGCTGCTCGAGATGGGGATCCGCGGTCCGATCACGGCGGAGCAGCGCGAGGATCTGACGCGCATCCAGTCGAGCCAGCGCCACCTGCTCGGCCTCATCAACGAGGTGCTCAACTACGCGAAGCTCGAGACGGGGACGGTGTCGTACGACATCTGCGACGTCGTGGTACGCGAGTCGCTCGTCGCCGCCGAATCGCTCGTCGCGCCCCAGGCGCGCGCGAAGGGGATCACCCTGGCAACGTCGGAATGCCCGCCGGACGTGATCGCGCTGGCCGATCCGGAGAAGCTGCGTCAGATCCTCGTGAACCTGCTCTCCAACGCGGTGAAGTTCACCGACTCGGGTGGCCGAGTCGGGATGTCGTGCTCGACGGACGACCGGCACGTGCGAATCCACATCAGCGACACGGGGATCGGCATTCCGGCCGACAAGCTGCACGTGATCTTCGATCCGTTCGTGCAGGTGCGCGGCGATCTCGCGCGCCGGCACGAGGGCACGGGACTGGGGCTCGCGATCAGTCGCGATCTCGCGCGCGCGATGGGCGGCGACCTGACGGTCCAGAGTGCGCTGCGCGAGGGAAGCACGTTCACCCTCGCACTTCCACGCGCGACGTCGGCCTCGGCTTAGCGCACCCGCCGTTCGGCGGCGAAGGTGCGGAACAGGTACACGAGCGCCGGCAGGAGGATCACCGCCCCCGCCGCCAGCGCACCGACCAGCAGCTCGAGCGTGGCGCGCGGCGCGGCTGCGTTGCGGATGGTGAGCGTCGGCGGCAGCACGAACGGAGCCTGCACCAGCACCCAGCCCCACAGGATCAGTGACACCTGCGCCGCGGCGGCGACGCGGGCGAATCGCCAGCGTCGCTCGTAGAGCGCCCAGATCGCGGCGAGCGCGGAGGCCGCGATCGCGAGCTGCAGCACGAGCGCGCCCCCAGCCGTGAGACCGCCCACGACGTGGGGCGTCGTCATTCCGGCGACGCCGAGCGCACCGAACGCCGCGACGAACATCGCCGCCGCCGACCACAGCGCGCGACGCCGGAAGGCGTCGCGCAGCGCGGGCTCCCGCACGCCGAGGTACACCGCGGCGAGGAAGGCGAACATCGCCAGTGCCAGCACGCCCAGCGCGAGCGGGAAGGGCGCGAGCCAGGGGCTGACGTACACGGACACGTAAGACGGCGCCACGGCACCGGGCGAGGTCGGCACCCGTGCCGCCGCGGCGCCGGCCTCGCCCGAGACGATCGCCCCGACGATCATGCCGAGCACCAGCGGCGTCACGACGCTCGCGACGGCGAAGACGCGACCCCAGCGCCGCTGGCTCGCGTCGTCGTGCGCGCCGTAACTGCGGAACACGAACGAGGATCCGCGCGCGACGATGCCGAGCAGCATCAGGGTGAGCGGGATGTGCAGGACGATGCCGAGCGCGGCGAACGCCGCGGGGAAGGCGGTGAACAGCATCACCACGACGAGGATCAGCCAGACGTGGTTCGCCTCCCAGATCGGCGCGATCTGCTCGGCGATCAACGCTCGCTGCGCTTCGCGGCCGGGGCCGCGCGCGAGCAGGTCCCACACGCCGCCGCCGAAGTCCGCGCCGCCCGTGAGCGCGTAGGCGTTGAGCGCGAGCACCATGATCGCCGCGACGACCTCGGGCAGACCCACGCCGACCGCGCTCATGCGGCGGAGCGCGCCGTCTCGCGCACGAGGGAGGCGATCAGCATGACGACGATCGCGCCCAGCCCGAGATAGAGCAGGATGAAAAGCAGCATCGGGACCACGAGCCCCGGCATCGGCGTGACGGCGGCGGACGTGCGCATCAGCCCCTGCACGACCCACGGCTGGCGGCCGACTTCGGTGACGATCCACCCGGCCTCGGTCGCGAGGAAGCCGAACGGCGCGACGAGCACGAGCGCCCGCAGCAGCATCCGGTGCTCGTGCATGTCGCGCCGGCGCCACGCGCTCCAGACGGTCCAGATGGCCACGAGCGCGAGCGCGCTTCCGAGTCCCACCATCGCCTGGAAGGCGAGGTGCACCACGGCCACCGGTGGACGGTCGGCCGGCGCGACGGAGCGAAGCCCCTTCACCTCGGCGGACGGATCGTGGAACGCGAGCAGCGAGAGCCCGTACGGGATCTCCAGCGCCCAGCGCGTCTCCTCGCGCACCGCGTCGGGCAATCCGCCGATGCGGAGCGGCGCGCCGCGCTCCGTCGCCCACTGTCCTTCCAGCGCGGCGAGCTTCACCGGCTGCGTCGTCGCGACGACGCGCGCGCTCACGTCGCCGGAGAGCGGCTGCAGCACCGCCGCCGGCGCGCCGACGAGCAGCGCGATCGTGAGCGCGCGCCGGTGGAAGTCGCGCGCCGCGCCGCGCAGCAGCATGAGTGCGTGCACGCCGGCGACCGCCATGCCGGTGGCGGCATACGCGGCGAGCAGCATGTGCAGGGCCTGCTGGAACGCCGCCGGGCTCCGCATCGCGGTCACGGGATCGATCGTGGCGAAGCCGCCGGATGGGTCGAGCGTGAACCCGGTGGGGGTATTCATCCAGGCGTTCACCATCACCACGAACACCGCCGATGCGGCACCGCTCACCGCCACGACCACGCCGGCAGCGAGATGGGCGCGTGCACCGACGCGCTCCCAGCCGTAGAGGTAGATCCCGAGGAAGATCGCCTCGAGAAAGAACGCGAACCCCTCGAGCGAGAACGGCATCCCGATGAGCGGCCCGGCGTACCGCATGAAGCCCGGCCAGAGCAGCCCCAGTTCGAACGAGAGCACCGTGCCCGAGACCGCACCGACGGCGAACAGCACGGCCGTCCCCTTGGACCATCGGCGCGCGAGATCGAGATACGCCCGTTCTCCCGTGCGACGCCACCGCCACTCGGCGAGCACCATCATCAGCGGCATCGCGATCCCGATCTCGGCGAAGACGATGTGGAAGCCGAGCGAGATCGCCATCTGCGTACGCGCCGCCAGCAGGTCGGTCACGTCAGCGCGTCTCGTCGTCGACGCGAACCGCGACGAGCCGTGCGCCGGTGAGCGTCGTGTTCGGGCGCCGGCGACCCTCGTCGTCGTGTGCCTCGAACTGGCCATTCGCGACGTAGACGAAGCGACCGATGACCATCGTCCCGATCGTCGGCTCCGGCGCCAGCGCCGGCTGCTGATCGAGCACGCGCACCGCCACGATGCTGTCCCCCGCGGCGTCGAGCGCGAAGCGGACGATGCGCGCCGGTGCGACGCCGTTCTGCACGGCGACGATCGCGCCGCGATACAGCACGATGCCGTCGCAGCCGAGCGACGTCGACCCCGGCGCGTCGGGAAGCCGGATCGCCGAGCCATCGCTGACGCGTACGCGCAGCAGGCCGTGCGAGTAGTCGGCGACGTACACGAAGCGGCCGTCCTGCGTCGGGGCCATCCCCTGCAGGCTCCGGAAGAGCGGATGACGGAAGCGGTCGAGCGTGTCCGCGCCGGGACGCAGCCGGTACAGCACCGGCTCGTTCGAGTCGGTGAACCACACCTCGCCGCCCGGCCCCACGGCGGCGTCGCCGAGCACGTGGCCACCGGGGACGACGGGAAGATCCCAGCGCCGCTCGATGCGGCCCGTGCGCGCATCGATGCGGAGCAGCGCCGCGATCGCGCTGTCGCCGGGCGCGTATCCCTCCATGTACTTCATGCCGGACGTCGTCGCCCATATGAGGCGGCGCGCCGCATCGACGCGGACGCCGAGCACCGCGCCGATGCCGTTCGTTCCGGCGGGCCAGAGATCGCGCGTGTCGCCGTCGCGCGAAACACGTGCGACCGTGCGACGCCGGATGCTCGCGACGTAGAAGTCGCCCGTGCGCGAATCGTAGTCGACACCTTCGGGCCAGAGCGTGCTGTCACGCGTCTGCCGGAACACCGCGCCGCGCACGACCGGCGCGCGATTGCGGTCATGGACCGCGCGAATGGCGTCGAAGTTCGGCGCGCCACGAAGCGCGGCGATCGCCGAATCGGTTTCCAGATCGCGGCCGAGACCGAGTGCGGCGTACGCCTCGAGCGCGGCGAGGGCGCCGGCGGTGTCGCCGGCTCGCGCGTCGAGGACGGCGCGCGCCCAGTGATACGCCGACTGCGTCGGCCACGCCGTCGCCGCGCGGAGCGCTTCGGCGCGCGCCGTCGCCAGATCGCCGGCGCGGCGCGCCGCGGTCATGCGCCCCCATGCCGCCCGAGCGGCGGCGGCGGAATCGACCACTGGATGCTCCGGCGCCTGGGCGTCGAGCCGCAGCGGGAGAAACGCCAGCAGCAACGACAGCAGGCGGAGCGGTCGAGTCATGCGGAGATGCTAGAGCGGCGTGCGAGCGAAGGCTAGTCGGGGGGATGCCCACTCGTCTCGACATGTCGCTCCTCCGTCGAAGTCCCCGGCCGAGCCGCCCCTGTCGGGCGTGCGAGCGTCGTGCCAGCTTCGGGCGACCGGTCGCGTCGTTCGAGGTGACGCGGGTTCCGTGGCCCCGGTCAATCATCGACCGCCATCCGGAGACACCCATGCGCCGACGTCCCCTCGCCGCTCTGTCTGCCGTCGTCCTCCTCGCCGGCTCCGCGTCGGCGCAGGCCCCGGGGAAGTTTCCGCCCGATTCCCTCGTCAACACGAAGGTCATCCCGCACAAGACTCCGGTCACGGAGGTGCTCGGGATCATGCGGAACTTCGCGTCCGACCTCGGCGTGCGCTGCACGCACTGTCACGTCGGGAAGGAGGGCGCGCCGATCGCGAGCTTCGACTTCGCGAGCGACGAGAAGCGCACGAAGCAGGTCGCGCGGCAGATGATGCTCATGCTGGCCGAAGTGAACCGGCGCGTCGACACGCTTCCGGGCCGGCAGTCGCCCGGGCTCATGGCGACGTGCGGAACGTGCCACCGCGGTGTGAACCGTCCGGTGCCGCTGTACACGCTGGTTGGCGACGTGGCGGCTGCGGCCGGCGCCGACTCGGCGATCAAGACCTATCACGCGCTGCGCGACCGGTACTACGGCCGCGACTCGTACGACTTCGGCGAGCCGTCGCTCAACACGGCCGCGTTCCGGCTCGCGCGCGCCGGCAAGTTCGACGAGGCGCTCGCGCTGCTGAAGCTGAACGAGGAATACTTCCCGAAGTCGTCGGGACTGTACGTGTTCCGGGGAAACGTGCTGCTGATGCGGGCCGATACGAACGGTGCCGCCGCGGCGTTCCAGGAAGCGGTGCGGCGCGATTCGACGAACAACGAGGCGCGCGGTCGGCTCCGCGCGATCGGGCGGCAGCCCTGACGGCGTTCGGGCGAGAGCGGCACCGCCGCCCTCGCTTGACGGTGAACAATCTTAGTACTAAGATACTTCCTATACAGCGCGCACGCCGTATGCGCTGGAACGGCCGGCCCGATCGAGGAGTTCGACCCCTTGAAACACGGTGTCCGATCCCTTGATCCGAGGAGTCTGACCCGTTGATCCGAGGTGTCTGACCCCTTGAACGAGGGAGGAAGCATCGTTCCGCAGCGGCGGCGCGCTCACACGAGAGAACCCATATGAGCATCGAGCTGAAGGGAATTCATCATCTGACGGCCGTCTCGGCGAAGATCCGGGACAACCATCATTTCTATACGGGCACGATGGGGATGCGCCTCGTCAAGCGTTCGGTCAACCAGGACGACGTGAGCGCGTACCACCTGTTCTATGCCGACGCGAAGGGCACGCCGGGCACCGACCTCACCTTCTTCGACTGGCC
>Ga0070669_100004395_pt1 | contig 10176 bp, 6 predicted proteins | sample KBSS53metaG_FD_64680 | JGI IMG/M metagenome (GOLD analysis project Ga0070669, IMG submission 64680) | Switchgrass rhizosphere microbial communities from Kellogg Biological Station, Michigan, USA - KBS S5-3 metaG | ecosystem: Host-associated > Plants > Roots > Rhizosphere > Soil ... | reverse complement strand
CGACAGCTGCAGCATGGCGATCTCGCCTCCCTCCACCGGCGCCTCAAGCGCGCGCTCGGACGCGTCCGCGCGCACGTCGAAGACGCGCGGCGTTGAGCCGCCGTACAACCGGGCGCCTGTGCGCAGGCCGTCGACCGCGTCGCCGCCGGTGGCGATCCACGGCTCGCCGCAGGCAGCCCAGACGCCATGCAGCTTGTCGAGCGCGGCGGAGCGACGATCCCACGTCTGCGGCGGTGCCAGCGTCATCGGTCGCGCGCCGGCGCACAGGCATCCCCAGAGCGCACGGAAGTAATCGCTCAGCTGCGGACACACCACAAGCACGACGTCGCCGGGCCTGATGCCGGCGTCGATCAGGCCGCGGGCGACGCGCAACGCGGCTCCGAGCAGGGCCGGATAGGAGTCGGCGGTGGCAGCGTCGTCGGCGTCGTATGCGATCACGCCGTGCGTCGGATGAGCGCGCGCCGCGGCGACGAGGGCGTCCGGCAGCGACCTTGGGAGCTCCGGCGGGAGGACGAGCGGCGGGCCCGTCGCCTGTGCCAGCACCTCGCTGCGCCCCTGCTCCGCGCGGGACGGGCTCGGCGCGGATCGCGAGCCGGAGGTGCTCGCGCCGCTCGCTGAGGCGGGCTCGATCCGTACCGCGAGATCCGGCATCCCGAACGTCAGCTGCAGCTCGTCTCCCCAGCGCCGCAGGAGCCGCTCGTCAACCGCCGGAAGGTCGGCGAGCGGGCCGAGCTCGACGCTTCCGGATGGGGTCTGCGGGAGGCGGCTCACGAGGACCGGAAAGACGCGGATGCCGACGTCGGCACCGCGCGCGGAGAGCTGCCGGCGCAGCGTCGGCAGGTCCGCTCCGGAACGCGGGACGGCGAACGCCGTCGCACGCGTGTCATCGCCTGGCAGCTGCCGCACGACCAGCTCGGCGATGTCGCGCTCTTCGAGCAGCGCTCGCTCAAGCCGCGCGCCGTCCGCGAGCGGCCTCGCCGGTGGCGATTCTCCCCGCATCCCGTTCCAGTATCGCCACGCGCTCGCGCGAGACCAAGCGCGCCAACTCCCGTCGTCGGGAGATCCAGCGGGGCTCGGCGTGCCCGTGCTTGGCGATTTGCGCCGCCAGCTGCTTCCGTGGGCGCATGCGTGTCTTCGAGACCGTTCCCGCGCTGCTGCGCGGGCAGGCGGCCGCCTCGCCGGACGCACCGGCGCTGGTGGACGACGCCGGGGAGCTGTCGTTCGCCGAGCTGGCGGCGGCCGTCGCAGGCGTCGCGGAGCGACTGCGCGCAGCCGGCATCGGCCCGCGCACGATGGTCGCCCTCGCAGCACGACGGTCGACCCGTGCGCTCGTCGCGATGCTCGCCGTGCTCGAGGCGGACGCGATCTGCGTACCACTTGATCCGGCCTATCCCGCGGAGCGTCTGCGCTTCATGCTCGCGGATAGTCAGGCGGCTGTGGTCTTGTGCGACGAGCCGGTGGACGGGACGTGGGAGGGGACACCGGCGCTCATGCTCGACGGACGGGGCGAAATCCGCGGCGGGTGGAACGCGCCGACCCCACGCGCGCTCGACGCCGACATCGCCTGGGTGTACTACACCTCAGGCTCGACCGGGCGACCGAAGGGCGTGCTGATCCCGCATGCGATGGCGATCGCGCGGGCCCTGCGCGAGCCGATCGCATGGCACCCGGGGGAACGCTGCTGCGTGAAGAGCTCGCTCAGCTTCATGGACTCCGTGTGGGAGCTGCTCGGTCCGCTCCTGAACGGCTGCTCGACGGTCGTCGCGGACGACGAGATGGCGCGCGATCCCCGGCTGCTGAGCCGCGCGATCGAGCGCCACGGAGTGACGCGCATCCTGACGGTTCCGTCGCTGCTCGCTTCGCTGCTTTCGCTCCCGCCCGAGGACCGTGCTCGGCTTCGCCACATCCGCTGGTGGATCGCGAGCGGGGAGGTGCTTCCGCCGCCGCTGGCGGAGCAGTTCTATGCCGTCGTTCCCACCGCGACGCTCGTGAACGTGTACGGCGCGACCGAGTGCTGGGATGCTTGCTGGCACGCCGTGCCGCGCGAGACGCGCGCGGACGAGGCGATCCCGATCGGAAGCCATCTGCTCGCCGACGTGCGGCTCCGCCTGCTGGGGGAGGATCTGGAGACTGTGGCGCACGGCACGCCCGGCGAGCTCGTCGTCAGTGGCCCCTGCGTGGCCCGGGGGTATCTCGACCGGCCAGAGCTGACGGCGGAGCGGTTCGTTTCGTTGGCCCACCTGGGCGAGGACGCGCACCCGGCGTACCGCACGGGTGATTTCGCGCTCAAGCGCCCGGATGGCACGATCCAACTGCTGGGGCGGCGTGACCGCCAGGTGAAGCTCCACGGCTACCGCATCGAGCTTGAGGAGGTGGAGCGTGCGGTGCATGCGGCCCCTGGCGTTGCGGAGGCGGCCGTCGTAGCGACGCGCGACGCGAGTGGCAGGGTCGACGGGCTGACGGCCTTTGTCGTTCCGGCGCCCGGCCAGGCGCTCGACGCCGAGGCGTTGAAGCGCGCACTTGCCGAGCGACTCCCCGACTATTGCGTCCCGCGCGCGTGGGCACAGCTCGCGTCGCTGCCCCTGTCCCCAAACGGGAAGCCCGATCGGGACGCGCTGGTGGCGCTCGCTGCACGCCGGCCGACGGCGCTCGAGGCAGCGGACGCAGCGAGCCAGCATGTGGCGCCGCGCAGCGAGCACGAGCGCACGCTCGCGGAGATCTGGCAGGAGCTGCTCGGTCGTGAGCGGATCGGCGTGACCGACAACTTCTTCTCGCTGGGCGGTACCTCCCTGTTGGCGGTGCAGGTCGTGATCAGGGTGCAGGAGCGCTTCGCGACCGAAATCCCCTTGCGTCGCTTCTACGAGGAGCCGACGATCGCCGCGCTGACCGACCTCATCCCAGCGTGAGCCTCGAGCAGCTGATCGAGCCACTGCGCCGGCTGCCCGCGGACAGCCGCACGTTCGACTGCGACGAGCGCTTCGCCGCGCTGCATTGCGGGCTCGACGCGGACACCCTGCGCGAGCTCGTCGCGAGCGGTCTGCCGAGCGTCTCCGCGGCAGACGGTCGTCGCTTCGAGTACGGCGACCTGCATTTCGTCGGTCTGCGCCTGCGTCGTGCGACGGCGTTCGAATGGACGGCGCAGAGATGGGCCGAGGGACTCGCCCGCTTCGCCGCCGCGCGGATCACCCGCGTCGAGGTCGCGTACGTCCCGCAACTGCGCAACGGGGACGGCCCGACCACGGGAACGGTCGTCCTGCCCGACGGCGAACGGCGGGACGCGCTCCTGCGCGAGGGCGAGCCGGCCGCGACGGTGCAGCTCGAGCTCCACGGCGAGACCCCGGCGCTGCCTCCGGCGGCGGCGCACATCGTCCAGGAGGTCACGCGCCGCATCGCCTTCTACTCGCTCCCGCCGGCGCTGCAGGGCGACGCGGCACTCGCTCGCAGGACCGGGCTCGCCGACTGCCGCACGGCCGCCTTCGTCATCGCCGAGGACTGGCGCGCGGCGGGCTTCGAGGCACGCGTCAGCCAGGGCTTCTTCGTCAGCGTCCCGTTCTCGATACTGCACTCCTGGGCAGAGCTGCGCTGCGGCACCACATGGGTGCCGGCCGACCCGCTGCTGGTCGGCGTCATGCGGGATTTCGGCGGCCTCGACGCCGACCTCTGGCCGGTCGATCGGTCCCCGGCGCCCGCGCTGAGCCGCATAGAGGCGCCGTTCGAGGAGGTGATCTCGTCTGCGCGCGGGCCCGTCCCGACGAGTCTGCTGACGGAGGTGATCGAGTGACATGCGGGCGGCGTCGTTGACGCGCCAATGCTCTCGTTGCGTGACTGACCCCGGTTCCCGGCGTACACTGGTGCCTGCCCGGCCAGGGGATCGCCGGGTGGGAATGAGCAAAGGGGGACATATGAGCTCGCATGTCAGCGCGCAGCTGTGCACGCTCGAGGCCGATCGGGCCACGAAGGTTGCCGCCGTCGCGGGAGCGCAGATGAAGCAGCAAAGCGGCACGTTGACCGGGACGTCGTGGACGCCGTCGCGAGAGCTCGACATGCGGGCATGGCTCGAGCACGGCCGCCGCTTCGGGATGGTCGGTCGCGGTGTCGCATGGTGGATCGGCGATTGGCTGATCTACGGCAATGCGCGCTACGGAGAGCGCTACGCCCGCGCCGCCCGCGCCACGGGCTACGACACGCAGAGCTTGATGAACATGGTGTACGTCGCATCGCGGTTTCCGGCCACCCGTCGGCGTGCGTCACTGTCATGGAGTCACCACGCTGAGCTGGCGGCATTGCCGCCGAACGAGCAGGACCGCTGGCTCGAGCTGGCGGAGCACGAGCGTATGTCCGTCCGCTCGCTGCGGGGGGAGTTGCAATCAGCGCGGCGCGCAGCAGGCACCATCGGGCAAGCGGCGAGGCAGTTAGGCTCGTCGCCGCAGGGCGTCTGTCCGACCTGCAGGCGTGCGATCGAGGGTTCCCCCGACGGCGCGCACGTCATCGCAGCTGAGCAATCACCGGCCGCGTCGTACCGCTAGCGCGCCATGCTGCGTTCGCGGCGAAGCAGCGACGACGTTGGGGCGCAGGTGACCGCGATCTGGTCGGAGGTACTCGGCGTCGACCCCGCCATCTGCGACGACTTCTTCGACGCGGGCGGAAGCTCGCTCGCTGCCGTCGAGATCGCGGCGCGCACCACGGGCGCGCTCGGCGTCGAGGTGTCCCCTGCCACGATCTTCGGCGTCCGCACGCTCGGCGCCTACGCGCAGGTCGTCCACGAAGCTCGCGGCGAGCGCGTCAGGACGGTCGCGCGCCGACGCGACCGCGAGGCGCTGACGCCATGGGAGGCCGAGGTCTGGGCACTGGGTCACTACGACCGCGGCATACAGCCGATCGGCTCCGAGGCGATCACGTTGGAGGGGCGGCTCGACATCTCGGCGCTCGAGTGGGCATTCACGCAGCTGGTGGATCGCCACGAGGTGCTCCGCACCGTCTACGTGTATAGGGATCACGCCCCGCGTGCGCGCATCCTTGCGGGCAGACCGGTACAGCTCACGGCGACTCCGGTTCCGCCGCGAGCGCTCGAGCAGACGCTGGAGCAGCTGGAGCGTCAGCCCTTGGATCTCGAAGTGGCGCCCCCGTGGCGCGTCAGCCTTCTGCGCGTGCGTCCGACGACGCACGTGCTGACCCTCGTGTTGCACGAGATCCTGGCCGACGGCGAGGGGTACGGCGTGCTGCTGCGCGACCTCTCGCGCCTGTACGAGGGCCGGCTGAGCGGGACGTCTCCGCCACGACCGGCGATGCAGTACCGCGACGCCGCGCATCTCCCGCGCACGGCGACCCGCGACGCGGGGCGGCGTCACTGGAGCGCGATCCTGAGGGATGGACGTCTCACGCTGCCGCTGCCGCCCGAGACCGGCGGCGTGCGGATCGCCACCGTAGCGGTTGCCCATGCCAGCATCCGGGTGTCCGACTCGCTCGACGCCGCCCTTGTCGCACTCGCGCGCGAGGTCGCTGTCACGCCGTTCATGGCGTACCTCGCGTCGTACCTCTTGCTGCTGCACCGATGGAGCGGCGAGTCGGTCGTCGCCGTCAAGACGGCCGCGGCCAACCGCGCGCTCCCGGAGCAGCAGGAGGTCGCGGGCGTCTTTTCCCGCCTCGTGCCGATCGAGGTCGACGTCGGCGCCTGCCACGGGTTCGGGGAGCTGCTCGAGCGCACGCGTACCACGGTGATCGATGCCTTCCGTTACGCCGACGAGTTGCCGGTCACAGAACCGATTCGTCGCGTGAGAGGGGTGCGCCAGCTGCACGGCGATCTGCCGTCCTTCCGCTTGCGTGACAGATCGGTCGAACACGGGCTGCAGTTTCCGGGCGTCGTTGCAAAGCCGCGCGCGAGAAATGCCTCGATCGCCAACCGCCTGCACATGGACGTCCGCCGACGGGAGGGCCGGCCTGCTGAGCTGGGGCTCACCAGCGACGCCGGCTGGAGCTCCGCGGACCTCAGACACACGCTCAATCACTGGCAGGAGCTGCTGACGGCCGCTGTGGCGCATCCCGACGCCTGGGAGGACCGCCGGCAGCGCGCGACAGCGAACGGCGGTCGGCCCCAGGACCCGCCGTCTGGCCCGGCAACGCTGCCGGAGCTTGTGGCGCGTCAGCTCGCGAGGGTGCCGGACGCTCCGGCGATCGAGGCAGACGGCGCCACCGTCACCTATGCGGCCTTGGACGAGCGTGCTGCCGCGATGGCAGCGCGCTTGCAGGCGGATGGCGTCGCGCGCGAGTCGGTGGTCGAGCTGCGGCATGCACCATCGCTGCAGCTGGTGATTGCGCTGCTCGCGGTCATGCGCCTCGAGGCAACGTCGCTCGTGCGCCCGACGCCATCCGCGAATCCGCTCGCCTTCGCGCCGCTCGACCCGGACGCGCCGGACGAGAGCGTCCTCGTCGCGACCGGGGCAGACGCGGGCGAGGGGATCTCCGCGGGTGGAGCCGAGGGCGCTGCGGTCGTCGTCTGGACCGCCGGCATCGGAGGGCGCGCACGAGCCGTCGCGCTCACACATCGGACGCTCGGCGACCAGGCGGTGCGGGCTCGCACCGTGTACAGACTGGGCCGAGGCGACCGGGTGCTGCAGCTGCCAGGCGCGGGACCGTGGACCTGGGCGCTCTCGCCGTGGGCGGCCCTCGCGGCGGGCGCAACGGTCGTGATTCCGCGCAGCCAAGGGGATGCATCGGCCCAGGACGGCGTCACGGTGGTGGCGCTGCCGCCACGTGCGGCACCACCGTGGCTCGAGTCCCAGGCGGGCCGCAGCGGGAGCCTGCGATTGCTGCGGCTGCAGGGGCCGGGCGCGGTCGCCATTCCGGATTCCTGCGATCGGAGTCTCGTGCTGATGCGCGAGTACGGCACGACGGAGGCCGGCGGCGTCGTCATCGCCGAGCGCGTCGACCCTGAGCCGCGCGATGGGAGCGTGGGCGGCGCGCCATGGCAGGGTGTCGACGTGTGTGCGGGCGGCGCGCCACTTCCGGCCGGTGGGGCCGGCGAGCTCTGCGTCCACGTCGACGGGGTCAGCATCGCGACCGCGGACCTCGCGGTCTGCCGACGAGACGGAACGGTGCGCTTTCTCGGCCGAGCGCACGATCAGGTCCGCGTGCGCGGCTTTCGGCTTGGTCCCGCGGGCGCCCATCTGGAGGAAGTCCTCCTGCGGCACCCTGCCGTCGACGATGCCGCGGCGGTCTGGCTGCCTGCCTCGGAGGCACTCGTCGCGTGTGTGACGAGCGCTCGCAGCGCTGCGGACCTCGCAGCAGATGTGCTCGCGTGGATCAATGAGCATTCCGACTCCTGCATCTGCCCGGTGGCCTGCGTCGTGCTCGACGCGATCCCGCGACGAGCGGACGGCAGCCCAGACCGTGTGGCACTGGCCGAGACCGTGCAGAGGCGCTGGAAGCCGCGCGACTCGCCCCGAGACTCCACAGAGCGGAGCCTGCTCAAACTGTGGCGGAAGGTCTTGGACCGACGCGATGTCGGCGTGGAAGACAATTTCTTCACGCTCGGCGGGACGCTTGTCACAGGCGTCGAGCTTGCATCCCGCGCTCGCGCGGCCGGCATAGACATGTCACCTCAGGTGCTCCTGAACGCCCCGACGGTCGCCGAGACGGCGGCCCTCGTCAACGCGAGCAGGCGCAAGCCGTCCTGACGACACTGATGGTGAGCGTCACTGCGACAAACCCAACCGGAAAAGGTCGGAAAGTGCAGGTTCACCGTTCCACCGGTGGGTGTAGGTGAACGATGTGTGTGTTAGCTTCGCGCACCTCGCACGGCCGTCCCCTCCCCCCAAATGCGGACGAGCTGTGCCACGGACACGCGTCGGCTCCCCCAAGACGAACGCGGTGTCCGACCTCCCGCCGGTGGCGTTGAGCCGGTTCGGCGGTGGCGACGCCCCCCGTCCCCCATCCCACGGGGGGCGTCGCCGTGCCGCCCGGCGGCGCTGCATCAGGTGCGCGGACTGGCGCTCTGCCGTGGACTGCCCGCTAGCCTCCACCGGCGATGCGTGCCGTCGTCATCACGAAGCATGGGGGCCCTGACGTCCTGCAGGTTCAGGAGCGTCCCGACCCGCCCTTGCAGCCGGGCCACGTCCGCGTCGAGGTCGCCGCCGCCGGCGTCAACTTCGCCGACACGATGGCCCGCACAGGCCTCTACCCGGACGCGCCCAAGCCGCCGATGGTCGTCGGCTACGAGGTCGCCGGCACCGTCACGGAGGTCGCGCCAGACGTCGAGGGCATCGCACACGGCGCGCGCGTGATGGCGGGAACGCGCTTCGGAGGCTACGCCTCGCAGGTCGTTGTGCCCGCGGCCGCAGTCGTGCCGCTGCCGGACCACCTCACGTTCGAGCAGGGCGCCGCGATCCCCGTCAACTACGCGACCGCGTGGGCCGCATTGCTGGGCTACGGCAGCCTCAGAGCCGGCGAGGCGGTCCTCGTCCAGGCCGCCGCTGGCGGGGTCGGCGTCGCCGCTACGCAGATCGCCAAGCGCTACGGCGCGGAGGTCCACGGCACCGCGTCGCCCGGCAAGCACGACGCGATTCGCGCCAACGGCGTCGACGTCGCGCACGACTACACGCGGCCCGGCTGGGACAACGACCTCAACGACCGCTTCGACGTGATCCTCGACGCGATCGGCGGCAGCTCGTTCAAGCGCTCCTATCGCACGTTGCGCGTCGGCGGGCGGCTCGTCGCGTTCGGCGCCTCCAGCGTTCAGCAGGGCGAGCGGCGCAACCTGCTGAAGGCCGCCCCGCAGGCGCTGCGCATGCTGCGCGGCTTCGACCTGATCAGACAGATGTCGGACTCGAAGGCCGTCATCGGGCTCAACATGCTGCGCCTGTGGGACGACCGCGGCACGCTCCAGCCCTGGACCGATCCGCTCACCGCGCTGATGGAGGACGGCACGATCAGACCGCTCGTCTCCGACATCGTCCCGTTCGACCGCGCCGCGGACGCCCACCGCGTCATCGCCGAGCGGCGCAACGTCGGCAAGGTCGTGCTCGTCCCGTGAAGCTGTGCTGCGCTACGCGCGCAGCCGGTAGCCGCGCTGGAACAGCCGCAGGTTCACCGTGAACAGCGAAGCCGTCGCGAGCGCCAGCACGAGCAGCGCGAGCGCAACGTTCACGTCGCTGTAGTCGAGGAAGCCGTAGCGCACGATCCCGATCATGTAGTAGACGGGGTTGATGTGCGTGAGCGTCTCGAATGGCTGCGGCAGCAGCGTCGCCGAGTAGAAGACACCGCCGAGGAAGATCAACGGCATCAGCACGAACTGCTGGTAGACAGCCACGTCGTCGAACTGCTCCGCGCGCACGCCGACGAGCACGCCGAGCTGCGAGAAGAAGAAGCCGACGAAGAACAGCCCGGCCAGCAGGACGAGCAGGTGCTCGACCGGCAGGTCGACGAGGATCGAGGATGCGATGAACGTCAGCAGCGCAACCGTCCCGCCGCGCAGGAAGCCGCCGAGCGAGAACGCCAGCAGCAGCTCGACCGGGGAGGCGGGGGAGGACAGCTGGTCATCGATCGAGCGCTGGAACTTCTGCTGCAGGATCGACGAGGAGTTGTTCGAGAACGCGTTGATCGCCCACGCCATCATGATCAGGCCCGGGATCACGAAGACGATGTATCTGTAGCCGTGCAGCGTATGGATGCGTGAGCCGAGCGCGGCGCCGAAGACGGAGATGTAGAGGAACGTCTCCAGCAGCGGCGCGCCGACCGTCTGGCGCTTGATCTTCATGAAGCGGTTGCACTCGCGCCGCACGAGCGCGAGGAAGCGAATCTGCCGGCCGCTCAGGCGCAACAGGCCGCCGCGCGGCTGCTCGGGCGCCTGCGGCGGCGTCGGCCGATCGGTGAGCGCGCTCATACCGGCTCCTCCGCCCCGATCCGCGCGCGCGAGAGCTCCTTGCGCCCCACCAGCTCCAGGTAGGCGTCCTCAAGCGAGACGACACCGAAGCGCTCGGCCAGCTCGTCGCTCGTGCCCGTCGCGACGATCTCGCCGCCGTTGATGAAGGCGATGTGGTCGCACAGCTGCTCGGCCTCCTCGAGGTAGTGCGTCGTGAGGAGGATCGTCGTGCCCTCGGCGTTGATGCGCTGCACGTACTGCCACAGCTCGAGCCGCAGCTCGACGTCGACGCCGGCGGTCGGCTCGTCCAGGATCAGCAG
>Ga0070669_100004387_pt1 | contig 10178 bp, 10 predicted proteins | sample KBSS53metaG_FD_64680 | JGI IMG/M metagenome (GOLD analysis project Ga0070669, IMG submission 64680) | Switchgrass rhizosphere microbial communities from Kellogg Biological Station, Michigan, USA - KBS S5-3 metaG | ecosystem: Host-associated > Plants > Roots > Rhizosphere > Soil ... | reverse complement strand
ACCGATTTGCCGAATCGCATGATGTTCGGCAATTTGTTGAATCACACGATCGACGGTGCAAAACGTTACTCGCGCAAATTCGCACTGCTGTTCATCGATCTCGATCGCTTTAAAGCAATCAACGATGCATTCGGCCATCAAGCGGGCGACGCATTGCTGCAGGAAATCGCGCAACGTTTGAAGCGTTGCACGCGCGCCAGTGACGTTGTCGCACGGTTGAGTGGCGATGAATTTGTCGTGCTGATACAGGAGGTAGATGAGGCGAGCGAAGCCGGCATCTGCGCGCGCAAAATCATCACCGAAGTGATGAAGCCAATTACGCTGCAATCGCAGGAGTGCCGCGTTACGGCGAGCGTCGGTATCGCGCTGTTTCCGGAGAATGGCGATGACGAGCAGACATTAATGAAAAATGCCGATACAGCCATGTATCAGGCGAAGGAAGAAGGGAAAAATAATTTTCAGTTTTACAACCCTAATACGAACTCACACACACTGCAGCGCATGGTTCTCGAAAACCATCTGCGCGGGGCGCTCGAAAATAACGAGCTGCAGTTGCAATATCAAGCCAAGCTCGATTTGCGTAGCAATCGCATCAGTGGTGTCGAGGCATTGTTGCGCTGGAATAATCCCGAGGTCGGGTTCGTGTCGCCGGCGCAATTTATTCCGATCGCCGAAGAAACCGGATTGATCGTACCGATTGGCCGCTGGGTATTGAAGACTGCATGCATGCAAAACATGGCGTGGCAGGCACAAGGGCTGCCCCCGGTGTGCATGGCGGTAAACCTGTCGCCCCGCCAATTTTTAAATCAGGATTTGCTCGCGCACATTCACGAAGCACTTGATGAATCTGGCATGCCGCCCGAATTGCTCGAACTCGAAATCACTGAAAGCATGGTAATGCACCACGTCGATCAAGCCGTGCAATTGCTGCACGCGATAAAACAAATTGGCGTGCGCATCGCGATCGACGATTTCGGCACCGGCTATTCATCGCTTGCGCAATTGAAACGTTTCCCGATCGACACATTAAAAGTCGACCGCTCGTTCATTCGCGAAGTCGTGCAGGACAGCGACGATCAAGCCATCACCGAAGCGATTATCGCGATGGGTAAAAGCCTCAGCCTCACCATCGTCGCCGAAGGTGTAGAAACGCGCGAACAGCAGGATTTCCTGCGCAATCGCGCCTGCGACGAAATGCAGGGGTTTTATTTCAGCCGGCCTGTGGTGCCCGAGGAATTTGCGGAGTTGTTGGGGAAGCATGTGGCGGTAGTAGAAAGCTAAACCTAGCTGCGGAAGCAAATCCGCAGATTTCCGACTATTATCAGGATCATTGCCCGTGCAGTTCAGCGAATCGCGCGGTTTCCTTTTTTGGATAAAGGATAAGGATACATGGAAAGAAATCGGAATTTCGTGGGCGCCGTTCCGGTAAAGCCGGTGGCGCAGGAAATGATTAAGACATGCGCGGGTGGAATGATTGCAGTGTCATCCGCGATTCTGCTTTTCTGGATGCAGAGCGATAGGGAAATTTTCATCATCACTCTTATCATGCTTTGCCCACACGCCTTCGCGATTCCCCTGCTTGCAGCTGCGCGAATTTTCTATGGCATCCTGGATGGCTTCGAGAGAATTTCAGCCAAGGCGGATGATCACGCAGTCAGTCTTGCAGTAATGGGAATTGCATTTGCGCTTATAGGCTGTTTCTTCCAGATTTTATATTTCAGTAAGGTTCTGGCAGGCTTTTTTGGGTTCGGGTTAGCGCTTGCCTATTATCGAGTATGGCGGCTCGTTAAACATTTGGATGATCCGGCACACTTGATTCGGGTGCTTTGAATACCCAAAATCAAGACCGTAGATCCATGGGTGTAGGGCAATTGGTGTGGTGCACAAAGTTATGGAATTTTTGGTTGCGAAAAGAAAATAAAACAAAAATAAAAATATTAAAAATCAATCATTGAAACTGAGCAATTTTTTCTAGACATGTGTTTTAGTAACCTTAGGATAAGGATCCGACCATCATGAGTGCAGGCAGCCACGACCAAAAAAAATCAGAAAAATACACGATGAGCATAGACCTCAAGGTTCTTGATCATCTTGGAATAAATCTCTACAGCAATATCGCCGCTGTATTAACAGAGGCTGTAGCAAACGCGTGGGATGCTGATGCACAAAATGTTCATATTAATTTTGATAAAACAAAGGGGGAGATTGTAATAACGGACGATGGGCATGGAATGACTGTCGCTGATATGAATGAGAAATATCTAAAAGTAGGTTACCAGCGAAGAGACGATCCTCTATTAAAGGATAAGTCGCCGAACGGGCGTGATGTCATGGGTCGAAAAGGGCTGGGTAAGCTATCACTGTTCTCAATCGCCAATGTAGTTGAGGTTCAGTCATTAAAAAATGGCGAGCGTCATGGATTGATAATGAGCGTCAACGATATTAAAGAAGCGATTAAAAATAGTGGAGATAAATACCATCCAAGACCAATGAATGATACTGATATAACTGTAGTTGGCGGGACACAGCTAATACTTACTGAACTGAATTCAAAACGCTTGGGAAATACGATTGGCGCTATTCCGCAACGATTGGCACGCAGGTTTAGTATTCTCGCAAGCAAGGATTTTAAGGTCTTTATTGATGGATACGAAATAACACCCAAGGATAGAGGAGATTTAAAAGTAATCGAGTTCCTCTGGAATATTGGTGAAACTCAAAAAGCAGAAGAAGGGTTTTCTCAAATCAAGGAAGTCGGAACTCTGCCAGATTCACTTCCGGCGTGGAGTAGTGATTGGCGTATTAAGGGATGGATAGGAACTGTTCCGACTCCAAAAGACCTTGCTTCCGAAGCAGGTAACTTAAATTCAATAGTTATCATGTCTCGAGGTCGTCTCTTTCAAGAAAATATCCTGAATTTTATAAACGATAGTCGTCACTATACCCATTACCTAACCGGCTATATGGAAGCAGATTTTCTTGACTCGGGTGATGAGGATTTAGCAACAAGTGATAGACAGCGTGTAATTGAAGATGATGAAAAGTACCTTGCATTAATTAGCTTTCTAAAATCATCCCTTTCAAAAGTTGAAAAGCAGTGGGACGAATGGAGAGACAAGCATAAGGTTGACGAGGTCGAAAAAATGCACCCCGCTGTTGCGGACTGGTTTAAAAGTCTTCCAGATGCATGGCGAAAACAAGCGATAAAAGTAATAGCTCAGGTTGGAAAGGTCGATGTTGAGGATGACGATCAACGCCGTGACTTAATTCGAAATGCAATTGTGGCCTTCGAGCGACTTCGCTTAAGAGGAAGCACCGCAGAACTAGCTCAAGCAATAAATGGATCGGCCGAAGATGTTCTTAAAATCCTTTCAAGCCTTGATGATCTAGAGGCAACTCTTTATCACGATATTGTAAAAAATCGAATAGAAGTCATTCGCGCCTTTCTGGGTCTTGTTGACGAAAATGCGAAGGAAACAGTGCTGCAGAAGTACTTGTTCGAGCATCTTTGGCTATTGGACCCTGCTTGGGATAGGGCAACCGGCAGCGAACTTATAGAAACAAGACTTAAGCAAGAAGGCATTATCGTAGATGATTTAACAAAGAAAGAAGAGTTGGGAAGGGTTGATATAAAATATAGAACGAGTGCAGGGAAGCACATCATTGTTGAACTTAAAAGAGCGGGGAGAAGGGTGACGGCTTTGGAGCTTGGTGAGCAGGGTCGCTTATACGTAGATAAACTCAAAAAAATCTTATCTGCTCAGAATGAAGACGATCCCGCAATAGAAGTTGTCTTTGTTATTGGAGTGGTTTTGGAAGAAGATAACGACAGCGTAACCCACATGATGAACTTTGTGAGCCCTGGGTCACGAGTAAAATATTACGATGAGCTGATTCATGGAGCGTTAAAAGGTTACGAAGAGTACTTAAAAACTGCAGAGAAAGCAGAAAAATTAAAGCGATTGGTGGATAACATCTAACTTCTCGTGGAAGATAAAATCCGAAGCAAGATCATGCGCGCCATAAGGCGCGCGAATACCAAGCCAGAAGTTTTGGTGCGTAGTATCCTGCATCGCTTAGGGCTTCGGTTTCGGTTGCACATCAAAAGTCTTTCGGGCACTCCAGATATAGTGTTGCGACGACACAAAACAGTCGTCTTCGTGCATGGCTGTTTTTGGCATCGTCATCCAAATTGCCGCTATGCGTCGACACCGAAAACTCGCACCGAATTTTGGTTGTCGAAGTTCGCGGGTAACGTCGAGCGTGATGCGCGCAAGAAAGCAGAGCTGGGAAATTTAGGTTGGCGTGTACTGATCGTATGGGAGTGCGAAACGCGCAATCCTGAAGCGTTGGCTACGCGCTTGGCCGAAGAGTTCGGAGTTACTTGTATTCCTTCAAGTGCTTGATAAGGCTCTTGCCGATCACTTGGCCTAAGCGTACAGGTACCGCATTGCCGATCATTCGGCTGATGCTTTTGAAGGCGATTTCCTGATCGGGCGCGATGAATCGATATTTTCTGGGGAATGATTGCAGTAGCGCAGCTTCTCGCAGCGATATGCCTCGATTCTGTTCGGGATGGCCAAAGCGCCCGTTTCCAAATCCAGTGCATAGCGTAGTCATGGTCGGACTAGGTTCGCTCCATGTCATGCGTCCGTAAACGCCACGATAGGTTCTACCAGAACTCTTGCGATGGCATTCCGCTATCAGCTCTTCTGGCCAATCGTGCCATGTGCCACCAGGCTTGGAGGCTCGCATACGAGCCATGTTCAATTCCGACAAACCTTGCGATCTGTGCAATGGATCGGCCGGATCGGTTTGTCCGGCCTTGATCCTAGGTAGGCGTCCAATTGCTTGTAAAACTGTTTTGGGTTTCGATTTATGCGTGGGAGGAGCCAGCTCGAGCGGCCCCAATTGTGATGCGAGTAAAACATGACGTTTGCGTTGCTGTGGTACGCCATATTCGGAGCAATCGACACGACTGGCCCAGACGTGATAGCCAAGGTCTGCGAGGTTTGTTACGAAGTCGTGATACACATCGTGCTTGGTAACGTCGGGAACGTTTTCCATGGTCACGAGTTCGGGGCGAACCTCCTCAATCAGTCTGGCGAACTGATAAAGCAGGGGCCATTTCTTATCTTTGCGTGTATCGCGGCCTTGGTTGTAGGTGGAGAAGGGTTGGCAGGGAGCGCAGCCCGCTAACAGGCGGACCGATTTCTTGGAATACCAGTTGGCGATTTCTGTCGAGTCGACGGTCGCAACATCTTTAGCTACGAATTTCGCACGGTTATTGAACTCATATGCGTAGGTGCAAGCTTCGTCGATGTCATAGCCCGCGCGAACCACGATGCCCGCATGGCGCAAGCCTGCGGTCAGTCCACCAGCACCACAAAACAAATCTACGGCTTCGATCATATGCCCCTCCATTCGGGGCGGAAGTTTAGCTCACAGTTACATCAAGATCGAGACGATCAACAGATCTCAAATCATTTTTTTTGCTGACGCGTTGGCGATTTTCTTGCCGCCTTTACCAGCGGCGGGCATTTCGTGCAGCTGGCGGGAGCGGTATTGCTTCTAAACGCTGAGCAATTGGCGTGATTATTTGTGTTTGGTATTTGATGAGCTCCGTACACCCAGAAATCAGTTATTGATCTTTTGGATGGTGATGCGCTATTCGCACACTTGGTGCGACAGCATCCAGAAATGGTAAAAATTAGATCGTTTAAGAAATCTAGTCTGCCGACCAAGCTTGACTTAGTAACCAATAAAAACACTCACTTAATTTTGTCGATATATGAGCGAGCGTAGTTTTTTGCATATTCAACTGCGTCCTCGAAATCAATCCAGGGTCGATGTGGGGCTACTGGTAATGGCCCTGTAGAATTGGCTGGTTCAAATTCGATATGAGCGGATGTCGGTACCGCATCGTTATTCGTTAACCAAGAAAATCGAATTAGATATTTGACCTCCTTGTACTGGTCTTGAATCGGGCGCACTCGGTCTACTGCTACGTTCATTAATTTCCCCTTATGTGTTCAACGATTTTTGTGGACGGAATATGGACAAACACAAAGGGCCGCAATCGCGGCCCTTTGTGTTTCTACTTCACTTATTTGGTGGAGGCGGGGGGAGTTGAACCCCCGTCCGCTAGTTCGCTGTCATTGGCTCTACATGTTTAGGTTCCGTTAATTGATTTAGCGCTTTACAGCCCAACGGGCAGGACGTGAAGCGCGATCCCGTAGGTTTTAGCAGATCGGCACCGGGCGGACCTTTCTGCGAGCCAGATCAAATGACAGTTGGTTTCTCTATCTGACGTCAATCACCAACTGCAAGCAGCCCTTAGGCTGCGAGAGCGTACGTTTCGTCGTTTGCGACTATTGATTTACAGCTTTGGATTAACGTGATTCGCTGCCATCACGACATGCACCTCAGACTTTGTTACCAACGTCGAATCCAGATCGCCCCCGAATTCGTTTCTTACTACTACTACTACTTTGCTTCAACTACTTTGACACTGTTCTAACACTCTCACTAAGGCGTAACCGGGGATGCGGGCGTGTTGCGCGTCCCGCATCCCCTTTCCCTCCGCCTGGGAGAGAGAGCGTGGGGCATCAATCGATGTCCCACTTGTAATATGGGCGTTATGCCCTCGCTTTTCAATGCTTCTTTTAGAGGATGTTTATCTAAACACATCGCTTGAACATTTTTTGCGATTTTAAAAACGCTCTGTGACAAAAAAAACGCTGGAATTTAAGTGTTTTTTTGATGTACATCATTGAGCGTGGCGCACGATCCGTTGCTTCTCGCGATTCCAATCGCGATCTTTTTCGGTTTCACGTTTATCGTGCAGTTGTTTGCCTTTCGCCAAAGCAATTTCCGCTTTGATCAAATGGCCTTTCCAATACAACGATAAACAGATGCAGGTGTAACCTTTTTGTTGCGTGCTGCCGATTAATCGATTCAGCTCGCGTTTGTTCATCAGCAATTTTCTGGTGCGCGTCGGGTCGACTACATAATGCGTCGATACCGTCTGCAGCGGCGTGATCAATGCGCCGATCAGCCAGGCCTCGCCATTTTTCAGCAGCACATAGGCATCGGTGATCTGGGCCTTGCCGGCGCGCAGGCTTTTTACTTCCCAACCTTGCAGCGCTAAGCCCGCCTCGAACTTTTCCTCAAGGTGATAATCGAAGCGCGCTTTTTTGTTCTGCGCGATGGTATTGTTTTGCTGAGGGTTTTTTGCCATGGCGGCGCATTATAGTGATCGCACCCGCGCTTGGCGATGAAGAATTACAACCAAATAAAAGCGGAGCAGCTTAATCAGAAGCTCCAGGAGTTTTGCGTGCCTTTAGCCCGAACATCCATGCATGGTGGTTGGACCAGCCAGTGGACCTTCATTACCGCTGCGATCGGCGCGACTATCGGTCTCGGCAATTTGTGGAAATTCGCCTATCTCGCCGGTGCCAATGGCGGCGCGGGCTTTGTGCTGATGTATTTACTGTGCATGGCGCTGGTGGCGACACCGGTGCTGGTCGCCGAGATCATCATTGGCTCGCGCGGGCGCGGCGATCCGGTGCATGCGATCGCTTCGATCTCGCTCGAATCCGCCTTGAGCCGGCACTGGCGCTGGATCGGTGTGATCAGCTGCATCGCGGCGCTGTTGGTGCTGTCGTATCTGAGTGTGATTGGCGGTTGGCTGCTGACCTACAGCAGTTGGATTTATCACGGCGATCTCTCGGCCGCGAGCGCGCGTCAGGTCGGCGAATTGTTTGGTCAGTTGCTCGGCGATGGTGCGCATCAGGCCGGTTCGCAGGCATTGTTTCTATTGGTGGCATGGATGGTCGTGGCGCAAGGCGTCGCGCGTGGCCTCGGCATGTTGTTCATGGTGCTTGCGCCGTTGTTGCTGGTGTTGCTGCTGTTCATGGTGCTAACGGCGTTGCGCATGGGCGATATGGCGGCGGCGGTGCAGTTTATGTTTGCGCTGCGGCTCGATGAATGGCATGGAGAGGGCGCGTTGGCAGCGCTTGGGCAGGCGTTCTTTTCGCTCGGCGTCGGCATGGGCGCGATGATTAGTTTCGGCGCGTATGCACCGGAGCGCCGCTCGCTGCTGCGTTCGCTCGGTACTGTCGTGTTGGTGCATGTATTGGTGGCATTGCTCGCCGGCCTCGCGATTTTTCCGCTGGTATTCGCACATCGCGTGCAGCCGAATTTCGGCCCGGGTCTGATGTTTGTGACGCTGCCGTATATCTTCGGCAATCTGCCGTATGGCGGCGTGATCGGCACCGCGTTTTTCGTGATGACATTGCTCGCTGCGTTCGGCTCGGCAGTGGCGTTGCTCGAACCGGCAACTGCGTGGCTGGTACAAGCCAAACGCTGGTCGCGACCGCGCGCGGCGTTGTTGCTGGTAGTGGTGGTATGGCTGCTCGGACTGCTGAGCATTGGTTCGTTCAGCATGTGGCCAAACTGGCGACCGGGGGGCAAGAGTTTATTCGCGTGGATCGATTGGTTAAGCGCCGATGTGCTATTGCCAATCTGCGCGTTGGCCATTGCAATTTTTGTTGGCTGGCGCATGCGCGGCGAATCGATTCGCGATGAATTGCGCACCCAGCGCCCGCGATTGTTTTGGTTCTGGCGCTTTTTGCTGCGGTATATTGCGCCGCCGGCAATCGCGATCATTTTATTGGTGGGTATTGCGCGGCTATGGAGCGTGTAGCGCGTAACAATGCGCGAGCTTGGGCGATCGCAAATTGCTCACGATTTACCGCTGTTTTTAACGATTTATTTAGCGCGATGTTATGACGACAATTCAACGCAGTGCGTTGGTGCCTTATTCGGCAGCAGCGTTGTATCAATTGGTTAACGATGTCGAAACCTATCCGCAATTCATGGAGGGCTGCGTCGGGGCGCAGGTGCTGAAGCGCACGCCCGATACGATGGAAGCGCGGCTCGATCTCGCCAAAGGCGGCATGCGTTACAGCTTTACCACGCGCAATCAGTTATTGCCGGATCGCATCGAGCTGACGCTGGTTGAAGGCCCGTTCGAGAAATTTCGCGGCGACTGGAGTTTTCTTGCATTGGGCGCCGATGCCTGCAAGGTCACGCTGCATCTCGAATTCGAAATGTCGAGCCGACTGCTCAGTTTTGCCGCGCGCAAAATGTTCGACGGCATCGCCAATCAAATGGTCGATGCATTAGTAAAGCGCGCGCACCGACTTCACGGCGGCGCAAAATGATTTCCATCGAAGTGGTGTATGCGCTGCCTGAATCCCAGCGTTTGCTTACGCTGATGGTGCCGGACGATTGCACGGTGCTCGATGCAGTGCAGCGCTCCGGCATTACGGCTGAATTCGCGGATATCGATCTGAGCAATGCCAAATTGGGAATTTTTGGGAAAGTGATCGAGCAGCCGGCCCAGCATGTGTTGCGCGCTGGTGATCGCATTGAAATTTATCGGCCGTTGCTGCTTGATCCGAAGGTGGCACGCCGGCAGCGTGCTGCGAAAGTCTGAGATCTGTGAAGATCTGAACGCTGAATTAGCTTACTGCGGCATGAAATCGCCGTTGAGCGCGACCAATTTATCGTCGGTAAACAATACCGTCAGGTTGTGGCGCGTGTGTTTGCCTTTCGCGTCGAGCAGTGTGTAGACATAGTCCCAGCGATTTTCATGGAATGAGTCGGCGATCAGCGGCGAACCCATCACGAATTTCACCTGTTCGCGTGTCATGCCGGGCTTCAATTCGTTAACCATATCCTGCGTGATGATATTGCCCTGATCGACATTGATGCGATAAACCCAGGGGAATTCGAGATTGCTGCAACCGCTGAGCAGCGATGCGCCAGCGAGTAAAAGGGCAGCGGAAAGGGATAAACAACGACGCATGAATAGATGACCTGTGGTGACCGCTCCGGCAGCGGCGTGAGATAATAGCCCATCGATTCAGCAAAGCGAAGGGCACTCACCATGACGGGCGAAACTCAGGAACTGCGAAAAGCCGGCCTCAAGGTCACCTTGCCCCGCGTCAAAATTCTGCAATTACTCGAACAAGCCGAAACCAACAACCATCATCTCAGTGCCGAGGATGTGTACAAACATCTGCTCGAAACCGGCGAGGACGTTGGGCTGGCGACGGTGTATCGCGTGTTGACTCAATTTGAAACCGCGGGTCTCGTAGCCCGGCATAATT
>Ga0070669_100004385_pt1 | contig 10179 bp, 17 predicted proteins | sample KBSS53metaG_FD_64680 | JGI IMG/M metagenome (GOLD analysis project Ga0070669, IMG submission 64680) | Switchgrass rhizosphere microbial communities from Kellogg Biological Station, Michigan, USA - KBS S5-3 metaG | ecosystem: Host-associated > Plants > Roots > Rhizosphere > Soil ... | reverse complement strand
CTTTTCTCCGCGCTTATTTATTCGGTGATCGGGTATAACCGCCGCATGTCCGCACGGCATTTCACCCTGACCGCCGCAGAATTTCGCAAGATCGGGCGCCTTCTCCCGCCACCGAAGAACGGGGGCGTCCGGCGAGACGATCGGGCGATGGTTGAGGCGCTGCTCGAGCATGAGGCGCGCCCGGTGACCACCGAAGCGGCGGCCGTTGCTCATGGATTGAAGCCGGCGGCGCTGCGCACGCAGCTGCTGCGGTGGCGGGCGGACGGAACGTTGGCGCGGGTGCAGGCGGCGGCGGCTGGGGCGCTGGAACGCGACCGGCGGCGGCGGCTGCGCAAGCTCGGCTACGCAAATCCCAACACACCGTTGGCTCGTTTGGCATTGGCTCTGCAGCGTTAGTGCGTTTGTGCTTCCCCGGCGAGTAGGCCAGGCGTATAATGGCCGTGCTCGTGACAATGCACCGGCTGATCACCGGATCGCACCCCGAGCAAGGCACGTGCCCAGCATTTTAACGCTGGCGCCAATGGCGCCCGAAGGGCCGTGCAATGAACGATCTTTCCTCCGAAGTTGGTTTGCTGAAGCGCCAGGTTCGCGACGTGCAGAGCGTCACGGGCAATGTGCAGCACATGTTGCGCAAGCTGGTCGATGGCCGCGCCTCGGCGTTCGATCGGCCGGGCGGGCTGGTCGCACGTGCGGCAACCTGCGCGGTGCTTGGGCACATCCAGAAATGCGGTTCCGACGCCGTGGCGCGGGCGCACTTCGCCACCGATCGTGAGCTCGACCGACTGTTGACGCTCAAGGCGGCGGTAAGCCCGGCGAGCTCGACCGTGGCGACATGGGCAGCGGAGCTTGCGCAAACGGTCACTGTCGATCTGGCCGACCGCCTGATCCCGGAGAGCGTGTTCGTCAGACTGCGCGGTTTGGGCACCGAATATACGCTCGCCGGCGGTACCGTCATTCGGGCGCCGACCTGGGCGCCGACGGCGACCGGCGGGTTCATCGCTGAAAATGCGCCTATTCCGGTTTCGCGGTTCACATTCGGATCGGTCAGCCTGGGGCCGAAGAAGGCCGCGAACATCATTTCCGTATCGGACGAGTTGATGACCGGCTCGCCGTCCGACGTCGAGGCGACGTTGCGCGCCATTCTCGGCGAGAGCCTCGGCCTGATGATCGATGGGATATTTCTCGGCAGCGGTGCAGCCACGACGGCTGCGCCGGCCGGATTGCTCAACGGCGTGACGCCGCTTACGCCATCCGCCGCGACGCCGGCAGCGTCGGCGATGATCGCCGACGTGAAGGCGCTAACTGCCGCAATCGCGCCCGCGCTCAGGCCGGTGCTGATCGCAGGACCGGTGACGGCCGCGTCGCTCAACCTTCTTGCACCGACCTCGTCGCTCACCGTGCTCGTCGCGCCGGCCCTCACGACCGGCACTGTGATCGCTGTCGACGCATCGGCGTTTGTGTCGGCGATGGGCGTCCCAGCGTTCCGGGCGTCGCAGCACGCGACCTTGCACGAGGAAGACACCACGCCGCTGGCGCTCGGTACCGGCGCGCAGGGCAGCGGCGTTCTTGCAGTGCCGATGCGGGGAACGTTTGCCAGCGACGTAACCGCGCTGAGGACAATAGTGCCCTGCGACTGGGCCTTGAGACGATCGGGCGCTGTTGCGGTCGTAGCGGCCACCTGGTGAGCGCCATGATAACGCTGCGGACACGGAATCTGTTGCTCGCCACCGGACTCGGCCATGTCATCGCGAGGCTTTCCCACGTTGTCGCCAATCATGGGATTTCCCCACAGAGGCAGGAGCACATCGTGCAGCAGCTGATCGAGATAGAGACCGAGCTTGAGATTGAGCGCGGGTTAGATCGTACGGTGCATTGATGATCGACGATGACGACGCTTCCCGCCGCCAAACCTACCTGGCGATGTTCGGCACAACGCCGGAAGCCGAGGCTGAGGCGCGGGAAATGGCTGAGCGGCAGCGGCAGATCGACGGCGAGCGCATCCTGCGCGAGGCATGGGCGGCCAAGGAAGCGCGCGAGGCGCGTGCGGCGGCCGTTGTCACGAAGAGCGTTCCGGTGATGCATCGTGCGGCGGCGGCGACGCCGGACTGGAACGCATGGCGCGCGTTCATCCTGGAGACCGTGCGCAAGGAATTTCTGGAAACCATGCACAAGCAGTTCGTCAGCAGGAAGCGGCTCGAAGACGAGCTTAGGGCTGTGGCGAAAATTGTCTGTGATGTGGATGCCGAGATTTGCCAGGCGACCAAGGACGCGCGCGAGAAGGCGCTAGAGCCACTGCGCGACGAGATCGCGCGGCTGCGCGCCGAGGTCGCCGAGCTGCGCGCATTGCGTTCGAAGCCGGCGACCGTCGATGAAGAGCGGCAACGTGCCGGCGAAATCCGGCGGGCACAACAAGAGCTGGCCCGGCTGCGGGTGGCCTGATGACGGTCAAATTGATTTACCGAGGAGAGCCGCACGTGGTCCTCAGCGTCTCTGAAAATGCGGGCAATGCGATGCTCGACGCGATCACCAGGCTGATGGACAACGGTCACATTGAGATCTTGTCGGGCGCTGATGCCCTGATCGCGACGCTGCATCTTTCCAGCCCTGCGGCACAAACCGCGACTGACGGAGAAATCGAGCTTAACCCGATCCGACCAGGCATCGCCGTAACCGGCGGTCAGGCAGCGACGGCGCGCGTCGTCGGAGCCGCCGGCGCCGAGGTCTTCCTGTGCGACGTGGGCGACATGAGCAGCGATGCGGTGATCAAGCTGAGCACGACGCAGATCCGGCAAGGCGAGCCGGTCAGGATTCATTCGTTCGTGCTCTCGATGCCGTAACCGCCATGCCGCCGCCGCCAAGGGTCGGTGCATTGTGCATACCCTTGCTGAAGCTGGCCGCGCGGCTGACGAAACTTGAGAGCGCGCTCGCAGACATGGCCGAGCGGCTGCAGCGGCTCGAGGCGGCGCGGGCGACCGCCGGGACAATTGTCCCGGCGCTGCGCAAGGATGACGAGAGCGAATACGAGGTCTCGAGTCTGATCGGCTGACCGGCTGTCGCGCGCGCCCGGATGCACGGCGTGCCGACGGGGGCCGCGCTGGGAGTTGTCAGCCCTCGGCGCGGCCGCGTTTCTTGCGTGACGCGCTCGGATGCGCTGGCGGCGAACGGCTGCGGCTCGGCGCAAGTGGGCATTGCCCGCTTGCTCGCCCTTCTTTCGTGCTCCACCGTGTTTCCCGAGTTCGATCGCAGTTCAGTCGTCCGACCCGCCGAATACGAACGAGAGGCCGCCGCCGGATCGCGCAACATCGCGGCTCGGGCTGTAGCCGGGAAACGTCGACCGCCATGCCGTGGCCGACCCGGGCGCCGGCGCCGGCTCGTCGGGCGGCAGCACGTAGTAGCGCGGGGGCGAGCCTTGGTCCTCGAGCAGGCAGGCGACGTAGGGCAAGCTGATAGCCTCGCGCTTGCCGTAGCCGTTGGACCGGACGACGGCGACCATCGTGGGGGTTGTGGGCATGGGTTCCACCCGTGTTGCGCGCAAACTGGCCCGGCGGCCGCCCGTTGGCAAGCCGGAGGGCCCCGGAGGGCGGCAAGAGACGCGCCAGGAAGGCCGCTGGTGAGTTTTTCGGGGCCGGGGGCTGTCCCACACAGGGACACGTTCGGGCGCATGGGTGGCGATATGACTGACAGGATATTTGCAACGCACGGCGACTGGGCCGTGGGAGCCGACGAGCTTCAGTGGATTTTGTACCGCCGTCGCAGTCGCCGCCTTGGGGGGTGGACTGGCGTTTGGTTTGTCCGCTCGACGCGCGACATCCTCGCCATGGGCATGCGTGAGAGGGGCGCAGACGACGATACAGCGCGTTTGCTGCTCGCCGGGCTCCCGGACACCTTTGACCAGTGGAACCGCGCTGCCTCAGCCCGCAGCCTTGCTGCCGACGCTCTCCTGGCCGGCTAGTCCGGCTGCTCGCCTCGCTCCGGACCGGCTCGGTCGATCCGGCGCCCTGGCCCGGCCGGAAGGCGGCCGGTTCCATGGCGCCGCCTCGCCCTCCCCGGGCCGTCGCTCGGCTCGCGTCTGAGCTCAGCCTGAGCTCAGGGTGGGACATTTCTTCAAAGAAACCCCTTGCTATCCTGCTAATCATGTGACATGAGTGGGTAGTACCCACCCATAACCTAGAAATACCCTTCTAGGCGTGGGTATTCCGACTAATACGACCCACCCATGGAGAAACCTAGGATGAGTAACGTTGAGCGGCTGGAGGACATCGGCCACGCCATGATGCTGGCGTGGGGACGGATCAAGAAGGCGCAGGCCCGCATGTGGGGCGACTGGATGACCATCGGAGAAGGCCTGCTGGAAGGGCGTCGCTGGGCAATGCAGCGGGCCGGCACCAACCGGCCGGAGGGCAGGGGCTATGTCGTGGCGTTCGGCGAGTGGCTCAAGCGCTACAGGGTCGACGACATGGACAAGTCTGACCGTGCCAAGCTTCTGCAGCTGATGGAGGAGCGCCCCGGCGTGGAGGAGTGGCGCTCCACCCTGACTGATTACGAGCGGCGCAATCTCAACAACCCGACCATTGCCTGGCGCAAATGGACAGCTGCCACGCGGGTGGCGAAGCCCAAGCCCCGCACGGCCGGCATATCCCTCAGCGAGCACGGACGCGCCCGCGCCACCATTGAGCAGCTGCAAGCCCGCAACGAGGAGCTGGAAGAGGAGCGGCGTGTGCGCCCCGACCCTGTGCCGACCCTCGACGAGGCGATCGCGGTCATCACCGACGCGATGCGGGAGATGGGTTTCGACGAACAGCAGGCGCTACTCGAGCGAATTGTCACCCCGCTCGGTATGGGCGTCAGCGTAGGGTCAGTCCCAGACAGTAGCGGCGCGAAGCCTAAGACCGGCCGGCGGATCCGCGGCCGCATCCCAACCGCCATGATGGAAGGGGAGGACTAAGACGCCCGGCGCCACCAACGCCATGTCGGCTGAGGCCGTGGCAGGGCAAGCCTCTCGGCAATGCCCTGCCACGCATCACGCTGCTGGCGCAGCTCCGCGACCAGGGCACGCAACGCGGCGACCTCGGGATCCGGGGGTGCGTCCTTGGGCACTGCAACGGCATTCGCATCAGGCACTGCCACAGGCGGGTAGAGCCGGTGCATCTCGACCGGCTCGATCAGCCAGGCGCCGGTAAGCTCGTCCTTGGTCGCGGAGATCTTGCCCGACTTGATGGCGCGCAGGACGGTCGAGCGGTTGATGCCGCAGGCCTGGGCGGCGGTCATCAGGGTGTAGGGCATGGGGCGTGCGTCCCTGGCGCAATGGGTCAGGTGCGCAACCGTGCTGCGAAAATACTTAACAGTTTGTGAAATGGTCGAGTCGAACTGCCGTGGTGGCGGGCATTTCGGCGTCCAACAGAATCACAGATTGTGAAGTCGCGGGTTCAACTGCATTGTGCAAAGGCAAGGGAAAGGGTTCTTCCGGCGGTACCAAGTTGTCCGTGCCGGAAGAATGAATAATTAACGGCAGCTAACCGATTGACTACCAGTCAATTTTGACATTTCGCCGCAAATCACCGCTCATTGCAGCAGTCGGCGCAGAGTCGCTGCGTCGGCATGAAACGGAGAATGGCCGCCGTGTAAGCTCGAAAAAGATCGGCCCCGAAGCGCTTGGAACGCGTCGAGGCCTGAGAGGGATCCGCTAAATCCAATAGCCGGACCCTCTCGTATTCATGGGCAGATGTCAACACACGGGTCGTTTCCCGTGGCGCTCGAGCTTTGCCCTAGGCGGCCCCGGAGAGAGGGGCCCTGATGCCAACTCAAATCCACACACGCCGCCGCGAGAAACACTTCGGCGAAGGCCGCTGCATGCCTTTGGATCGCAACGCCAAGGCGCGCATCATGACGCTCGCCCGCGCGCTGACCCATCCGACCGAGAAGCGAAAGCACTACGGCAAGCTGACTGCCAAGTTCGTCATGGTGCTCGAGGCGCTGCTGTTCGGCTTCCACAATGCCAAGAGCGGGCGCTGCTTCCCGTCATACGAACGCATCGCCGAGAGGGCGCACTGCAATCGCGACACCGTCTATGAAGCCATCCACGCGCTGGAGGCCTCCGGCATTCTCAAATGGGTGAACCGGATCGTGCGGGTGTGGGAACGGGGCATCGACCTGTTCGGCCAGGCGCTCAACCGGCGGCGCGTCGTGCGCACGTCCAACGCCTACGTCTTCCGCGATCCGAATTCGGTTTCCGACCAGATACCGAATTCTTCTAAGTCGGAAATTCCCACTGGAACCGGAAACCAAGTTTTAAAACTCTCTTCCCCCGACCCGGACAGCGGGCTGGAGAGAGCCTTGAGCGGATTGGGCGACGCGGTGAAGGGTGAAGTGAAGCGGTCAGCCGGGGTAGAAGTCGCAAGGCCCGTGCCAAAACTGGTGCCGTAGCGTTCGCGGCATCCTGCGGCGGTGAACGGAAGGCGCACAAAGGCCGGATCGATTGTGGTCAACTGTAACAAATGTGACAGTTGCTTGTGAGCACTGTGCGAACACGCTCGCGGCGCGCGCGTATGGGATGTTCTGGAACATTTGCGGGGAGGGCAGCATGAGCAAGCCCGAGGATGATCCGCGATATGTGAGTTCGGACCGGGTCAGGAAACTGGCGTTCCTGTTCCGCCGGGACATCGCAAGTCGCATGAAAAAGACACCAGCAAACCTCGATGTGCTGGCCTCGACAATCTCAGGTGCGCTGCGGGGGGACGACGACACCAACGGAGCGTCACGGGACTGCATCGATATGTTGATCATGCATTTTCACCCCGACAAACAGCAGCGCCGCGAGGCAGCACAACGCCATCTCGACGGGCTGGAATTCGGGTTCGACTCGGAAATCAAGCAGGCCGAATTCCGCGGGGACTTCGAAGGCGCGGAAGCGCTGCGTCGGATGAAGCACGAAGCACGCATGTCCATGGAAAAAGACGTGGGCAAATTGCAGCAGCGAGTGACAGTTATTGACGACCAGAAGGCACTACCGTAGGGGCGCCCGATGACAGCACCAACCCCGCCGAGGATCGCGATCTGGGACAAGGCCGGGCACAAGACCGTGGTCAACTTCATGGCGCAGGAATGGATCGCGCGCTCCGAGGACTGGCTCGATCCGCAGGTGACCCTACAGTGGCTCGAGCACACCGTGGTGGACCGGGTGCGCAGCGGCGGGCTACTCAACCTCATGAACATTATCGCGGCGGCCGAGGACGGCGACTACGTTGCCGATCGCGCCCTGACGCTTGCGCATCATTCGATGATGAATGCCGGCGAATGGCCGCCGCAGCATCTCGTGGCCTACATGGGGCGGCGCGACCTGGGGCAGACCTTGCAGCGCAAGCCGGGCGGGCACTCACCGCACGAGCATGTGCGCCGCAACTACGCGTTCGCGGTCATGATGGCGCTCGCCTGCGAGGTCTACGGCCTGCAGCCGAACCGCAACCGTGCGACGCGCCGGGCTCGTCGTCCCAGTGGTGCCAGCCTCGTGGCGGATGCCGCAAAGCAGGCCGGATACGACGTTTCCGAGAGCCGCCTCACCAACCTGTGGGCCGTCCACGGCCCGGCCGTGGTTCGGGACGTTCGCGCCTATGCCAGGAAAAAGCTCGGACTTCCGGGTTAAAGACCGACTGAGTCCAGAACCGCACCAACCCCTTGAAGTTGCGTTGGTATACCGCGTCCCCATCAATTATCGGAATTGATGGGTATGACAGCCTTCCGAATCTGGTCGAATTAGATGCCCGGCGGCCGAGGGACGGCACGCCGGGCTAACTGCGGACACGGACGACAGCCGCATTTATTCCTAATCGCAGCCGTCCCGCAAGGCCGCCTCAACGGAGGCTGCCATGCACACGTCTCGCGACCCCGCCGATCCCCGTCCCCGCATCCGCCGTCAGCTCGCCGACCTGGTCGAAGGCCTCGAGCGCGACGCCCCAAGCCGCGTCATTTTGGCCTGCTTGGTCGACGCCGCCCGGCGGCTCGCCCTGAAGCTCGAGGGTAACGACCTCGCCCGGCCTTCCCGCCGGAGGGCCGGCGCATGACCGCGCTCGCCGCCAAATCGCCGATATCGGCGATTCATCCCCCGAACGACTTTCCGCTGATCAAGCGGCAGATCGAGGCGCAGCTCGACGATTACGAACGCGCGATCGCCGCGTATGCCGCGTTCATGCAGGACTGGCGCCGCCGGCGCGAGGCCGAAGCGCGTCCGAACGGACCCGCTCGCGCCCTCCCGAAATCCACGATCGATGCGGCCGAGTACCTGGTGCGCGAGGGCGATTGCGCGCGCCTGCGCAAATGGCTCGACGCGCACAGCGCCGACGAACGGGCCGCCATCAGCAAACATCTGGAGGGGATGCGATGCCGCCGCTGACCCGCGACGAGATCCGCGAAGTGTTCAACAGCTTCCCCGAGGCTCAACTGCCGTTGATCAATGTCGCGGCCTGGGAAGGCAAACCGGTGCCGCCGCGCGATTGGGCCGTTCACAATCGCATTGCTCGCCGATCCGTCGCGCTCTTGTCCGGCGAAGGCGGCGTCGGCAAGTCGATCCTGATCCTGCAGCTGCTCGCCGCGCATGTGCTCGCGCGCGACTGGTTCGGCGTCATGCCCGAACCCGGCCCAGTGATCTATCTCAACGCCGAGGACGACGCGCGCGAGTTGCACTTCCGGCTCGACGCGGTGCGCGCCCATCTCGGCACCACCTTCGCGGCATTGAAGGATCTGCACATGGTGCCGCTCGCCGGCGAGGACGCGCTGCTCGGCGTGCCTGACCGCGCCGGCATCATCCGCGCGACGCCGCTGTTCGACCGGCTGAAGCAAACAGCGGCCGACATGCGGCCCGTCCTGATCGCACTCGATACGGCCGCAGACATGTACGGCGGCAACGAAAACGATAGATCCCAGGTGAGGCAGTTCATCGGCCTGCTGCGCGGACTCGCCATCACGGCCAATGCCGGCGTGCTGCTCGCCTCGCACCCGAGCCTGTCCGGCATCACCACCGACAGCGGGCTCTCCGGCTCGACCGGCTGGCACAATTCGGTGCGCTCGAGGCTCTACTTCAAGGCGGCCAGGGCCGGCGATGACGACAAGGCAAATCACGACCTGCGCGAGCTCGAGGTGCGCAAGAACAACTACGGCCCGTCCGGCGAGATCATCCGCATGCGCTGGCAGAACGGCGTGTTTGTGCAGATCAGCGCGCCGTCGAGCATGGAACGTGCCGCCGCGGAGCGCGCCGCCGAGGATCTGTTCCTGCAACTATTCGATCGTACGGCCGCACAAGGGCAGACGCTCAACCACCATCCGACTTCGCCGACTTACGCGCCGCGCCGGCTCGCCGAGCACAGCCAGGCCAATGGAACCGGCACGTCCGCTTTCACGGCGGCAATGCAACGGCTGCTCGACGCCGGAACCATCCGCGTCGAGAACTACGGCCGGCCATCCCGCCCTTATTCACGGTTGGTTCGGACATGAGCGTGCAGCCCCCGTGCAGCCCCCGTGCAGCCTGCGTGGCGGCCACCCCCCATACCCCCCGTATGGGTGGCACGCCACCCACCCACACGGGGGGGTTGGCCGGCATCGCACCGCGCGAGGCCGCGGCGAGGCCGCGCCAGGCAGCAAGCACACCAGACGACGACGTAAGTCGAAGGAGGAAAGACCATGACGACCGACCAAGACGGCAAGCTGATCGAAGCTATGGCTGATGCAGCGCGCGCATATCTCACGGCGCATCCCGAACTCGGCGGTATCAAGCTTGTCACCATCAAGAAAAATGGCGGGCTCAAGTGGACGTCCTGGATAACCACCAAGAAGGACGACGACGACCTATGTCCGCGATGTGGCGCCTCTATGCAGTTGACACACCATTGGCTCTGCGAGGCGCGAGACGGAACACCATCCGGGCTGTCTGACGACATCGTCCGGAAGCTCATTGCGGCAGCGCCGGCCGATGACGACCCCGAGATGCCTAACTTCTGAGGCGTGCATGACCCGCGCTGACCCCGACCGCCCGGTCTACGTGCTGCGGCTCAAGCCTGCACCCGGCACGGACCACGTGAAGATGCTGCGCATGGCGTTGAAGACGCTGCTGCGGCGCTTCGGGCTGCGGTGCGTCAGCGTCGAGCAGGAGGGGGGCGGTCTTGAAAAGTAGAGCGACGGGGCGCTTACGAC
>Ga0070669_100004379_pt1 | contig 10184 bp, 9 predicted proteins | sample KBSS53metaG_FD_64680 | JGI IMG/M metagenome (GOLD analysis project Ga0070669, IMG submission 64680) | Switchgrass rhizosphere microbial communities from Kellogg Biological Station, Michigan, USA - KBS S5-3 metaG | ecosystem: Host-associated > Plants > Roots > Rhizosphere > Soil ... | reverse complement strand
CATCTCTACTTCGTTCATGGTGGCTTTGATCTTCTGATCGACACGCAGGATTTTCCTCCTTACACGACTGATGTATTACCATATCCTGTCGGAAATAATCTGTACGTATATTACAGTCCAATCGAGCTAAATTTCACGATGGTTGCGCCATTTGATTATTTCTACGGGTCGCTCGACTTCCCATTCACAGACTATTCCGCCCCGCCATTCCAGATTACATATCCTGATGCCGGCAGCATTGCCTATCTTTTCGTCTATGAGGGGAGATCGCTGCTGACGGATGTATCCTATAGCAGCCCGGTAAAATTGACGATCCGCGGCTTTGACAGCGATGTGGATCTGGACTCGAAAGCGCGCCTGACAGTCTGGCAAACGGACGTGCCCGAACCTTCGGCCTGGGCGCTTATGCTGTCCGGCTTCGCGCTTGTCGGCGGAGCGATGAGGCGGCAGCGGACGCGCGTGCGCTTCGCCTGATCCAGGCGCCCAGCGAGGCTGCAATCGCGCCCGAGCGGCCGGCCGGCTTAGGCTGTGGCCGGCCGACGCACTTAGTCGTCCTGATCCGCCGGGAGCTTTTGGGCCAAGACCGGCGACCTTGCCGCCGCCGTCTCATCGAGCCGGCGCCGCGGGGCGAAGTGCGGGGCGGATTTGAGGCTTTCGTCCCCTGCCCGGCCGCGTTCCGCCACCGAGCGCAGCGCGCCGATGAACTGATCGAGGCCGGCCTTGCTCTCGGTCTCGGTCGGTTCGACCAGCATCGCGCCGTGCACCACCAGCGGGAAATAGACCGTCATCGGGTGGAAGCCCTCGTCGATCAGGCCCTTGGCGATATCCAGCGTGGTGAAGCCTTCCGGCAGGCTCTCATCGGAGAACAGGGCCTCGTGCATGCAGGGGCCGGTCTTGCCGAACGGCGCGTCGAGCACATCATCGAGGCTGCGCAGGACATAGTTCGCGTTGAGCACCGCGTCCTCCGCAACCTGGCGCAGCCCATCGGCGCCGTGGCTGAGGATGTAGGTGAGCGCTCGGGTGAACATGCCCATCTGGCCGTGGAAGGCGGCCATGCGGCCAAACGAGCGCGGGTGTTCGGCAGGTGCGTCTTCTTCCTCGATCAGCCGAACGGTGCCGTCGGCCGTGGCCTGGGCGAAGGGCAGCGGGGCGAAGGGCGTTAGCGCCTCGGACAGGACCACCGGGCCTGAGCCGGGACCCCCGCCGCCGTGGGGAGTGGAGAAGGTCTTGTGGAGGTTGATGTGCATCGCATCGATGCCGAGATCGCCTGGACGGACCCGGCCAACGATCGCGTTGAAGTTCGCCCCGTCGCAATAGACCAGCCCGCCGGCGGCGTGGACCGCATCGGAAATGGTCTTCATGTCGCGCTCGAACAGGCCGCAGGTGTTGGGATTGGTGATCATCACCGCCGCCACGTCGGGCCCGAGGCGGGCCTTGAGGGCGGCGATGTCGACCCGGCCGTCCACGGTCGCCGGGATGCTTTCCACGCGGTAGCCGGCAAAGGCGGCCGTGGCGGGGTTGGTGCCGTGGGCGCTTTCGGGGACGAGGACGACCGCACGGGCATCGCCGCGCGCCTCGAGCGCGGCGCGGATGCAGAGCAGGCCGCACAGCTCGCCGTGGGCGCCGGCCTTGGGGGTCATGGCCACGGAATGCATGCCGGTGAGCGTGACCAGCCACTGGGCGAGCTCGACGATCACGCCGATCGCCCCGCGCACCGTCTGCTGGGGCTGGAGCGGGTGGACATCGGCAAAGCCCGGCAGGCGCGCCATTTTCTCGTTGAGGCGGGGGTTGTGCTTCATGGTGCACGAGCCGAGCGGGAACGGGCCGAGATCGATGGCATAGTTCTGGCGCGAGAGGCGGGTGTAGTGGCGCACGGCCTCGGGCTCGGTGAGGCCGGGCAGCGCCGGCGGCTCGGCGCGGAGGAACCTGGCGAGGGCGGGCAGCGGATCGCCCGCAGGTTCCTCGATATCGACGCCGCAGGTGCCGGGGCGGCCGAGCTCGAAGATCAATGGTTCCTCAAGCATGAGGCCGCGGTCGCCGCTGGCGGTCTGCGTGACAGGGGCCTCCTCGACCCCGCCACCCATCTCGGGGCGCCAGCCGGACTGGTTGGGCGCGCTCATGTCGGGGCTCCTTCGTGGGTATCGACCAGGATGGCTTCGAGGATCGTCGCGAGGGCGTGGATGTCGTCGTCGGTCGTGGTCTCGGTGGCGGTGACCAGCAGAGCGTGGTGGAGGCCATCGGCCTGCGGGTAGAGGCGACCGAGCGAGACGCCGCCGAGGACGCCGTATTCGGCCAGTTCGCGGACGACTTCGCGGGCATCGCGGGGGAGGAGGAGGGTGAGTTCGTTGACGAAACACATGCTGAGCAGCTCAACCCCCGGGAGCCGGGTCAGGGCCTCGGCGGTGGCGCGGGCGCGGGCGTGGTTGAGGCGGGCGAGACGAGCCAGCCCTTCCCCGCCGAGCAGGGTCATGTGAATTGAGAAGGCCAAGGCGCAAAGCCCTGAATTCGTGCATATATTGCTTGTCGCCTTCTCGCGCCGGATGTGCTGTTCGCGGGTCGACAGGGTGAGCACGAAGCCGCGCTTGCCGTCGGCGTCGACCGTCTGCCCGGCAAGGCGGCCGGGCATCTGGCGGACGAACTTCTCGCGGCAGCCGAACAGCCCGAGATAGGGACCGCCGAACTGGAGGCCGACCCCGAGGGACTGCCCTTCGCCCACCACGATATCGGCGCCGAGCTTGCCCGGCGCCTCGATCAGGCCGAGGGCGACGGGTTCGGTCACCACGGCGACCAGCAACGCGCCCTGGGCCTGCGCGGCGGCGGCGATGGCGGCGAGATCGGGGATGCGGCCGAGCACGTCCGGGTACTGGACGACGACGCAGGAGGTATCGCCATCGATGGCCGCGATCAGGGCGGCGTCATCGGGTTCTGCGGAGAGCTCGGGGAGGCGGGTGTCCAGAGCGTCGCCGGTGAAGCGGGCCATGGTCGTCGCGGTCGAGACATAGTGGGGATGGAGGCCGCCCGAAAGGATGGCCTTCTTGCGCCGGGTTATGCGCCCGGCCATGGCCACGGCCTCCCAGCAGGCGGTCGAGCCGTCGTACATCGAGGCATTGGCGATATCGGTGCCGAAGAGGCGGGCGACCTGGGTCTGGAATTCGAACAGGACCTGCAGGGTGCCCTGGGCGATCTCCGGCTGGTAGGGGGTATAGGCGGTGAGGAATTCGCCGCGCTGGATCAGGTGATCGACCGAGGCCGGGATGTGGTGGCGATAGGCCCCTGCCCCGAGGAAGAACGGCGCGCTGCCGGCCGAGAGATTATCAGCCGCGAGCCGCGCCATGTGCCGCTCCACCGCCATTTCGCTGGCGTGGCCCGGGAGCCCGGCAATCGGGCCGTCGAGCCGGGCCTCCGGCGGAACGTCGACAAACAGCTCATCGATACTGGCCGCGCCGATCGTGCGGAGCATGTCCGCGCGTTCAGCCGGGGTCAGAGGGAGGTATCGCATTGGTTCGCTCCTTGATCCTCCCACCCGTGGGGAGGGCGGGTGCCGGCGAGGGCTGCCGTTTGCAGGAGAGCCCCCTCCTCCGCCGTTCCGGCGGTCCCCCTCCCCGCCAGCGGGGAGGATTGCAGGCTCAGAGGCCCTTCACGTATTCGTCGTAGGCGGGGCGATCCATCAGGCCGCCGAGCTGGCCGGGATCGGCAAGGGTCAGGCGGAACAGCCAGCCGCCGCTTTCGGCCTCGGTGTTGACCAGTTCCGGCGCGTCAGCGAGCGCCGCGTTGGCCTCGGTGACCGTGCCGCCGACAGGCGCATAGACATCGGAGGCGGCCTTGACGCTGTCGACCACGCAGGGGGCATCGCCCTGCTTCACGGCGCTGCCGGGCTCGGGCAGTTCGACGAAGGTGATGTCGCCCAGCTGGCCCTGGGCATAGTCGGTGATGCCGACGGTGCCAGTCTCACCTTCAACGGCGATCCACTCGTGGTCCTTGGTGTAATAGGTGGTCATGGCGGATCTCCTCAGCGGTGATAGCGGTGGGGAACGAAGGGCATGGGCACCACGCGCGCCGGCAGCCGCTTGCCGCGCACCTCGATGGTGAGCGCCGTGCCATCGGCGGCATGGGCGGCGTTGACATAGGCCATGGCGATGGGGTGATTGAGGCTGGGGGAGAAACCGCCGGAGGTGACCCTGCCGACCTCCTTTTCGCCGGCAAAAACCAGCGCGCCTTCGCGGGCGGCCTGGCGGCCTTCGAGGGCGAGGCCGACGCGCCGGGTGGCGGTGCCGCCCTCAAGGGCGGCCAGCACCGGCTCGGCACCGAGGAAGCCGCCTTCGGTGCGGCGGCGCTTGCTGATGGCGAAGGCTAGGCCGGCGCTGACCGGATCGGTCTCGGGCGAAAGGTCGTGGCCATAGAGCGGCAGGCCGGCTTCGAGCCGCAGGCTGTCGCGCGCGCCGAGGCCGATCGGCTTGACCTGCGGCAGGGCGCAGAGGGCTTCGGCCAGGGCTTCGATATCGGCTGCGCGCACCGAGATCTCATAACCGTCCTCGCCGGTATAGCCCGACCGGCTGACGCCGAGCGGAACCTCGCCCCAGTGATAGGCGGCGGCCTGCATGAACTTGAGGTCGACGACCTCGGGCATGCCGTCGAAGGCGGGGTGCAGGCCCAGCGCACCGAGGCTAGGGGCCGCGTCGGGCCCCTGCAGGGCGAGCAGGCCGTGTTCGTCGAGAAGATTGAGGGTGATCTCGTCGGGCAGGTATTCGCGCAGGTGGGCGATATCGTCCCACTTGGTGGCGCCATTGACGACGAGGTAGAAGTGATCGCCCCGGTTGGTGACCATAAGATCGTCGAGGATGCCGCCGGTCTCATCCAGCAGGAGCGAATAGCGCTGGCGGCCGGGGTTCAGCGCGGAGATATCGCCCGGCAGGAGGGCTTCGAGCGCACCGGCCGCACCTTCCCCCGAAACCAGCAGCTGGCCCATGTGCGAGACGTCGAACAGGCCGGCGTGATCGCGCGTCCACAGGTGTTCGGCGATGATCCCTTCATACTGGACTGGCATCCAGTAGCCGGCGAATTCGACCATGCGGCCGCCGCGCGCGCGGTGCCAGCCATCGAGCGGGAGCATTTCCGGCTCAAGTTCATCAAGATTGTCATTGGCCTCGATCGAGGCATCGTCATCAGGCACGAGCATGCTCCGCACAGGATTGGCACACGGTTCACGTGCCCCCTCTGTCACGGAAGCCTGAGAGCTTTCCCCCGTTCCCCCGCCGGTGCGGCGGAGACAACCGGGTTACCCCTTCGGCGGCCCTGCCCCTCCCGATTCCCGGGCCGGACAAGGCACTTTCCAGAGCGACGCTATCGACCCCACGCGGTCCCTGATGCCTGAGAGATTCCGGGGCGGTTGCTCCTTCGGCGCCGTGGCGATGGCGGGCCCCGAATGGAAGGGCCGCGATTCGCAACGGACTCTCCCGCGCGGTCAGCGTCGCCTTGGTGCTGGCTGTTCGCACTTGCGAAGTCAATCGCAAGTGCCCGCGATGCCTCGCACTATTCCACAGCCACCTGCTGGCGCAGCGAGGCCTGGAAGGCCTGCCGCTTCAGCGCGCGTTCCAGCGAGGGCCATTCGTGGACGAACCGACCGCGCGCCTTTTCGTGGGCGAGGGCCAGGATCGCCTCGGCCAGCGTGGCAGCCCGGATCGAGCGATAGCGCGCGAGATTGCCGCCGAGCAGCGGATCGACCAGTGGCGCGACGATCTGCCCCAGCCCTTCGAGCAGGCGCCGTTCGCTCCGCCGCCCGCGCAGCAGGCCGGGACGGATGATGTCGAGCCGGGGATAGCCGACCTTGTTAAGGGCCTGGTCGACCTCGCCCTTGACCCGAAGATAGAGGCCCCGGGCGTGGGGATCGGCGCCGACCGAGCTGATCGCGATCATCGCCCGCGCGCCGGCTTCGACACCCCAGCGGGCGCAGGCGAGGACCAGCTCCTGATCGACGGCACGAAACGCTGCCTCGTCCTTGCCGGACCTGGCCCAGGTGGTGCCGAGCGCGGAGACCAGCACCTGCGGGCGGGCCGCGGCGATGGCATCCCCCCAGTTGGCGGGGTCGGCCAGCAGGACCTCCATTCGCGCTCCGGCCGGCAGGGCGAGTTCGCTGCGGGCGACGGCAACGAGCCGCACATCGTCGCGCCCGACGCAGGCGCGAATCAAGGCCGAGCCGACGAGGCCGCTGGCGCCGACCAGGCAGATGCGGACCCGCTCAGACATTCCTGAGGCCTTCCGGCGTGATCCCGGTGATCCGGGCGTAGGCGGCGATGGCGAAACGGTCAGTCATCCCGGCGAGGTAGTCGGCAATGTGGCGGCTGCGGTCAGGCTCGGCCTCGCGCAGGCGTTCGGCCCAGCCGGGCCCCATCAGATCGGGCTCGGCGGAATAGGCGGCGAACAGGGTGGCGATCACCTCGCCCGCCTTCCGCGCGGTGGCGAGCTGTTCGGGGTGGAGATAGAGCCGTTCGTACATGAAGGCCTTGAGGCGGCGTTCGTTGGCGGCGAGTTCGGGGGAGAAGGCAGCGGTGGCGCGCCCGGCGGCGCGGATATCGGCAGGGCCGCCCATGCCGGCGGTGCGCTGGCGGGTTTCGCCAAGCAGATCGTTGACCATCAGGCCGATCTGCCCTCGCACCAGTTCGCGCAGCTGCCGATCGCGCTCCGCCCGGGGGAACCGGCGCTCGACCGCGCGCCACTGTTCGCCCACGAAATCGAGGGTCAGCAAGTCGTCCAGTTCGAGGAAGCCGGCGCGCAGGCCATCGTCGATATCGTGGTTGTCATAGGCGATGTCGTCGGCCAGCGAAGCGACCTGGGCTTCGAGGCAGGACCATTCGCCAAGATCGAGCGGCCAGGCGCGGTCAAGTTCCGCGAGCGCCCAGTTGGGCGCGGTTACCGGGCCGTTGTGCTTGGCGAGGCCTTCGAGCAGTTCCCAGGTGAGGTTGAGCCCGTCGAACTCGCAATAAGGGGTTTCGAGGCGCATCAGGGTGCGCAGGCAGTGGGCGTTGTGGTCCCACCCGCCGTGGGGGGCGAGCGCGGCGTTCAGCGCCTCCTCGCCGGCATGGCCGAAGGGCGGGTGACCGATATCGTGGGCAAGGCACAGGGCCTCGGTCAGGTCCTCGTCGAGCCCGAGGGTTCTGGCGATGACCCGGCCGATCTGGGCGACTTCAAGGCTGTGGGTGAGGCGGACGCGGTAGTGATCGCCATCAGGCGCTACGAAGACCTGGGTCTTGTGGCGCAGGCGGCGGAAGGCGATGGAATGGATGATCCGGTCGCGATCACGCTGGTAGCAGGTGCGCGGCCCGCGCGGGACAGTGTCGTCCGCCGCGAATTCGCGCCCCCGGCTGCGTGCGGGATCGCAGGCATAGGGGGCACGCGAAGAGGCCATCAGGCGCCGAGGATCCACTCCGCCGCGCGTTCGGCATGAATGCGGGTGCAATCGTAGATCGGCAGGACATTGGCATCGACATCGACCACCATTTCCAGCTCGGTGCAGCCGAGGACGACCGCCTGGGCGCCGGCGCGGTCAAGCTCGACCATCATCGTCTTCAGCTCGCGCTCGGACTGGCGGGTGGCCTTGCCGAGCATGAGTTCATCGTAAATGATCCGGTCGAGCGTTTCGACGAAGCGCATCTGGGGCGGGAGCAGCTCGATGTCGCGGGCGATGAGCTTCTGGCGATAGAAGGTTTCGGCCATGACGTTGCGCGTGCCGATCAGGGCGGCCTTGCGCACCTTGTCACGCGCCATGCGTTCGGCCACGGCCTCGGCGATGTGGAGCACGGGCACGCCGACGGCACCGGCGACGGCATCGTAGACCTTGTGCATGGCATTGGAGCCGATGATCACGGCGGTGGCGCCGGCCTGTTCGAGACGGCGGGCGCTGTCTGCCAGGATCTGCGCTGCCTTTTGCCACTCCTCCTCGCTCTGCAAGCGCTGGAGGTCGGTATAATCGAGGCTCTCGATCAGCAGGGGCGCGCTGGCCTGACGGCCCCGGCTCGCCTGGACGAGCCGGTTGAGGTGATCGTAATAGGTGCGTGTCGACAGCCAGGACATGCCGCCGATAAGGCCGAGCTTGCGCAAGGTCAGTATCTCCCGGGAAGTGTGAAGGACCCCCTGTGCCCTGCCCTTAGGTGGGCGCGGGGATTCGGTCCAGCGGCTGCGTGCGGTCAGCCGAACCCGGTGGCGCACAGGGCGGCGGAGGAGGCGGTAACTTCGAGCACTTCGCGGTCCCCCACCTTGCGCACGGCCAGGACATAGTCCGCCAGCGAGCGCTTGGGGCCGCGCAGGGCCTGGAGCTTGCGCAGCTGGGAAATGGTCAGCCGGTCAACCATCCGCCGGGCCATGCAGGCGCTGGTCTGGTCCGACAGGCCGGCATCGATGAGGGCCGAGCGCACGCGGCTTTCGGCAATCCGCTCGACACAGCCGCTCAGCGCGAGGGCGGCGACCGCGAGGGCGCCGAAGAGAATCGGCGCCGAACGTGACGGCGAATTCATGAAACGGGCTGAAGCGCGGGGGATTGGCATGGCATTGGTTCAACAGGAGTTCGAAGCCGATGCAAGCCCTCAAATCGTTTCGTCTTGCCGCCGCCGCTGCCGCCCTGCTGCCGCTGGCGGCCCTCGCCCCCTCCACCGCCGAAGCCAAGGGCTGCCTGCGCGGGGCGGCAGCGGGCGCCGTGGCCGGGCACATGGCGCACCACCACGCCATCGCCGGGGCGATGATCGGCTGCGCGGCCGTGCACCATCACTATGCCAAGAAGGCCCGCGCCCAAGCGGTGCCGGCGCACCGGACCTAGTGCCGCAAGCTAGTGAGCCAGCGCCTTGACGATGTCCTCGACCATCTTCTTGGCGTCGGCCAGCAGCATCATGGTCTGGTCCATGTAGAACACGTCATTGTCGACCCCGGCATAGCCGACGCCGCCCATCGAGCGCTTGATGAACATGATGGTCTTGGCCTTCTCCACGTCGAAGACGGGCATGCCGTAGATCGGCGATGACTTGTCGGTCTTGGCGGCGGGGTTGACCACGTCGTTGGCGCCGATGACGAAGGCGACGTCGCACTGGGCGAATTCGCCTTGGATGTCCTCCAGCTCGAAAACTTCGTCGTAAGGGACGTTGGCTTCGGCGAGGAGGACGTTCATGTGGCCGGGCATGCGGCCGGCGACGGGGTGGATGGCGTATTTGACGGTGACCCCCCCGGCCTTCAGCAGCTCGCCCATCTCGCGCAGCACGTGCTGGGCCTGGGCAACGGCCATGCCGTAGCCGGGGATGATGATGACGCTCTCGGCTTCCTTGAGGAGGAAGGCGGCGTCCTCCGCACTCCCCCGCTTCCACGGCCGCTGCTCGCGCGCCTCGCCGCCCCCTGCCCCCGCTTCCGCGCCGAAGCCGCCGGCGATGACCGAGATGAAGCTGCGGTTCATCGCCTTGCACATGATGTAGGACAGGATCGCGCCCGACGAGCCGACCAGCGCCCCGGTGATGATCATCGCGGTGTTGTGGAGAGTGAACCCCATCGCCGCCGCGGCCCAGCCCGAGTAGGAATTGAGCATCGAGACGACGACCGGCATGTCCGCACCGCCGATGGGCACGATCAGCAGGAAGCCGATGGCAAAGCTCAGCACGGTGATCGTGGCGACGACCCAGGTGCTTTCGTCCTGGGTGAACCGGGCGATGAGCAGCAGGATCGCCATGACCGTGCCGAGATTGATCAGGTGGCGCGCGGGCAGGAGGATCGGCGCGCCGCTCATGTTGCCGTTAAGCTTGAGGAAGGCGATGACCGAGCCCGAGAAGGTGATCGCGCCGATGGCGAGGCCGAGGCCCATCTCGATCCGGCTGTCGGGATCGATCGCGCCGGACGGCAGGAGAATGCCGAATGCCGCCGGGTTGAGATAGGCGGCGAGGCCGACCAGGACGGCGGCGAGGCCGACGAGGCTGTGAAAGGCGGCGACCAGCTGGGGCATGGCCGTCATCTGGATCTTGCGCGCCGTGGTGAGGCCGATCATCGCGCCCAGCGCGATGGCGGCGAGGATCTTGGCGAGGATGACGAGATCGGCCGGCGTGGGGCGCGGCCACCAGTCGCCCGGCGGGACCGGCGCTTGGGTGGCCAGCGTGGTGACGACGGCAATGCCCATGCCGACCATGCCATAGCGGTTGCCCGCGCGGCTGGTGGCGGGC
>Ga0070669_100004376_pt1 | contig 10190 bp, 7 predicted proteins | sample KBSS53metaG_FD_64680 | JGI IMG/M metagenome (GOLD analysis project Ga0070669, IMG submission 64680) | Switchgrass rhizosphere microbial communities from Kellogg Biological Station, Michigan, USA - KBS S5-3 metaG | ecosystem: Host-associated > Plants > Roots > Rhizosphere > Soil ... | reverse complement strand
CGACTACATCCGCGAGCTGAAGGCGCAGGGCTTCCGCGGCGTCCCGCTCGAAACCCTCGTCCGGACGCGCGACCACGGCGTCACCGCCGACTACATCAAGGCGCTCAAGGCCGAGGGCTACACCGGGACCACGCTCGAGGAGTTCGTCCGGACGCGCGACCACGGCGTGACCCAGGCCTACATCCAGGGGATGAAGAAGGCCGGCTTCGGCACCGCGACCGTCGAGGATTTGATTCGAACGAAAGATCACGGCGTCACGCCCGAATTCATCGAGGAAATCCGCGGCCTCGGCTTGACCCTCACGACGCTGGAGGAGTTCGTGCGGCTGCGCGACCACGGCGTCCGCGCGGCGTTCGTGCAGGAGATGAAGACCGCGGGTTACGACAAGCTCGCCGCGGATCAGCTCGTGCGGCTGCGCGACCACGGTGTCAGCGGCGCGTACGTCCGCGACCTTGCCGCGCAGGGCTTCAAGAACGTCCCGCTCGAAGACGTCGTCCGGTCGAAGGACCACGGCGTCTCGCCCGAATATGTCGCCGACATGAAGGAGCTCGGGTTCAAGAACCTCACCCTCGACCAGATCGTGCGGCTGCGCGACCACGGGATCACGCCCGGCTTCGTGAACCACGCCAAGGCCCGCGGCCACAAGCCCGAGAGCGTGGACGATCTCGTTCGCTTGAAGAACGGCGGCCTCTGGAAGAACTGAGCGCGCCTTGCCCTGCGGGCGGAGGTGCGGCTATGATCGTGCGATTGGTGAGTTGGCGAGTTGGCGATCCAACTCACCCACTCACCAATTTTCGCGTTTCTGCCCGTGGCGAGGTAGCTCAGTTGGTAGAGCATACGACTGAAAATCGTAGTGTCGACAGTTCGATTCTGTCCCTCGCCACCATCTAACCTGCTGGAAATAAAACGGCTTACAGAAAGCCGCCAGAATTGCCTCGACCCACGAGGCAACACCAAGGTAATAAGTGGCAAGCCCTCGAAGTCCTGCTCAACGAGACAACGAACCGCATAACCACACACAATCGCAAACACGACGCTCAAGCGTGTCGAACGCGCTGCCAGAATCCGAATGATGAAACAAGCGAGCTGTGCGAACGGACAAAATCCGGATTGCGAACCAGCGGCGCTGGATAACGAATACAAATCCCATCAACGCAAGACACCGAACCGTACAACGCCGAGAATCGGACAATGAGGGTCAAGCGTGCTGAATGCGTGCGACCAATTCAAAATGGAGAGACAAGCCGTCTGTGTAAGCCGACAAAACCCAGAATCACGAACCAGCTCCACCGTACAGCCGGCAAAACCTCGGAAATACCCGCCGACCGACCGCGCAACAGAAAGGAATCCAAAAGCGCGGCGCGAGCGGCAATCACACCAGGGAATTCTGAAGAACGATGGGCGAGCGTTCCCTGGGCGTCAAGAGACGTATCCGAAGCGGAAGCGAGACAGATTTACGCGTAGGTGGTTCTCGGTCGGGACGAGCCGAAGTAACTGCGGATGGTCTAAGGTGGGCACATGACCCGACGTGGATTCCTCCTCGCGGCGGGGGCTGGCCTTGGGGCGACGGCCCTCTCGCTGCCGTCCCCGATGCTGGGCAGGATGACTGGAGACATGCTGCCGGCCGCGCACACGCCGGCCCCCGATACCTGGTCGGACAACAGCATCACGCTGGCGTGGCTCGGACACGCGACCGTGCTCATCAACTTTTATGGCGTGCGCATACTGACCGACCCAACGTTGTTCCCTCGAATCGGCGTTGACCTCCGAGTCGCGACGGTGGGCCCGTTGCGACTCACCTCCTGCGCGCTACCGGCCGCGCAGCTCCCGGACATCGACGTGGTGCTGCTCTCGCACGCACACTTCGACCACCTGGACACCGCATCGTTGGGAGCGCTTCCCGGGCATCCGGTCGTCGTCGCGGCCCCGAAAACCGCGGATCTGGTGCCCCGCCGTCGCGTCGCAGGGGTGCATGAGATCAGATGGAATCAAGCGGCGTACTTGAGGACCCGCCGAGGGGACCTGGAGGTTCGAGCTGTCGAGGTAAAACACTGGGGCGCCCGGCTCAACCACGACGGCTATCGCGGCTACAACGGCTACGCGATTCGACGCGAGGGGCGTGCCTTACTGTTTGGAGGAGACACCGCGCACACACCTGTCTTCGCGGAACATCGGCGGCATGGTCCCTACGAGGCCGCACTCATGCCGATCGGCGCCTACGATCCGTATATCTACAATCACTGCACCCCGGAGCAGGCGCTGGCCATGGCCAATGCCGCGGGGGCCCGCCTGTTGGTTCCCATCCATCACAAGACATTTCGCCTGAGTGAGGAAGGCTTCAACGAGCCGATCGAGCGGGCGGAAGCGGCACTGATCAAAGAACGTGATCGCCTCGCATTGCGTGACGTCGGCGACACGGCCGTGGTCGCCTAGCAATCCTGCCTTGTGAAGGCGATGTGCCGTCGGCTGACCAATGACTGATAATCGGTAGCGGCTCGCGGGCCTGCTTGCGGGTCAAGTGAGCGAGGACACTGTTACCGGAGGCTCGCATGAAGGTTCTCGTCGGCCTTGCAGTCGGACTGCTGGCAACCCAGCTCGGCGCGCAGACGGCCTCGGACGAAACCGCCATCCGCACCATCATTCAGGACGAGAGCGCCGCCTGGAACCAGGGAGACGCCGCCGCGTACTCGCGCCACTTCGCCGCCGACGGGACATTTACCAACATCACCGGCCAATTCTTCAGCGGATACGACGCGTTTCTCAAGCAACATGAAGTGATCTTCCAGGGCCGCTTCAAGCAGACGAGGTTGCAACAGGACATCGTTTCGCTCAAGTTCGTGCGGCCCGATGTTGCCGTGGTTGAAGTGCTCACCTCCGTCGCCGGCGTCGTCGCGGCGCAGCTGGCGCCGGGCACGGCTGGCGATGCCGCGGGGCGTCTGCGAACGCGGTTGCTACAGGTGGTCGTGAAACAGGGCGAGGAGTGGAAGGTCGTGGCCTATCACAACGTGGACGTGAAGCCCGGGATCCCTCTCCCTGAACCCCGTTAGTCATCATCCAGTGCGTGGAGAGTCGATCGAGCCTGGTCGGGCGATCGCCGGGTGTGCCGGCGACAGCGGCACCCGCACCACCAGGCTGGTTCCGTGCCCCGGCCGCGAATCCACCGTGATCGTACCGCGGCTGAGCCGCACCCGCTCTTCCATGCTGCGCAGCCCGAGGCCGGTGGCGCCGCCATCGGGGACGACGAACCCGATCCCGTCATCGGTGATGTCGAGCGCGACGTCGCCAGCGGTCCGTTTCAGCTCCACGATCGCGGTTCGCGCGCGTGCATGCTTGATGACGTTGCTCAGCGCTTCCTGCGCGACCCGGTAGAGGCACAGCGCCGTGTCGGCATCGAGGCGGTCGAGCGTGTCGGTGGCCTTGAACGTCACCGTGAGGCGATGGTGCTTTTCTGCCTCGGCGCAATGCTGCTTCAGCGCGGCAACCAGGCCCGCATGCTTCAGCAGGCCGGGATGGAGCCCGTGCGAGAGGAGCCTGAGCGCCTCCGCCAGTGACGTCGTGCGTTCCTGCAGCGTCGCCAGCGTCTCGTTCACCGGTCGCGAGTCGGGCCGGAGCATGCTGCGCTTGAGCCCGCTCAACATGATCGCGACGCCCGCCAACTGCTGACTCACATCGTCGTGCAGGTCCCGCGCGATGCGCGAACGCTCGGCTTCCTGCGCCGTGATCAAGCGGCCGGCCAGATCCTGGTTCCGCTCGGACGAACGCCGCAGCTCCGCCTCGCGTTCGCGCAGCGCGAGCTCGGTGCGCCGGCGCCTCGCCCCCTGAATCATCAGTCCGGTGATCAGCGCGCTCTGCAGCCCGAGGACGATTGTCGCAGTGAGGATGTACCCCCGATATTGTTCCCAGGCGCTCAGCTCGCGAAACCGCACGATGCTGCCCGGAGGAAGACGACTCTCATCGATGCCCCGCCGCCGGAGCTGGCGCCAGTCGAAGATCGCCACCGGCACGGCTTTGATCGGCGGGACGCGCAGCGCTGGGTCCCGGGCGATCCGCAGCGCCAGGTTCGCCAGGCCCGTCCCTTCGCCCTCCGCGCTGATGACGATGCCGCCGATCGCGCCGAGGCCGATGTACTGATCGCTGTTGTTGATATAGACCGGCCCCGGTGCGGCCCGTGCGAGCTCCCGGATCGCGTCGCCCGTGGCGATGGGTGCGCCGCGCGGGCCAATCAGCAGACGACCCACGAGGATGGGCGTCTCCTCCGGTAACGCCGAGACGCGTGCGAGCAGCTCGTCGAGCGGGAGGTTGCGCAGTTCGATGAGGGGCGTCGCCGGCGCGGCACCCACGACTTGTGTCCTGGCCAACTCGTACAAGGCATCGCTGGACGTGCTCCGCTGCGCGGCATCGACGAGCGCGATCTGCCGGGCTCGTGGATGCAGCTTCAGCGCCAGTGCCGCATTGTCGCCGAACGTCGCGCCCGACCAGATGACCGAGACGCGCTCGGGCCACAGTTGCGGCTGGCTGGTCAACACCGCCGCGGCCGGGACGGCGGGAAACAGCGGATCGCGCGCGTCGAGCAGAAATGCCAAGGCGGGGTCGTAGACGGCGGCGACGACCGCGATCGGCGTGTCCGCGTATCGCTCGCGCAGGTACCTGCGCGTCCGCTGCGCCTGAACGTCTCCCCTCAACTGGTTGGTGTTGATGGTCTCGATGTACACGTCAACCTTCAGATCCGCCGCCTCGCGGACGGCGCGCATGAAGGCGCCGTCGAACGGAATTCGAAACGGCGAATCGTAGCCGTAGGTGTGGAGCACGAGGATCGCCTTCGCGTCGGCAGCGGCGAGTGGTGCGGCCGCGCTGCCGAGGAGCATGGTGGCGGCGACGATTGCGGCCGATCTCCATCGCCGCGACGACACGGTTTGCGTCCTCGTGACCACCGACCTCGCGCCGGCAGAATCCGTCACGGCTGGACGATTTTGTTGCGGATCGCGTAGCGCACCAGATCGCTGACCGAGCGGAGATGCAGCTTTCTCATGATGTTCGCGCGGTGGGCCTCGATCGTCTTCACGCTGATCTTCAGCGCTGACGCCGCGTTCTTGTTGCTCTTCCCTTCCGCGATGAGCTGGATGATCTCGCGTTCGCGGGCGGTCACGGCGCGGCGCGACGCGTCCTGATCGGCGCCGTCGCGAATGTAGCCGTCGAGGACGAACTCGGTCACGGCCGGCGTCAGGAAAGGCTTGTGCTGCCGCAGGCTCTCCACCGCCGCAATCAGGTTCTCGTCGGCATCGGACTTCAGGACATAGCCGCGCGCCCCGGCCTGCAGCACGTCGCGCGCGAGCTCCTCGGACTGATGCATCGTCAGCACGAGCACTTCGGTCTCCGGCGCGTCCTTCAGGATGTGGCGTGTGGCCTCGAGGCCGTTCAGCTCGGGCAGGCTGAGGTCCATCACGACGACGTCGGGCCGAAGCCGCCGGCTTTGTTCGACGGCGTCGCGGCCGGTCATCGCTTCGCCGCACACCTCCCAGCCGTCGCGGCTTTCGAGCAGCGATCGGACGCCTCGCCGCACGACCGCGTGATCGTCGACCACGAGGATCCGCAGCGGCATCAGTCCGCTCCCGTTCCGATCGGCACGCGCACGCGCACGGTGGTGCCGCGCGCGCTCGAGGTGAGCTCGAGACGCCCGCCCAGCCGTTCGATGCGCTCGCTCATGCCGGCGATCCCGACCCCGACCACACCCTCGCCGCTGGTGATTTGTTCGAGCGAGGCCTTCGGGATGCCGCGGCCCCAATCCTCGATCTCCAGCACCAGGGTACTGGCGGCGTGCCGCAAGTGGATGCGAGCGGTCTCGCTCTCGGCGTGCCGGTGGATGTTGATCAACGACTCCTGAACGATCCGAAAGAGCGCCGTCTCGGTGTCGCGCGGCAGCCGGTCGAATTGCTCGGGCAGCTCGAGGTCGACCGAGATGCCGCTGCGCTCGGCAAACCCGGCGACGTACCACCGCAGCGCCGACAGCAGACCCATTTCATCGAGAAACGGCGGGTGCAGGAGATACGACAACGTGCGAATCTCGGTCATCGACTGCTCGGCGAGCGAGATGCTCTCGGTCAGCGCCGCGCGATCGACGTCGCTCAGATGACTGGCCGTCCGCGACACTCGCGCGAGATGCATCTTCAGCGCCGCCAGATCCTGGGCGGTCGTCTCGTGCAGCAGCTGCGCGATCCGGCGCCGTTCGTCGTCCTGCTCGTGCATCAATCGGCCGGCGAGCGCGTGCAGCTGGGTGACCGATGCGTCCAGCTCCTGCTGCGCGAGCTTGCGGTCGGTCACGTCCTCCACCAGGCCGAGCAGGTAGCGGGGCGTCCCGTCGCTGCCGCAAATCTTCGTTCCTGTCGCCCGGGCCCAGATGAACGTTCCGTTCTTGTGGCGAAACCGCATCTCGAGTTGCACCTCGCGCTTGGCGCCGGACACCAGCTGCTCGATGGCCGCCGCGACACGCACGATGTCTTGCGTATGGGTGACGTCGGCGTAGGCGAGGGTCTTGACCTCCTCGGCGGTGTAGCCGACCAGCTCCTGAAACGCTCGATTCGCTTCGACAATTCTTCCGGACGGGTCAGCGAGCACGAAGCCGATGGCGGAGCTCTCGAAGACCGATCGCCAGCGCTCCTCGCTCGACCGAAGCGCCGCCTGCGCCTGCCGGATGTCTTCGAGCTGGCGCTGGGCATCGGTGATGTCTTCCACCACGCCAACCACACGCTGGACCGGCCCCGCCGGCTCAGGCACGGGAAACCCGCGGCCGCGCACCCAGCGCACCGCGCCGTCCGGCCGGATGATGCGGAACCGCTCATCGCTGGGGGTGCCGGCCCGCTGACCGATGATCGACGCTTCGACCCGCGCGCGATCGTCGACGTGAATCGCGTCGAGGAAGGAGCGGGGATTCGCGTACAGGCTGGCGCAGCTGCGGCCGAACACCTCTTCGTACATGGGGCTGACGAAGGTAATCCGGTCGCCGACGACATCGCGCACCCAGAAGATCTCGCGGATGTTCTCGGCGATCTGACGGAAGCGCCGTTCGCTCTCCTGCAGCTCGTTGCGCTGCCGCCGCAGGGTGTACTCGATCTCTTCGCGTTCGCGAATCGTCGCGAGCAGGCGTTCGACCTCACGGGCCGTCTGGTTGGTCCCGAGGAATTCATCGGGCGGCACGTAGTACAGGTTCCGGCAGACGACGCCGCGATAAATGACCGTCGGATGCGTGCGAAGAATGTTCAGGATGACTTCCGGCGGAAAGAGCCGCCGGTTGTACTGACAGAGGGCCAGGCAATTATGGTGGGCCAGCGTGTGGGTCAACCGGCTCTCGTACTCGATCCAGCGCTCGAGCCCCGGCGCCCCGTGGAGCACCCATTCGGTCTCGCCCGTCGCGCGCAGCGCCGAGAACCCCTGACGCATGGCGTCGGCGGTCGCCTCCGCCCAGAACGTGCACATCCATTGGGGATCGAACGTTCCCTGTTTCAGATACGCGGCCTCTTTCGTCTCCAGCACCAGGCGGTCGGTTGCGATGGCCCGTTCGACGTCGATGCCCTCGGCAGACATCGCGTCCCGCACGACCGCCTCGGTGCCATCGTCGGCGATGTAGATGCATTTCTCGCCGCGGTCGAGGCCGATCCGGATGAAGGGAATCGCCACCGCGAGGTGCTCCTCGGGGCTCTCGTAGATCGAGCACAGGTGGCCTTTCGGCGCCAGCTGTTCGAGGGCCGTCAGCAGGGGGATCTCGTGCCTGGGGTCCATCACCCACCGGTCATCGTTCACGAGTAGAAACGATTGTAATTTGAAGGACCTCCGACGTGTCCCCTTTCACTCCGTCCGAATGAATACCTAGGTGACCTTAGGGGTTCCCACCGCCACGATATCGGCACTGCCCAGAATAGCGCCCGGCCCCCGGTTGAGGTCAAATCGGAAATCTTGGATCCGATGGCCGACGATCAAGGAGGCGGCCATCGAACTGACCAAGAACCCATGCCGATCACGTACGAGCGCGACGACCTGCGGCGCCGGATTACGGTGACTCTCCAGGGACAATTCGACGTCGACGAAATCATCGCCACGATCGACCGCCAGGCCTCTGAGGGCACGTGGCCGTACAGTCGGCTGTACGACCAACGTGGCGTCCAGGAGGCACCGACGACCGCGGAAATCAGGGCGTTACTCGGACACGTGCGCGAGCGCACTCGCCTCCATGGCCCACGAGGCCCGGTCGCGGTGGTGACCGATCACTCGGCGGTCTACGGGATGGTACGGATGTACATGAGCCTCGGCGAGAACGACGGGACCGTGGAGGTGTTTCGAGACATCGCCGCCGCCGACAGCTGGCTGACCGCCCACGCATCTGCGGCGGACGGTCGCGGCGACGACTAGACGCGCATCGAGAGCTCGGTGCTCTCGTAGGCTTTCACCTCGTCGATCCACTGCCGCCCCACCGCGACGCCGGCGCTCGCGCAGTAGCGATCCCACACGGCGCCCCAGGGCAGCGACTTGATCTCTTCCTGCAGCGCCAGGCGTCCGGTGTAGTCGCCCGCCGCCTCGGCCTCGCGCAGCCGGCCGATCGGCTCGACCATCGCTTTCAGCAGCGCCTTGAGCGTGTTGCGTGCGCCAATCACCCAGGCCGCCACGCGGTTGATGCTGGCGTCGAAGTAGTCCAGCCCGATGTGCGTCCGATGCAGGAATCCGCCGCGCACCAGTTCCTGCGCGATGGCGTCCAGGTCGTCGCCGAGGACGACGACGTGGTCGCTGTCCCAGCGGACGCCGCGGCTGACGTGGAGCAGGATCTCGGGGACGAACATCAGGACGGCGCTGATCTTGTCGGCGATCGTTTCGGTCGGATGGTAGTGGCCGGTGTCGAGCGTGTAGAGGATCCGCCGCGACATCGCATACCCGAAGTAGAACTCGTGCGACCCGGCGGTGTAGCTCTCGAGGCCGAGGCCGAACAGCTTGCCTTCGACCGAATCGAGGTTGACGGCGGGATCGAGCCGTTCCTTGAACACGGCGTCCAGCGATTCCATCAGCCGCTCCCGCGGACCGACGCGATCGACCGGCGTGTCCTTCATCCCGTCGGGGATCCACACGTTGGTCACGCACGGCGTGCCCAGCGCCTGGCCCATCGCGGCGCCGATCCGGCGGCACGCGGCCGCGTGCCGGATCCAGTAGGAGCGAATGGCGGCGTCCGGATGCGAGAGCGTGAGGTTGTCCGCGGCCTTTGGATGGGAGAACAGCGTCGGGTTGAAGTCGAGGCCGATGCCGAGCGACTTCGCCCAGTCGATCCACGCGGTGAAATGCTCGGGGCCGACGGCGTCACGCTCGACGCGCCGGGTGCCGAACTCTCCGTAGAAGGCGTGCAGGTTGAAGCGGTGCGTGCCCGGCACGAGGGACAGGGCTTTCGCCGCGTCGCGCCGCAACTCGTCGGCGGTCCGCGCCTTGCCGGGATAGCTGCCCGTGGCGGCGAGCCCCCCGCCGAGAGCGCCGTCCAGCTGCTCGAAGCCGCGAACGTCGTCTCCCTGCCAGCAGTGCAGAGAGACGGACACGGACGCGAGCCGTTGAAGCGCCGCGTCGGTGTCGACACCGAGGTCGGCGTAGCGCTGCCTCGCGAGGGCGTAGGCGGGTTCAGACTGGCTGGTCATATCATCCTCGTGCAAAATCGTGTCGCTGGCCGGACCACGAAGGCACGAAACCACGAAAGAAAACACGAAGAAGAACATCTTTGGTTTTCTTCGTGCGGCTTCGTGTGTTCGTGTTTTCGTGGTTGCATTTTGTTCTCAGAAGTCGAAGCGATCGATGTTGCCCCGATTGAAGAGCATCGGCGCGCCGAGGATGATCTCGCTGTTGCGCACCTCGATCTGTCCCAGGCGGCCGGCCTGAAGCGTGTGCGCCCCCGGCGCCAGCCGGTTCTGCGTGACGAGGACGCTGGCGTAGACGGCGAGGTATCCGAGGTCGCGGGTGTTCCAGAGCACGACCGTCTGCACCACCCCGCCGTGGACGTACGGCTTGTTGATGTTCGGCAGCGACAGCCCGATGACGTTGACGTCCTTGCGGCCCGCCTGCCGCACCGCCTCCGCCGCGCCCGGCACCGCCGGCGCGGAAATCGCCATCATCAGCCTCACCGATGGATAGACCTTCAGGAGCGTCTGCGTCTCGGCGAACGCTTTGTCCCG
>Ga0070669_100004373_pt1 | contig 10192 bp, 6 predicted proteins | sample KBSS53metaG_FD_64680 | JGI IMG/M metagenome (GOLD analysis project Ga0070669, IMG submission 64680) | Switchgrass rhizosphere microbial communities from Kellogg Biological Station, Michigan, USA - KBS S5-3 metaG | ecosystem: Host-associated > Plants > Roots > Rhizosphere > Soil ... | reverse complement strand
CGCTGGTTGCACTCTGTGCCTTCGAGCCGCAGGCCCACGCCTACACGCTCTATAACGAAGACGACGGCGGCACGCTGTTGAACGCGGAACTGGGCGCCGGCTTTGGCTGGTTCGGCAGCACCCGCAACTACCTCGGCGACCCGCAGAAGGCGCCCGGCAGCATGCGTTGGCAGGAAGGCTATGCCAAATATGGCCTCAACGGCTCGACGGACAAGCTCATCGCCGGGTCGGTCTACGGCGGGTTCAGCCTGCTCAGCTCCGGCACCTGGGGCGATGGCGACACCGGTGCGATCACTGCCGGCAACGAGCGCCGCACCGCGGTGGAAGATGCCTTCCTGGGCTGGCGCTCAGGTGACCTGGTGCCCGTCCTGGGCCAGGACGGCGTCGACTTTTCCTTCGGCCGCCAGCTGGTGACGGTGGACGGTTTCCTGATCACCGACGATGGCTTCAACCCCGGCAATGCCTTCAGCCCCATCGAGGGTGTGCGTGACGGGCGCTTCAACCGTGGCGGCGCGTTCTACCTGGGCCAGCGCCTGGCGTTCGGCAACACGGCGGTGCTCAAGTTGGGTGGCAAGGATGGCCTTCACGGCAGCCTGATCTGGCTGAAATCGGATAACCCCGGACAGTCCAAGACCGAAGTGGCGGCGGCCACGGTTGACTACACCACACCCCTCGGCTCCATCGGCTCTACCTACGTTCGCGGCCTGGATGTGGAGGAGCGCTACGCCTTCGGTGATCGGCTCGAGCGCAAGGGCATGAACATCTACAGCCTGCGCGGGCAGGGCAATGCCGGGATCGAGAATGCCGACTTCGCCTTCGAAGTGGCGCGCCAGGAAAAGCGTTCCGGCTCGCAGCGGGCGATGTTCTTCGACGCGGGCTATACCTTCGCCGACGTCAAATGGCAGCCGACCGTGAGTTATCGCTATTCGCGTTATTCCGAAGGCTGGGATTTCCTGTTCCAGGGTGGCTTCCGCAAACGCTACCAAGGTGAGATAGCGACGAATTACGCCGGTTCCGTGACCTCGAACATGCGGATCAACGATGTGCTGCTCTCCGTCCGGCCCACCGATACATTGACCCTCAATGCGATGGCCTTCGATTACCACCAGCTTTCCCGCAAGCAGGAGCGGGATTTCAGCGCCCGCGAGGTCGACCTGTTCCTGGACTGGATGGTGACGGATAACATCACGCTGTCACCGCTGATCGGCTTCTACAAACCCGAGAAGTGGTTGGGCAATGGCGGTCTGCAAAGTGGCAGTGCGTCGACCAACACCTACATGCAGTTCATTGTCTGGGTGACGTTCTAGAAGGGACGGGCGTCGGCGCCAGGCGCCGACGCCTGGTTGTTTCAGAGCATGCGGCGCAGCACGTCGTTGCGCGGGTCTTTGTCGTAGAAGCGGTGCTTGAGCGCCCCTGCGATGTGCAACACGATCAGCACCAGCAGGGTATAGGCGAGTGTTTTGTGCAGCCATTGGAACACCACGAACCAGTCGTCATTCTTCGGCAACAACTCGGGCAGGTTGACCCCGAAAAAGAACACACCGTCGCTCATGGTGAAGGTGCTCGACATGGAGTAGCCCATCAGCGGCACGATCACCAACAGCGCATACATCGCACGTTGGGTCAGTCGGGATAACACCTGTTCGTAGCGTTCCAGGGTTTGCAGCGGTTGCGGAATATTCGGAGTGCGCGAGCGCACGGCGATCTGTGTCAACACCAGCAGGAACGCCAGCACCCCAAAGGATTTGTGCCAGGGGTAATAGAGCTCGAATTTGCTCGCCACTTCATCATTCATACCGGTCATGTGCCAGCCAGCCCACAGCAGGCCGACGACGAGCACAGCGCGCACCCAGTGCAGCAGGCGCAGGGATGTTGGATAACGATCGATTATGGTTGGGTTTTCTGGGCTCATCACGGTCTCTCCAACGATCATCAAAAATGCACCGTTGAGTGAGCCACCCTGGCGATATCGAGGGTGGCTCGCTCAGTGCGCTGGCTCAGCCGGGCATCAGTACGGTGATCACCTTCTCTTCGGTGTAGGCCAGCGCGCCACTGAAGCCGCCTTCACGTCCGATTCCGCTGGTCTTGACGCCGCCCCAGGGCAGGTTGGCGTCCAGCGGGCTCCAGCAGTTGATGCCCACCGCGCCGGCTTTCACCGCTGCGGCGACACGGTGCGCACGCACCAGGTCGGTGGTCCACACCGTGGCGGCGAGGCCATAGGTGGAGTCGTTGGCCAGCGCGATGGCCTCGTCTTCCGTGTCGAAGGGGATCAGCGTGCCCACCGGGCCGAAGATCTCGTCCTGGGCAATCGCCATGTCGTTGCGGGCGTTGGCGAAGATCGTCGGGCGCACGAACCAGCCGCGTGCAGGGGTGGACACGCCGCCGGCCAGCAGCGTAGCGCCCTGGTCGATGCCCAGCTGGATGTAGCGGTTGACGCGATCGAACTGCGCTTTCTTGGCCACTGGCCCCATCTGTACGCCGGGCTGGCGCGGGTCGCCCACGTTGACCGCCTGGGCCGCTTCGGCCAGCGCCGCGCCGAAGCGCTCGGCGAGGCTGCGCTGGACGAGGATGCGCGAACCGGCCGCACACACCTGGCCCTGGTTGGCGAACAGGCCAAGGGCACAACCGCGCAAGGCGTCATCGAAGGAGGCGTCGTCGAAGACAATCTGCGGGCTCTTGCCGCCCAGTTCCAGGGCCACGCGCTTGAACAGCACGCCGGCAGTGCGCTGGATCTCGCGGCCGGCCTCGGGGCTGCCGGTGAAGCTGATCTTGGCGACGTGTGGGTGTTCGCACAGGGCGCGGCCCACTTCGGCGCCGTAGCCTGTGACCACGTTGATCACACCGTCCGGGAAACCCGCTTCCTGCGCCAGCGCCGCCAGGTGCAGGGCCGACTGCGGGGTCTCTTCCGATGGCTTGACCACCACGGTGCAGCCTGCCGCCAGCAACGCGGCGAGCTTCCAGACCGTGATCATCAATGGCGAGTTCCACGGCACGATAGCGCCGACCACCCCCACCGGCTCGCGCACGGTGTACGAGAGGGTGCGGGTGCCGAAGTAGCCGCCGGTGGGGATGGTGCGTCCTTCGAGCTGGTTGGCCCAGCCGGCGGCGGCGCGCAGGTGGGCGATCGCATTGGGCAGGTCCATGCGGCGCGGCTCGATGGGGGAGCGGCCGATGGCGTTGGCGTCCAGGTCGGCGAGCCGTTCGCTGTCGCGCTCTACCAGATCCGCCAGTTTCGACAGCAGCCGGCCACGCTGGGCGCCGTCGAGTTGGCTCCAGGCGCCCCGTTCGAGTTGCTCGAGCGCGGCACCCACGGCGCGGTTGACGTCGTCGGCCGTGCCGCGTGCCGAACGGGCGTAGACCTGTTCCGTGACCGGATCGATAAGGTCGATGCGGCGTCCATCGGAGGCTTCAAGCGACGCGCCGGCGATGAAGTGATTCAAGTGTTCAGTCATGTTGCGCTCCATGAGTCATGCCTTGAGGGCGGCCAGGGCGTCGCCGAAGATGTCCAGTGCCTTGAAGAACAGCGAACGGGAGATGGTCAGCGACGGCATCACGCGCATCACGTTGCTGTAGCGACCGCAGGGAATCATCAGCACGCCGTGGTTGAGCAGGTAGCCCATGAGCTGGCCGATCTTTTCACCCGCCAGGGGCGCCTTGGTGACTGGGTCTTCGACCAATTCGATACCGATCATCAGGCCGCGCCCGCGCACTTCGCCGACCAGTGGGCTGTTGAAGCCGCGAATGTAGGCCTGGGCTTCCAGGCCCAGCGCATGGGCACGGTTGAGCAGGTCCAGTTCAGGGTCCTGCAGGATGCTGATGTTGGTCAGCGCCACGGCCGCCGACAGCGAGTTGGCGGCGAACGTGTTGGGCATCGAGCCATCGGGAATCTTTGCCGCCAGGTCCGAGCGCATGATCAGGCCGGCCATCGGCAGATCGCTGCCGATGCCTTTGCCGAAGGTGAGCATGTCCGGTTTCACGCCCGAGTGTTCCACCGCCCACATCTTGCCGGTGCGCCCGGCGCCGGATTGCACTTCATCGACGATCAGCAAGGTGCCGCTGCGGTCGCAGGCCTTGCGCAGCAGTTGCAGGAACTCCGGCGAAGGCGGCACGTAGCCGCCTTCGCCCTGTACCGGTTCCACGATCACTGCGGCCACATCATCGGCGGCGGTGTAGGGCGTGTTCAGCAGGTAGTCCACGTAGTCGCCGGCGATCTGCTCGGCGCTCTTGTGGGTGGTGTCGAACGGGAAACGGTAGGCATACGGGTAGGGCGCGTGAATCACACCGCCCATCTGCGCGCCGTAGCCTTTGCGGTAGGCTGTGCCGGTGGTCAGCGCGCCCGATGCGTTCCACACGCCGTGGTAGCCGCCGTGGAAAGCAATGATCTGGTGCCGCCCGGTGATGCGCTTGGCGAACTTGATCGCGGCTTCCAGTGCATCGCTGCCGCTTTGGGTGAAAAAGGTGATGCAGTCACCACGCAAGCCGTCGGGCGCGATCTCGGACATCTTGGCGGCCAGCTCGGTGCGCCGGGTGCTGTTGATTTCCAGTGCATGCATCAGCACTTCGGACTGTTCGCGGATGGCCTGCACCACTTTGGGGTGGCAACGGCCCACGCTGCTGACGCCGACGCCAGCGGACAGGTCAATGTAGGTATTGCCGTCCGGGTCCTTGAAGGTTGCGCCGAACGCACGGTCCATGGCCACCGGCATGCGCCCGCCGCCACGGGCCATCGACTCGGTGCGCGCCGACAACGCCAGGGCTTCGCTGGCCTTGGGGCCGGGCAGGGCGCTGGAGAGGATGCGCGGGGCATCCGCGAAGTGCAGGGATTCTAGTGTGGCTTCACTCATGACGGTCTCTCTGACAGGTCGATTTACGTGTGCCGATCATCTCCGGTGCGCGTTCCTGACCGGTATCCCGAATCGGCACCTATACACGTGCCTGCTCCAGCCCGCCGGCTATCCCACAAACGATTTGCAGGACGTGTGCTATGTGCGACTATCGAGCGCAGCGGCGATCAAAAAACAAGAATTTCTGGCAGAGGCTTGCGACTCCATGAAAAATCAGACGATCAGCCATTTTCGCGATATCCATGTGCATGCAGCCACCGTCCAGCAGTGGAGCCAGGACTACAGCCAACTGACCGCCGGCTCCGCCGAAAGCACACTGATGCAGCTGACGACCGCCGGCTGCCACTTGTTCCTCGAACAGATCAACCAGCGTGTGGTGCAGAACGGCGTGGCCCCTCGGGGCAAGATGTGCTTCGCGGTGCCGATCAACGTGCCCGGTTCGATCCGCATGCAGGGGCGCGACGTGGACGACAGCAGCCTGTTCTTTCTGCACGGTGGCGAGGAGTTCATGTTCCACATGCCGATGGGCATGGAGCTGCTGTCCATCACCTTCGAGCGTGAGCTGTTCGAGCAGGCGCTGGAGCAGACCGCGTCGGCGAAGGAACTCAACCTGCTGCTGCGCCAGCCGGTGATCAAGGTGTCGCCCCAGCGTTTCGCCCAGGCGCGCCGCCGATTGCTCGCGTTGTTCTCCCAGGCCCTGGCCGACGATGACCTCGACAGCACGCGCGATCGGGAGCGAGAGATGGTGCTGGAACAGGCGATGCTCGGTGAGCTGCTGCAACTGATGACCGATCCGGCCTGTGACAAGCAGCAGCGCAGCCCCAGCTCTACGCGCAGTTTCATTGTCGAGAAATGCCACCGCCTGACCACCACGGAAATGATCAACGTGCCCAGCGTGATCGAGTTGTGCCAGCGGCTCCAGGTGAGTCGGCGCACCGTGCAGAACAGCTTCCGTGCGGTGGCCGAAACCACGCCGCTGAACTACCTGCGCTCGGTGCGGCTCAACGGCGTGCGCCGGGCCTTGATGTCGACCCGTGCCTGCGACCTCTCCATCGGCGATGCCGCTGCCCAGTGGGGTTTTTACCACCTGAGCCATTTTGCCGCGGAGTACCAGGAACTGTTCGCCGAGCTGCCGTCCCAGACGGCACGCGCCGCCATCAGCGGTTTTGCGCGCGGCTGAACCTTCACCGATTTTGAACGACCTGAGAGCACCTTCGCTGCTTGCGCAAGGTGAGGACGTGCGTGACCGATTTGGGCTACCGCGACGTTCGTTGGCAGGCATAGGATCGATTCCAGCGTGCAACAACAACGATAAGCGACTCGGTGACGGTGAGTGGTTGACTGTGCCGATCCAACAGCGACTGCCTCATACAATAAGGTCAACAACATGAGCGTATCTCTCCCGGTCAACCCCTCCACGGAACTCAAGCGTGGCGCCCTGGGCGTGGGTTTCATCATCTTCTTCGTGGTGTCGGCGGCGAGCCCGTTGAGCGTGATCGCCGGTGGCTTTCCGATTGGCATCATGCTCGGCAACGGCGCCGGTACCCCGGCATTGCTGATCCTGGCCCTGCTGGTGCTGCTGGCGTTCTCGGTGGGTTACACCACCATGTCCAAGCACCTGACCAATGCAGGCGGCTTTTATGCCTTTACCTCCCGTGGCCTGGGTGGCTTGGCCGGCGGGGCGGCGGGGGTGCTGGCGATGTTTGCCTACAACATCCTGCAGGTCGGCTTGTATGGCATGTTCGGCGGGGTGGTCAGCGGCACCATGGCCAGTGTGTTCGGCCTGGAGTTGCCGTGGTGGGCGTACTCGCTGCTGGCGATGGCCAGCGTGGCGATACTGGGCTATCGCAAGATCGACCTGTCGGCGCGGGTGTTGTCGGTGGTGGTGATTGCCGAGTACCTGGCGATCCTGATCCTGGATTTCGCGATCCTCAGGTCAGGCGGTGACAGTGGCGTCAACCTGGCGTCGTTCAGCAGCCATCACGTATTCAGCGGCACGCCGTCCATTGGCCTGCTGTTCTGCTTCGCGGCGTTCATCGGCTTCGAGGCCACGACCATCTACGGCGAAGAGGCGAAGAACCCGCAACGCACCATTCCGATTGCCACCTACTGTTCGGTGCTGCTGATCGGCGGGTTCTACGCGTTGTCGGTATGGTCGATGGTGGTGGGCGTCGGCGCGGACAAGATCGTGCCGCTGTTGCAGTCCTTGCAGGATCCGACGACCTTTATCTACGGCATGTCCGACCATTTTGTCGGCCCGCACCTGACCCAGGTCATCCGCGTGCTGTTCATGGTGAGTATCTATGCCGGGCTGCTGGCGTTCCACAACGCCGCCGCGCGTTACTTCTATGCGATTGGCCGCGATGGGTTGCTGCACAGCCTGCTGGGCACCACCCATCGCGTACACCAGAGCCCGCACATGGGCTCGGCCTTGCAAAGTCTGATTTCCGCAGTGGTGGTGCTGATTTTTGCTGCGATGGATGCCGACCCGATCCTGCAATTGTTCGCCTGGCTGTCGAACCTGGCCACGTTGTGCGTGATCTTGCTGATGGCGCTGACTTCCGTCGCGGTGTTGGCGTTCTTCCGGCGCCATCCCGAACTCAAGGTGGGGATCTGGCGTGCACGGATTTTCCCCGGTTTCTCCTGCCTGGCCCTGTTCGCAGTGCTGGCGCTGGCGGTGGTGCACTTCGATGTGCTGACCGGGGCCAGCCAGCTCCTGTCCTATGGCCTCTGCGCAATCATTCCACTGGCCCTGCTGGGCGGTGTGTACCTGGCGGCCCGCTTGCGCAAGGCGTCGCCGGAACGCTTCCGGGCGTTGGGCAGCCACAAGTTCTAAGGCGTGCCCTGCGGCTGGCTCCTCCCCCGTCAAACCCGGAAATGGCCCACCAGCTGCTGCTGGTGACTGGCCATTTCGCGCAGTGCATCACTGGCCTTCGAGGCCTCGTGCATGCGCTGGCTGAGGGTTTCGCTGATGCCTCGGATATCGCTGACCCGGTGGCTGATGTCGTCCACCACTGTGCTTTGCTCCAGGGCCGCGCTGGCAATCTGTTGGTTCATCTGTTCGATCACGTCCACGGCCTGGGAAATATCCGCCAGCGCGGCGCGGGTCTGTTGCACCTGGACCACGCTGCCGCTGGCTTGATCACGGCTCAGTTGGGTGCTTTGCACCACGTCCTCACTCAGCTGTTGCAGCGTTTCGATCACCGTGCGTACCTGTTCCACCGAGCGTTGGGTGTTGCTCGCCAGGTGCCTGACCTCATCGGCCACCACCGCGAAACCCCGCCCTTGCTCGCCGGCCCGGGCGGCCTCGATGGCGGCGTTCAACGCCAGCAGGTTGGTCTGCTGCGCAATGCTGCTGATGACATCCAGCACCTGGCCGATCTGGCGGCTGCTGTCGGCGAGGGCGGTGACGTGCTGGAGGGTGGCGTCCAGGCGCTGATCGAGGGCCTCGATGCTGCGCTCGGCTGTGGCGAACACCGCCTGGCCTGATCGGCTCGCGCTTTCGGCGGCGGTGGCGGCATCGGCGGCGCTGTGGGAGTGGCGCGCCACCTCCTGGGCACTGGCGCTCATTTCATGCAGGGCGGTGGCCGCCAACTCCACTTCGCGGTACTGGCGTTGCATGCCGGTGCTGACGTCGCGGGCAACCCCCGAGGAGGTGTCGGCGCTGTCGCGGGTGTCGCGGGCGGCGGTTTGAATGGCGCGAATCATCGGTTGCAAGGTGTCCAGGAAGCGGTTGAAGCCACCGGCCAGCCTGCCCAGTTCGTCGCGCCGCCCGGCGGGCAAGCGTTGGGTGAGGTCGCCGTCGCCTTCGACGATGGCATCCAGCAATTCGACCATCTTGAGCAGTGGGCGTGTCACGCCGTAGGCGGTCACCCAGATCAGCAGCATACCCAGGCCGCTGGCGAGCAGGCCCAGGCCAAGGTTGAAACCGTTGGCGGCGCGGCTTTTGCTGTCCAGCTCGCGTTGCATCTGCCGGGCGGGGGCCTGCACCAGGGCTTGCGGCACTTTGATTTGCAGGTGCCAGCCGGGGTTGCCGTCCACCACCTGCAGGGGCTGGCGGATATCGACAGTGTCCCCCGCGACGGCGCCGCTGCGTCCTGCGATCTGGCCGGCGGGCGACAGGATGCTGACTTCGCCGGCGCCCGAATACAAATCCTGGCCCAACTGGGCGGCGAGCTTTTGCAGGGTGTCGAGGCTGACGTCCATGCCGACCACGCCGAGTACCTGGCCGTTGGCGATCAGCGGCACGGAAATACTGCTCATCAGTACATCGCGGCCTTCCACTTGGCTGGTGTAGGGCTCCACCACGCAGGTGCGCCGTTGCGTCTGGGGGCAGCGGTACCAATCGGTGTCCGGGTCGGCGCCGGGGAGCGCATGGTTGGCGGTGATCTGTTCTTCGGTCAGCACATCCTGCACCAGCTGCCCCGGCAGGCTCTGTGACCAGTACAACGCAAAGCGCCCGGTTTCATTGCCGGCCAGGGCGCGTTGCCCGACAAACTCGGCGTCTGCGCCGGCCAGCGCGCCAGGCAACAGCACCACGTACAGGCCGAGCACGTGCTGCTGTTTGAGCAGGGCCTGGCGGGTCACGCTGACCAGCGTTTCGCGCAATTGCGCGGCGCTGAGGCGGCCCTCGAGAGTTTGCTCGCGCAGTTGCAGGACCTGCTCGGCGAACCCTTCGCCTACCAGGGCGCTGTCATTGAAAAAGCGCTCCACGTGTTGGCCATGGGCAACGGCCTGGGCCTGCAGGCGCGCCTCGGCGGCTTGCCGCAGCAGGTGACTGCTCTGCTGCTTGAGCAGATCGGCGCTCTGTTGATTCTGGTACAGGCCGGCACCGATCAGCGCGCCGACCACCACCAGCAGGCACAGCCCGCTCAGCAGGGTGATGCGCCATTGGAGGGTGAGGTGAATTGAACGCATGGCTGAGGTTCCTACGCAAGCCATCCGGGAGAAGGGCGGGCTGACGCGAGCATGCGGCGGGACGCGATAAGCGGCTATCCCGAATCGGCAAACGCTGTGGGCACGCCATGGGTGGCTTGACCTGTTTTGGGGCGGCGCTTCGGATGCTACCGATTTGGGATAGCGAGCGGCTCAGGGGCGGGCATAGGATCAAATTCAGCGTGCAACCAAAACAACAACGCCAGAGGGCACCGATGCCGTTTGATCGGGCCCAATCCAACAGCGACTGCCTCATACAATAAGGTCAACAACATGAGCGTATCTCTCCCGGTCAACAGCTCCACGGAGCTCAAGCGTGGCGCCCTGGGCGTGGGCTTCATCATTTTCTTTGTGGTGTCGGCGGCGAGCCCGTTGAGCGTGATCGCCGGTGGCTTTCCGATTGGCATCATGCT
>Ga0070669_100004362_pt1 | contig 10211 bp, 9 predicted proteins | sample KBSS53metaG_FD_64680 | JGI IMG/M metagenome (GOLD analysis project Ga0070669, IMG submission 64680) | Switchgrass rhizosphere microbial communities from Kellogg Biological Station, Michigan, USA - KBS S5-3 metaG | ecosystem: Host-associated > Plants > Roots > Rhizosphere > Soil ... | reverse complement strand
ATTCAAGGTTGATCGAGCTTTCGCCGAACGTCTCCAAAAATACCGTTGGCTCCGGCTGGGGCAGAACGTGCGAATTTTCTCGCGCTACTTCCACCAAGGCATTTCGTACTTTCTCCAGATCGCTGCCATAGGCGACACCAACCGGAATGCGAAAACGGACGCGCGGATCGCCATAAGTCCAGTTTGTCACCGGCGAATCGATAAATTTCGTGTTCGGCACGATCATGGTGATGTTGTCGTTAGTAAGAATAACCGTGCTGCGTGCACGAATTTGCTGCACCTGACCGGTGATACCGGCCACCTCGACCCGATCGCCGATCGTGATCGGGCGCTCGGCCAGAATGACCAGACCGCTAATGAAATTGCTGGCGATGTTTTGCAATCCGAAGCCAATGCCTACGCCGACCGCGCCGGCAAAAACGGCGAGGGTGCCGAGATGAATACCGGTGTTGTCCAGCACGATAAAAACGCCAGCGACCAGGACGATGTTGCTGACGATCTGCGAAATAGCGTATTGCAGCGAGCGATCCAGCCCACTGTTTACGAGCAAGGTGTTAAACAGGAATGATTTGGTGCGCGCCGATATCCAGAAAACCCCCAGAAGCAGGGCAACGAGCAGGAAAATCTGAACGAGAGTGAGGGAAATGCCGGGGAGCGGCCGATTCCACGCCAGTGGAACACCCGCGGCATTGACGGCGGTGATGGTGAAAAAGATGAGGGTAGCGAGACTGAAAATTGTCGGGATTATCGATGCGAAGTTTTTCCCGAGCTTAAGCCGAGTGAGCAAGCGCCGGAATTGTTCGCTTTGAAAAATCTTGGCCAGGGACAAGCCAACTCCGAAAAAGATAGCGAACGCAATCAGACCCTTGGCGGTGACATAGTTACCGCCGATCCGAAATAAGGGCTCGTCGAAGTATTGCACCCTCTACACTGTGATTCCAATTGCGCGGCGCAACCAAAAACGTGGGCGGCTGGAAGCGCCGGCTGCTGAGCCGCCGAGGTTTGCCTGCTGTTTAGCTGGGCGACTTGGAGGTCGCCTCACCCAGTCACCTATTCCTTCGGCTTCGCCCGCTCCTGGATGTATTTGATGACATCGCCGACGGTCTGCAATTTCTCGGCGTCTTCGTCGGGCACTTCCACCGAAAATTCCTCCTCGAACGCCATCACCAGCTCCACGATGTCGAGCGAGTCCGCCCCCAAATCCTCGATGAACGAAGCCTGTGGCGTTACCTGTTCCGGATTAACGCCCAGTTGTTCGACGATGATGTCCTTAACCTTCTCTTCGATTGATTTGTCGGCCATAAAATTCGGTTGTTCTGTCCGCCCGCGATAACGCGGGCTGAACAGGATGGCAAGTAAATCAATTCAAATTCTTGTCAATGATTTTCGAGCGGGGAGTGACCGCGGGCGAGGACTAAATCCGACGACGGAACACAGACTTGCAGTCTGTGCGCCCGGCGGAGTTACACTCCGCTGATCGCATGAGTAGATCGCGCGTTTTGTGCTGGCGATGCAGCGGGTTGCAAACCCGCTGGGCGCACAGGCCAAAGGCCTATGTTCCTATGCATTGTCATCCCGCAGGCGAGGGACCTCACCAATGAAATTATTGTCACACAAAAAAATTTGTGTGACTCAATCTCCATATGAGGGGGTCCTTCACGTCGTTCAGGATGACAGCGGGTGGGGGTTAGCCCGTGGGGTTTGGATCGCCTTTGAAATATTCGAAGAAGGCTAGACGATCCATTTTGTCCCCCTGGTCAACCGTCATCGTTTCAACGCTTCAACGACTGTTACCCCTCCGGTTTACTTCTCGATCCGATGCGGTACATGAGAAATGTGCCATCATCCGGCGAGCCCATCGACTTGATCGACCTGAAATTTCTTCCCGCGTGGGTGAAGGAAGATTGGTCCGCGACCCGCCATGCCGGATTTGAAGGAGAAGAAGAACGGGCCCACTGGTCGCCCGAAGGCATGGAGCGGCGCCCTCGTCCGCCGCGTCACCGGCGTGACGACGAGAAGAATCACCGTCGGCGTGATCGAGGAGAACGAGACGAGCGCAAGCCGCTCGATCGCAAGGATCGGAAACGTTCCCGCGATTTTCCGGCGCGACGCGAAGCGCTGGCTCCCCCCGTGTTGCCGCAGCTCGACGTCCATTTTCTTCCGCAAGCAGCCGCCTTTGAAAACGTCGCCGCCCAGATTAAAACCGGCACCGCGGCGTATTCTGTTTATGCGTTGGCGCGTCTGTTTCTGCAGAAACCGGAGCGCTATCACGTCCGGGTAAAAACGAAGAACGCGAGCCCGCTTTTTCGTTTGGGCGAATCGAACGCCATCGCGACGAATCGAAACGGTCTCGAAAACTCCGCCTTTCGCGTGCTCCGGGATAATTTTTACACCACCACCGTTAGTTTGAATGATCCGATCAAGGGCGATTTCAACAGCGTTGCACGGGAGAGGACGACCGGAACTTTGCTGGGACCAACCAATCATCACGGTTACCAGCCGCAGCTGCGCCGTCTTTACGAACAGCGTTTCAGCCGGCGCATGACCTTCACTGATTTTCAACGGCAAATCGAAATCGTGAGCGATCCCGCGTTGGTCGAGCAATGGAAGGAAGAAGCGCGCAAAGTAACGACATTCACCACGCGGCAGGAGGAGCCGCCCCAAACTTTCAATGCCGATACCGAAACGGAACGGCATTTTCGCGAGAAATATCTTCCAACGCTGATTTCGGAGACGGACGAGGCGGAGATCGACGGCGTTACCAGTCGCAAGTTATCGGATCGGGGGATTGCGCGCGTGATTGAAAACGCCTGGTCAGCGGAGGTCCGCTCACCCTCCAATATGATGCAGGAGCTGGCCGGCCGTTTCCGCGGGGCGGGTCTGCAAATTTTCCGGCATCGCAAAGGAATGCTTTTCGTCTCGCCCATTCGGTTGAAAGCGATCGATGAAACCGCGGTATCCGATTCAGTTCGTCAGATTTTAGAAACACTCAAAACTTCGCCGCGAATTAATCGCAAGGAACTCGCGGAAAAATTCATTAGACCGGATACTGAGGTGGCCGAAGCCGAGAAAACGAGACTGGCGCTCGCGTCCGATTTGCATTGGATGATTCGCGAGGGATATGTCATCGAATTCAATGACGGATCGCTTGATTTACCCAGGGCAAAGCCGCCAAAAAAGGAACCTAGCGAAGTCGGCACCGCTCTGCCGCCAGAGACGGCGGCAGCTACAACAGAGCCCGCGGCAACTCTAACGGATGCACCGACAACTGAGGAAAGCCTTGTAGCTGCCGCCGTCACTGGCGGCAGCACTGATGTTTCCGCCGTCATCCCGAGCCGCGAAGATAATGCCAGTCCGGCTCGGACCGAGGGACCTCGCGAGCGTCCGGATGTGGGTGACCAAATGTGAGGTCCCTCGCATTCGCTCGCGATGACAAAGAAAAACTATTCCCCGACGACTTTGAGTGACGGCTCGATGCCTTCCTGCCGGACGACCCGATTTTTCTCATCCAGCACTAGAATACGCGGCTGGTGTCTGGTTGCTTCCTCCGCCGAATAACTCCCGAAATTCATGATCGTAATGCGGTCGCCAATTTTCCCGAGATGCGCGGTCGCGCCGTTGAGTTCGATCAAACTTTTCTGCCGCTCGCCGTAAATCACGTAAGTCTCAAAGCGTTCGCCGTTGCTCAAGTTGCCAACGAGAATATTCTCGAATTCGCGCAGCTCAACCAGCTCAGCCAGATCCGACGAAACAGTGAGGCTGCCTTCGTAATGCAAACTCGCCCCCGTCACTGTGGCACGATGAATCTTCGATTTCAGAAGCGTCAATTGCATTGCGCCTAACCTCCCGCCGCTTTCCCGAAGCCCTAACCCGCGACGACACCGGCCTTTTTTAACGCCCGATACGCGCCGTTCTTGTTGATCGTCTTGAGTCCTCGCGCCGTTACCCGGATGCGCACAAATTTTTTCAACTCCGGCACCCAGATCCGGTGTTCGTGCAGGTTCGGATGAAATTCGCGCCGCACATTTTTTGTGACGTGGCGACCAACGCCACCTTTTTTCTTCGCCATACCACGGCGATGGATGGTGCTACCGCGCGTGACGCGGGACCCAGTGATGCTGCAAACTTTAGACATGGCGGAAGGTAGACGATTGACGCAATCGCTTGGATTATAAAAACGGGAGCGTAAGGTGCGTTGTCGGTTTGTTTTGGTCAAGCGATTCTTAGCGCACTGGCGACCGGCCTGTGGGGTGCACGACCCATCTTATCCGGCAGAGCGAACGCACTAGCGTTGTGGAGGGACATAGTTCTGCATGTCCCCGACGCACAGAAGTGCGTCCCTCCGCTATATCGGCGATCTATGACAGCCGGAGGCTCTAATCTTTTCAACAGAGTGAAATACTTTCAGAGTTGAACAGTAGGGCCGCACTATGGTCAAAGATTCTTCTACCAAGCACATACAATGAGAAACGGCAACCGCAAACTACGGATCGGAATCATCGGGGCGGGCGGGATCGTGAAGCGACGGCATCTGCCCGCATTCAAACGCCGGTCCGACGTGGAAATCGTGGCGATTTCAAATTCCACGTATGAAAGCGCAGAAAAGTTCTGCCAGGAAAATGTTCCGACCGCTGTCCCCATCGCTAACTGGCCCGACCTCGTCGCTTTGCCAGACATCGATATCGTCTGGATTGGAACGCCCCCCTATATGCATTCCGCCGTCACCGTTTCCGCGCTTGAAGCGGGCAAACATGTGTTTTGTCAGGCCCGAATGGCGAACGATCGCGCCGAAGCGGAAGAAATGCTGGCAGCTTCGCGCCGCTTTCCCAAGCAAGTGACCATGTTGTGCCCGCCGCCCTACGGTCTGCGCGGCGATCGTGTTGTGAAAAAATTGCTCGCGGAAAATTTTCTCGGACAACTGCACACCATTCGGCTGCAAAGTTTTAACGGGAATTATTTGAACCCGAACGCGCCGGCCCACTGGCGGCAACGCATCGAAATAAGCGGGCTCAATGTCATGACGCTTGGGATTTATGTCGAAGTGCTGCAACGCTGGTTCGGCGATATCGATAGATTGTTTGCGCGCGGAAAAATTCTGTATCCCGATCGCGAGGGCTACAACGTTATCATCCCCGACACGCTATCAGTGCTTTGCCACTTCGCGAACGGCGCGGAAGGCGTCCTCGAATTCAGCGGTATCCACGCTCATGTCACTGGTGATCGCCTGGAAGTTTACGGCTCGGCCGGGACCTTGGTTTACGATTTCACTGCCGATGTGATCAAAGCCGGTCGAGTAGGCGATCGCGCCTTGCATGAAGTGGAAGTGCCGAAGGAACTCGCCCGGGAATGGACGGTCGAGAATGATTTCCTCGATGCCGTGAAAGCAGGCGATGACGAGCGACCATATCCGACTTTTGAAGATGGGTTGCGCTACATGCGAGTAGTGCAAGCAGTCGCCGATTCCCGTGCCCGCAACGAGTGGATCACGATCACGCCCTAAGTTATTTTGAGCGGGGGACAGACGAGCCAAGGCGTGGCGGTCTCCAGATTTAAATGAACTGCGGTTACAAACCGTCGCTCCTTTGAGGCACGTCATTGCTCTTAAGGAAGGCGACCAAAGATCATCTCTCGCGATCGATCACCTTGCGGGCGTTACCTCCGCAGCAGATTAAAGGGATAGATGCGCCGGTGGAAGTTTTTACGCTCGCTGATCCACGGCCTCCATCTGCCAGTTAACAATTCGCTGTTCCATGTGCGACCTTCGGATGTTGGGAGATTGTAATTTACTTGGGTGAGTGAATTGGTCGTCGTATCGCGAAAAGGACGGCGATGAACCAAACGGCAGCCGAGGTAATCGCGAGCGCGCTCCCGTAGATCATCCAATTGGGTCGGTAATAAAGGGTGAGACGACCGTGCGTTCCCGGCGGAACGTCGATCAGCGGAATCAAATTGCGCTCAGAAAAGACAGCAAGGTTGCGCCGATCGATTTGCGCGCGATAGCCTGGAAAAAACGGGCGAGAGACTGCAATCAAGGCTGGCCGATCTCCATCGGGAGCGACAACCGATGCGCTTACCCAATTTCGCCCGGCCACGATATCCGTGATTTTTGCGATCGAGTTTTTTCCAAAAAAATTCACGGAACGAACCATGGGGATCGGCTGGCCACGGCGATGAAAAACGCGGCCTTCATCGGCCTCGGTTGCCAATTCCCATTCGGCTGCCGGTTGCGGGGTGAAACTGAACTCGCGCGCGACAATGATTCCATCGATGCCGATGCGCTCGAGCAGTCCGTTTTCATCGGCCTGATGCTGTAAGAACCATTGCGCCAGATCGGGATCGACGTCGCCGTGAATGGCGCTGGCGAATTCGCGCGCAACGCCGGCAGGACGGATTGGGCTGTAACCGTTGACGAAACGCAAGCCGGCCCACATTGAGGTGCTGCCGAGGCGGACAATTTGTCCAACCGGTCCCGGTTTCGCCTCCACTCGATAGAATGTTGCCGGTGTGGGATAAACGCTGAGATAGAGACGATGTGGATCGAGTGGCTGCGGCTCTAACAAGGATTGGGCAAGATTGTATTTGGGGACGCCGGAGTTTGGCGGAATGCAGATGTAAGTCGCGAGAAGCGCGGCGAAAACGACAGCTGCGGGAGCCCATTCGCGCAAGAAACTAAGTTGGAGCGACTCGACCAGCAGCCACCCAAGGGCGAGGCCGAGAAAAATCCAGGCGAGGGGGAAGAGACGCTCGCCGCGAGTTCGCAAAACACAGGCTCCGATTATGAGCATGATTACGAGCAGGAGCATGAAGAAGGCGGCGAGACGTCTTTGTTTTTGCGAAAAGAATGCGAGTGCTTCGGCGGCACAGAGGGCGAGGACGAGATGGAAGAGCGGGAGCCAGCGGAAACTCCAACGAAAAACACCGGCGGTGGAAATCATTGCAAGAATGAAGACGACGAAAAGCAAAGCCGTCTCCCAACGAATTTTCTTCAGGAGGGCGCGACCGTTCACAAGAAACCCAGTCAGCAACGCGATGGGCGGGACGAGACCGCAGGCAAGTTCTGTCGCACTATGCGGCACGAACCGCGAGGAAAAATTCGACCAGTCCACCGTCCATGATGGCAGGATTAGGCCGGGCCATGCATTCCACGGGACGAGCCATTGCCAGTGAGCGGAGGGGTGAAGCGATTCCCGCGCGGAACCGTGGACGTAATCGAGCAATGCCAGCCAGGCTGGGGCAGCAAGCCCGAGACCGAGAGTGACGCCAGCGAGCAGCGGTCCAATTCTCGTTAGCCTCGCAAGCCGGCCCGGGCCAGTCCGAGCCGGACTGGCAGTGTCAACCGTCCTTACCTCGAATACGGCGCGTAGCGCCAAACAGACGAGAACCAGCGCTAACATCAAGACCGTGTAAGGAAAACCGCCGGCGATGAGCAGATAAACGAATGGTGCGGGCCAAAGAAAGCGCCAGCGCGATCTCTTCGGGTCGAGGGCCCGTTCCGCGGTCCACCACGCCCACGGCAGCCAGGTAAACGCGCCCAGCGCGCCGAACCAATCGCTTGCTCCCCAGCAAATGATCCAGCCGTTCAGCGACGCGACCAATGCAACAAAGATGGATAACGGAACCGATAGTTGCCGGCCACGCGCGACCAAAAATGCGCCGGCACTCAGGACCGCGAGGTGCGCAATGGAAACGGCAGCGGCTTGTTGCGAAAACGTCAGCGGCAGTTTCCAAACGCAAACAATCAGCGCATTAATGAAAACCGAGAAAACACCGTATTGAAATTCGCCCGCGAGATTTCCGCAGACCCACGAGTAAGGGCTAAGCAGCGGGATCTCACCGTGGTTCCATGCCCGCGCCATATCGGCGAAGACCGGCAGGATGGAAATTTCGTAGTCGTCGTTCCAAAAAATGAGGGAATCGTGCGCGAGCAGGAGGATGCTGAAGGCGATGACGATCAAAGCGGCGATCGTCGCACCGACTATCTTAGAACGCGCAAATCGCGGCCCACACATTCGGCGATTTCAACGCCCAACGTCCAAGGCCCAACGTCCAAGACCCAACGAGGAGAAGCGCGAAGTGGAAAATCCGAACACCGAACACCGAACACCGAACGCCGAACATCGAACGCCGAATGGTGATTTTTGCGGAGTCATCACGTGTTGCGTCCCCGCTCAGTTGTCCGCACGCTTGCGACGAAAATCCTGATCAGTTCTTCGGCTTCAGCCAGGGATGCGACCAAACGCGGATGCCGATTCATCTTCCTGAGCCGTGATACCAGCCATGATGGCTGTATGTCGATGTTCCGCATCTGAGAGGTTGTCCTGCAATGTGGTTGCCTGCTCTGGTGTTGGGCAAGTCGTCTGTCAGTTCAACAACTGCAACGGCGAACTCCAACAATCTGTCTTCAAGATCGTAATTTGTTTTCTTCGGGGCTGCAGATTCGGAATTCGCCTCATTGACCCGAAACGCTTTCGGTTGGGCGTTGGGCGTTGGGCGTTCGGTGTTCGGTGTTTTTCTTCTCATAACACAACTGGCTGGCCCTCCGTCATGACCAGAACGTCGTGGTCGATGCCCGCTTCGCGCGCACGTGCCAGCAGCCGGGTGAGCGGTTCGTCCAACGGCTCGTAACCGAGACGAAATGTGCCGTAATGCATCGGCACTAATTTTTTTGCGCCCAATTCCAGAAAGGCCTGCACTGCTTCCTCTGGATTCATATGCACCTCACGCCCGCTTGGCGGGTCGTAGGCGCCAATCGGCAAAAGCGCGATCTCGACGTCGTGGCGTTCGCCGATTTCCTTGAATCCGGGGAAATAGGCGCTGTCGCCGCAGTGAAAAATCGAACGACCATTCGCTTCGATAACGAAACCGCCGAAGCCGCGATGCAGATCGGCCAAAAAACGGGCGCCCCAGTGATGACAAGGGGTCAGCGAAATTTTCAGCGCATCGAGCGGCACTGTCTGCCAGTAATCGAGCTCGTGCACAATATTAAAGCCGAGATCGTGAACGAGGCTGCCAACACCCACCGGCACGACGATCGGTTGATCGGAAGCGATTCGTCGCAGCGTTCGGCGATCGAGATGATCAAAATGCGCGTGTGTGACCAGCACCAAATCGATATCCGGCAAATGATGCAGTTCGATTCCCGGCTGCTTCAACCGCTTGATCACCTTCAACCATTTCGCCCAGTTCGGATCGACCAGGATATTGCGATCGTGCGTTTGAATGAGAAAGGAGGCGTGCCCGATCCAGGTGATGCAGAATTCACCCGGCCGGATTTTGGGAAAACGCGGGGCTGCGCGTTTGCCAGACCGTCTGGTAAAAAGGGACGGAATGAGGACCTCGGCCAAAAAATTCCGCCGATGCCAGTCGATGCCTGGCTTTAGGGTTACGCGCGTCGATCGTTTCTCATCCGCACCATCCGCGGTCGCCTGTCGCACGACCCGCGTTTTTTTTGAAAAAGGAATCGGCACTTGCGGAGAAGCATATAAGCTCGCGACCACAGTTCAAAAGATATTGCCGCGATGAACATCGATGAATCCAAACAGGAGCTCCGGGGGCAAATGCAGGAAGAGTTGCAGGCGCTCGATGCGGAAGACCGGCGCGGCCGATCATTAAAAATCTGCAACCGCGTGCTCGAGCTACCAGTTTGGAAACGAGCTCAGGTGGTTGTCGTCTTCGAACCGTTTAGTTACGAACCTGAGATCGCGCCATTGATCGCAGATTTGCGCCGGCGCGGCAGCGAAATCATTACGATTTTGCCGACCGCACGCAGCCAGCATGATGTCGCGATCTTCGCGCCGATCGACCTTGTCCTTGTTCCCGGGATCGCTTTCACCCGTGCAGGGGCGCGAATCGGACGCGGCGCGGGTTTTTTCGATCGCTTTCTCGCTCATCGCGCCGCGCGCGCAATCAAGATCGGGATCGCTTTTAGTTTTCAGATCGTCGAATCGCTACCGCTCGACCGGCACGACGTTAGACTTGATCTCGTGGTGAGCGATTGATTGGCGCGGCTCGATGCGGCAGCCATTTGTCGGTCTTGTTTTGGCTGCGATCATCGGCATCGTCGTCGCCGATTATTTTCCTGCGATCAGCCGCCCGATCCTCTTTATTGCCATTCTAGGCGCACTGGCAGGGTTGCGCTGGAGTTATGGGCCGCTCGTTTTTGCGCTGGTCGGCACGACATTTTTCGCCCTTCATAGCGCGCGAATCACCAG
>Ga0070669_100004359_pt1 | contig 10215 bp, 10 predicted proteins | sample KBSS53metaG_FD_64680 | JGI IMG/M metagenome (GOLD analysis project Ga0070669, IMG submission 64680) | Switchgrass rhizosphere microbial communities from Kellogg Biological Station, Michigan, USA - KBS S5-3 metaG | ecosystem: Host-associated > Plants > Roots > Rhizosphere > Soil ... | reverse complement strand
CCGTTCAAACCGATCGTTCCGCTGCTCGGCGGCAACTCACCGCTGATGACGTTGAACAGCGTGGTTTTACCCGCGCCGTTGGGGCCGATGACGGCGTGGCGCGCGCCGGCGTCCACCGATAGCGTCACATTGTCGACGGCCTTGAGACCGCCGAAGCGGCGCGACACACCCTCGAGCCGGAGGCAGGGAGACGTCATCTCGCGTACAGCGGCTCGCGCAGGTAGTCGGCTGGCGCGTATTTCCAGAACTGCGATACGTTCGGGAATGTATCGATCACGGTGTTCTGCAGCTGGCCGTTCACGCGATCGACGCGGCGGATGTACACGTTCTCGACAGGATTGCCGTACTCGTCGAGCGTGACAGGGCCGCGTGGTAGACCATCCGGCTTCACGCGCTTCAACGCGTCGATGAGCGACTGACGATCTTCAACCCGGCCGTCGATGGCGTTGATGGCGGCGATGAGCCATTTGCCCCCGGTATACATGCTCTCTGAGTAGTAGCTCGGAACCTTCTTGTAACGCGTGCGATAGGTCTCTGCGAACGCCTTGTTGGCCGGCGTATCGAGCGCCGCACTGTAGTGCAGGGCGGTGATCGTTCCGAGCGCTTCGTCACCCATGAACGGCAGCACGTGTTCGTCGGTCGTGGTGCCGCCTCCAATCAGCTTTACGCGCCCCTTCAAACCGAACTCCTGGTACTGCCTCATGAACTGCAGCGCCGATCGGCCGAGCAGGAGCGCATACACCGCATCGACGTCGCGCGGGATCTGGGCCAGGTACGGCGCGAAGTCGTGAACCGAGAGCGGTACCCAGAGCTTCTGTTGGATGCGGCCGCCCCCTGCTACGAATGTCCGTTCGAAGCCGCCGACAGACTCCCAGCCGAACGCATAGTCGAGCGCGATGGTGACGACGGATCGAATTCCGAGCGTGCGGTATGCGTATTCCCCGAATGCGTGATTGGGCTGGCTCCCGCTCCAGCCGGTTCTGACGATCCAGTCACTGCGTCGCCGCTGCGTCAGGTCGTCGGCCGATACGACGGGATACACCATCGGAATCTTCATCGACGTGATGTACGGCGCGAGCGCGTAGCCAGTCGACGACAGCAGCGCTCCGGCCATCACGTGGACTTCGTCCCGTTCGATGAGCTTCCGCGCTTTTGTCAGCCCGACGGCGGGGATCGCTTCATCGTCTTCGACGATGAGATCAATCCTTCGCCCGCCCGCCCGATAGCCGATCTCGTCGAGATACATCATGAAGCCGTTCAGGATGTCGCGGCCGTTCTGCGCGTTGCCGCCCGAGAGCGGCACCATGAATCCGATCTTGATCGGGGGCGGCTCGCTGGTCTGGGCGCCGATGAACGTAGCGGACCCGATCACGACGAGCAACACCGCGACTGGGCGGACTGCGCTCATGAGCGTCGCTCTCGTCCCAGGTTCCATAATCCTTGTGGCGCCCAGAGGATCGTGACGATATAGACGATGCCGAGGATCAGGAGCCATCTCGCGGTGTAGGCACTGATCACGTTCTTGAGGATGACGATCGCGCCGGCGCCGATGACCGGGCCCACGAGCGTCGCGGGGCCACCAAGGGTGACCATCAGAAACAGCTCCGACGAGGCCGTGAGATCGAGATACGTCGGGCTGACGAAGCCGTTGTAGTACGCCCACATGATCCCGGCGATGCTGGCAAAAGCGCCGGCGCAGACGTAGCTCACATAGCCATGCAGCCACGTGTTGAAGCCGAGGCTGCGCATGCGTGGTTCGTGCTCCCGGATTCCCTGCAGCGTCAACCCGAACGGCGACCTCACCAGCATCGTCATCAGCGCGCTGCACAGCACGAAGACAGCCAGTGCCACGTAGTAGTACGGGATCGGCCCCGACGCTGGCAGGCCCAGGAGCGTCTCCAGCCGGGGAATGCCCGAGATCCCGTTATCCCCGCCGGTTACCGGGATCCAGCGAAAACTCAGTCCCCACAGCACCATGCCGAGCGCCATCGTGATCATCAGAAAGTACACGTCGCGCACGTGCGAGACGATGAGGCCGAACAGCGCGGCCAGGCCGGTGCCGATCGCAAATCCACCCGCGACTGACGTCCACAGCCCGGCGTGATACGTCGTCGACAGGACCCCCACACCGTACGCGGCGACGCCGAAAAAGCCGGCATGACCGAGCGAGGGAAGCCCCGTGTAGCCGATCAGCAGGTCGAGGCTCATCGCGAGGATGCCGAGAATCACGACCTGTGTCAGAAGGCCTACCCAGTAGGCAGACAGGAATGGAGGACCGACCAGCAGGAAACTCGCAAGGAGAATGACGAGGGGCAATCGCCACGGGCGTGACACGTTACGCCCGGCCATAGAACCCGGTCGGCTTGAGCGCGAGCATCAGCACCATCGGCGCGAACAGCGTGAAGTACGAAAGTTCAGGTACGAGCGCCTTGCCGAAGTTGTCGATCATGCCGACCACGATCGCTCCGATGAGCGCGCCTTTGAGACTGCCCATGCCCCCGACGATGACCACGACGAACGCCAGCGGCAGCAGGTCGAAATCCATGCCCGCATAGCCGCCGAGAATCGGCCCACCCATCACGCCACCGAATGCCGCCAGCGCTGCTCCGACGGCGAAGACACCACCGGAGAGGCGCGTCACATTGATGCCGGTGGCCGCCGCGATCTCCGGATCGTCGACTGTCGCGCGCACTCGTGCGCCGATCAACGTGCGCTCATTGATCAGCCACAAGCCGACACCCACGAGCGCAGCCACTGCAATGACGAACAGGCGGTACCAGGGAAACACGATCGCGCCGGTCTCCATTGAACCAGCCAGCCATCGCGGCGTGGCCAGCGTGAACGGATCCCCTCCCCAAATCATGAGCGCTGCGTCTCGAAAGAAGAGCGCAAACCCCATCGTCATCATCATCTGGGGCAGCGGCTGCGACGCGAAGCGGCGGAGGAAGAGACGCTGCATGAGGAAGCCCACTGCGCCGACGATGAGGACGGCGAGCAGCGCTCCGGCAAGCAGGCTCGACGTCCGCGCCGCCACGCTGTAGGCGACGTAGACGCCGAGCATGTAGAAGGAGCCGTGCGCGATGTTGACGATCCGCATCACGCCGAATGCGAGCGTCAGACCGCTCGCAATCAGGAAAAGCAGTGCTGCGGAAAAGAGGCCGTTAAGTGACTGGACTATGAAGTAGGTCAAAGGTCAAAGGTCAAAGGTCAAAAGTCAGGTCAAAGGGATAAGGTACCAAGTCCAGGTACCAAGTCTCAGGTGCCAAGTCCAGGTACCAAATCTCAGGTGGCACGTCCAAGCGCCGAGTGTCAGGTGTCATGTGTTAGGTGTCGTGTATCAGGCCGACTTGCACCCGCTGCCTAGTCTGGGGCATGTACTTGGCACAGTGGGCCTTGTACTCGACGCCTTGCGCCTAACGCTTTTGCCCTTACCTTTGACTTTTGACCCTTGACCTTTGACTTGGCCGCCTACTGCCCACGGCCGCCGCGTCCGCCTTGCGCCGGTGGTGCGCCAGCACCCGGCGCACCGCGTCCGGTGGGCGTGGGTAACGGCGGCTGCGGACCGAGCACCTTCGTGAGTGCCTGGTACGCGCACTGCTCGTCCATGTTTCCGCCGCCGACACCGATGGCGCCGATCAGATTGTTCTCCACGACGATCGGCAGTCCGCCACCGACGAAGTAGTAGGCGAGACCCGATTCCTTCCCGAGATCGAGTCGAATCACGCGGCCCTCCACGTCGCTGAACCGCTGCGCGACGGCGCTGGAGGGCGTGCGCGCATAGAGCGCGGTCTTCGCTTTCAGCAGCCCGGTCTCGACTCCGATCGGAAGGACGCCGTCCATCACATGCGCATCGACGATGTCACCGTTCGGTGCGAGGACGAAGATGGCGTAGTTTCCGGGTCCCCCTTGCTGATTACGTGCGAAATCCACGCACGCGTCCACAAGCTGACGCGCGACCGTGGCACTGATCTGGTTCTTCATCAGCGTTCGCTGCGCGACTTCCTTCGAGACGGTCGCCTTGTCGAGTGCTCCCTGAGCCAGAATCACAGCCGGCGCGAACACGGCCACGAGGAATGCGATGGTCGCGACTCTCTTCATAGTCACTCCTTAGATATGCTCCATGATGATCTTCATTCGTGCCCCGTTATCCGACCCGAGCATGCCGATGGCGGCCTTAAGCTCCTCGAGCGGCTTCACGTCGCTGACCAGCGGTTCGAGGCGCACCTGACCTCGCTCGACCAGACCGATCGACGCCGGGTAGTCTTCGCTCTTGGCCACGCGTGCGTTGATGAGGGCGAGCTCCTTGAAGTACAGGTCGTAGAAGGGGAGTGCCCCTTCTTTGGCGGTGATGATCCCGAAGAGCAACAGCCGCCCGCCCGATCGCGCCATCTGAATCGCGGAAGACAGCGACGCGACGACTCCCGTTGTTTCGATGATGACATCGGCGCCGCGTCCGTCGGTCGCCTCTCTCACGCGGGCAACCGCATCATCGCCGCCAGGTATCGTGATGTCGGCGCCAAGCGTTTCGGCGAGCGCCCGCTTGTCTGCACTCCGAGTGATGCCAATGACCGTTGCGCCTCGTGCCTTCGCGAGCTGCACGTGCAACTGACCCGTCACGCCAAGACCGAGCACCACGACGGACTCGCCAGGGAAGATGTCGATCTGCCGCTGCGCATGGAGGCACGTCGTGAGAACCTGGATCATCGGCGCGATCCGCGTTTCGACAGAACCGGGCAGAGCGAACGCGTGGCTTGGCGGGACCGTCACATACTCCGCGAACCCGCCGTCCCGATCGCGGCCGACGAGCACGCCGTTGCGGCAGAGATGTGTCTGCCCGATGCGGCAATGAAAGCAGTTACGGCAATACAACTGCGGATCGACAATGACGCGGTCGCCGCTGCGCAACTGGCTGGCCCCGGGATCGACCACTTCGCCCGCCATCTCGTGGCCCATGATCCGCGGGTATTTCACCGGAATGGCACCGTTGAAGATCTTGTAATCCGTGCCGCAGATCCCACTGTGCGTCACGCGGACGAGCAGCTGGCCCGGTTCCGGCCCCGGGCGCGCCACCTCGTCGCGAACCAGCTCGCCCGGCGCCGTCAACAACATCGCTTTCATCGGTGTGCGAGGACCTCTGGATTGACCGGGTTGCGTGGCGATCGTCCACTGAGCACGGCGACGACTTCCTGCGCGGCTTTCATCTGCAGCTCGATGAGCGATTCCTCTGAGTAAAAGCTCGTGTGCGGCGTGATGATGACGTTATCGCGCCCGAAGAGCGGCGACGTCGGTGGTGGCTCCTGCGTCATCACATCGAGTGCGGCGCCGGCGATCTGTCCGGAATCCAGCGCCTCGGCCAGGGCCGCTTCGTCGATGATTGGTCCGCGCGCCGTGTTGACGATATAGGCACCTCGTTTCATCTGGCCGAACGTGTCGCGGTTGAAGAGATGCTTGGTCTCAGGCGTCAACGGCGTGTGCACCGAGACGTAATCGGACGAGGTCAGGAGTTTGGGAAGATCGACGCGCTCGACACCGGCGCGTGAGAACGCTTCATCCGGGACAAACGGATCGTATGCGACGACCGTCATCCCGAACGCCTTCGCTTTCGGCGCCACGAGCTGCGGGATCCGGCCGAACCCGGCAAGGCCGAGGACGCTGCCGCGCAACCGATGAATCGGGACGACGGCCTTCATCTCCCAACGGCCGCCGTGCGTTCGGGCGCTCGACGATGGGATCTTCCGGACGATCGCCAGCAAGAGCGCCATCGCGTGGTCAGAGACCTCGTCGATGCAGTAATCCGGGACTTTGGTGACGACGATGCCAGCGCCCGTGGCGGCTTCGATGTCGACGTTGTCGACGCCGATGCCGAACCTCGAGATGATCCGGCACTTCGGCATCTTGCCGATCATGTCGGCGGTGATCTTCGCGTAGGTGACGAGCAGCGCGTCCGAAGAGGCCGCGGCGGCCACGATGCCCTCGGGCGTGGGGCTGTCGGCCATGCGGAGCTCCGCGCCAATTGTCGCGAGCACCTGCCGGGCCGGCTCCAGGTTGGGGAAAACAGAATCCGAAACCGTGATGTGAAATGACGCCATAGCTATGTCGTGTTCCAGACCTTTCGGGCAGTGTCAGTGACGAGTTGCAGCTTCTGCCATTGTTCGTCTTCGGTCAACAGGTTCCCTTCGAGCGACGAGGCGAAGCCGCACTGCGGGCTGAGCGCCAGGTTGTCGAGCGGGACGTAGCGGCTTGCTTCGTCGATCCGGCGCAGAAGCGAGTCCTGTGCCTCGAGCTCCGGCAGTTTTGTGCTGATCAGACCGAGAACGACGCCTTTGTCGCGCGGCACGAATCGGAGCGGCTCGAACGTTCCGGCGCGATCGGATTCGTACTCCAGCAGGAAAAGCTGCACGTTGAGCAGGTTGAAGAGCTTTTCAGCAATCGGGTCGTAGCCTCCCTCAGCGTACCACCGGCTGCGGCTGTTGCCGCGGCACAGATGAATCGCCAGTGTCACGCCTTCGTTCTGTACGCCCTCGAGACAGGCATTGTCCACCCGAATCGCCTCGTCGAGCGCATCATCAGGCGAGACGCCCATTTCCTTCCGGATATATTCGCGCCATTTGGGATCGAGATAGTAGCTGTACCGCGGCGCGTCGATCTGAATGTACGTCACGCCTTCGTTCACGAGCGCCTGGATCTCGGACTTGATGATCGGAACGATATCCCACAGAAAGTCTGAATAGGTCGCGTAAGCACGCTCGCTCAGTCCCTGGCGATAGGCAATCGCTGGAAACTGATTGGCCGTTGGCAGCGTCATCTTGACGTCGCCGGGAGCGTGACGCGCCAGGAAGTCGGCTTCGTGTTTGGTGAGCCGCTTCTTCTGCCTGATCTTGTCGACGACGAGACCGGTTGGCGGCGCGAGTGCGACGCCGCCGGCAGACCCGCTGGCAGATTGTCCCGTCCACGCGCGCGCGATCGTTCCGTCGTTGTCCAGGCCGTCGACCGACTCGTAAAAGTCGCCCATGAACTGACTTCGACGCAGCTCGCCGTCGGTGATGATCTTGAAGCCGAGATCCTTCTGTCGCTGGAGTGCGCGCAGGATGTGGCGATCTTCGATCTCGCGAAGCTGCTCACGGCTCACTGAGGGGTTGTTGCGCGCGTCGCGGATCTCCTGCGGACGAAGCAAGCTGCCGACCTGGTCGGCTCGAAAACGGGGTCGGGAGTCATTTAAATGGGACACATCACTCACTCGCGGTTCTCCATTGTCCTCATTAAATGACTCCCGACCCCATTTACCGAAATGCGAGCTTCGACTTCCGATCCTCTTCCGCCTTCACGCCGGGGCCGAACAGCTTCTGGAAGAAGCCTTCCTTGACGAGACGGGCGACGACGCTATTGTCGATGACGGTGTGAAAGTCGAAGGCCTTCATCTGAGCCAGGAGCTTCGCGTCGCTTTGCTGATCCATCACCGCCTGTAACGCAGGCGCGAGCACGAATGGCACCCGCTCCAGCACGTTGGCCTTGGCATAGCCATCGTAGAGGCGTTCCACGTCAGCGTTCGTCTGCTTGTCGTACGCCTGATACGCCTTTACGGCAAACGACCTGTCGTCGTAGAAACGCTGGATGGCTTCCGCATGTGCCTTGATCAACTGCTCCGGCATGCGCGGGTTGGCCGCGATCGTTGTCTTCTTCATCAGGTATGTCGTCGCCGCGAAGATGTCGTCGTGGTCGGCGAGGTTGCCGAGGCTCTTGAAGCCGGCTTCTTCGAGCCTGAAGTAGGCAGGCGGTGTCAGGAGCGTGGCATCGGCGCGGCCGGCCGATAGCGCGGCGGCGCGACCAGCGGCATCCGCGCCGGCGGCAATCCACTGCACGTCGCGCGGCGTCATGCCGAATTTGCGAAGGAACGCACTTGTGTAGTTGTACGGCGGATCGCCGATCTGACTCACCGCGAACGTCTTGCCCTTGAGATCGGTGACGCTCTTCACGTCCTTCCGTGTCATCAGCGCGAAGTAGGCTTTGTTCAGCGACGCGCCGACGACGGCAAAGGGAGCCTCGCCGCGGGAGCTTGCCTGCATCACGGACTCGAGGTTGTAGCTGCTCATCTGCGCCTGATCGCTGACGACCATCGCGATGCCGGCGGGATGACCGGCAAACACGAGAGTGACGTCGAGCCCCTGTTTTTCGTAGTACCCACCTTCTTTGGCGATGAACAGGGGCCACGAGGCACCACTTCGCGTCGGGTAATTGAGCGTGATCTTCTGCAGCTGCTGGCCGTCGATCCGGGCGATGCCGATCACGAGCACGGCCGTCGTCAGGCCGGCCAGCATGGATTTCATCCGGCGAGTATATCTAAAGGTCAAAGGGCAAAGGTCAAAAGTCAGGTCTCAGGTTTCAGGTTTCAGGTTTCAGGTGTATTCGCTGGTAAGCTTTTGCGCGAGCTGAGGAGTGCGCATGCAGCGAACGGTCAGTCTGGTGGGTTTGTGTGTCGTCTCGTTCGTGGCCGGAGGGATTGCGACGCGACTCTACGACCGGGGCGCGCTCGTTGGAGGCGGCGGTGCAACCGCGGCCCCATCGACTGGTGCCGCCTCCGTGGTTGCTGTCGATTTCACGCGGCAGCCGCTCTGGGCCTACGGGTTCCTCGAAGCCCCCAAGCCAGGTGAAAAGGCTCAACCGCAGGCGGCGCCCTCTCGAAACCTGCGGCCCAACGAAGACCCCGCCGAGCAGACCAGGCCTCGTCAACTGCCAGGCAGTCCGGGCTCATTCTCGCTCGTGGACATTCGCGACGGCGGCAATGTCATCGACTGGTATCCCGGCGATCATCCGGCCATGCCCGACATCATCAAGCACGGCCCCGCCAAAATGAGCGAGGGACGTCGCGGCTGCGGCTTCTGCCACCTTCCCAACGGCCTCGGGCGACCGGAGAACGCGTCGGTCGCTGCGCTCCCGCCTGCATACTTCGCCCAGCAACTCCACGACTTCCGGAACGGTCTGCGACGGAGCGCCGACCCGCGCAAGCCGAACACGAACACGATGATCGATTTAGCCCGAGCGATGACCGAGGAAGAGATCGCTGAAGCGGCCAAGTACTTCGGCGCCATCCAGTGGTCGCCGCGCGTGAAGGTGATTGAAACGAGCCTCGTCCCGAAGACGCGCATTGTCGGCAATCTGTTTCTTGCCACCGAGGAGGCGCGGACCGAGCCGATCAACGGCCGCATCATCGAAGTTCCGGAGGACGAGGAGCGATCCGAAACACATCGCGATCCACACGCGGGATTCATCGCCTTCGTACCGGAGGGAAGCCTCGCGCGCGGCAAGCACCTTGTCACCCTCGGCGGCGCGCAGATCGTCAATGGGGAGATCGTGCAGGGGAAGACCACGCCCTGTACTGCCTGTCACGGTCCTGACCTGATGGGGGTTGGCGACGTGCCGCCGATCGCCGGGCGATCACCCAGCTACATCGTTCGCCAGCTCTTTGACATTCAGCAGGGGACGCGCACGGGGGCCGGCACGGATCTCATGAAGATCATCGTCGCCAAACTCGACCCGGATGACATGGCAGCTATCGCGGCGTACGTGGCATCGAAGTTTCCACCCGATCCGGTTGAGAGCACGGGCAGCACTCAGTAGTCAGCGGGCGGTTCCCGTTATCGGCGCGAGGGGCACTCGCGACGAGCCGACTCGAGGAACGCATATGGCGAACGTGCATTTTGTGGGAAGCGTCGCGCTCGACACGCCGGAGGAGGTATTTGCGACCATAGAGATGGGATGCCTTCTCTTTGCTCCGCTCGCGAACCTGCGGCTCGACCAGGGGACGGAGCTATATCTTGGGTTGGTGCACGCTCAGGACGGTGTCGAGGGAACGAAGAATCGGATCGCCGCCGCGAAGAAGTACGTCCCTCTACACGGGGGCCGCAGCCAGCATGTGAGTCGATGGACCGCAAGAACGATCTCACCGGATTGATTGCTGCCTGGGTCGCCTCGACGTTCCCGCCCGATTCAGTAGAGACCGATGCAGGTGCACGCCTTACAAGTAGAGATGCAGCTGCGCGAGGAACGTCTTCAGAGGATCGACGGTGCCCTCCGTCTTCTCGTGATAGAAGTCCAGGCTCACATTGACGTGCGTACGGGGAAGCAGGTTGGCGCCCACATTCCATCGGAATACGCCTGGATAGAGATCAGTGCCGGTTCGCCCTTGTGGCGACACCTTCAACCAGATGCCGCGGAACG
>Ga0070669_100004357_pt1 | contig 10215 bp, 6 predicted proteins | sample KBSS53metaG_FD_64680 | JGI IMG/M metagenome (GOLD analysis project Ga0070669, IMG submission 64680) | Switchgrass rhizosphere microbial communities from Kellogg Biological Station, Michigan, USA - KBS S5-3 metaG | ecosystem: Host-associated > Plants > Roots > Rhizosphere > Soil ... | reverse complement strand
AGAACCAGTTAAGTGGTGAGCCTAAATTTCGCCAGTTGGAACCACATGGTGCCGTGGCTACAACGAATTGACGGGCTCCGTCGCGTCGCTTGAACGCATTTGGTGCGGCATCGTATTACGTCACTCCGCGCGAAGGGCGATCACCGGATCCACCCTCGATGCCCGACGGGCTGGTAGGTAACAGGCCAACCCGGCGACCAGCATCAGAGCAGCCATGCTCCCGCTGAGAACCAGCGGATCGCGCTGCGACACGCCGAACAGCATCTCGATGAGCAGATGCGTGGCCGGATACGCGAGCAGCATCCCCAGGATTCCGCCGACCAAGGCGGGCCGCAGCCCTTCGAGCAGGACGCGCCGGCGCACCAGTCGAGGACTGGCACCGAGCGCGAGTCGGATGCCAATCTCTCGTGTGCGCCGCGTGACCCTCTGGGCGATGGACCCCGCCAGGCCGATGCTCGTCAGCACGAGCGCCAGTAACCCGAGCGCGCTGGCGAGAAACGAAACGCCGCGCTCTGTGGCGAGCGACTCATCGACTTGGTGTTCTAGGGTCCGGGCGTTGAACGGGGCCACTCCGGGGTCGAGCCGTGTGATTTCCTGGCGGACGGTAGTGAGAATCGCAGTGGCCGCAAGCGTCGATCGCACGTACAGGGTTGCGTCCGCGACCGGATCCTGCATCACCGGAAGGTAAACCAGCGCCGGACCTGGAGCGCGAACGGACCGGTACTTGATGTCCGACGCGATGCCGACAATCTCGACGCCCGGATCATTTGCCGGTGAACCCGCCCACCGAAGACGCCGACCGACTGCCGTGCCATCGAAGAATGTGCGCGCAAACGTCTCGCTCACCACCGCGACGAGTGGAGTGCCCTGTCGGTCGCGCACGTCGATCGCGCGGCCCGCCTTCACCACAATGCCCAGCGTCTCGAAGTACCGCGGACCGACGAGATTGACCTCGACATCCTGGGTACGAGCTGGCCCGCTATCCCTGGCTGCGATGGCAATGGTCTCGCGGCGCCCTTGACCGCTGACCACGTCCACGAACCCGAATGTCGCCGACCGAACGCCAGGGATGGAGTCGACGCGCTCGCGAAGCCGCTCGAACAGTTCCGCCGCTCGCGACGACGTGTAGCCTTGCAGGCTCGGCGCGAGGGAAATCAGGGTGACGTCAGAGGCGTCGTACCCGAGCGGCTGGTGGCGCAGATTGACAACCGATCGAACCACGAGGCCGGCTGAGACGAGAAGGATGGTCGCTCCGGTGAACTGGACGCCGAGCACGATCCGGCCGCCGAATGTGCTCACGGAGAGCCAGTCGCGCACCGTGTGTCGGATTCCGTGCGGCCGGAGGCTGAGGTCTGAATCGGCGCGGAGGCGCCACAGAACATACGTCCCCACGACGGCCATCGTCGTCACCGTGAGTCCCAGCGCGAGGCCCAACAGCCGCAGATCGATCCAAGCTCCTGTGTCGAGCGGACTGTTCTGTGTCGGGACGAAGCGTAACAGCGCCAGCGCGAACGGCGAGGCGAGTGCGAAACCGCTGCAGCCGCCCACTATGGCGATGACGGCCAATTCTGCCATCACTCCGAGCATCAGCCTGAACGATGTGGCTCCGAGCGCCGCGCGCACCGCCAACTCACCGCGCTGCGCGGTGAAGCGGGCAACGACGAGAGACAGGAGATTCAGCGCGGCCACGAGCCACAAGATGGCCGTCATGACGAGCACAACGCTCAGCGGACGTCCGTATCTGGACGCAAGCGGCGAGAACCCGCGGCCGCCCGGAGTCAACTTCACGCGCTCGGCGAGCAACTCCTGACGAACCGTGTCAGGCAGCGATGCGCCGGCCAGGTCCTGTCTGACGAGATTCTGGTAGGTGGCACTGACCTGCGCTTCGACAACCGGTCTCGCGGCACTCGATTCCAGGCGACCGATGATCTTGAGCCAACTGGTGCCGCGTCGTTCGAGCGCTTTCCACGAAGGCTCGAGTTGCCCCTGCATCATCATCGGGACGACAAGGGCGGGCCGAAACGCGGCGCGCAGACCGCGGAACCGAGGCTCCGCCACGCCGATGACGGTGAACGGATAGCCATTCAGGTGGATCGTTTGATCGACGACGTTCGGATCGCCGCCGAACCGTTCGCGCCAGTAACCATACGTCAGTACGGCAACCGGGTGACCGCCGGGTTGTTGATCGTCCTCAGGCGAGAGTAGTCGGCCGAGAAACGCTTTCGTCTGCAAACACTGAAAGTAATTGCCGGATACCAGCTCGCGCAGGACACGCTCGGTCGCGTTGCCGTTCTGCAAGGCGACCACGGACGCGTCGTACGCAACCACGTGGGAGAGGCCGGCCGCGCGATCGCGGAGGTCGCGATAGACGGGATACGAAAAACTCGTATCCGTGTCGCCGTCCATCGCGACCTTCTCGAAGACCACAAGCTGATCTGGACGGGGAGTCGACAGCTGTCTCAGAAGCACGATGTCAGTGAGACGGAAGACGCCGAGCGTCGGAGCAATCGCAAGTGCAATCAGCAGGACCGACGCCGCGAGGAATCCGGGAGCACGACGGAGGGACCGGACCGCGCGTCGAAGCTCGGACGCCATGAGCGGCTCCTAGCGACCGAGGACGTAGTCCAACGCTTGTGCTCGAATCACGGGATCCCTGTCGCCCTCCGCGATCTCGCGGATCTTCGCCATCGACTCCGAGGTGCGAAGTCCCGAGAGATAGCTGAGTACCTGAAGCTTCATCGCCTGTTCACGGCTGGCTCCGTACAGCCGGATCAACTCTTGAACGGCCGCCGGCGTTGCGCGTCCGGCGATGTAGCTGACGGCTTCCTTCCGCACGTCAAAGTCTGGATCTTGTTCCGCAATGAGCACGAGCTTTTGCCACGCAGCGGTGCTGAGGTCGCCAGAGAGCCGGCTGATCGCGTCAACCCTGTCCCGCCGGGTTCGGCTGCCGTCGAATTGGCGGATCAGTTCCTGAGTTGGAGCGGGCGATGTTTCGCGCAAGGTGCCTGCGGAATCGTGCTGGGCGCTCGGTCTGGAGGCTGGCGCCGCGAGCGCATATGCGCCGATGCCAACAAGGAGCAGCGTAACCGCGGTGATGGGAGCAATGCCCGAAACCGCATTCTCGCGTCCGCTGAGCAGCCGCCGAATGCGGCCCACGAGATCGCCGTCTGTAGCGGCGAGCAGCGGCTCTGACGCGTGCCTACTGACTTCGAGAGCGGTCAACGCGCGGGTATACGCCACAACGTCCGGACACACGGCCACCGCGACATCATCGCAGCAGTGCTCACGCTCGATTCGAATCTGGCGCGACATCCACCACGCGCCCGGATGGTAGAAGAGGAGCGCCTCGGCGATCCGCTGAAGACTGTTGATGAGGAAATCGTGCCGCTTGATGTGCGCGAGTTCGTGAGCCAGCACCGCCTCCATTTGTTGCGGACTCAGGCACAGACATGCGGCCGGAGGCAGCAGAACGATCGGCCGAAGCCAGCCGATCACGCACGGAACGTCAACGAGCGCGGACAGCCGGAGACCGACGTGACGGTCGACCCGCAGCTCTCGCTGCAGCTGTTCCAGGACCCGCGCCCACATCGCGTCTATCGGCTGCGCGGCCGATCGGGCCAGGCGACGGACCGCGAGCCAGGCACTGGTGATCCAGAGTGCTCTGGCGAAGACTCCAATCATCCAGGCGAGGACAACCCAGGGGAGAACGAGCACTGCACCTCCCGACGATCGCGACGCACTGGTGATCGGCGAGACAACGCCCAAGACTGACGTGGCCGCAGAGGCCGGAGTCACCATCGCGCCTCGATCCGGGCTCAAGCTGAACGACACGAATGTGAGGATCGGAGCGGCAACCGACAACCCGAGAGCACTGCAGCAGAGGACATACCGGGTCTGTGACCGAAGGCGCACGCCGTATCCACGGAGTACCATCCACGTGACGACGGTAATCACCGCGCCCTGCCACAACGAATGCAGGAGCGTCCAGCCCAGAGGTTCCACCCACATCTGGGTGGGGAATGCGTCGATGAGGATCATCGTTGCCTCTTTTCGTAGTCGTCGATCATCTTGCGGATCTCAGCCAGATCCGACGGTGTGGCCGAATGAGCGGAAAGGACTCCGAGGAGCAGGGCTGTCGGCGAGCCGCGGAATGCACGATCGAGCAGATCGGCCGCAATTCTGCGCTGGGTCTCTTCACGCGGGAATCGCGCTTCATACACGTGGGAGCGGAGTCGCGCGTTCCGGCGAACGAAGCCCTTCTCAGCCATCACCTGCAATTGCTTCAGCACCGTCGTGTACACCGTCGGTCTGTCAGTCGCGAGGTGTTGCTGGACCTCCCGGACTGTGCTGGGTCCGTGATCCCAAAGCACGTGCAGGATATCGAGCTCTGCATCTGTCGGCAGGCGCGTGCGCGCGGATGTCTTTCGAATCCTCATCGATTCACCGTAGCGCGTCTCGTCGCATGTCTACGACAAGTATCGTACGATGACTATGCATGTCAATCGTTTTCCTGGCTGCTGCCCACTTGGGAATCGGAATACCGATCGATTGGAATCAATCGAGTTGGAGCTGGTGACCCTAGATTTCGCCAGTTGGAACCGCATCGGCCAAATGGCCGTGAGTGGCCTACTCGTGCCGCAGCGCAGCCAGCGGTGCCACGGTCAACGCCGGCCGTGCCGAGAGAAGCGCCGCGCCCAGGACGGCGCTGGCGAGGACCACGGGCATCGCGATGAAGACGGCAGGATCGAGGGGAGTCAAATCGAACAACATCTGCTGCAGATAGCGCGTCAACATGGCGCCACCGGCGACACCAGCTGTGATGCCGACCGCCGCCAATAGCAGCATGTCGCCGACGATCGTACGAAACACCTGGTAAGTCGAGGCGCCTAACGCCATCCGAATGCCGATCTCGCGCGTACGGCTCTTGACGGCGAAGGCGATGCCTCCGTAGATGCCGACAACCGCAAGCGTGCCTGCGATCAGCGCGAACAGGCCGAACATCCCGGCGTAGAAGCGCGGCTGGAGAATCGAGTTCGAGATGATCTCTTCCATGGTCGCGATGCGATCGGGCGCCGTCCGCGGATCCACCTCGCTGACGATCCTCCGGATCGCCGGGATCAAAGTGGCCGGCGGGATATCGGTGCGCACGGCAAAGTACGGCGAGGAGTGAGGAAACAGCGTGTCGTCCGTGCCGGATCGCTCCAGGCTGGCAAAGATCTCAGGGCCGGGAGGGTCTGCCAGGCCGGTGTCTCTGGCGTCCTCGACGATTCCCGTGATGTCCCAGGGGGCGTCTTCGGTGTAGACACGCGTTCCGACCGGGTGATCGCCTAACATTCCACTCCGCGCCAGCGTTCGGTTGATGAGGAGGCTGTGCGGACGGCCGACCGGATCCGCGTCGGAGAAGCCGCGCCCCTCGACAACGGCGATGCCCAGTGCGGCCAGGAAGTCCCGGCTGACGATGTGCGCGACCGGGAAGTCCGGTCTTCCGTTGATACCCGGGGGCGGTGGCGGTGGAGGCGGGCCGATGGACTGGCTCGGCGCCGAACGCGTACTGAGGGGCACGTGCCCGAAATTGCCGCGAGTGAGCGGCAGGTGGTCAGCGTAGCCCGCGGCCCGCACGCCCGGAAGTGCCTGGATGCGCGCGATGAGATCCGCGGAGAAGTTCAGCGCTGACTGATTGGGCGACAGGGGAACTTGAAACGTGAGCACACGCGTCGTCGCGTAGCCGGGGTTGACGCTCGACAGCTTGAGAAAGCTCCGGATCAGGAGTCCACTGGCGAGGAGCAGAACGACCGCCATGCCGATCTGCATGACGACCACGAGCGCACGCCCCCGGGAACGACGGAGCAAGTTGCTGCCCACAGCAGATGAGCGGGCCTCGCGCGCCAACTCACCACGGGCCTCGAGACGCGACTGCCAGAACGCCGGCGCCAGCCCGCACGCCAGTCCGGCGGCGACTGAGATGCCGAGGGCAAACAGCAGCACGGTGCCGTCGACGTCGACTTCGTGCAGCCGGGGCACGATAGATGATGCGCTGAGGTCCTGTCGCGGCATGGCGGCGCCGAATACTCGCAGCCATCGCACGCCGGTCTCCGCCAGCCAGACCCCGGCGAATCCGCCGACGAGCGTCAGAAGCATGCTCTCAGTCACGAGTTGTTGCACGATCCGGCTTCGGTTCGCGCCGAGCGTCAGCCGTACCCAGATCTCGCGCTCGCGCCCGATGTTTCGCGCGAGCAACAGCCCGCCGACGTTGACGCACGCGATGAGAAGCACGAACCCAACGGCCCCCGACAGGATCACGAGCGGCGTCCGGGCGCTAGCGATCAACTCACCGTGCAAACTGACGACGACGAACCGAGACGGGACCGGTTCCGATCGCGGCGCCGCAGCGGCCCCAGCCGTGTTCCCGCTCGGCGGAGGCGGCGGGCCCGCACCTCGGCCTGGCGGCGGCGGAGGCCCAGGTGGTGGCGGAGGGCCCGGAGGTGGCGGCCCTTCCGGAGAAGTCGGAGGACCGATCGGAGCGGTCCCAACGGAACGACGCTCCTCTTGTACGGACCGCATCAAGTCGTTCACTTCCCTGGTCGCCGTGGCGAATGAGGCATCGGCGCTCAGCCGCCCGACGATGACCGGGCGAGCCATGGGGCCCCAGACGTACGGTACCCAGAACTCGGCGTCGGCGTTCGGAAACTGAAAGCCGGGACGCATGACGCCGACGACCTCGTATTGCATGCCGTCGAGGACCAACGCCTTCCCAAGAATGGCATCGTCACCGCCCAGGCGGCGTTGCCACATGGAGTAGCTGATCACCGTGACGCGGTCGCGGCCGCGCGTCTCCTCGCGAGGCTCGAGCAGTCGGCCCATCAACGGTGTCGCTCCGAGCATCGCCATGACCTGGGGCGAAATCTCAACCCCGCTCAGATGGACCGACTCCCCACGTCCGCTGAGCGTGACGGCCATCAGGCCATACGTACCCATGTTCGAGATCGTCCGAGCGCGAGAACGAAGAACCTCCAAATCCCGCAAACTCCCTGGAGCGCCCGACGTCTTCGTCCCGCTTCCATCGTCTGGATCGAACTGCGCGTCGATCTTGAAGAACCGATCGGCACCGGGATACGGCAGCGAGCGGAGCAGCACGGCATGGACGACGCTGAAGATGGCGGTGTTGGCGCCGATGCCGAGCGCGAGGGTGCCAATCACGACCGCAGCGAACCCCGGCGCGCGCATGAGTGAGCGCACCGCGAACCGCGTGTCCTGGCGGAGGTCGTTGAGCCAGCGGAACGATCGTGCCTCGCGATGTAGTTCCATCGCCTGCGCGACCCCGCCGAGCGCGCGCCTGGCCACCAGCCTGGCCTCGGCATCGGTCAGGCCCTCACGCTTGAACTCGTCCTCGAGGACACCGAGGTGCGCGGCCAGCTCGCGTTCGAGCTCGGACTCGGCGCGGTGCGGTTGGAAGAAATGGACGAGACGAAGCAGGAATCGTCGAAAAGTCGCCATCGCTACGGCTCGTTGAGCAGGAGAGCGTCGACAAATCCGGCCAGGCGTCGCCACCGCTCAGTTTCCTTCGCGAGCGCGCGCGTGCCTGCCTTGGTGATGCTGTAGTACTTCGCCTCGCGATTGTTCTCGGTCCTGCGCCAACTGCCCTTGATCCAGCCGTTCTGCTCGAGGCGAACGAGCGCTGGATACAGCGTGCCCTGCTTCAGCGTGAGACGGGACTTGGACACTTGTTCAAGACGGGCGGCGAGACTGTAAGCGTGCTGGGGGCCCATCGCCTCCAGCGCGCGCAACAGAATCAGGTCCAAAGCACCCTGCAAGAGCTCGACTTCGCTAGACATTCTAGTGAACCACGGAGTAGACAATGCCATTGGATTACTAGTCTGTCAAGTGGAGGAACCGACCGCAGAGAGCGAAGTTCTCGGGCTGCCGCAGGGCTGACCGTCAGCAACGTTAGTATTCGCCTCCCTCCTCGGTCGTCCACTGTGCGCTGAGAAAGAGCACCGACATGCCGGCGTAGCCAATCACGAACGGCCATGCCGGAGCGAGCTTCAGGGCCGTATCACCAAACGTCCACTGGTAGGAGTGCATCAGCCCGCAGGCCGAAAGCAACGCTGCGAACGCCGACCACGCCGCTGCTCGCCGCCAACGCCGCTCGATCACGCAAACTACTGCCGCGGAGAGCAACATCGCGGTGAAGAGGAATCCCTGCTCAATCGCGAAAGCGCCCCCAATCCAGGTATCGGTCTTCTGGAACTCGCCGACGAGCGATTCGCTGAACGGCCCCGCCGGCCCTCCGAGCCCGGCAGCGCGCAGCCCGTTCTTCGCCATGAGCGCGCCCCACGCGCCGATCCCTGGCAGGAGGCCGACAACGACGGCGGGCGCATGCTCGCGTGGCGTGGCCTGAAATGCCTGCGCGACGATCATCATGCCGATCCAGAGGACGATCGCCATCCCGGCCTCGATAGGGATCGCCCAGGCGATCCAGGCCAGCGTACCCGTGACGCAGATTGTCGTCACGAAGACGCCGTTCAGGATCGAATACCCGGCGCGCGCGCCCATCGCCTTCCAACCGGGATGCCCGATGTAGATCGTCGTCGGGAACGCGGATCCAAAAAGCGCGGCAGAGACGCTCCCGATGCCGTTGACTGTCAACGAATACCTGGTGTCATAAGAGTCGCCGGCCGCTTCCGCCGACTCGATGTTCTGGAGCGAACCCAACACGTTGAACAGACCCATCGCGATGATGACCGATAGATACGGCAGCATGTGTCCGCCGCCGATGGCGGCAATCAGGTCGCCGACGACGGGGACGGGGGTGTGGATGGTGGCAGGGGAGGGTCGTGCGCCGACCGGCGCGATCCCGGTGATCCAGCACAGGAGTGTCCCGAGCGTCACAGCCACGACACCGCCGGGAAGGTGTCCTTTGAAGCGCACGCGACCGAAGTAGGTCAGCATCACGATCGCCAGCGTTGTCATCCCCACGACCGGATACGCGAAGGTGCGGAAGAGAAAGCCGAGCGAGATGAATCCCAGGGCGATGCCCGCGAGGGTCGAGAGGAGCGCCGCCCGCGGGGTCGCCTTGCGCACGCGCTCGGCGATGAAGGCACACCCAAGCTCGATCACGCCGGTTGCGAACGTCGCCAGCAGACCCGCCTGCCACGCGACTCGCACGGGGTCGACCGCGCCGACCCTTTCGGCCAGCGTCTTCGCCGGTAGCATCACCAGGAAGACGTGGGCAAACAGCGACACCGTGTTGATGCCGTACGGCAGCGCGCACACGTCCGTACGTCCCGTGCGGGCGGCCAGCGCGCGCGCCTGGAACGCGTACGCCACGTTGCCGACGAGGATAGAGATCGCTGCCGCTGGCAGCACCTGGCCGTAGAGGAGCCCGGGCGGGAACCCGAGGACGGTGCGGCAGAGCGTATCGATCAGCAGCAGTTGAACGAGATTGTCGAGGGCGAGGCCGAAGAACCCGTCGAAGTCCCCTCGGACGATCCAACGCACACGCACATGCTACTCTCTCGCTACCACGCTCGCCTCGCCAGGCCTTCTGACCTCACCACGCGGACCCGCCCCCCTTCCGTGCCTAACCGCGCTTCCGAAGAGGCTGAATTACTCGTTGCGAATTGCGGTGAGAACGTCGATTCTGGTTGCACGACGCGCCGGCAGGATGCACGCCGCAAGCGCCACGGCGACCATCACGAGCACCGCCGCCACGATGTTTGCCACGTCAGCCGCTGTCAGCCCGAACAGCAAGTCGGAAATGAAGCTGGCGGTCAGCCGGACGACGACAATGGCCAGGATGATGCCGGCGGTCAGGCCGGTACCAAACACCTGCATCGTGTCCCGCAAAGACTCGCGAATCACCGACCACCGGCTGGCCCCCAACGCCGTCCGGATCCCCAGTTCACTGGTCCGCTGGGCGACCGTGAACGAGGCCACGCCGAAAATCCCGATCGATACGAGCAGCAATCCAAGAAGGCTGAAGAACGCGCTAGTCGCGGCGACCAATCGTTCCTTCGCGATGTTCCGGTCGATCTCCTGCCGCATGGTCCTGATATCCACCACCAGCCGCCGGTTGACGCGCTGAACTTCCTCTCGAGCGGCGCGTGCGATCGCGGCCGTGTCTCCCGCCGTGCGGACTTCCAGCGCCCCGATGCGATCCGGTTCTCGCGGCGCCATGAAATACATCATCGGTCCGTTTTCTGTGCGCACAGCGGT
>Ga0070669_100004352_pt1 | contig 10224 bp, 10 predicted proteins | sample KBSS53metaG_FD_64680 | JGI IMG/M metagenome (GOLD analysis project Ga0070669, IMG submission 64680) | Switchgrass rhizosphere microbial communities from Kellogg Biological Station, Michigan, USA - KBS S5-3 metaG | ecosystem: Host-associated > Plants > Roots > Rhizosphere > Soil ... | reverse complement strand
CGGTCAGACCATATGGCGCTTCATCGGTATAGACCACGCTCTGCCCGGTGACACGACTGAAATCACTCAGGGCCTGAGGCAACGGCTTGGCAGCCAGGGAAAAACTGAATTGCTTTTGCGGCTGGCTGCTGACGGATTCAGCGGCCAGCGCCACGCTCAGCGGCAACAGGGCCAATGCCGAAAAACTCAAGGCTGAAACGCCCAACCACTGTTTGACCGAACCCGATTTTGCCCTGGACTTCATTGCTCATGACCTGTGTAGAACCGCAACGGATGCGAATGACTCGCAGTTTCAGTCACTACACGGATGGCGGTCGGGTTTACCTCACCACAAAGTTGAAAATATTTTCAGCGCAGGATGATCAGCTTGCCCAACACTTGATGCTGCTCGAATCCCAGAACCCCTTGCAGCGAATTCAGCACGGCTTGCGGGTCCTTGCTGGGAAAGCTGCCGCTGACCTTGCGCGCGCCCAGTTCGTCATTGAGCAACACGATCCGTCCGGGGTAATAGCGCCGCAGATCCTGCACCACATCGGCCAGTGTCGACTTGTAGTAAGTCAGCCAGCCCTGGCGCCACGCCAGTTGCGCTTCGCTGTCCACGGCGTGCAGTTTTTCTGCGGTGCCTGCGCCGTATGCCACTTGCTGACCGGCGGTGAGAATCTGCTGTTGGCCGTCACGGGACGCCGTCACGCCGACGCGTCCGGACAGCACCGTCACCTGGGCGCCTTGAGGTTGCAGGCGCACTTCGAACTGAGTGCCGAGCACCCGCGCCTGGCCCTTTTCAGCCTCGACCACAAAGGGATCCCCCGTGTGAGTCACGCTGAAAAATCCGGCCCCTCGGCGCAATTGCACATGCCGCTCGCCATGACTGAAATCCACGGCGATGGCACTGTCCGCATCCAGCGTCACCTGCGATTGATCGGCCAGAGTCACGGTGCGGATCTCGCCCGGTGCCGACACGTAATCGGCGCCCAGATCATCGATCCAGCGCTGCGGCTGCCAACCGCTGCCGAGGCTGATCATCAGCAGTAGACAGGCCGCCATGGCCAGCGCGCCGGCCCAACGCCGGACCTGCGGACGGCGCGGTCGGTCCATCGCATTGAGCAAACCCTGCAACGCCAGCGCGTCTTCGTCGGCCAAGGTGCGCGCCGGCCCTTCGCTCAATTCCCAAACCACCTGCGCCTGGGCGTAGGCCTCGGCGTGGGCCGGGTCAGCGTGCAGCCATTGACTGAAGGTCAGTTGATCGCCGGTGCTGGGGCGGTCGTGCAACAGGCTCAACCAGGCAAAAGCGGCCTGTTCCTGCGCGGGCGTCGGGATGACGCGGTCGGAGTTGTTCACGGTGCTTTCCCTGGCGTGCGTGGCGCGGGTTCGCGCAGGCTGGCCTTGCAGGCCTCGAGGGCGCGCATCATATGTTTTTCCACAGCGCTTTGGGACAGGCCCATGGCCTTGGCGATCTCGGCGTACTTGCGCCCGTGGATGCGATTGAGCAAAAAGATCTGCCGCGTGCGCTCGGGCAGCGCGCGCAACGCCGCTTCGACATGGCGCAAATCGTTGCCCGCTTCGAGCGCCGCCTGCGGTTCGCTGGCGCTGCTGTCCGGCTCGTCCGGTTGCCAGCCTTCGTTGACCCGCACCCGCGCGCCTTCGCTGCGCAAATGATCGATGGCGATATTGCCGGCGCAGCGCAACAGATAAGTGCTGAGCTCTTCGACCTGCACCAGCGGCCGACGCCAGAAACGCAGAAACAGATCCTGCACCAGATCCGCTGCCGTCGCCCGGCAACCGACGCGCCGGCTCACCAGCGCTTCCATCTGCGAACGCTGGGACAGGAACACCTGAAGAAAATGCGCACGGGCGCCGTGGGGTTCGTCGTCGCGGTGCTCGGGAGGATGGCCGATCAGCATGTCAGTTCAAGGCCCATGCAGCGACCGGGCTGGCGAGCAGGCTAAGTCCGGCCATGGTCAAGGCCAGGCGTGGGCGATAGGGCAACAAAAGCACCAGAGTCAGCGCGCTGAGCATCAGCACCGCGCACCAGTCGACCAGGCCAAAACTCCAGCCCTTCATGGAAACCGCTGCCCACAGCGATAGCCCCAGCAACAGCCAGCCCACGAGTTTCAAACCTTGCCGACGGCGAGTCGAAGATTTGTGGCCCAGCAGTTCTTCATGATGCCGAGGCATCGCCAGGCACAGCGCCGTGAAAGCGCAATAACAGAGCAACAGCGGCAACAGCATTCAGTTCGTCCCATGCTCAAGGGTGATCGGCCGGGCCGTTTCGCGGGCTGGCTTTTGCACGCTGACGGTGTGTCCAGCGCGCTGCATTTTCCGGGCGGCCCAGGCGAGAAAGAGGCCACTGCCCAGACACGTCAGGTCGAAACCGGCCAAGGCCCAGTCGCCTTCAGGCACTGTCACGCCGAGGTGGTAAGGGGAGGTCAAACCGTTAAGAAGCGGAACCGCGATAAACAGTGCAGCCCCCAGCGACAGCTGTTCGACCCAGGCCTTGCGTCCCGGCCGCAACATCGCGTGCACCACGCTCAAGCCCCAGGCGATGAAAAACGCGTTCACTTCCCAATCGGCACGCCCGGCCAGATTCACCGGCAGCAGACGATTGGCCCAGAAGAACACGGCGACCGCCGCCACCAGCCCGGCCATGCTGGCAATGTTCAGCACTTGCACCAGCCGCAACTCGAAGGGCATCACACCGCTTTTGATGTGTTTGAGCTGACGCTTGCCGAGCCAGATCACCAGCCCGGTGCCGATCATCGCCGTGCCCGCCAGACCACAGATGAAATACAGCCAGCGCAGCACCGGTCCGGCAAAGTGGCCCATGTGCAAACCGTAGAAACTGCCAGCAACCGCCATCGCCATCGGCTGATCGGGCGTTGTGCCGATGACTTGTCCGCTGACACCGCTGAAGGTCACGGCGCTGCCGGAATCATTCACCACTCGGTCGGAGCCCGCACGGGACATCACCACCGAGGCATTGGCATCGCCCGGATTGTTCACGCTGATACGCCCGACATGTCCACCCGACCATTGCTCGCTGGCCGCCAGCAACAGGGGCGCCAGCGGTGCCAGTGTCGCCGGTTGATTGGCCCGTTCAGGAATGCTGGATTCGGGAAAAACCTCGTCGTAAAACGCTCGAACGTTGTTGCCGTACGAAGCCAGGATGCTCGCCGGCATCACCATCGACATGAAGATCACCAGACTGCTGTAGGTGATCATCAGATGAAACGGCAACACCAGCACAGCCACCGCGTTGTGTCCGTCGAGCCACGAGCGCTGGCCCTTGCGCGGGCGGAAGGTGAAGAAGTCCTTGAAGATTTTCTTGTGGGTGATGATCCCGGTGATCAGCGCGACAAACATCACCATCGCGGCGATGGTCGAGAGCCAGCGGCCCCACGGATAAGGCATTTGCAGTTGGAAGTGGAAGCGGTAGAAAAACTCGCCGCCCATGCTTTCCCGGGCCTGCACTTCGACACCGGTCTGCGCGTCGAGCGTCTTGCGAGTGAATGCGCCGCGTTCGCCGGGCTTGGCTGGCGTCTGCTGCCAGCCCACGCTCAGACCGGGATCGCGGGCGTCGGGCAGGCCAATGATCCAGCGCGAAGCGTCGGGGGCGTTTTGTTGCAGATAGTGCTGGGCCAGCGTCAGGCTTTTTTCGGCATTCAATGGATGGGCCGTGATCTCCGGCTGCATCCAGTGACTGATTTCGTCTTTGAAATAGGCCAGGGTTCCGGTCAAAAAAATCGCAAACAACAGCCAGCCGAAAACCAGCCCGGTCCAGGTGTGCAGCCAGGCCATCGCCTGCCGGAAGCCCTCTTTCATGCCAGACCCAAACCGCGCGCTGCCCCGGAAACGGTCGCCAGGATCACGCTTGGCACCAGCAGACCAACCCACGCCGACCACGCCGTGCGACAGGCGAAACACCAGAGCACCGCCACCAGATAGACCAGGAACGAAACCGTCATGCCGGTCACCACCGCCTCGGCGCGGTTCAGCGGCAGCCACAACGTCAGCGTAACGCTGGCCAATGCCGCGACCAAATAGCCGCCGAACACCGCCGCGAGCACCCGCGAAGTGACGGCCAGACGATAGGACAGGGGAAGTGTGGCGAGTTTGGCTTTCATGTTTCGACCCTGAAACGATTAACGTCCGACCAAGACGCCGAACGACAGGCGAGCAATATTAATGATAAATATTCTCATACGCAAAAGAGTCTGATTGCCGGGCATCCCTGACAGCCCTACAATGCGAACCATTCTTGTTCTCTAACGCATCCTGCATGCGCCCGGAGTGATGCCGTTGCCGTCCGCCCATCCTGTCGAATCGCTCTATCAGGCCCACCACAGTTGGCTCATCGGCTGGCTGCGGCGCAAACTCGGCTGCCCGGACAGCGCCGCCGATCTGGCTCAGGACACCTTCATCCGGGTGCTGACCGCCCGCGAGCCGCCAGTGATTATCGAACCGCGCGCATTCCTCACCACCCTGGCCAAGCGCGTGCTGTTCAACCATTACCGCCGCCAGGACCTGGAGCGCGCCTACCTCGACACCCTCGCGCAGATGCCGGAGATGGTCGCGCCTTCGGAAGAAGAGAAAGCCATCATCCTGCAAACCCTGATGGAGCTCGATCAGTTGCTTGATGGCCTGCCGCGCGTCGTCAAACGCGCATTTCTGCTGGCGCAGGTCGATGGCCTGACTTATCCGCAGATCGCCGCCGAACTGGGCATTTCCGTGGCCACGGTCAAACGTCATCTGAACAAGGCAGCGATGCGCTGCTACTTCGCCCTGTGAACCCGTCGATGGATTTTTCCGCGCAGGTCGCCGAACAGGCGGTGCACTGGTTGCTGGAAATGCAGCAAGGCCCGTTGAACCCGCGCCAGCAACAAGCCTGGCAGCAATGGATCGATGCCCACAGCGAACACCGCCGCGCGTGGGAGCACATTCAGCGGGTCAATTCGCGGTTGCGCGGGTTGTCGTCGCCACTGGCCCACGCCGCACTGAATGCGCCGAAGTCCGGCAGCCGTCGTCAGGCGCTGAAGTTGTTGCTGATTCTCGGCGCCGGTTCGGCGGTCACCAGGGGCATGCGCGAGCACAATCCGTTGCCATCGCTGCTGGCCGATTACCGCAGCCCGATTGGTCAGCGGCGCAAGATCTCGCTCGGCGCCGACGGCCAGTTGCAACTCAACACCGCCAGCGCGGCGGATGTCCGGGGCGATGGTTTGATCCGTCTGCTCGAAGGCGAGATGCTGCTGACCGCCACGCAATCCTTCGACGTGCAAACCGCCCAAGGCGTGCTGAAAACCCAGGGCGCGCGAATAAACGTACGGCAGTTTGCCGACCGCACGCAGATTGCACTGTTTGAAGGTCGGGTCGAATTGAACGCACAAGGTCGCGCGCCGATGCTGCTGCCGGTCGCCCGACAACTGAGTTTCAGCACCACCGGCGTCAGCGTGGCAAAACCGCTGGACGCCAACAGCGGCGCCTGGGCCGACGGCATGCTGGTGGCCGCGCACATGCGTCTGGGCGACTTCCTCGATGAACTCGGTCGCTACCGTCGCGGGCAGCTCCATTGCGATGCGAAAGTGGCTGACCTGCTGATTTCCGGGACTTATCCACTGGACGACAGCGAGCGGATTCTCGACCTGCTGGAAATCAGCCTGCCGGTAAAAGTGAGGCGCTTTACCCGTTACTGGGTGACGGTCGAAGCTAAAGCCTGATCGTTCCCACGTCGAGGCGTCGAAACGTCCGCGTGGGAATGCAGCCCCGGACGCTCCGCGTCCCCTGCAAAAATAAATGAGCCGTTTTTCAGATCTGGCGTGACAGAGAAGGAAAGCCCCCTTGATTCAACCTTCTCAGGACCGTCCTCCATGCAACCCACCCGCCTCACGCCGCTGGCCCGAACCCTGCGCAACCTCGTCCTCGGCGCCAGCCTGAGCTTCAGCGCCCTGCCCCTTGCGCAAGCCGCCGAAACCAAGGCTTATCACATCGCCCCGTCGACGCTGGAAAACGCCCTCAACCAGTTCGGCCGTGAAGCCGGTGTGCTGATCTCGTTCGGCTCGCAAGTCACCAGCGGTGTGCAAAGCCGTGGTCTGGAAGGCAACTACACAGCGGAACAAGGTCTGAACGCGCTGCTCGAAGGCACCGGCCTGCAAGCCCGCGCCGAGGGTGGCAATGCCTTCAGCCTGCAACCGTCGAACGACAGCGCCCTGGAGCTGGACACCTCGAAAGTGGTCGGCGACTGGCTGGGTGAGGCTGCGCAGGTCAACGTCTTCGAACATCCCGGTGCCCGTGACGTGATCCGCCGCGAAGAATTCGAACGCCAGGGCGCGACCCAGGCCCGTGACGTGCTCAACCGCATTCCCGGCGTGAACGCCCCGGAAAACAACGGCACCGGCAGCCACGACATGGCGCTGAACTTCGGCATTCGCGGCCTCAACCCGCGCCTGGCCGCACGCTCGACGGTGTTGATGGACGGCATTCCAGTGCCGTTCGCCCCTTATGGCCAGCCGCAGTTGTCGTTCGCGCCGATCAGCATGGGCAACATGGATGCGGTGGACGTAGTGCGCGGTGGCGGCGCCGTGCGTTACGGCCCGCAGAACGTCGGCGGCGTGGTCAACTTCGTGACCCGGGCGATTCCGGACGAGCCGACCGTGAAAGGCGGTTTCCAGACCGAAACCAGCCCATCGTCCAGCCATGACGGCTTCAAGACCAGCGCCAACCTGCTGGCCGGCGGCACCAATGCCAACGGTCTGGGCGGCGCGCTGTTGTACTCCGGCACTCGCGGTGGCGACTGGCGTGAGCACAGCGATACAGAAATCGACGACCTGATCCTCAAGGGCAAATACCAGCTCGACGAGGCCAACAGTTTCAACGCCATGGCCCAGTATTACGAAGGCAAGGCGGACATGCCCGGCGGCCTGAATGTCGCCGATTACGATGCCGATCCGTACCAGTCGACCCGGCCAAAAGACCAGTTCTGGGGCCGTCGCACGATGTTCAATTTCGGCTATCGCTATCAGGAAGATCGCCGCGAGTTCACCGCCAATACCTTCTTCACCAAGACCCTGCGCAGCGGTTACCTGGATCAGGGCACGTTCCTGTCGCTGTCGCCGCGCGAGTATTGGGTGCGCGGTCTGGAAACCCGCTTCGCCCAGGGCTTTGACCTTGGCGCCACCAGCCATGAAGTCGGCGTCGGCTATCGCTACATCAACGAAGCCGGCCACGAACTGCGCTATCGCACGCCGATCAGCAGCAACGAATACCCGACCACCAACAGCCGCAATGACCGCGACACCCGTGGCGGCACGGAAGCCAATGCATTTTTCGTCGATGACCGGATCGACATCGGCAAGTGGACCATTACCCCGGGCGTGCGCTACGAGATGATCGAGTCGCAGCAGACAAACAATCTGACCAACGTCAAATACAAGGGTGACTACAACACCGCGCTGCCGGCGCTGAACGTGCTGTATCACCTGTCCGACAGCTGGAACCTGTACGCCAACACCGAAGGTTCGTTCGGTAGCGTGCAATACAGCCAGATGCCCAACCGCGTCAGCAGCGGCGAAGTGAAACCGGAGAAGGCCCGCACCTGGGAAGTCGGCACCCGCTACGACAACGGCGCGCTGCGAGCGGAGATCGGCGCATTCCTGATCAACTTCGACAACCAGTACGAAAGCAACCAGACCAACGATTCGGTGATCGCCCGTGGCGAAACCCGGCATCAGGGCATCGAAACCAGCGTCAATTACGCTCTCGACGACTTGAGCCCGGCGCTGGCCGGCTTCGACGTCTACGCCACTTACGCCTATGTCGACGCAACCATCCGCGAAGATGGGCCGAACAAGGGCAATCGTGTGCCGTTCTCGTCGAAACACAAAGGCACGATTGGCGTCGGTTACACCGAAGGGCCGTGGAAACTGAACCTGGACAGCAGCTTCCAGAGCGACCAGTTCGCCGACAACGCCAACACCTCGAAAGAAAGCGCCGACGGCAGTACCGGCAAGATCCCGGGCTACATGCTGTTCAGCAGCCGCGCCGGTTATGACTTCGGCCCGCAGCTGTCGGACCTGAACGTGGCAGTGGGCGTGAAGAACATCTTCAACACCCAGTACTTCACCCGTTCGTTCGATGACAACAACAAGGGCAAGTATGTCGGTGAGCCGCGCACGGTGTACGTGCAGACCTCCGTTGCTTTCTGATCCCTGCTGAAAACAGAAAGGGCCTGCAATTGCAGGCCCTTTCTCTTTGGGTGGCTTGGAAAATCAGCGTATCAACTGTTGATCGCTGCCTGTTCGTTCTCGTCAAACTCTTCCGCCAACAGCTTGTCATTGGCTTTGCTTGTGAATGGCACCACTGCGGCTCGCGGTTTGCCGCGCAGTTTGCCAAACAGGTGCTCCAGCGCGTGCTCCAGTTTTTCGGCTGCACCATCGATCGCCTGTTCCAGCGAATCGGCTTTGTGGGTGACGGAAATCGGTTGATGGCCTTTTGGCCGCGCTTCCAGTTGGCAGCGCAAATCATGAGGACCTGGTTTGTCACCGTTCTCGTCGCTCAGATGGACTTCGACACGGGTCAGGTCTTCCTCATAACGGTCGAGCGTGCTCTCAATTGTGGTTCGTACCCACTCCTCCAGTCGTTTGCTGCTTTGAATATGGTTGTCGCTGTTGACTTGGATTTGCATAGTTCATCCCTTATTTCAGCTAGCTCGCAAGAGGCCTGGAACAGGATTTCGTGACCTCTTGATTACAACAATCGGCCCGCCGGACGAACATTTCAACCCCTTAAAAAAGATAAATATTCATTCGCAAAAAAAGCCGGACAACCGAGTAAAGCGCTGGTAAGGTCGGGAGTTGGGTCGCCCCGCCACCCCGAAAAATCTGCTCACAATTGGCCATCACCCAACGGGTGCAGGCTGCGAAAAATCCCCGCCTCTTCCACCAGCCAGTCATGCACCGCCCGCACGCCCGGATGGCTCAGGGCCCCCGGCGCATAAAGCAATCCATAGCGCTTGTGATTGGGCACCGAAATCCCGAACGGCACGATCAACGTCCCCCGCTCCAGCTCGTCGTTGAGCAGCGTGCGCCGGGCAATCGCCACGCCCATGCCGGCAATCGCCGCTTCGATGGTCAGGTGGTTGCGATTGAACGTGTGCCCGCGCCGCACATCCGCGCCCTCGAAACCGATGGCATTGAGATAAAACTCCCACTCCGCGTATTCATAGCTGCCGCGCCAGGCGGTGATGTCGTGCAGCAGCGGAAAATGCACCAGATCCGCCGGCCCGTGCAGCGGCGGCCGTCCGCGCAACAGGCCCGGTGCGCACACCGGAAAAATCTGCTCATCGAGCAAGGCTGTGGATAACAATCCCGGATAGCTGCCGTCGTTCAGGTCGATGGCCAGGTCGAAATCCCCTTCATGCAACGGCACGCTGCTGTCCTCGGCCACCAGCCGCAACTGGATGTCCGGGTAACGCTGTTGCAGGCGTGGCAAGCGCGGGGTCAGCCATTTGCTGAGGAACGACGGAATCGAGCGCACTCGCAGAATCCCGCTGATCATCCCCGCGTCGAGGCGACGCAATTCCGCGTCGATGCTGCCGTAAGCCTCGTTGACCGTGATCGCCAGTCGCTGCCCTTCCGCGCTCAACTCCACGCCCCGCGCACGGCGATGAAACAGGCGAAACCCCAGTCGCTCTTCCAGCTGTCGGATTTGCTGACTCACAGCCCCCGGCGTGATGTGCAGTTCCTCGGCACAGCGGGTGAATGACAGGTGCCGCGCGGCACAGGAAAACACCTGCAGCCAGACGTAAGTCTGGGCATGCAATTGACGACTCATGGTTTAGTCCTGCTAAAGGCTTACTTAGGAAGTTTCGTTAGTCACGTTGAAGCGAGGTAGGCAGTATCGCCGACATTGCGCTTGTCCTACAAAAAATGGCAGCGATTCCTACTCCATTGCTTGTAAGGGTTTAGCATGGCTATCAGTGTTTTCGATCTATTCAAAGTCGGCATCGGCCCGTCCAGTTCCCACACTGTCGGCCCGATGCGGGCGGCAGCGACCTTCGCTCAGGCGCTGATTGATCAGCATTTGTTGAACGATGTGCGTCGTGTGGAAATCCGTTTGTACGGTTCGCTGTCGGCCACCGGCGTCGGTCACGCCACTGACCGCGCCACGGTGATGGGCCTGATGGGCGAATGGCCGGACAGCATTGATCCGGCGACCATCGATCCACGCATCCGG
>Ga0070669_100004347_pt1 | contig 10230 bp, 8 predicted proteins | sample KBSS53metaG_FD_64680 | JGI IMG/M metagenome (GOLD analysis project Ga0070669, IMG submission 64680) | Switchgrass rhizosphere microbial communities from Kellogg Biological Station, Michigan, USA - KBS S5-3 metaG | ecosystem: Host-associated > Plants > Roots > Rhizosphere > Soil ... | reverse complement strand
GTGGAGATCGGTGCGTTCGCGATCGTCGGCGAGAACTGCCGCATCGGCGACGGCTGCGTGATCGCCGCGCGGGCGACGCTCGAGCGCAACGTCATCCTCGGCACGGAGGTGAAGGTCGGCATCGGCACCGTGCTGGGCGGGGATCCGCAGGATCTCAAGTTCAAGGGCGAGATGACGACGGTCGAGATCGGCGACGGGACGACGATCCGCGAGTACACGACGATCAACCGCGGCACGACGCAGTCGTACAAGACGACGGTGGGCAAGAACTGCTTCATCATGTCGTACGTCCACCTGGCGCACGACTGTCACGTCGGCGACGGCGTGATCCTCGTGAACAGCGTGCAGCTGGCGGGACACGTCACCGTGGGCGACAAGGCGATCATCGCCGGCCAGAGCGCGGCGCACCAGTTCGTGAAGATCGGGCAGTACTCCTTCGTCGGCGGCTGCTCGCGCATCTCGCAGGACGTTCCGCCGTACATCAAGGCGGTGGGCAATCCGATCAAGCTCTACGGGTTGAACAGCGTCGGACTGCAGCGCAACAACTTCCCCGAGGACGTCGTGCGGGAGCTGAAGCGCGCGTATCGACTGTTCTTCCGCTCGGAGCTGAACGTCTCGCAGGCGAAGGAGCGGGCGGCGGCGGAGCTCAAGCCGTTCGCCGAGGTGCAGGAGCTGCTGCGGTTCGTCGAGGAGAGCGGGCGCGGGGTGGTCGTCTGAGCGCGCCACTCCGCATCGGCGTGATCGGGGCGGGGGGCCTCGGCTACCACCACGTCCGCATCCTCCGCGACATGCATGGCCCGGCGTTCGCCGGCTTCTTCGATGCGCGCGTCGAGCGCGCGGAGCAGGTGTCGCGAGAGCTCGGCGTGACGGCGCATCCGTCGCTCGACGCCCTCCTCGACGTCGTGGACGCCGTGACGATCGTCGTGCCGACGCCGGCTCACTTCGCCGTCGCGCGCGAGGTGCTCGGGCGAGGGATCCACGCGTTGATCGAGAAGCCGATCGCCACGACGCTCGAGGAGGCCGACGAGATGCTGGCGCTGGCCCGGGCGAACGGTGCGGTGGTGCAGACGGGACACGTGGAGCGCTTCAACCAGGCGATCCGCGCCGCGCTGCCGTACGTCGACGCGCCGCGCTTCATCGAGAGCGACCGACTCGCGCCGTTCAATCCGCGCGGGGCCGACGTCGCGGTCGTGCTCGACCTGATGATCCACGACATCGACCTCGTGCACACGCTCGTCGGCGGGCGTGCCTCGTCGGTGATCGCCGTGGGGGTGCCGGTGCTCACGCCGTTCGTCGACATCGCCAACGCGCGTCTCACCTTCGATTCCGGCGCGGTGGCGAACATCACGGCGAGCCGCGTGTCGCGCGAGCGGATGCGAAAGCTCCGCATCTTCCAGCAGAGCGGCTATCTCTCGCTCGATCTGGGCAGCGGTGAAGGGGAGTTCTTCCGGCTCCGCGGCGACGTGGACTTCGCCGCGCTCGCGGCGGCGCCCCTCGCGCTCGAGCAGTTCGTCGAGCGCATCCCGCTGCGGGCGGAGGAGGGCGAGCCGCTGCGGCTCGAGTTCGAGAGCTTCGTGGCCGCCGTGCGCGGCGAGGCACCCGTGGCGGTCACGGGTGAAGCGGGCCGGGATGCGCTGGCCGTCGCGCTGCAGATCGTGGCGGACATCGAGCGATCGCTTCCGTCGCTCTCGGGCCGCGTCCCGGCCGGCGCGCGTGCGTGAGATCCTGTTCGTCGCCGGGGAAGCTTCCGGCGACCTTCATGCCGCTGGCGTCGCACGAGCGCTCGCCGCACAGGGCGCCTCGTTCGAACTGACGGGCATCGGCGGGGACGAGATGCGCGCGGCGGGCGTGGAGCTCATCGAGCACGCGGAGCGCCTCGCCGTCATGGGATTCGTCGAGGTGCTCAAGCACATCCCGCTGCACTACCGGCTCGCACGGGAGCTGGAGCGGCGCATCCGCAGCGGTCGCGTCGCCCTCGTGGTGCTGATCGACTATCCGGGGTTCAACATGAAGATCGCCGCGGCGGCACGCGCGGCGGGCGTCCCGGTGCTGTACTACATCACGCCGCAGGTATGGGCGTGGGGTGCGAAGCGGCTCCGCGAGCTGGCGCGCACGATCACGAAGGCGGCGGTGATCCTGCCGTTCGAGGAAGCGCTGCTTCGCGAGCACGGCATCGACGCGACGTTCGTCGGGCATCCGCTGCTCGATCGCGCGCGGACGCTGCCGGGGCGCGCCGAAGCCCGCCGCTCGCTCGGCGTCGGCGACAGCGATCGGCTGCTCGCGCTCTTTCCGGGAAGCCGCGCCCAGGAGATCGTGCGCCACCTCGATCCGTTCGTCGAGACGGCGCGCGCGCTGCAACGGCGCGATCCCGCACTCAAGGTGGTCGTGAGCGCCGCGCCACACGTCGAGATCGCGCCCGAGCGATGTCCCTACCCGCTCGTGCGCTCCGCCTCGTTCGCCGTGCTGCGCGCCGCGGACGCCGCGATGTGCAAGAGCGGTACGACGACACTCGAGGCGGCCGTCGCCGGTTGTCCGATGGTCGTGGCGTATCGCACGAGCGCGATCACGTACGCGGCGGCGAAGCGCCTGGTTCGCATTCCGCACATCGGGCTCGTGAACGTCGTCGCGGACCGTGAGGTCGCGCCGGAGTTCGTGCAGGAGTCGCTCGTGCCGGCACGGGTCGCGGACGTGCTCGCGGAGCTGCTCGACCCGACGAGCGAGCGTCGCATCCGCATGATCGGCGAGCTGGATCGCGTCCGTGCGCTGCTCGGTGAACCGGGGGCGGCGGAGCGTGTCGCGGCGATGGCGATCGAGCTCGCCAACGGCCACGACGAGGCCGCGCGCACGGCGTCGTGAGCGAGACACGCGTCCGGTGGATCGTGCGAGTGGGCACCGCACTCATCCGCCTGCTCGCCATGACGTGGCGAATGCGCCCGGAGAACGACGATGCCCTGCGCGCCCTGCGCGCGTCGGGGCAACGGGTGATCTTCACGCTCTGGCACGGTGAGCTGCTGCCGCTGCTCTGGCATCATCGGGGCGAGGGGGTCGCGGTGGTGATCAGCGAGCACCGCGACGGCGAGATCATCGCGCAGATCGCGGAGCGTCTCGGATACACGACGGTGCGTGGGTCGACGTCTCGCGGTGGAGGCCGCGCCCTGATCGGCCTGATGCGCGCCGTTCAGGCGGGGCACGACGGAGCCGTGACGCCGGACGGGCCGCGTGGACCCGCACACGTGTTCGCGCCGGGAGCCGCGATCGCGGCACAGCGCACGGGCGCGCCGTTGGCGATGATCCGCGCCAGCGCGAAGCGCGCCTGGCGGCTCAAGAGCTGGGACCGGTTTCTCGTCCCGAAGCCGTTCGCCACGGTTCGTGTCGTCTACGGACCGATCGTCCCCGTCGATGCAGCTTCGCCGCGGGAGGCCGCCGAGCAGGCGCCGCGGCTCCAGGCGGTGCTCGATGCGGTTCCCGTGAGCTGATCGATGTCCGCCCTCGAGCGGCTGTGGTACGGCGACTCGCCGGGCGCGCGTCTCGGACGTGTCGCGCTCTGGCCGGCGGCGCGGATGTACTCGGCGGCAGTGCGGCTGCGCGGCGCGATGTACGATCGGGGCTTGCTCGCGTCAGTGGAGGCTCCCGTTCCGGTGCTCGCCGTCGGCAACGTCTCCGTCGGCGGGACGGGCAAGACACCGGTCGCCGCCTGGGCCGTCGCGCAATTGCGCGAGCGGGGCGCGCATCCCGCCGTCGTGCTGCGCGGCTATGGCGGCGACGAGCCGTTGGTGCACGAGACGCTCAACCCCGGCACGCCCGTCGTGCGCGACGCCGATCGGGTGCGCGGCGCCCGAACGGCGCACGCCGCGGGCGCGGACTGCGTCGTGCTCGACGATGCATTCCAGCACCGCCGTCTCGCGCGGACGGCGGACTGGGTGCTGGTGGCGGCCGAGCGCTTCTCGCGCACGACGCGGGCGCTGCCCGCGGGCCCGCTGCGCGAGCCGCTCGACGCGCTCGCGCGCGCCGACGTCGCGATCGTCACACGGAAGATCGCTTCGGTCACCGAGGCGGATGCGGTCGCGGAGCGCATCGAGTCGGTGGCGCGCATCGGTGCGGCGATCGTGCACCTCGAGCCCAGCGCGCTCGTCGACGCGCGCGACGGGACCACGCGCGGGTTGGATGCCCTGCGCGACGCCCGGGTTGTCGCCGTCGCCGCAGTGGGCGAGCCGGAGGCATTTTTCGCGCAGTTGCGCGCCCTGGGCGCGCGTCGCGTCGACGCGCTTCCGTTTCGGGATCATCACGCATTCACGGCCGCGGACGTGGCGCAGTTGGTGCATTCCGCCGGAACCGCGGATGCCGTCGTGTGCACGCTGAAGGACGCCGTGAAGCTGGCTCCGCGGTGGCCTGCCGGGGGTGTGCCGCTGTGGTATGTTTCGCAGCGGGCTGAAGTCGAGCGTGGAGCGCATCTGCTGGATGCCTCGCTCGCGCTGGTCCTCGCGGCCCGCGTGAGCACTCCTTCAACCGCCGGCGCCGCCGGCTGAGTCATCAGCGAATGGCCACCGACCTCAGATTGACCCCGTCGAGCAATCTCGTTCACCCGGACAAGGACCGGTTCCTGAACGAGGAGAACCCCTTCGAAGCGATGATGAGCCGGTTCGATCGCGCAGCGCAGCTGCTCGATCTGGAGCCCGGCCTCTACAAGGTCCTTCGACATCCCGAAAAGCAGATCATCGTGTCCGTGCCGGTGATGATGGACAACGGCGAGCTCGAGGTGTTCACGGGCTACCGCGTGCTCTACAACACGGTGCGCGGGCCGGCCAAGGGCGGAATCCGCTTCGACATGCAGGTGACGCTCGAGGAGGTGAAGGCGCTCGCGGCGTGGATGACCTGGAAATGCGCCGTGGTGAATTTGCCATTCGGCGGCGCAAAAGGCGGGGTGATCTGTGACCCGTCCGCGATGAGCGTCGGAGAGCTCGAGCGCCTGACGCGCCGCTACACGGCGGGGATCATCCACACGCTCGGCCCCGACTCCGACGTGCCCGCGCCGGACGTCAACACGAACGAGCGCGTCATGGCGTGGGTGATGGACACGTACTCCATGCACCACCGGCACACCGTCACGGCGGTCGTCACGGGCAAGCCGGTGGAGATGGGCGGTTCGCTCGGACGCCGCGAGGCGACGGGTCGCGGCTGCATGATCGTGACGAAGGAAGCGCTGCGTCACCTCGGCATGAAGGTGGCCGGCACGACGCTGGCCGTGCAGGGCTTCGGCAACGTCGGCAGCGTCGCCGCGCAGCTGCTCGCGCGCGAGGGGTGCAAGATCCGCGCGATCAGCGACCGCACCGGCGCGTACTACAACAAGAACGGCATCGACGTCGACGCCGCGGTGGAGTACGTGAAGCAGAACCGCACGCTCGAGGGCTTCCAGGACGGCGACAAGATCTCGAACGAAGAGCTGCTGACGTCGGACGTGGATGTGTTGCTCCCGGCGGCGCTCGAGAACGTCATCACGAGCAAGAACGCGGCGAAGATCCAGGCCAAGATCGTCTGCGAGGGCGCGAACGGACCGACCACCGCGGGCGCCGACTCGATCCTCGACGAGAAGGAGATCTTCGTGATCCCCGACATCCTCGCCAACGCCGGCGGCGTGACGGTCTCGTACTTCGAGTGGGTGCAGGACCGTGGCGGCTACTTCTGGTCCGAGGAGACCGTGAACGAGCGACTCACCGACATCATGCGACGGAGCTTCGCCGAGGTGCTGCGCTCCTCCATGCAGCATCGCGTGAACATGCGCACGGCCGCCTACATGACGTCGATCAGTCGTGTCGCCGCCGTGCACAAGCTGCGCGGCATCTACGCCTAGACCGTGCGCCTCGTCGTCGCCGCCGTGGGGAAGCCGCGCGATCGGCATCTCGCGGCGGCGATCGAGGAGTACGAGACCCGCGCCGCCCGCTACTGGCCACTCGTCGTGGCCGAGGTCCGTGAGGCGAGCGGACGGGGTGTGAGCCCGGTGGAGACGAAGCGCCGCGAAGGAGAGCGGCTGCTCGAGCGCGTGCCGGAAGGCGCTCTGCTCATCGCGTGCGACGAGCGAGGGGATCGGCTCACGTCGCCCGACTTCGCGGCGCTCCTCGTGCAGGCCCGCGACGTGGCGCGCGACGTGGCATTCGTGGTTGGTGGCGCCTACGGACTGGACGACGCCGTCCGCCGCGCGGCGGTTCGCTCGCTGCAGTTGGCGCCCTGGACGCTTCCGCACGAGCTCGCGCGACTCGTGCTGGCCGAGCAGCTCTACCGGGCGGGGACCATCGCCCGTGGAGAGCCCTACCACAAGTGAGCGAGCGCCCGCCGCTTCCCACCGGCACGCACACCGGCGAACCTTTGTGCGGAGTGTGAGATTGTTCGAGTCAGCGGAGCCTCCCGGTTCCGTCGACGGGACCGTTCTCCTCGCGCCTGGGCAATGACCGACGTCCGCATCCTGTCCGAACCACTGGGAGGCACGCCGCTTTCGCTGCTGATGCAGCGTGGCGAGGCGCCGAGCGAATGGTTGCGCGGCACGCCCGTCGGGCGTGACGGCTGGCGCGAGCTGGCGGCGGAACGCGCCCGGTCGGCGGACTGGAGCTCGACCTGGGCGGTGCTCGAGCCTGCGCTGGCTGCGTCAGGCCCGGCGGCTGACCGACTGGCACGCGTGCGTCGCGAGGGCGGGATCGTCGTCACCACCGGTCAACAGCCGGGCTTATTCGGCGGCCCGATCTACACCTGGTCGAAGGCCATGGGCGCGCTCGCGCTGGCGGACGCGATCGAGCGCACCACCGGGCTCGCGACGGCGGCGATCTTCTGGGCCGCCACGGACGACGCCGATTTCCTCGAGGCATCGTGGACGGTGGCGGCGCGTGTGGGCGGTGCCGATCGCCTGGAGCAGCACGAGGCACCGGAAGCCGGAACGCCGATGTCGCTCGCGCCACTCGGCGACGTCGGTGCGCAGCTCGCCCTCCTCACCGCCGCGTGCGGCAGCGCGGCCGACCCGCGAGCGCTCGAGGCGGTCGCTCGCGCATACGGCGATCCGCGTCGCACGGTCGGCGACGCCTACGTGGATCTTCTTCGGACGCTGCTCGCGCCGCTCGGCGTCCCCGTGATCGACGCCTCTCACCCGGCCGTGATGCAGGCCAGTCTGCCCGTACTCCACGACGCGCTGCACGGGGCAGACGCGATCGAGCACGCGTTGAAGGTTCGCACCGCCGAGCTGTTGTCGGCTGGGCTGGAGCCGCAAGTGGAAGACATGCCCGGGCTCGCACTCGTGTTCGCCCGTGACGGTGCTCGCAAGCGGCGGCTCGCGGTGAACGAGCGCGTCACGGGCGGCGTGGTGCTCACGCCGAACGTGCTGCTCCGCCCGATCGTCGAGCACGCGATCCTGCCGACGGTGGCGTACTGGGCGGGTCCCGGCGAGCTCGCGTACTTCGCCCAGGTGAGCGCCGTTGCGACAGCGATGGGACGCCCCGTGCCGCTCGCGGTCCCCAGATGGTCGTGTATGCTGCTGGAGCCCCACGTGGAGGCCGTGCTGCAACGGTTGGGGCTCCAGCCCGCTGATCTCAGACTGCCGCACGCCGCGGAGCGCCGGCTCGCGCGCGAGGCGATGGACCCGCGCACGGCCGCCGGCATCGCCGCGCTGCGCGCCGAGGTGGCGGCGCTCGGCGACCGCCTCGGCCCCGAACCGCGTGAGCTGGGACTGGATGCCGTCGTGCTGGGCGCAATGGGATCGCTCCAGCACCGCGTCGACCGTCTCGAGCGACGGCTCCTGGCTGGCGTGGCGCGACGCGAGTCTGCGCGGATGCGCGACCTCGGCACGGCGCGCGGTGCGCTGTATCCGTTCGGCGGACGCCAGGAGCGCACGCTGAATCTCGTTCCCACGCTCGCACGCCACGGCCTGGAGCTGCTCGGCGAGCTGCATCGCGCGGCGACCGGTCATGCGGAGGCGATCGTGGGCGCCGCACCGGCACGCGCGCACGCGGCGCCCGTGGCGTGAGCGACGCGGTCGCTTCCGCCGCACCTGCCAGGCCTCGAAGCTCCAGCCGCAGCTCCGCGCTCGTTGGGGCGGGGATCCTGCTGTCGCGCGTGCTCGGCCTCCTGCGCCAGACGCTCATCGCGCGCTATCTGGGCGCCGGCGCGGTGGCGGACGCGTTCAATGGCGCGTTTCGCCTCACCAACTTCCTCCAGAATCTCTTCGGCGAAGGCGCGCTCTCCGCGTCGTTCATCCCCGTCTACGCGCACGCGCTCGAGCGTGGCGACGAACGCGAGGCCGATCGCATCGCGGGCGCCGTCGCCGCGATCCTCGCGTTGATCTCGGCGCTCCTCGTGCTCGCGGGCGAGCTCGCCGCACCGCTCTTCACCGAATTGATCGTCGGCGGATTCGAGGGGGAGAAGTTCGACCTGACCGTGCGACTCACGCGGATCTTCTTCCCGGGTGCCGCGGTGTTCGTGCTGAGTGCGTGGTGCCTCGGCATCCTGAACAGCCATCGCCGCTTTTTTCTGTCGTACGCGGCGCCGGTGTTCTGGAACCTCGCGATGATCGCGGCGCTGCTGTTCTTCGGCCCGCGCTACGGACAGGTCGACCTGGCCATCGCGCTCGCCTGGGCATCCGTCGTCGGCGCCATCCTGCAGATGGGCGTCCAGCTCCCGATGGTGTTTCGCCTCGTGCAACGACCGCGCTTCGTACCCGACCTGGCTCATCCTCCGGTCCGGGAGGTGGTCCGCAACTTCCTCCCCGCGTTCGTGAGCCGAGGCGTCGTTCAGATCAGCGGGTTCATCGACCTGCGCCTCGCCAGTAACATCGCGTTCGATGGCGCGGTCGGTCTGCTCAGCTACGCGCAGACGATCTACGTGCTCCCGATCAGCCTGTTCGGCATATCGATCTCCGCCGCCGAGCTCCCCGAGATGTCGCGCGAGAGCGGAACCGACCAGGCCGCGTTCGATCGACTGCGGGTACGGCTCGACGCAGCCATCCCGCGCGTCGCCTTCTTCTGCGTTCCCTCGGCGGTCGCGTTCCTGTTCATCGGCGACGCGATCGCTCGACTGCTGCTGCAGTATGGCAGGTTCCGCAGCGTCGATAGCCAGCACACCTGGGCGATCCTCGCCGGCTCGGCCGTCGGCCTCGTGGCGAGCGCCCTCGCGCGTCTCTACTCGTCGACGTTCTATGCGCTGCGCGACACGCGCACGCCGCTTCGGTTCGCCGTCGTGCGCGTCGTCCTCACCGGCGTGCTCGGTTATCTCTTCGCGTTTCCACTTCCGCGAGCGCTCGACCTGCCGGCGTGGGTGGGCGTCGCCGGACTCACCGCATCGGCTGGAATCGCCGGGTGGGTCGAGTTCTGGCTGCTGCGTCGCTCCATCACCGGGCGCATCGGGGCGACGGGGCTGACGCGGCGCGGGCTCGTCTCGCTCTGGAGCTCCGCCATCCTCGCGGGTCTGGTGGGACTGGGAATCACCAGGCTCTGGTCGAGCGGACAGTCGGTCGTCGGGAGCGTGCTGGCGATCGCCGCCTTTTCGCTCGTCTACGGCGCGGTCACGCTCGCGCTCGGCGTTCCCGAGGCGCGCGCCATCCTCGCCCGCGTGAGGCGCCGCTGAGCGAACGCGAGGGAGACCTGACGGGTATTATTGGGATGATGTCCGTTCCCGCGTCGATCCTCGAGAAGATTCCGCACCTCCCTGAATCGCCCGGTGTGTACCTCTGGCGCGACGCACAGGGGAAGGTCCTGTACGTGGGCAAGGCCAAGCGCCTGCGCTCGCGTGTGCGGAGCTACGTCGCCACGGATCACGCCGAGAGCGTCAAGACGCGAGCGCTGATGCAGCAGGCAGCAGCGCTCGATACGATCGTCGTGCCGAGCGAGGCCCACGCGCTCATCCTCGAAGCCAACCTGATCAAGGAGTACAAGCCGCGCTTCAACATCGCGCTGCGCGACGACAAGTCGTACCCGTACATCAAGGTCACGGTGCAGGAGCCCTTTCCGCGCGTGTGGGTGACGCGCCGGCTGCAGAACGACGGCGCGCGCTACTTCGGCCCGTACACCGACGTCGGCTCGATGCGGCGCTCGCTCGACGTGGTGAAGCGGCTGTTCACCGTTCGGTCGTGCAACTTCGACATGCCGAAGCAGATGCCCGACCGGCCGTGCCTGGACTATCACATCGGACGGTGCAAGGCGCCGTGCATCCTCGCGCAGACCCAGGCCGAGTATGCGGCGATGATCGACGAGGTGATCG
>Ga0070669_100004344_pt1 | contig 10236 bp, 4 predicted proteins | sample KBSS53metaG_FD_64680 | JGI IMG/M metagenome (GOLD analysis project Ga0070669, IMG submission 64680) | Switchgrass rhizosphere microbial communities from Kellogg Biological Station, Michigan, USA - KBS S5-3 metaG | ecosystem: Host-associated > Plants > Roots > Rhizosphere > Soil ... | reverse complement strand
GATCGTCAGGCCGACAACGTTCGAAGTGCCACCGTTCGGAGCGTTGATCACGTTGATTGACGCCACTCCGCCAAACCGGATGTCGTCCTGGGTTATCTGAGCAATCAGCACCGTCGAATTGACGAACTGAGTCGCTCGATCTGAGTTATTGAACTGAACAACCGAACTCTCGTTGAAGTTCGAGCCTTCCACTGCGAGCGCGAACGGCTGGCCGCCTGCGTTCACTGTATTAGGCGTTATCAAATCAATGTGTGGTGCCGTCGGAGGTTGTGCCACAACGGCAAAGTTCACTGCATTCGAGGTGCCTCCACCAGGAGTGGAGTTGAAGACCGTAATCGGCAATGTTCGAATGGTCGTCAGGTCCGAAGCCAGGATTGCAGCATTGAGATGAGTCGCATCGACAAACGTGGTCGCTCGAGCACTGCCGTCCACACGCACTACTGAGCCCTGGACAAAGCCCGAGCCCACGACCGTGATTGTCAATCCGGAACCATTGACGAAGCCTTGCGAAGGATTGATCGAGTCGATTCTCGGAAGCGGATTGTTGTCTGCTCTGATTGTGAAATTGACGCTGTTCGAGAGACCCCCGCCTGGAGGCGGGCTGAACACAGTTACTGCCGCAGTGCCAATAGCCGCGATGTCAGCAGCCGAAATCGACGCTCGAAGCTCGGTTCCGTTGACAAATTCGGTTTGTCGATCCGCACCATTCCATCGAACTACGGAACCATTCGAAAAACTGGTGCCGATCACAGTCAGAGTAAACGCAGGACCACCTGCAAGCGCAGCTGATGGGCTCAGAAGCGTAATTGCTGGCGCCCCAAAGTTGATCGTTAGTGACTGCGGCTGCGAGACACCACCACCGGGTGCTGGATTCGAAACCGTGATTTGAGCCGTTCCACCTGTTGCAATGTCAGTAGCAAAAATCGTGGCGCGTACTTCGGTCGGTGAGACGAACTGAGTCTGACGTGACTGCCCATTGAATTGAACCAAAGAAGTTTGAGTGAAGTTCGTTCCTACCGCAGTCAGCGTGAAATCTGGCCCGCCTGATGTCACCTGCGTCGGCGATATCGAAGTCAGCGTAGGCGCCGGATTCGGATTACCTTCAACTCGGAACGGAAGTCCGTTCGAATTACCGCCGCCAGGAGGAGGATTCACGACACTTACGGTGAATATTCCGGGACCCGAAATGTCTGCTGCACTGATATCCGCTGTCAGCTGTGTAGATGAAATAAAATGTGTTGGTCGAGGGCTACCCTGCCAGCGAACAATCGCATTGATTCCAAAGTTCGAGCCGTTTACCACCAGCGTAAATGCTGAATCGCCGGGAATCTTGGTTTCAGGTTCCAGGCTGGTCAGACGCGGCAGCCCATTCGGAGTAACAACCAGCAGTGGAAGCTGATTTGAGGCTCCTCCGCCCGGTTCAGGGTTTCTTACCGAGATCTGAGCTGTGCTGATCGTGCTGATATCGCTTCCGAGTATGAGTGCTGTGAGCTCGGTACCGCTTATGAAGTTCGTCTGGCGATCTTCACCATTGAAGCGAACCATAGCACCTGAGACGAAGTTCAAGCCTCGCACGCGAATCGTGAAAGATCCGGAATTTACGCCCACGATATTCGGACTGAGTTCTGTGACAACCGGGCTTGGATTATTCACCTGCAGCTGCAGAGTGGCTGATATGCCACCGCCGGGCGACGGATTTCGAACGGAGACTCCCAACACGGCAGGCTGAGCTATCAGCGTTGCTGGAACGAACGCCTGAAGTTCGTTAGCCGCGACGAAGCTTGTCGGAAGATCCTGTCCATCGATTCGTACAGCTGCTCCATTGACAAAGTTTGAACCGATTACGATGAGAGTAAATGCCGGACCACCAACGGTCACAAAACTCGGCGCGATCGTTGAGATGATCGGCACTTCATTGACGGTCGGCGTAAATGTGACGGTTCCATTCGTGAACGTGCCGGTAAGATTGACAGCATTTGTGCCGACTACTTCACGCTGGAGAACTTCATCAGTCAGGCTTACATTCGAAGTGTTCTGGTTGCCTTGTGTCGGGACACTGAACCTGATTACCAGAAGTTGTTTGGTGCCGGTTCCGAAATTGAATCCGCCACGAAGCGCAAGCGCAAAACCTACGCGGCCAGCAGCAGCCTGAACAGCATTAGTGTTGAGAACCGCACCGGCATTGGCAGGAATGCCTGAACCAAGCGTTCCACTCACAAAAATCAGATGATCAGGGTTGAAATTGAGAGTGAATGCAACCGCGTTTTCATTCCCCTGCGCATCTATTTCAATTGAAAGAGTGTTGTCCTGACCGCGCGTGAAGGTTGTGCTGGCAACGCGGACAACGAGTCCTTGTTCAATGTCAGCCTCGACGCTGGCGCCGTTTGATGCTGACGGCGCAGTGGGTCCTGCGGCCGGTGTCGAAGGATCAAGAGCTTCAACATATCGTCCCGCCTGTACCCAGTCCGCTAGTCTGATCTGTCCATCGCCGAACGTTGAGCGGGGCGCGCTGTCAGCGCGCTGGAATTCGCTACCCTGGGTTGCAGTATCCAGTTTTGATGCAAAACGGCCTGCCTGGACCCAGTCGCCAATTGTGAGTGCTCCATCGTCGCTACCGTTTGGGCGAGGTGCCAGGTCAGATTCAATAGCCGCAAGTATAGAAACGGTGCCGCTGTTGAATGAAGTCTCGAGCGGATTCGCGCCGCTGTCTGAGACGCTTCTCTGGACGGGAGAATCGGAGAGTTCGAGCTTCGAGAAATGCCCGACCTGAGACTCGCTCAGCCTGAACTTAAGATTGACGACCTGATTAGTTCCGGCATCGAAGTGGCGCTCAGACGGAAGCTCCACCGAGATTCCAATGGATCCAGAAAGTGCGGCTCCGTCTTCAACGACGAGCTGTGCGCCTTCAGCGCTGGCACCCGTTTCAGCACCTTCAAAGACAAGAGCGGATGAATCAAATTTCAAGCTGAAACGAATTATTTGCTCATTGCCGTTGGCAAAGAGTTCAACCGGTACGCTCAGCAGGCTTCCTGGAGCGGCAGAAATGGATGGAACTCGCAGCGTGCGAACCTGAGCCCCGGACGGCAACGGATTGCCGGCAGCTGCTTTGCCAGTCCCTTCGGAAAATGTAATGCCGCTGATTACTGCGGCACACGCCAGCAACGCCAAACCGAGGGTGAATCTCAACGACGAGCTGACAGATTTCAGACTGATCTTCATGTGAGGTGTGCTCCTTTAAAAACTCAATGAATCCTGCGCACGAGTGACTGCTGTCGAGGTTTGTTCTTCGCTCTTCTTCCGAAACTTTCCTAAGATGAAATTTTATGAGGCCAACAACCACTCCGGGGCGTGAAGAACAGTGTGGCGGCCAGCCGAGTCATGAGCCAGACCTAACCCGTATCTCGCAGATTTCGTTATCATACTCTGAAAATACGGCAGATCTCCAGACAAAAAGCCCTCAAAAACGACACTCATCCGCCCCTCAAGCGAACTTACCAAACTGGATTCAGGGCAATCCCGTAATTCTTAGACCTGCGTGGGTTTTATAGCGAATGTTAATACCAACAAGTAATGCCGTGACAGCCTCTACAGTGCGTGAGTTTGAGAGCGGTCCACCGTCGACGTAACGGCAGCCATTAATAGCTTCCACGAGAGGCCGCAAACGTTCGCGTGCAGCCTTCTTGTCACCACAGACGAGTACATCACACTCCACAGTATGATCGAGGTTCTCGAGGAGGTCCGCGCTCACATTATGAAATGCGGAAACGATGTCAATCTGACCCGCCTTGCCCGCTGCGGAACCGCTTGAAATTATCCGAGCGCACTGTTCGGCCGCTGATCCATCCCACACACCAAGAACCTGGGTGATTTTGCCTCCAACGGCAACGGCAAGAGGTACAGTGACATCAACGATAACAGTTCCTGGAGTAATCGTTTCACGAATCTGATCCAGAGTAGCTGCCTGAGCCGCGAAGGGAACCGTTACGACGACGATTTGAGACGCTGCAGCAGCATCTCCGTTGAGTGCACCTGAGACGGACGGCTGAGATGAACCAAGCCCGGCGATTTCACGAATCTGCTTCGCCGCCTCTTCTGCGCGCTCTGCTGCTCGCGATCCAATCACTATTTCGAATCCGGCACGAGCCCATCTTAGGGCAAGCCCTTTACCCTGATCGCCGGTTCCCCCGATAATAGTTATTCGTTCTCGCGCCATAGGTTTTAGTGTTTTCCCTTTGCAGGAATGGTTCCCAAGCGGGCCGCGATTGTAGCACCAAATCCCCTATCGCGCTCTTTTCGCGTATGAAGGAGGTTCATTGAGCGCGGTTAGCGAGTCTTCTTCAGGTTGGAAAGCCGGCCTGAGGGAAAGAATCACCTGGTTACGTTCGTGGGTTACGGTCAGATTTGAGCCGTCGCCTCACAGGGTTTCTCTTAACGAGCTATCCTCAGCTTTCCTCCGTATCGGTGCTACGAGTTTCGGCGGCGGGTTCGCAATCATTGGAAACGTTCGCCGTGTTGTAGTCAGTCAGAAGCGATGGCTGACCGACCGCGAGTTTCTTGATGCGGTGTCACTCGCGCAAAGCCTTCCCGGCGCAAATGCAGCCAATGCAATTACATACATCGGGCTTAGACTTGCGGGCCTCAAGGGTGCGCTGGTTTCAGTCACCGGCTTTGTCATTCCTTCATTCGTTTTGATGCTTGGGCTCTCAATTGCCCACGATTACCTCTTCAATCTTCCTGATGCGAGACGTGTCTTCCAGGGCTTCAGCGCTGCCGTAGTGGGATTGATTGCTGCAACTACAGTTCGACTCGGAAAAGTTGCGGTCCAGAAGCATTGGCATCTCGAGCTTGGTGTGGTGGTTGGATTCCTTTTGATCTTTACGGAAACGACAATCGCTGAGGTGGTGCTTCTCTCTGGTTTAATTGGAGTATTCATTCAATCGTTCAAGAATCGCGCGCGTTTGCGGGTACGCAAGCGTCGACGCAAGAAAAACGAGACTGCACAAACCGATGTACAGCCTGTCAACGATTCCGCCACGAACATTGACACTGAAGGCGGCGGACAGAAGCTGCTGAGCTTCGCGCTTCCGCTGATGCTTCTTTTTCTGGCATGGCCATTCTTTGAGCGTTTTTTGATCTTAGGGAAGCTGATCGTGATCTTCCTTCGAGTTGGGACAGTCACATTCGGTGGTGGCTACGTGATGGTCCCGCAAATCGAAGCTGACGTGGTGGAAGTTCACCACTGGCTGACTCACGCAGAGTTTGCGGATGGAATGGCATTTGGCCAGATCACTCCCGGGCCGATCCTCATTACCGCGACCTTTGTGGGCTATAAGGTAGCGGGATTCACTGGAGCGATTGTGTCTACGATTGCAGCCTTTCTTCCCTCATTTGTCTTGTCTGCAATCGCAGGAAGTTCACTTGACCGTTTCCGATCGAACAATCAGGTTCAGGCATTCCTGGCCGGAGTGGCGCCCGCAGTTGTAGGAATGATGGCTGCAGCCGGAGTAAGTCTTGCGCGATCAGGGCTCGGATCTTCCGCTGCGAGTTATGGAGTGGCCACGCTCGCATTCCTGATGATGATGCGAGCGAGATTCAATCCCGTGATTATCATTCTTGCATGCGGACTATTGCAGTGGGTGATTTCGAGAGGATTGCTCGGCTTTATCAAATAGTTGGCTTTTTCGCGTGAGACTATTCTTTGAAATCCTACTTCTTGCGGTACACAGGCACTACCTTCCCATTGGCTAAAACGGGGTCGAGGAGATTCCACGTCACCAGGCCGTCGTCACTCTCGGGATCAAGCAAATAAAAAACAAGCGCGCCCCTCGGCTGTGCTGTCTTCACAACGACAGCACCCTTATCAAAAGTCATGGTCTGCGGTTTCCATGCGCCCTTAAGGCGGACTTCCTGATGACCTTGAAATGGTCTCGTTGCGCGATTGACTTCGGTCACCTCAAATCCCTCAACCTCCATCGTTTTTGTTTGCGCGAGTCGTTCGAAGCTTAGTCCGTGCGCCGTGAGCTTCTGAATTACTACATCCTCATTCGCTGGAATCACATAAGCCTCCGGCATAGGAGACGTGCGCACTGCTTCAAACGTTCCGTATTCGATCATCTTTACGGGCGTAAACTTGTCAGCGCGCATCACTGTCATTTCACGATCAGACCGCGGATTCTTCACGTGTTCGATTTCGCCTGTCAGAATATTTACGGGTGCATTTCCTGCCTTTAGCTTGAACTCGACACCTTGCGCTGAAAATTTTCCGGCACGAGCAGTCTTGTCCGCATCTGCGACCACCTTCATAAGAGCAGCTTTGTTGGCTGCCGAGAATCGCAATATTTCCTCTACAAAAGCTTCCGTGACGGCTACACGATTGCGAAAGTCGAGATAGCTGTACGCTTCAGAAAGTATCGTCAGCCTGTTGCGAAGTCCGATGTAGTTATTTCCAAATCGCGGACGGTGATCAAATGTGCGCCACACCTGCGTCTTTCCTGGCTGACTCGTGTTTACTTCACGATTCAAGTCTTCCTGGGTCGAAAAATTACCATAGTAATAAATCCGGAATTTATGTCTTGACTGAACTGCATGAGTTACCTGAGGAAGCAAAACCTCACGTTCAAACCTGATCAATTGAGCATTTGCATTTGGATTCAGCGTAGGTGAGTAGGTCAGATGATAGCCGTGATACGAGCCATTGGTTGTGTGCAGATCAATCGAAAGATGCGGATCCCACGAATTCATGAAGCTGATCAATGAATTGGCTTCAGAAGATTCGAGTTTCATGAAATCCCGATTAAGATCCAATCCCTTCGAGTTTTCGCGCGTCCCGACGCCTCCAATCGGGCCATTCTGTGCGGTGCGATTGGTAAGATTGATCTTCTCATTGCCATCCGCGTTGTAGATCGGCGCCATCAGTATCGTGAGATCTTTCAACAGTGGTTTCAGATCTCCCGTTGCAAGTCGCCTCGCTAATTGCAGCGATGCTTCCTTACCTTCGACTTCGCCGGCGTGAATGTTCGCCATAACAAAAACAACAGGCTTGCCTCGCCGTCGTGCTTCGACTGCTGAGCCGATTGCAGGATCCGAGAGAATCAGAAGTGGCAGCTTTCGGCCTTCTTCTGAAGTTCCGAAGTTGTCAGCTCGAACTACTCCCGGCGCCGCCTTTTTAAGTGCATCGATAAATGCAATGCAGTCATCGTAACGGCTGGTTTCCTCGAAATTCGTGATTTCGGCCTTTGTTCTGGGGCTTTCTTGAGAAATCAATGACGCCATGACTAAAAGTATCCCTGCGAAAAGAGGCATAGATTGTATCTCCGTGGGCAAGACATTATCTTTTGTACGAATCTGTATCAACCTCACAAGATCAGGTAGCATGTAAGTAGTGAGTATCCGCTTAACGGTTCGCCAGACCGAAATCCTCAATACACCGGTCGAATCAAGGATTTTCCTCGAAGGTATCGCTGGAGCAGGCAAGACTACGCTTGGAGTCCACAGGCTACGTCAACTGATCAACGTGGGTATTCCACCTAACTCAATACTTGTGCTTGTCCCGCAAAAGGGCCTGGCGCTTCCCTACTATCGCGAGATACGAAATCCTCGTCGTCGTGCCGGCTCTGATGTGACGATCTCGACACTTGGGAGTCTCGCCAGACACACCATCGAGCTTTTCTGGCCACTCGCGGTTGAAAGGTTGAGCAAAACCGATCCGTACCGGCGACCCGTCTTCCTGTCAATGGAAATGGTCCAGTACATCATGTTCAAGATCGTTGGACCTGAGATCGAGAAGAATAACCTGTTTGCGAGCCTGAGAATCAAAGCCGGCCGGCTCTACAGTCAGATCGTCGACAATCTGAACAAAGCAGCACTTGTGGGCTTCCCATCGACTGAATTTGAAGCGCGTTTGAATGCTGCCAGCGTGGACAACCTTGAACAGCGCCACATTTTTGCCGATGCACAGCGCTGTGCAAATCTCTTCCGCGAGCATTGTGTTGAAAACAACCTTCTGGATTTTTCGCTTCAAATCGAACTCTTCAAGCATCTCTGTACGATGGAGAGCCCGCGGGCATATCTCAAGGGAAGGTTCTCAACACTCATTGTTGACAACGTCGAAGAGGACACGCCGACAACACACGATCTTCTGCTTGATTGGCTGCCATCCTGCCATTCTTCACTGCTGATCTGTGACACTGATGCTGGATATCGCCGATTTCTTGGCGCCGATGAGATCAATGCTCAGACACTAAAAAGAGTTTGCGATACAAACTTCGCACTCAATGAGACTCGCGTTATGAGCCCGAATGTGCAGTCGCTTTTTGGCGCACTTTCCGAGGTGATGTCGGATGAAGCGCCCCCCATCACCGGTCGTATGCGAAAGGGCGAAGCGCAACAGGGTATTTCGCTACCTCGAACGGACGAAAGCAAGTTTCACACGCAAATGCTCGACTGGGTCGCCAACCAGGCTGGTGATCTTGTGCACCAGCAAAAAGTTCGTCCCGAAGAGATTGTCATACTCGCGCCGATTCTCACCGACAGTCTCAGATTCTCGCTTGCCCGACGTCTCGAAGATCGCGATGTGCCCTTTTACACGTTGCGGCCATCGCGCCCCTTGCACGAAGAACCTCCGGCAAAAGCGATGATGACAATCGCTCGGCTTGCGCATCCGAAATGGAAAGTCGGTCCTGTCTCAAGCTTTGATCTCATCCAGATGCTGATGGTGGCGATCGAAGGCATTGACCTCGGGCGTGCCACGGTGCTTGCGGAAAAACTCGGGTTCAAAGGCTACCTGCAGTCATTTTCAGAATGGCCTGATCGAACGCAGCGTGCGCGTGTGACCGAAGTTCTCGGGGCGCATTACGACGAACTCCGAAAATGGATCGAGGGCTACATTGCCTCTGAGACCGATCCAATCGACATCTTTTTCCGCCGGCTTTTCGGCGAGCTTCTTTCTCAGAAGAATTTTGGATTTCATACAGGACTCGATTCCGGGCGAATTGTGGCGAATCTGATCGAGTCGGCTCGCACATTCCGCCAAACCCTTGCCCGCATCGATGTCGATGCCAATGCGGGCGAAGAATATGCAGCCATAGTCGCCGCAGGTTTGATGGCAGAACAATCCCCGCCTCCAGATTGGAGGAGAAGTCCGAATGCAATTCTGATAGCTCCGGCTTACACGTTTCTGCTGAGCAATCGCGCTGTCGAATACCAGTTTTGGTTGAGCGCCGATTCGCAGGGCTGGGGCCGTCGCATTCTTCAGCCACTGACTCAGCCTTATGTTCTGAGCCGGCAGTGGCAGCCCAACCAGGTTTGGACCGACATGCATGAAAGAACGACGTCGCAGGAAATGCTCTTTCACGTGATAACCGGGCTTCTAAAAAGATGTCGTCGAAAAGTCTTTGTTGGCTATAGCCAATACGATGACCGAGGTTTTGAACGAGTAGGACCCTTGCGTGAGAGTCTTGATTTCCTGCTCGGAAGTCTCGATGACGAGGAGGCCCCGCTTGAGTAGCTCTCCGGACAAGCCTTCAGTTCTTGCCGAACCCAGGCCAAACCAGGCGAGGATCATTGAATACTCGTCAGGGCGAATGGGAGTTTCGGCTGTTCCCGGAAGCGGCAAAACCTGGACGCTTTCACGGCTTGCCGCAAAGCTGGTAATGGAAGCTGGATTGAAGCGGCGCCAGCAGGTCCTCGTAGTCACGCTCGTCAACTCTGCTCGAGGCAAGTTTGAACAGCAGGTGAGGCAGTTTCTCGGTGATCGGAGTCTGGGCACTAAGTATCGTGTGCGCACGCTGCACGGTCTTGCCAACGATATCGTCAGCGAGCGACCCGCGCTCGCAGGTCTTTCGGATGATTTTCAGATCATTGCCGAATCAGCCAGCACTGCAATCATCGATGAAGCCGTTGTTGCATGGCTGGACGCCAATAAGTCATCACCAATCTATGACTACCTTATCGAATCGGAGCGAAAGAAGGATCGTTCCAGACACAAATTGCGTCTCACCCTCATCGGCGCGGCCGCCGAGTTCATACGACTGGCGAAGGATTACCAGAAGACTCCCGATGCTTTGAGGAAGACCCTGCCGTCGCTTGGGGCTCAGATGCCAATGGCTGACATGTGCCTGAGCGTTTATGACGCCTACGAACGTGGTCTGAAATACAGGGGCGCAGTTGATTTTGATGATCTGATTCGGCTCGCGTTGAAAGCGATTGATACGGATCAGGAATTTCTCGAGCGCTTAC
>Ga0070669_100004340_pt1 | contig 10246 bp, 10 predicted proteins | sample KBSS53metaG_FD_64680 | JGI IMG/M metagenome (GOLD analysis project Ga0070669, IMG submission 64680) | Switchgrass rhizosphere microbial communities from Kellogg Biological Station, Michigan, USA - KBS S5-3 metaG | ecosystem: Host-associated > Plants > Roots > Rhizosphere > Soil ... | reverse complement strand
CGCCGGTCGCAAACCGGCAGCGCAGCATTTCGGATTCGTCGTTGTAGAGAAACAGCGCGCAGCACGAGAAGGGCACGATGTTGCTCAGCTTCGACGAGATCAGCGCCATCGTGTCGGAGACGCCGAGGCTGCTGCCCATCGCCTGCGCGATTTCGTACAACGCGTAGATCTCGCGATGTGCCAGCGCGATGTTCTCGAACGCGTTCGGCAAGCCGGCCGGCACCAGGCCGATCGCCGTCGACCCGGGCAGCATCGGCAGCGGATCGGCGACGACCACTTCCTGTTCGCCAGGGCCGACCTCGGCCATCAGCGCCGGCAGCATCTCGATGAAGAGCGGCACCAGTTTCGGATCCAGGGCGCGTCCCGACTCGTGCCGCAACAGCCCGATCGCGCTGTCGTAGGTCAGCGCTTTGTGATACGGACGCTCGGTCGTCACCGCGTCGTAGTAGTCGACGATGGTGAGGATGCGCGCGCCCATCGGGATGTCCTCGCCCGCGAGCCCCTGCGGATACCCCTTACCGTCCCACCGTTCGTGGTGGCTCAGGATCAGCGGCGCGACCGGATACGGAAAGGGCACCGCCGCGATGATCTCGGCGCCGACCTGCGGGTGGATGCGAATCTTCTGGAATTCTTCCTGGGTCAGCGGCCCTGGTTTCGAGAGGATGTGCTCGGGCACCGCCAGCTTGCCAATGTCGTGCAGCAGCGCCGCGAATTTGACGCCTTGACGTTCGTCGTGCGACATCCCCAACGCCCTGGCGAGACCGGCGGCGTAGACCTGCACGCGGCGGATGTGGCTCTGCGCCGTCTGATCCTTCGCATCGATCGCGAGGGCCAATACCTCGATTACAGCCAACAACAGTTCCGAGGTTCCGACAGGATCAAGTCCTCGCTTGATCAAACTACTAGACTGTAGGAGCAGTTCAATCCTTTCTGACAGGAACAAGTTCGTCCTTCCCGTCTCTCGTGTCGTTCATGGTTGTCCCTTTGAAGGGCAGACGCGCACACCGTTGCCCTTCGGCGCGTTGCATCGTGCGCAGTGTTTCGGCGCATCCAACACATGTAGAATACGGCCAGCCACGTGCTGACGCTGTGCAAAATGGGACAGCTGTCGCGCGACTGGCACCGTGGTAGGTCGCGGTATTTCGTCGGTCGATTGCAGACTGCGGTGCCCTACGCAGCGCGGCGTTCGTGGCAGGCTTGGGGCGGCGTCTGCAAGAAGGCTGCACGAGGCCCTGAGCTATGACGCAACAAGATTGGCGACAAACCGCCCCAGGATCCGACCCGAGTTCCCCTGCTCGCGTGCTGATCGGCACGTCGAACTCGATTACGATCGACAACCTGGATATCAATCTACAGCGAGGGGAGCATCGTGACGTCGTGCTCTCGATCTCACCCCGGCCTCGCGCCAACCCGCAGCACGAACCTGAGACCGCGGAGATAGAGCGAATGACACTCAACGCTACCTTCACGATGTTCGGTCAAAGAGACCAGACGCCAATCATTCCGGGCCTCTTGGAGCTCCGCGATGCCGTTTCCCAAATCGTCGACGAGTGCCGGCGAGTCGTGTGACCCGAAAACGCCGGCCGCCGACAAATTATGCGGAAACGAAACTTGCCCAGCATTCGGCCGCGACCGTGTCCAAAATGTCTCCACGACGCGGGTGGAATTCAGGGGATTCGGGAGAACGCCGGTGAATGACCGGGCAGTGCTAACTCTTTGAGAATCAAACCCTTGTCGCCAGAAGTCGCGCGCCATCACCAATTGAGAGATCCGCGCTAACCGAGTTCGATCCCCGTAGCCCGCTCCAGCCTTCGCTCAGGCTTGCCAACGACCGCGTGAGCTACGGTTGGCAAGCCACGCCAGGCGATTGACTACACGCTCTCAGCGTGCATGCGGTCGCACTCGCCCTTGTACACCTCGATCAGTGCTGTGAGCTTCGTCTGCAGTGCGCTCTGTGCAGAATAGACTTCGCCCAGCGGCCTGACCATCTCCTTCTGCTTCAACTCGTCCTCGACGGTCATCGCCAACTCCGCGAGCCGCTCGAGATGGGCGCGCGAATGGAACTCGAGCTCCTTGAGCTTGGTGAGCACGACGAGGGAGCGTTCGAGCGTCGCCGACAACTTGGGCGCGTCGCTCGCGGCGGCCGGACTGTCGTCGAGCAGGGTGGCCACTCCAGCCGGGTCGCGTTTCTCCTTCACAGCCGCCGGCTTCTTTCCTCGCTGTGCGGCGAGCGCATCGTCAGGGGTTGCGTCAGCGGGGTGGTGCTTCTTCTCCTGAGTGATCTTCTTGGCGTGTGCGACATTGCGCGGATCAGACATTGGACCGCCTAAGGAATGTTCCTGGTGAGGGTGTACGACAAACCGGTGAAGACCGCACTGGTGGCGGCGCGATCACCTGCGATTGTAGGTCGGCATCGCGGCAGACACTGTGCAAAACTGCACAGCAGCGGCTCGAGTCACGGCATCACGGTCCCACACCAGGGGCTGGTACCCTGACGTTTCAGCCCCGCCGGATTTCCGACCCTTGGAACCGAATCTGGATCCGGTAGACCTTCTTGGTGGCGCATCTGATCGCGCCAGTGGCAGCCTCAAAGTGCTCCGGCACATCGATGCGATGAATATCCACGACCGCGTGGTAGCCGCGCTCGGAAAACACGTCGATCAGCATCGCCAGCGCCAACGGGTCGTCGAGTACGGCGTCTTCCGTGTTGATATGCGCCACGCCAGAGATCGCATGGCGAAGGACGATCGGTATCATCTTCCGTTCAATGAACGCGATCACCTTTGAGAAGAGCTCGCGAGACTCCAGTTCGTAGCTGTCGAGGCGCTTTACCAATTCCTGGCGTGCGTGCACGACGATCTCGCTCGCCACGGGAACACCCAGCAGCCGTTCCACGGTGCGCGGGTCGAGCTCGAGCGTGCTTTGATACTGGAGCTCCCGCAGAATATTCTGCTCGACCTTCTCGAAGGACCCTTGGGCGTTGACGAAATGGTAATGGAAGATCTGTTCCAGCGACCGGAGGGCGTCCCAGGTCTGCTCCTTGAATGACTGGTAGCGCCGCCGCGCGAGCGCCTCGTCGTGGTCGGTCGGTCGATCTTCGCGCAACTCGCCAACACCGGTGCGCCGCACTTCCTCGTTGTGCTCGTGCGTTTCCTGGCCTCGTTTCAGCTGGCGCGCAACCGATTCCTTTTCTTCGACGAACAACAACATGATGTGGACCGTCGGATGCCGGAAATGGATGCTGAGCGGCGTGTTGGCAAACTCGCGCCGCAGCGCGTGCATCTCATCCACCAGCAGTTTCAGGCACTCGACCTGCACGGTCGTGCGTGGGAAGCCGTCGATAATCACGCCGTCGTGATATTCCGGGCGCAGGAGCTCGCGCAACAGCAGGCCGACCACTTCGCGGTCGCCGACCAGGTGGCCGGCGTTCTTCAGCGCTCTCGCCTCGGGCGAGTCGAGCAACGCGCTGATGACAATCGGGCCGCACGTCAGGCTGCGCGCCTTGGCGATGAACGCCGTGTTGGTGCCTTTGCCTGCGCCTGGCGCGCCGCCCAACAGAATGATCTCCTTCGGGAAACGCAGGTTCTCACGGCCACAGGTGGCGACGACGTCCTGCCATCCCGATTCGAAGATCAAGCGGGCGTCCTTGATCTCGAGATCGTTGAGCTTGCTGCCGACCGGGTCCTTACTGTCTGGGTTCATGGGGTCACCGCGCGCGTCAACCACGGCAAGCATATCCAAACTGGCTCGTGTTGCGGCGGGGGAAGCAACTGGCGGGTCCGCTTCGGCTGACCGCCATCCTCGCGCGCGAGGACGTGCCTACGTGGCTCTCTGCCCGGACCTGGACATCGCCATCCAGCCGTCGTGATCCCTGTGATAGCCTGCCACCTCGTGTCAACACCGCCTATTGGTCAGAACGAAAGGGACCCGCATGACGACTCATCGTGCTCGCGTTGCCGCTGCGTTGGCTGGACTTGCAGGAGTGATTCTCGGGATCACCGCGGCGGTGATGCTCGTCGAAGCGCCCGCAGCGCAGTCAGCCGACCGGCGCAAAGTGATCCGCCCCGAGAAGACTCCGAACACGGGGCTTCCCTACAGTCCCGGCATCCTGGTCGGCAACACCTTGTATTTGTCCGGCAATCTTGGACGCAGTCCGGCCACCGCCGAACTGGTGCGCGGGGGCATCGAAGCCGAGACGCGCCAGGCGCTGGCCAACATGCGCGAGGTCCTCAGGGCCGCCGGCATGGATTTCAAGGACGTCGCGTCGGTGACCGCCTACATCACAAGCTTCGACGACTTCGCGAAATTCAACGCGGTCTACCGCGAGTTCTTTCCGAAGGATCCGCCGGCGAGGGCCACCGTGCAGGTCGCGGCGCTCAACGTCGGCGCGCGGATCGAGCTGCAGATGATCGCGGCCAAGTAGGTCTCTGAGCCGATTCGAGTTTACGCGCCGGTTGTGCTGTCCGGGCCGATTCTCCCTTTCCGCATGACCACGGTGCGGTCCGCCAGGACCGCCGCGTCCTCGGCATCGTGCGTGACGTAAATCATCGTGAGCTGAAGCTGACGACGGAGGGACGCGAGCTCGCCGCGCAACGAGACGCGCAAGGCGGGATCGAGGCTTGACAAGGGTTCGTCGAGCAACAGAAGTCGAGGCACACCCACCAGCGCCCGGGCCAGCGCCACCCGTTGTTGCTCGCCGCCAGAAAGTTGGTGGGGATACCGATCGACCAGGTGCGCGTCGATGCGGCACAGGCGCAGAGCCTCCTCGATCCGCTCGGTTCGCGGGACCTTTGGAACGGCAGCCGACCCGACGACGAATTCGAGATTTCGGCGCACGGTGAGATGTGGCCACAGGGCCAGGTCCTGAAACACAAACCCCAGGCCGCGCTCGTGCGGCGCGACCAGGTTCCGTTTTGGACCGGCGACGGTCCGGCCCTCCAGCCAGATTTCGCCGGCATCAGGCCGCTCCAATCCCGCAACCAGGCGCAGCAACGTCGTCTTGCCCGACCCGCTTGGACCGACGACCACCACGCTCTCTCCTGCCGCGACGTCCAGCGACACGCCGGCGACACCGGCCCGACCGTCATAGCTCTTCGTCACGCCGATCAGCCGGAGAAAGGCGGCCGTCAACGCCCGTTCCGTGTCGACAGGACGATAGCGACGACCACCAACGGACCGAGAATGACGAGCGATTGAAAAAGCGCCAGCGTGGCCACCTGTCCCGGGGCCGCGTTGGCGGTCATCGTGTAGACACGAATGGGTAACGTGCTTTCGCCAGCCGGCGCCACGAGAATGCTGGTACCAACTTCGCCGAACGAGAGGATGAGCGCGATCGCCCACACCGCCAGCAAGCCGAGCCTGATCTGAGGCACCACGATGTGCGCCATCGTGCGGAGCCAGCGGCTGCCAGAGACAGCAGCCGCCTCCTCCTGCGACGTCGGCACGGATCGCATGGCCGCCGCCACGGCCAGCGCCGCAACCGGCAGGAAACGAGCCACGTAGCCGATGACGAGCATCGCGCTCGTGCCGTAAAACCAGCCCCACGGCGCCGGCCGGTTCCAGACGCCAATCAACCCGATGCCAAGGACAGTGCTGGGTACGGTGAACAGGACAATCCACAGCACATCCACGGCCGCGCCACGCCGAGCGAGCGTGCGAGCTCGCGCATAGCCGAGGCAGATCGCGATCGCAGTAATCACTGTGGCGCCAATCGTTGCCGCAACCAGGCTGTTGATGACGGCCCCACTCGAACCCTGGAGAACGGCGGCCATCGAGTCGGCGCGAAAGGCCTCGCGGGCGATCGCGGCCAGGGGAAGAACCAGCGCGAGGACGATGGCGGCGCCTGTGAACGCCGCGGCCGTCACTGTCCATGCCTCGGACGGCACAATCGGCGAGCCGTAAAGACCCCGGCTGGTGACGAAGACGCGGTCTCGCACATGGAAAGCGGCTGCGGCGGCCACCGCAATCGACACGGCCAGGAGCGGCGCGCCGAGCACAGTGGCCCGTCCGAAGTCGTACAGCGCCGCAAACGCCGTAAAGATTTCTGTCGTGAAGACCCGCACGCGCAGCAAGCCCGGAACGGAGAATTCCGAGATCGAGAGGACGAAGATCACGAGGGCGGCCGAGATCACGCCCGGCGCGACCAGCGGCCACGTGATGCGCCACAGTACGCGACCGGGTCGAGCGACGAGCAGCGCGGCCTCCTCTAGTCGAGTTTCGACACGTCTCAGGCCCACTTCCGTCGCGATCATGGAGAGCGGATAGAACACGACGGTCAGGGCGACGATCGCGCCGCCGAGCGTGTACGGATCCGGCAAGGCCGCTACCGCGGCCGCCGGCAGCGTCTCCCGTAACGTGCCTTCGAGGTAAATCCACGCCAGCGCGATGACGTACGGTGGCAGCAGAAGAGGGGCCATCAGCGTCACACGCAACCCGGATTTGAACCGGAGTGGCACCCGCGAGAGGATGAAGCCGAGCGGCGCACCAATCGCCGTCGCGAAGACGGCGCTGCCAACTCCCAGTGCCGTCGTGTTGATGAGCAGGCCTCGTTGCCGATCGTCCAGGATCGTCGCGGCCCATGCGCCCGGGCTCGCCAGCGCCAGGGCGAACATGTAGAGGACGGGCAGCAGCGACACCACCACGAACAAGGCCGCTGCCGACCCAATCGCCAGCGTCCGGCTCGATCGGAGGCCCCACATGCCTTACGAACCGGGGCTACAGGCCAAGGATCGAGGCCAGGCGTCGGCTGACGTCGTCGACGCGGGTCGCCGCTTTGGCGTAGTCGAGTGTCATCGGCTTGAAGCCGGTGATCGACGGAAGGTTCCTGGGCCCGGCGACACCGGGATGCAAGGGGATCTGAACGGCGTCGGATTCGGCGAGCTTGCGTTCGACATCGGCGGACAACAGATAGTCGATGAGCCGTTTGCCTTCATCCCCGTGCGGCGCTCCGGCGACCAGCGACACCATGTTCGGCATCACCGGGACGCCCATTCCTTCGCGGTCTGGCACGACCATCGCGACGGGCTGCTTCGCCTCCAGCGCCACGTTCACATCGTCGGTATCGGTGAGGCCCACCAGAACGTCGCCGCGCGCCACCATGTCGCGGACGACTGAATTGCCGTCGACCACCTTGACGTCGTTGGCCTTGAGCTTCCGGAAGTACTCGTCGGCGCGCTCGTCGCCGAGTTCCGCGTACAGGGCCGCCACATGGAACGAGGTCGATCCGAAGCGCGGGTCCGCGATCGCCACCTGCCCTTTCCAGCGCGAATCGGCCAAATCGAGGACCGAGCGCGGAGCGTCGCCTGCCGTGACCTTGTTCGTGTTGTAGGCGATCACTCGCAGCCTCGCCGCGAAGCCGGTCCAATAGCCGTCAGGATCCTTGAACGACGGTGCGATGTCAGAAGCCGCCGGCGACTGGTAGGGCGTGAGCACGCCACGGGATTTCAACACCAGCGTTCGAACCGGCTCGTTCGACCAGAAGACATCGGCCCGCGGCCTCCCTTTCTCGGCCAGCAACCGGTTGGCCAGACCGGTCGACTTCGTCTCCTCCGTGTCGTAGACGACGTTGACGCGGACGCCCGATTGCCGTTGATAGTCCTGCATAATCGGCTCGGAAAATGGGCGGTCGGCCGACACATAGGCGGTCACTTCGCGGGACCCGCGGCCGGTTCGGCCGCCGCACGCTATCGTCGCGGCCGTCCAGGCGCCGCACAGCATCCACAGCCACAGCGCCGATCGACTATTTCGAGGCATACGTGAAGTCATCGAATGCCGTCACGCTGTCCGCCTTCGTCCATAGGCCCAGTTTTCCGCCATCCTTGAACGTCTCGTCGTCCCAGTCGAGCGCTCTCTGGCCGTTGAACGTGACCGTGAAGTGGCTGCCCTGGAAATCGACACGCAACGTGTGCCATTGATTCGCAGCCACCGTCATCCGCACGCGTTTCTTCTCCGTCCGCCGGCCGTCGATCGTGTGATAGATCGTCACGTTGTTTTCGAGCGCGTTCGCGCGGGCGACGTAGTAGTTGTTCGCGTCCTTCGCGCGCCACACGAGGCCCGCGGCCTGATCTTCCTTGCCCGACAGCGCCTTGAACTTGACCTCCACGAACCCGTCCTTCACGTTCGTATCGTCTTTCAGGCAAATCGGATATGTCGCCTGCGCCGACTGCTTCAGGACATTCGGCTTGCTTGGCGCCGTGGCATCCGGCGTCACTTCCCATTTCGCCTGGCCGCTGCCCGTCTGCGTCGCCGTCCAGCCACTTGGTGGCTTCCCCGCCTCCGCCTTGTCGAAATCGACCGTCTCGGCTGCGCCGGCCGACAGCAGCGCGCCGACCAGAATCACGGTGGTCTTCATTTCAGGCTCCATTCGGGTTCTTGTTTGTTGAAAATACGCAGGACCGCGGCAGCGTGATTCGAAAGACCGATCCGGTTCCGCTGCTCGCCAGCGAAATCCGGCCGCCATTGGCCTCGACCGCCCATCTCGCAATCGCGAGCCCCAGCCCGGCGCCGCCGCTGGCGCGCGAACGCCCCTCGTCGATGCGGTAGAACCGATCGAAGATCCGCTCGCGGTGCTCGGCCGGAATCCCCGGGCCTTCATCAGCAACGCTCAGGGCCGCCTCGACGTCGTCCGCCTCGACGCGCATGGCGATCGTCGATCCCGCCGGGCCGTAGGTGATGGCGTTGTGGACGACATTGGTAATCGCGTCACGCAGCACCACACGATCGGCCGAGACGCGAACATTCGCTTCGGCGGCGACCTCGAGCTGCTGCTGCCGCTCCTCTGCGAGGATACCGAGGGACGCCGCGACATCGCGCGCGAGATCGCCGAGGTCGAGGATATCGAGCGAGAGACGAATCGTTCCGGCGTCGCCACGCGACAGGCGCAGCAGCGTGTCGACGAGACGGGTCAGGCGATCGACCTCTTCCAGCATGCTGCCGATCGCCTCTTTGTACTCCGCCGGCGCTCGCGTGTCGCGCAGTCCCATTTCGCCGATGCTGCGAATGACGGCGAGCGGCGTCCGGAGCTCGTGCGATGCGTCGGCGGTGAACCGCCGCAGCTGGCCGAACGAGGCGTCCAGGCGCGCGAACGTGTCGTTGATGACCGCGGCGAGCCGGCCGATTTCATCCTTCTCGTTGGGCACGGACAGCCGCTGGTCCAGGCGTTCGGCGGTGATGCGTCTCGCCTCGGCGGCAAGATGATCGATCGGCGCCAGCGCCCGCCGCGCGAGCACGTAGCCGCCGACGCCGGCGAGTATCACAATCAACGGCAGACCCAGGACGAGGACGACCACGATCTCACGCAGCTGTTGCTGGAGGCGCGCTTCCGGATCTGGCTCCGGGTGGCCGCCGGCCGGGCTCTCGAGATCGTGGTGCAATTGCTCCTCGAGCTGCTCACGAAACTCGTGGCGGACCGCCAGAAACGTCGCCGACGCGTACGCCACCAGCATCAGCGTCAGCACCGCCATGTACCACGCGGTGAGCCGCACGCGAATGGACGCACCCGACCACCATCCGCTCATGGCTCGCCTTCGCGCAAGACGAAGCCGACGCCGCGGACGGTGTGAATCAGACGGGCCGGTCCATCGATGTCGACCTTCTTGCGGAGACGTGTCATCTGCACGTCGATCACGTTGTCGAGCGGCGTCGCACGGCGCGGTTCCTTCCAGACGTCCCGTGCGAGCATCTCGCGCGACACCAGGTGCCCTTGATGTCGCAGGAGGTATTCGAGCAGGTCGAACTCGCGCGTCGTCAGCTCGATCTGCCGCTCGCCGCGGATGACGCGGCGCGCCACGAGGTCGAGTTCAAGGTCGGCCGCTTTCAGTCGAAGCTGATCCGACGGCCGGCCGCGTCGCAGCAGGGCTCGGATCCGTGCGAGCAGCTCGGGCAACGCGAAGGGCTTGACCAGATAATCGTCGGCCCCGCGATCGAGCCCCAGGACCCGGTCGTCCACGCCGTCCCGGGCGGTGAGAATGAGCACTGGCGTGTCGATCTGCCGTTCCCGCAGCGTGTGCAGAATCTCCAGCCCGCTGCGCCCCGGCAACATCAGGTCCAGGACGACCAGGTCGAACCGCTCGGCATTCGCGCGGTAGAAGCCGTCCTCCCCCGTGGCCGCCACCACGACGTCATAGTGCTCGGCCTCGAGCGCGGCCGCCAACACCTGCGCCAGCTTGCGTTCGTCTTCGACAACCAGCACTCGCACCACTGAATGTTACCGGCCGGTGCTGGCTTCCATCCTGACTTTTGTGTCAGG
>Ga0070669_100004335_pt1 | contig 10249 bp, 10 predicted proteins | sample KBSS53metaG_FD_64680 | JGI IMG/M metagenome (GOLD analysis project Ga0070669, IMG submission 64680) | Switchgrass rhizosphere microbial communities from Kellogg Biological Station, Michigan, USA - KBS S5-3 metaG | ecosystem: Host-associated > Plants > Roots > Rhizosphere > Soil ... | reverse complement strand
CGAAGTCTTGAAGAAAAGCCCAAAAAGCCAAGGTCAAACTGGGCGGTAACTGGATTGTACTTCTATGACAATCAAGTCGTTGAAATCTCCAGGCGTCTTAAACCCTCTCCAAGAGGAGAGCTTGAAATCACAGACGTTAACCGCCGATACCTCGAGTCGTCCTCGCTTCACGTCGAAAGACTGGGCCGGGGGATCGCCTGGCTCGACACAGGCACTCACGAGTCACTTCAGCAGGCTTCAAGCTTTATCCAGGCCCTTCAGGAACGCCAGGGCCTTCAAGTCGCCTGTCTCGAAGAGATTTCCTACAAGATGGGCTATATCGATGCTGGAAGGGTGAAGGACCTCGCCGAATCGATGAAGACGAATGGTTACGGACAATACTTGATCCGCATGCTCGAAACGGAAGGTTGAGGGATCAACTCGATGAACTTTGTCCCGACTGAACTTCCCGGTGTGATCATCGTAGAGCCGCGCGTCTTCAGTGATGATCGAGGATTCTTTCTCGAGGTCTATCACCAAAAGAAGTTTGCTGAAGGTGGCATTCCAGTCTCATTCGTTCAGGACAATCATTCAAAGTCGTGCCAGGGAACACTTCGCGGCCTGCATCTTCAACGCACTCGAGCCCAGGGAAAGCTGGTGCGCGCTATTGAAGGCGAAATCTTCGATGTGGCGGTTGATGTAAGGCGTGGTTCTCCAACATTTGGCAAATGGGTTGGAGTGAACCTTTCGTCAGAGAATTTCAAACAACTCTATGTTCCCCCCGGCTTCGCGCATGGATTTTATGTTTTGAGCGAAATGGCCCAGGTTGAATACAAGTGTACAGACTTCTATGCACCTGAGGATGAACTCACCATTCTGTGGAGTGACGCCACCCTCGGTATCATCTGGCCGACCAGCGCGCCAATACTTTCATCGAAGGACTCGCGAGGACAGTCTCTTAACGACGCTCTTTCACTTCTCCCGCAATACGGGGGCCAGGCCTAGATGAAGATTCTGGTCGCCGGTGCCGGCGGACAGCTGGGAACATCGCTTCAGCGAGAGCTCGCGATGCACGAAGTGACCCCACTTCTGCATCAGAGGCTCGACATTACGGACCTTAGCGCCGTGCGTGAAGCGTTTGCAGCGTTTTCACCCGAAGTGGTGATCAATGCTTCGGCTTACAACAACGTTGACGGCGCTGAATCAGACTCTGATGGTGCGTTCCGATTGAATGCGCTCGGTCCTCGTAATCTCTCGCTCGCCGCAGCCGAAAAAGACATTGCAATAGTTCACGTATCGACTGACTACGTGTTTGACGGAACTGCGACCGAGCCGTACCACGAGTTCGATCAAACCAATCCGCTGTCAGTCTATGGCAGGAGCAAGCTTGCGGGAGAAGTTGCTGTCGCCTCGGCGAACGAGCGACACTACATTGTGCGAACAGCTCTTCTTTATCACGAAAGCGGAGTAAATTTTCCTGTGCGGATGCTCGCACAAAAGGATAAGCCTGTCGTCAAGGTCGTCTCCGACCAATTCGGCTCGCCAACCTATGCCCGCCATCTGGCTCGTGGCATCGGACAGCTCCTCGAAACTGGAGCATTCGGTACCTACCATATAGCCGGCGGCGGCGGTGCAAGCATGTACGAATGGACACTATCGCTATTCAGGCTGTGCGGAGTGTCGACTGAAGTTATTCCCGTGACAATGACTGAGTTTCAACGACCGGCTCGAAGACCGCGCTATTCTGTCCTTCGAACTCTTCAGCAGCCTCAGATCGTTCTTCCAGAATGGGAGGAGGGCCTTGAAGAGTTCGTTCACGCCATTTCTCCCACGTAATTGAATAGCTGGTGCGATCAAACTCTGGTGTGATCTCGCGACCCTCGAAGAAGAGCCCAATGCGCTTCATGACGTTGATCGATGATTGATTGGCCGTGTCCGCGACTGCGACGATGCGCTTCAGGCCACACGCCGCGAACCCGAAATTGACGATGGCTGACGTCGCCTCGGCTGTAAGACCACGACCCCATTGTTGCTCGGTCAATCCATACAGCAGTTCCGGTTCGGCTGTATCCTCAATAATGCGAAATCCGCAAAAGCCGAGAATGCCGCTTTCCCCTTTTAGCCGGAATACCCAGAAGCCAAACCCGTGATTTGCGAAACAGTCCAGGCTCAATCTGATATAAGCTTCAGCATCGCTTTGAGAGATGAGGCGATCGTCCAGCAGGAAGCGCCTCACACCGGACTCAGTCCAAAGGAGATAGAGTTGGTGGAGATCAATCAATTCACAAGGCCTGAGAGTGAGGCGTGAGGTATTTAATACTGCGGCGTACATTAAGCAAGATTAGCAAGTCAGGGCTGAAAGGCCAAGTCTTAACATTGATCTAACGCATTCTTTACATCAATTGGCCCGAAACGGAGATCAAATGAGCGATCTGAGTGTTGGCATTGTGGGACTGGGCTGGGTGGCGCGTGCTCACATATCGGCAATAGAAAAGATTCCGGGAGTAGCACTCACGGCGGTGTGCACCCGGAGGAGTGGCGAAAAGAGCAAAATTGCGCGGCAGCTCGAGCAGAAGTGCGGGACGCCTATTCAAGTTTTCGACAATTACGATGAGATGCTTTCTGACGGCTCAATTGACGTCATCGATATCTGCACGCCTCACCCTTTTCACGCCGATCAGGCAATCAGAGCAGCTCGCGCGGGCAAACACCTGATTATTGAAAAGCCAATCGCCATCACATGGGAAGATGCCGTGGCGATGCGGAACGCCATTCACAATGCCGGAATCAAAACGTGCGTTTGCTTTGAGGTTCGCTTCAGCCAGCAGGCGAAAGTCATCCGAGCGACACTTGATCAGGGACTACTCGGCACGCTTCATTACGCTGAAGTTGATTACTATCATGGCATAGGCCCGTGGTATGGACAGTTTGACTGGAATGTAAAGAAGGATTTTGGAGGAAGCAGCCTGTTGACTGCTGGTTGCCACGCGGTTGATTTGTTATTGATGTTAATGGATTCAGCAGTGGAAGAAGTAACAAGCTACAGCACGCGTTCACAAAATCCCATATTTGCACCTTACGAATACGATACGACCTCTGTAACAATCATGAGGTTCGCTGATGGCAAACTTGCCAAAGTGGCCTCAGTTACAGACTGCCTTCAGCCCTATTACTTCCATATTAACTTATGCGGGAGCGAAGGAAGTTTGCTCGACAATCGCTTCTATAGCACAAAGCTTAAGACGAGCAAGGAGCGCTGGAGTACGCTCGAAACGAGCCTCATTGATTCAGGCGATGTTGAGCACCACCCTTACTTGCCACAGTTCGAAGCTTTCTTTGAGAGTCTGAAAAGAGGAGAGACGATGCCTCTCACAGATTTTGATACAGCGTTTGAATCTCATCGAGTTGTGTTTGCTGCGGACCTTTCAGCAAAGATCGGTCGACCAGTGAAGTTGTCTGAGTTAGGATAGACTGACATGGCGAATCAATCAGCCACATTCTGGGTAGATTTGCAGCGCGACATAGATCACCTCCACGCAGGCGCCGCACTAGAGCTAACAGATGTCACGTGGTCCGACTACGAACATCTGCTCGACCAGCTCGAAGAGCGATCCGGCCTACGCGTGTCATATGACCGCGGGAGGTTGGAGATCGTGACAACAACGTCGTTGCATGAAATGTACAGCGATCTGCTTTTGCTCATCGCGTTTACTACTGCGAATCGACTTGGGCTTCCTTTTGAGAGTCGCGGTTCGACGACATTCAAGGAAGAGAAACTAAGGCAGGGTGCGGAACCCGATACGTGTTTCTATATCACTAACGCACATCGAATAGTGGGAGCTCCTCGCAGATTATTTGGCCTTAGTATCGACCCTCCTCCTGACATTCTTGTCGAAGTGGATATAACGCACAGCTCTCGGAGAAAGATTTCATTCTATCGCAACATCGGAGTACCTGAGCTCTGGGTGTACGACGAGAGGAGATTGCGAATACTTGTTCTTGAGAAGGCTGGATACGAGGAAGCGAGAGTCAGCCGCTCGTTTCCAATACTTACGTCTGCGTTACTTACAAGGACCCTGGAAATAGCGAAGGCAGAAAACAGTCAGACCGCAGCATTGCGATACCTTCAGAAGCAATTTAGTTGATCATTGCTGCTGCTGCTGCTGTTGTTGCTCCTGCTGGAGCGCATCATCGTCTTCCGGGTCTTCAGCAACCCATGTAATGTTGGGAACCATTTCGAGCTCCGGCCGAGGCGCATCGTTCAGTGTTACCTGGACGCCTACACTAAGTTCACTTGTTGCCCGGCCCTTGAAGACACCCCTGGTTGGCGGGACGTCGGCGTAATCGCGACCTACAGCAGCTTTCACATGTCGCTCACCGGTGATCAAGTTGTTTGTAGGGTCAAAGCCTACCCATTGAAGGCCCGGAAGCCATGCCTCGATCCAGGCGTGACTCGCTCCGGAGTCGCTGCGATCGTGATCATCGGCACCCTGATAGAGATATCCACTGACATAGCGAGCTGGAATACCAACAGGACGCACAAGTGCGAGCATTATGTGAGCAAAATCCTGACAAACGCCCTGACGCTCTTCGAGGGCATCATCAATCGGGGAATCTACCTGAGTCGTCTGAGGTCGGTAGTCAAAAGCCGCGAATATACCTTCATTCAGCTCTCGCAATAGCGTCAGGGGATCATTTCGCCGCTCGACGCGCAATTCAGTGGCCAGCCGGCTCAGCGACTCACCTGGTTTGGCGAAGGTGCTCGGACTAAGGTAATCCCAGAGTTCTCCGTCAACCGCACATGCATCGAGCTCTTCCCAGGCCTGAAAGGTTAGAGATTCGGGCAATGCCGCCGGAACAAGGCATTCGACTCGCGACTCCGCGGTTATTCGGAGTCGATTGTGCTGACCCGGCACATCAAAGTGATGAATTACGTTGCCTGACCGATCACGGAAGGCAGAAACGCGCGCTCTCGGGCTGGTTCCGAGATCGAACGCCAGACATCGCTGAAGAGCTTCGGTTCGGGGCTGCATCCGAACCTCGGTGACGCTCTCGCTGACAGCGTTGCTATAGGTGAACTGGGTTATGTGTCGAATTGAATAGAACATATTTTCCAGGACACCGCTAAGATGGGCTCATCGGAGTCTGCTTTGCCCTTTCGAATCCAAATCACGATGCCAACGCGGCCTCGACAGAATACGCTATATACGACTGCTGCACGGCCATATGAATTGCCCAGCACTGACGCCGAATGTTGTCCAGATAACTGTGAAGATTGTCCGATATGATTTCGTCGACCTGGCCATAATCCAGGGTCGCACGAAGTCTTCCTGAAATGCGTTCAGCTCGACTCGCGCGCGCGCTCTGATTCGATGATCCGATTTTACGCAAACAATAACCAACCATCCTCACCGCGTATCTGACCGACCGCGGGAAGTCTGAATTCAAGAGCAAAAACTCGATGATCCGCTGAGGACGCAAGTCTGCCGTGTAAAACTGGCAATAAGCCTCAAAGGCGGAACAGCTTCGCAACAGACCAACCCATTGCAGAAACTCCCGAGCGCCCGGTCCCTTACCGAGCGTCCGTTCCAGTTCTGCAAAATGCACATCGAGAAGAAGCGCCGTAGCACCGGCGCGCTCGATATATCTTCCGAGTTGTATGAAGTGCCAGCCGTCGCCATGGCTCATCGTGGAATCAATAATGCCGTGAAAAAGATAAGCTCCTTCCCTGACTGCTCTGAAGAATTCGTGAGGCTGTGCACTCCAGATTCCGCTGATGTTTGAGCGTTTGACCTGCAGGTAAAGGCGGTTCATATGCTCCCACATCTCTGTGCTCACCTGTTCGCGGACCTGACGGCAATTTTCGCGAGCCAGCGTAATGCAGGTCACGAGCGAATCTGCATTGGAAGTGTCGAACGCCAGGTACTCGGTGACATTGAATGGACGAAGCTGCGATCCTTCAAACGCAGGCCCGCGCAGTGACGAAACTACGCGAAGCCAATGACCTGATGCCGCCTGCGGTGAAAGCTCAAGCGCGAGATTGAGATTCACATCTATCAGACGCGCCGTATGTTCAGCTCGTTCAAGATATCGGCTCATCCAGTAAAGACTGTCTGCAACTCTCGAAAGCATAATTACTCGTTAAGAACCCATGTGTCCTTGCTGCCGCCGCCCTGCGATGAATTGACAACGAGTGAACCGCGTCTAAGTGCTACGCGCGTCAATCCGCCCGGAACGATCGTGACGCGATCGCCATAAAGAATGTATGGCCTCAGATCAACATGTCGAGGCTCGATTTTTCCGTCGATAAAACAAGGTGCCCGTGACAATGCCAGAGTTGGCTGCGCGATGTAGTTTCGCGGATCAGCCTGAATACGTCTTCCGAACTCCTCCCTCTCTCCATTGGTGCTGTGAGGGCCGATGAGCATTCCGTAGCCACCCGATTCGCCGACTGCCTTGACTACGAGCTTGTCCAGATTCTCGAGGACGTGTTGTCGCTCAACAGAATCGCTGAGAAGGAAAGTTTCGACATTGGCCAGCACGGGATCTTCATCGAGGTAGTACTTGATGATCTTCGGGACATAAGCATAAAGCGCCTTGTCGTCAGCGATTCCAGTTCCGATAGCATTTGCCAGCGCGACGTTTCCGGCTCGGTATGCATTGAAAAGACCTGCTACTCCAAGGATTGACTCGCCCCGAAAGACGAGCGGATCAATATAATCGTCATCAATTCTTCGATAAATCACGTCGACGCGCCGCAACCCGGCTGTTGTCCGCATATAAACAACATTGTCATGAACAAGCAGGTCACGGCCTTCGACGAGCTCGATGCCCATTTGTCGTGCAAGGAAAGTATGCTCGTAGTATGCAGAATTATAGACTCCCGGAGTCAGCAGCACGATTGTCGGGTCGATGTTTTGGGACGGTGCCAGCGCTCTCAGGGTCTGCAGAAGTGCCTGACCATACTCGTCGATGGGACGGACGTTATAGCTGCCAAACAATCTCGGGAAGACCCGTTTCATAACCTGGCGATTGGCCAGCATGTAAGACACACCGCTCGGCACTCGAAGGTTGTCTTCAAGAACCGCAAACTGACCGTCATTAACCCTTACCAGGTCGGTGCCCGTAACTGATACATAGATGTCGCGGCGCACTCGTACGCCTCTCATCTCGCGCCTGTAATGACGGCAGCTGAAAACCAGGTCGAATGGAACGATGCGATCTTTGAGTATCTTACCCTCGTGATAAATATCTTTGAGAAAGAGATTCAGCGCTGTAATGCGCTGAGCGAGTCCCTTCTCGAGGACTTCCCATTCCTTTGCTGTGATAATTCGTGGAAGCAGATCGTAGGGAAAGATCTTCTCGGTACCGGCTTCGTTGCCGTAGACAGTAAATGTGATTCCCTGATTGAGGAATGCGAGGTCTGCCGTCTGCTGGCGTTCAGCCAGTTCTTCCTCTCTGAGATGAAGTATCCGCTGCAACAAAGCGCGGTATTGCGGTCGCGCCTGTCCCGGACCCTCGAACATCTCATCGTAGGTTGAATCGAGATAGTAATTGGCTGAAAGTGCCCCGGGCACACTCTGAGCATTTTGCAAGTTGTGCGTCCTCCACGAAGGCTAAGCTTCGATCTGGCCCCGGTGTGGCTCGTATGCCACCCGGCATTTCGTTTATGTTCGGGCTGGTGCTGAATGCAATATAGCCGAGCGATTCGCTTTGGTCAAAATCCGGAAATCATCAGAGCCACGAAATGACGAACTCAATCATTCAGAGTTAGAATAAAAGAAGATGTTGAGCACCGGTCGCCGCAAATCCGCCTACGTTTTTGTAACTCTGTGCGTATGTCTCGTCGCAGTTGCCATCGCACTCAATGTCGGCTGGATTCTGCTCCACTGGAGACATATCGCGCTTCTTATCCTGGGAATCATTTTCTTTTTGATGATCATCGCAGGTCTGGTGCTTTACACCGTTTTTCTGGTGCGAGAAATCCGTCGAAATGAGCAGCACGACAGTTTCATAAATGCGGTCACTCACGAGCTGAAAACCCCGATTGCATCAATCCGATTATTTCTCGAAACGCTACAGTCTCGTCAGGTAGAAGAGGCCCGTCGGCAAGAGTTCTACGGCATAATGCTGGCAGACACCGACAGGCTGCTTCAGACGGTGGAACAGGTGCTCAGAGCGGGTCGCACGGGCGACAAAAGTCGTCAGCTTCATACTTCGATCATAGACCTGGGAGAGCTCGTCAAAGAATCACTGGAATTGACTCAGACGCGAACTCATTTAGATGCAAATGCGTTTGAATATGAGGAATTCCTGTCAAACGGTGAACGGCCCCTTGTTGCAGGAGACCAGGATGAGCTTCGAGCTGCCGTTTCGAACCTCATTGACAACGCAGTCAAGTATTCGGATACCGAGGTGAATGTGAAGGTGCAACTTTCACTCGAGAATGAAAAGTTTGTTCGCGTGCGCGTGAGCGACAGAGGCATTGGGATTCCTCACGAACAGCTCAAGCGAGTCTTCAAGCGATTCTATCGAGTTCCGCTACGGGTCTCAGCAAAAGTAAAAGGTACGGGCCTCGGATTGTTTATCGTCAGATCAGTCGTTGAAAGACACGGCGGCAAGGTCTTTGCCGAGAGCGAAGGTGAGGGCCACGGGAGCACATTTACGCTGCTGCTTCCACGTGTCGAGCAGACAGCACCAACAACGTTATAGAAGCGTGGGGAGAAGGATAGGGGAGTTACGAAGATCGGAAACAAGAAGGGCCGGGTCGGGAAGAAGAAGGATCAAAAATTGGGAGCTTTACTTATTGTTGAAGACGAGCAGCATCTTGCTCAGGGTCTGCGCTACAACCTCGAGGCAGAAGGCTATGAAGTAATAATCGTTTCAGATGGTGAAACGGCACTTGCACTTCTCAATGCCGATAAAAACCGGATCGATGCAATTGTACTTGATTGCATGCTTCCAGGAATCGACGGTTTTACTGTCGCTCGTGAACTTCGCGATCGCGGGGTCTATACCCCTATCCTTATGCTGACCGCTCGTGGACGACCCGAAGATGTGCTTCAGGGTTTCGAAGCCGGAGCTGATGATTACCTTCCCAAGCCCTTCGAACTTGCAATCCTTCTTGCCAGGCTCAAAGGACTGCTCAGGCGGCGTGAATGGCTGATCCGTGACACTCCGAAGAGCTCATCCAGAGACCTTACAGAAGCAGCCAGCCGCGCGTTTGTTTTCGCTGGAATAAGCATCGACTTCGAGTCACTCGAACTCCGCGCCAAAGGTCAGGTCGTCAGGCTGACTGCAATGGAAGGTCAGTTGCTAAGGTATCTGACACAGAACTCCGGAAAGGCAGTTTCGCGCCAGTCAATGCTCGCAGACGTGTGGGGAATGCGTGAAGATACTGATACCCGCGCAATCGATAACTTTATCGTTCGTCTGCGCAGGTACATAGAAGACGATCCCGCGAAGCCAAAACATCTTTTGACGATTCGCGGGATCGGATATCGCTTTGTTAGCGACGCAGAAGCGTGAGGATTTCTCTGCTTCTTGCCTCTCTGCTTCTTGCCTCTCTCCCTCTCTGCCTCCCCGCCTACTCACCCTTCAGATTGATTTCCTGATGATGCTCCGCGAATCGCTTCAGCTTCATGTTGAGCGTCTGAACGCGTAATCCAAGAAGGTGAGCGGCCTTCGTCTGATTCCCGTTGGTCTGTCTTAGTGCAGTCTCAATGAGATTGCGCTCGAAATCGTCGACCATCTGTGGCAGATCAATTCCACTCGTCGGGATAGCCTTCAAACCCGCATATCGTACTCGCGGAGGCAGCACGGATTCATCGATTCGATGCGGCAGTGTACAAGCCACTGCACTCTCGAGTGTGGCTTCAAGCTCGTCGATGTTGTTTTCCCAGTAGTATTCGCTCAGCACCTTCATGGCAACCGCGTCAATCTCGTGCGGGCCGCGCCCAAGCCGTTTTGTGAGCCGGTCGAGCAGGTGAGCAACGAGATAGGGGATATCCTCGCTGCGCTCCCGAAGAGGCTTGATCATGAAACTTGAAGGCTTGAGAAGTTCCACCAGACCATAGGCAATTCGATTGTCAGCCCTGATTTCAGCAGGATTCCACGTCGTTGCAAAAATCAGGCGCGGGCCTTCAGTTCGACCGGATCGAACGCGCCAGCGCTGTTCTTCAAGGTGCGCGGCAAAGCGTTGCTGTAGAAGCGGAGGAAGACTGGTCAGCTCATTCACGAAAATGGTTCCGTGATGGCAGGTTTCAATCAC